>Ga0214471_10001825_pt1 | contig 16832 bp, 14 predicted proteins | sample RVTome_5_FD_207665 | JGI IMG/M metagenome (GOLD analysis project Ga0214471, IMG submission 207665) | Soil microbial communities from uranium-contaminated site in the Upper Colorado River Basin, Wyoming, United States - RVT142D155 | ecosystem: Environmental > Terrestrial > Soil > Contaminated >... | reverse complement strand
TCCAATCGCTCGCCATGGACTCTTCGTTTCCATCGAAGAGCAGCCCAACGATACGGAGGTTTCGGTCGAGAACCGCGCTCCCCGAGTTTCCGCCGGTCGTGTCGTTCGTGGTGACGAAGTCGACAGGGAGGCTCGCGTACTCCGTCCGGAACCTCTCGTCCCCCACCGACTCGCGCCACCTCCGAAGCGCATCCGGCAGAGCGTAGTCGCCCTGGTTGCCCTTTTCCTCGGCGAGGCGGAAGAACCCCTCGAGCCGGGTGGTGAATGTAACCTCGCGCCCTTGGGGATCGACATAGCCCCGGGCTCGCCCGAAGTTTCCTCTCAGGGTGAAGTTCGCGTCGTAGTACAGCTCATCTCCCTTCCAGGCCGAGAGGGCCCGGGCGAACGTCGCGCGGTTCATGCGGATCTTCTCGTTGAGAACGCGGACCCGCTTCCGGCCCGCTTCGAGAGCGGGCTCGAGCTCTCGGGCGAACGCCATCGCCGGGTCCTTCGATTCCGCCAACACCTCGAGAGGAGCCTCGATCCACCGAGTCCTTTCGTCGAGAGCGTCGAGCTTCGTTCCCTCGAGAACCCCGCGCGCGAGCTTCCGCGGATCGCGGCCCACGCGCTCCGCAAGGGACTCGACGGCTGCGATCTTCTGCACCCCTTCGAGGGCCAGCGCGAGATCGAAGCCGCGAGCGAGGAGATCCTCCTCGAGCTCGAGGATGACGGGATCGTCGTTCAGGAGCGTCTGCCGAACGAGGGACCAGTTGCGCTCCTGGAACTGCGGCTCGCGGTCGGAATCCGAGCTCTTCGCCCGGTTCAGAGCGAACTCGTAGAGCCCCGAGGCATAGCCGAGAACCGTCGATCTCTGGAGCCAGTCGATGGCGGAATCCAGAGAATCGAACGCCTCGACGTCGTCGGCGTAGACCTTTGCCTGGGCCTCGAGAACGGAGCCGTACTCGGCTTTCAGCTCCGGGCGGCTTTCGAGAAAATCCATGAGCTCCCGCTCGCGGCGTCTCCAAGCGGAGACCACGTCGTTCGCTCTGAGGGCGTCGTGCACGTCTTTCTGGTACTTGAGAGAGTTTGCGAGGCCGAAGATCTGGCTCTTCAAGAGCACGTCGTAAGCGGGTTTCACCGTCGCATACTTCCGAAGGAGCTCGAGCTCGGTCTCGAGGTCGCGAATGATGTCGGGCATGCCCTTGCGTACGTTGTAGTCGGCGGAGAAGCTCATCCGATAACGGTTGGTATTGCCGGGAAAGCCGCCGATCCAGGTGAAGTCTCCGTCTTTCACGCCGTCGTCGAGGCCGACGCGGAGGTAGTGGGCCGGCTTCGAGGGCACGTTGTCCTCGTGGTACTCGCGGTGCGAGCCGTCCCGTCCGACGTAGGCTCTCAGGATGGACACGTCGGAGACGTAGCGAGGGAATCGGAAGTTCATCTCGTCCCCGCCGAAGTAGCCGAGGCTCACCTCGGGAGCGTAGACCAGGCGTACGTCTTTGAACTGCTCGTAGACGATGAGGTACGAACGGGCGCCGCTGTTGAAATCGACGGCCTCGCAGCGGAAGTCGTCGCCGTTCTCCTTCTGGCAGCTCCGCTCCAGATCGGAGCGGACGCGCTCGCGTGCCAGCTGGATCTCCTCGGCGCTCGAGCCGGGAGCGGTCGCGGCGGCGAGCCGATCGGTCACATCATGAGCCTCGTGCTCCACCTGGACCAGGAAGCGTTTGCAGGGAAGCTCCTCGGTGATGGCGGGAGCGGTGAAGCCCATCTGCACGTAGTTCTCCGAATCCTCCGCGAGGGTCGAAGTGCGGATGCAGTCGAGGGCAACGTGGTGGTTCGTGAGGATGAGCCCCTCGGCGGAGGCAAAGGTTCCGGTGCCGCCGCTGCCTCCGGCGAGGATGCGAACGGGAGCGCGGCGAAGCTTCTCGAGATCTTCGGGGGAGACGCGCACCCCGTAGCTCTCCGCCAGGCGATCCGTCGGAAGCTGGTCCAGACGCCACATCCCCTCCTCACCGGAAAGATGCCCGCACACCATGACAGGAAGGACGTAGACGAGGAGGCGCTTCACCATCAACAGATTCTAGGGCAGCGCCACACCGGGAACCAAACCCGGAGGCAAGCTACCGCGTCTATAGCCGTAGAAGAATCCGCAGCACGTCCTCGATCCGTGACAGACTCTTTGGGCCCAAACGGCCCCAGCGCTCCCTGAGTCGATCGGTAGAGATGGAGCGAATGGCTTCGCAGATCACGGCCGAGTGGACCTTCAGGCCTCCCTCAGGAGGCGCCACGACGATGTGCGAAGGGATGGGTCGGATCGTGGACGTGATAGGCAACACGACGACCAACCCCGCTGGACCGTTGTTGAGGCTGTCTTCCGAGACGACCGCAATCGGGCGCCTTCCCGCTTGCTCATGACCCCGCGTCGGATTGAGGTCGGCGAGCCAGATCTCACCCCGGGCAACACTCATGGGGGCTTCTCCTCAGGGGCGCTTCTTCCGCCGGGAGCGCGGAGCTCCGTACCGTTCTTTCGGTTCCGCCACCAAACCGTCCGCCAAAGTCCGATCCCAGAGAGCGCGCTCCGTCCTCCACTCTTCCCAGCTCGGTCGGTCCCGCTGGAGCTCCGCGTAGCCAGCGTTCACCTCGTCGAGGAACCGCTGGCGCCGATAGACTTCGAGCGCCGACCCGAGAACGGCCTGCATCGACCGACCCTCGATCTTCGAAAGCCATCGGAGAAGCCCCCGCATGTCCTCCGTGACGCGTACCGTCACCTGTCCCTTCTCGGTAGACATATTCATATACACAATAGTCTACTGTCTTGTTGAAACGCAAGTCCGGTTCCTTGTATAGACGATACGACGGTAACTCTGGTTGCAACCCGGGTGTAGAATTCGCTCGAGTTCCCATGGAAAGACGCTCCTCGTTCGCCGTCTACTTGGCCGGCGACAACAACCTCTCCGAGGAGATGGTATGGAGCCTGCAGGAAATGAAGGCCGCTTCGCGCGAGCCACTGGTTCGGGAGCGTATCGACATAGCCGCGCTCTTCGATCCGCAGGGCGGCGAGCCCCGGCGCTACGATTTCACGCTTTCGGTCGAGGAGCCCGTGCGCCCGCCGACCGAGGATACTGCCGAGCTCCTCGCGCGGCTCCTGGCGGGGATGGCCGAAGGGCACCGCATGCTGGTTCTTTCCGGTCATGGGAGCGGTGCCGTACGCGACTTCCTCAACGACGAGAAACCGGCGAGCTCTCTCAGCATCCCGCGGCTTGGAAAAATCCTCGAGGGGGCTTCGATCGAGATCCTGGGACTCGATAGCTGTCAAATGAGCACCGTCGAGGTCGGATACGAAGTTCGGGGGTCGGTTTCTCACCTCGTGGCCTCGGAAGGCCCGGTTCTGAATGCCGGATGGCCCTATCGCCAGGTCCTCGCGAGCGTCGCGGAGCACGCGGCGGGTTCCTCCGACGAGATCGCTCGGACCGTCGCCGATAGCTACATTCGCTTCTATCGTGACTACGAGATCGCCGGCGTCTCGACCGACATCGCTGTCTGCGATCTCTCGAAGGTCGCGCTCGTCGCCGAGGCGATGGGTGAGCTCGCGCGGGCAATGACCGCTCCGCTTTCGGAGCTCGCCGCGGGCGGCCTCGAAGAAGCGATCGAGCTCGGAGAGCTGAAACCGGCGGCTTCCAAGGCCAACGAGAGTCGAGCGGTGCGGGACGCGATCGTGCTCGCGCACTGGAGCGCACAGTCCTTCAAGTGCGATCGTTACACCGATCTCCACGACTTCGCCCGGCAGCTTCTGCGCTTTTCCGCCGGCAGGAGCAGTCCTGGGATGGACGAGATCCGGAACGCGGGCCGCCGCGTCATAGACGCCACCGAGGCCGCGGTCGTCAGCTCGGGCACGACCGGCGCCGAGCTCCAGCACTCGCATGGGCTCTCGATTTACTTTCCCTGGTCGTTCCGGGACTTCTTTCCCGAGTATCGGAACCTGCGCTTCGCCGAGAAAACCGGTTGGGCGAAGTTCCTCGAAGTCTATCTTCGCGCAACGCAGAGGATGCGCCGCTTTCAATCGACGCATCTAGAAGGTGCGAACGTCCCCACGATCCCTCTGAGAATGCCGGAACCGGGGCCGGACCCGTGGGCGACGAAAGACGTCGAGGCCGGCACTCGCAAGGACGTGGAGGCAGGAACCCGGAAGGGAAACCCCTGCCGGTCGACCATGAAGAATCCCCCCGAAGGTTACTACCCCCCGCCTGGCCGGGAATGAAGCGGCGAGTCACGGCCGCGAGCCTCGTGGTCGCTGCCGTCCTGGCGCTGGCCGCGATTCGCTCTCTCGTTCGCGATCCTCCCACCACCGCGGAAATCGAGGAGCATCTCAGCCGGGCCGAGGCCCGCGAGCGAGAGGGCGACCTCGAGGCCGCTCTCGCGGAGCTGGAGGACGCCGCGGACGCTGCTCGCGAACGCGATGAGCCGCTCCTCACCGCGCGAGCCCTCAACCGGCTGGGCGCCCTTCACCTCCGGCGGGGAGAGAACCACGGCGTCGAGTCGCTCTCGCAAGAGGCGCTCGCGGCCGCTCGTCGAGCGGAGGACGGCGCTTCGGAGTCGGAAGCGATCTTCAACCTGGGCTCGCTTCAGTACTCCTTCGGGCGCATGAGGGAGGCGATGAAGTTCTTCGAGACCTCCTCCGAGGTCGCGAGGAGGGCGGAGAACCCGAGGCTGGAGGCGAGGGCGGAGCTCTACATCGGGCATACCGCGGTGATGATGGAGGCGCGCGCGCGCGCCGAGGCGGCGCTCGGGCGGGCGAAGACGCTCTCGCGGGAGCAGGGGGACCGCCGGGGCGAGGCGGAGGCGACCCGGGTGCTCGGTCAGCTCTATTCCCGCCTCGGAGAGAACCAGAAGGCTCTCGAGTACTTCGAGGAGGCGCGAGAGTTCCTGAAGCCATTGAGCGACCCCGCTACCGAGGCCACGATCTCGAACGCGATCGGTCAGCTCTACTTCGACATGGGAGAGATCGAGACCGCCCTGGGGCACTACCTGCGGGCGCTCGAGCTGAACCGGTCGCACCCGTTTCGCCGGCGTGAAGCGGCGACGCTCCTCGAGGTCGGACGCTGCTACCTCGACCTCGGGCGGCACGAGGAGGCGCTGGGCCACTTCGAGAAGGCCCTCACGATCTATCGCGAGCTCGAGAACCCGAGGCTCGAGGCCGACGTGCTCACGGCGATGGGCCGCCTGAGCGCAACCCGGGGAGACGAAGAGGCGGCGCTCCGAAACTTCGAGCAGGCGATCGAGCTCAAGACCGCGGTAGGCGACGTCCGGGGCCGAGCCTTCATCTTCGATGAAATCGGTAACCTCCATCGAAGGCTCGGAAACCACGAAGAGGCGCTCCAAGGCTTCCGCGAGGCCGCGGAGCGCAGCCGGGAAGCCGACGACCCTCTGTCCGAGTCCCTCGCTCTCTACCACGCCTCGATGGCTCACCGCGACGCCGGAAGGCTCGAGGACGCTCGGGCCGCGGTCGAGGAGTCGATTCGCCTCGCGGAAACGTTGAGAGCCAAGGTAGCGAGCCATGGCCTCCGAACGTCGTTTCTGGCCTCGGTTCACGAGCGGTATTCCTTCTACGTGGATCTCCTGATCCAGCTTCATCGCGTGAGTCCGGGCGAGGGCCTGGACGCGCTCGCGTTCCAGGCGGCGGAGCGAGTGCGCGCGCGAACTCTGAGGGAAAGTCTGCAGGAGGCCGCGGCTGGAATCCGTGTGGGAATCGAGCCCGATCTCCTGGAACGCGACCGCGAGCTGAGACGCCGTCTCAACGAGCTCGCGATCGCGCGGGAGCTCCTTTCGGAGGATTCTGACATCGAACGACTGCGCACCGAGATCGACGCACTTTCGGATGACTACGATCGGCTCCAGTCGACGATTCGCTCGCGAAGTCCCCGGTACGCGGCGCTGACCGAGCCCCAGTCCACAACCCTCGCTGAGATCCAGGCGTCACTCGATGACGAGACCCGGCTCATCGCCTACCATCTTGGAAAGGAGCGGAGCTTCCTCTGGTCTATCACCCAGGATGGCCACTCCCTCCACGACCTTCCCCGGGGCGAAGTCATCGAAGCCCTTGCCCGCGAGACGTACCTCTCGTTGAAATCACCGGGTGCATCGGCGCCGGCATCGAGCCGTCTTTCCCGCGCGCTCCTCGGGTCGCTTACGGACCTCGGCGAGAAGCGCCTCGTGGTCGTCGCCGATGGCGCGCTCAGCTACGTGCCGTTCGGTGCGCTCGAAGACCCTCGCACCTCCGGCAAGCCTCTCGTCAACGCGGTCGAGGTCGTTCGGTTGTCCTCGGCTTCCCTCGTGCGCGCGTTGCGCGAACAGCGGTCCGGCAGAAAGTTCACCCGGTGGGTCGCGATCGCTGCGGATCCCGCCTATGGAAACGGCTCCGATCTCTCTTTACGACGGCTCTCCGAAAGCCGGCGCGAGGCCTCCCGGATCGCCGCTCTCGCGCCCGATGGTGGGGTCGAACTGGTCGCGGGATTCGACGCCCGTCGCGAGTGGGTCGAGAGCACCGACTTCCGAGCGTTTCGCGTCCTCCATTTCGCCACCCACGGAATCGTGGACGACGAGCGGCCCGAGCTCTCCGGCATCGTGCTTTCGCTCGTCGACGAGAGGGGTGCCCCACAGGACGGCTTTCTCCGACTCCACGACATCTACAACCTGAACCTTCCGGTAGACCTGGTGGTGCTGAGCGCCTGCGAGACGGGGCTCGGCAAGGAGGTCAAGGGCGAGGGGCTCATCGGTCTCGTTCGAGGGTTCATGTACGCCGGCGCCCCCGCGGTCATCGCGAGCTCCTGGAAGGTGGACGACTCCGCGACCGCCGAGCTCATGACCGAGCTCTATCGCGGGCTCTTCGAGGGAAAGACTCCGGCTACAGCGCTCCGGGAGGCCCAGGTCGTGGTCTCGAAGATGTCGCGCTTCCGCCATCCTTATTACTGGGCGGCCTTCGAGCTCCAGGGGGATTGGCGGTGAGATCGGCTTTCATCCAGCGGGGCTCTCGACCAAATCCCGAGGCTCCAGGAGCAAGTACATGCCATCGAGAACCTGTCTCATCCTTCGAGAGGAGAGCGCGCCTATCTTCCCGTGAAGATCCCTCTTGTCGACCGTGAACACCTGACTGACGTTGACGACGCTTCTTTTCGGGAGTCCAGCCTCTCCTTTGTCCAGGAGCACGTTTCCCGGGGCTTGCGCTCGCTTCACGTTTGACGTGAGGACACAAACGACCACCGTATCGATCCGACTCCGGTTGAAGACGTTGTTCTGCACGACGACGTGCGGATGGCGGAATCCAGGAGCCGCGCCCGAGGGCGCTCCGAGGTCGACCCAGAAGATATCGCCTTGTGAGATTACCACTCGGCCGCCACCTTGCGGCGGTGCCGGCGGCGCCACGCCTGCTGCACGCGCTTCTCCACCGTCGAGGGGGGCTCCGCGTAGGCCACGTTCAGCTCTTCCAGCAGCATCCGGTTCTGGCGCTGTCGAAGGTAGGAGCGAACCGCGGCCGCGAATACGTGACTCCGCGATACGTTCATCTCCTCAGCCAGCTTTTGCACCTGCCGGTAGAGCGACTCCTCAATCGAAATCGCCGTCTTGATGGTCATACCTGCGATTATACCAAGGTTCTCACTTGCGCTCTTTCGTCGAGGCTTCCGCGCGAGACGTTTCAGCTCCTCGGTCCAGCTCAGGGCGATATGGCCGGTTTGGTTCAGATTCTTGACAATATCTCGGGCAAGCACGGTAGATTAGGCGCCACGGCGCCGAGGCCGTTGGTTCGTTGACATGAAGTATCATCGCCCGTTCCTTTGTGGTGTTGTCGCCACGGTCTCCTTCCTCGTCGGGTTGCGCGTGTCTGCGCGCGACGAAGCCCCGAGCACGAAGGCGGAATCGAGCACCTCCAACAACTGGCCCGGTTTTCGAGGGCCGAAGTCGCTCCCGGTTTCGGACAATCCGAACCTCCCGGACCGCTGGTCCAAGACCGACAACGTCGAGTGGGTAGCGGAGGTTCCGGGAGTGGGCTGGTCATCGCCGGTCGTCTGGGGACGAAACATCTTTCTGACGGCCGCCACCAGCGAGCAGGCGATGAAACAGCCCTCCCTGGGAACGGAGTTCAGTAACGAGTACCTCGCCGAGCTGCGGGCACAGGGACTCTCGCCCGAGGAGGTGAATGAAAAGCTCTACGCTCGCGACCGCGAGATGCCGCATGAGATCGTCATCGGCTTGAATCTCTACTGTTACGACCTCGAGGATGGAAAGCTCCTCTGGGAACGTCAGATCTATCACGGCAACCCGCTGGGAGGGCGACACCGCAAGAACAGTTTCGCGTCAGAGACCCCGGTTACCGACGGCGAGAACGTCTACGTCTACTTCACCCAACTCGGACTGTATGCCTACGATCGGAACGGGAAACAAGTTTGGGCCACCCCGTTGAAGCCCCACCAAACGATTCGCGACTACGGAACCGGAGCCTCTCCAGCTCTTCACGGGGACCGCCTGTTCGTCTTGAACGACAACGAGGACCAAGGCTTCCTCGCCGCGTTCGACAAGCGCACGGGAAAGGAGCTCTGGCGCACCGCTCGCACGCTTGGGACCCCGAGGAAAACGGGTTGGTCCACCCCGTTCGTGTGGGAGAACCCAATACGAACGGAGGTCGTCACCGTCGGGCCCGGAGCCGTCCTCAGCTACGGTCTCGACGGCAGGGAGCTGTGGCAAATGAAGCGAATGGGGGCGGTCGCCATCCAAAGTCCATTCGCCTGGAACGGACTTCTCTACGTGGCGTCGGGTACCTCCGGCGACGACAACCGACCCATCGCCGCCATACGCCCGGGCGGGTCGGGAGACATCACGCCGCCTGAGCCCGAGAATCGTAACGAGTACGTCGTCTGGTACAACCGGTTGGCCGGAGGAACCTACCTGCCGACCCCGCTCATATTCGACGGTGCCCTGTATGTGCTCTACGAGAAAGGAATCTTCGCCCGCTACGACGTCGAAACCGGAGAGCGCGTGTTTCGATCCCGGATCGCGCCCGGCGCCGCGGCGTTCACGGCATCCCCGTGGGCTTACAACGGAAAGATATTCGCGTTGAGCGAGGAGGGGGACACTTTCGTGATTGAGGCCGGCGCGACATACCGGCTGCTGGGTGTCAACTCGCTCGAGAATTGGGCAATGGCGACCCCCGCGATCGTCGGCGACCGCCTCCTCATCCGTACAAAAAGTCGCCTCTATTCCATCCGCAATGAAGTTCGTAGCGGAGTAAGATGGCCGCGGTGACGATAGCAGGAGGTCGTTCATGAAAACTCTTCTGATCGCTTTTCTCGCTTGGGCATCGATTGGGGCCGCCGCGGAGGGCCCGATAGCGATGGGTCACCACCACGTCAACACCGGAAACCTCGAGGCGTCGAAGCGCTTCTGGACGCTTCTCGGGGCGACACCCGTCGCTCTCGGGGACTATTCGGTGATGAGGCTTCCGGACCTCCTGGTGTTCCTTCGCCAGCAGGAGCCCACGGGAGGCAGCCGGGGCACGACGGTGAATCACGTAGGCCTGAGGCTCAAGGACGTCCGCGCGAAGGTCGCGGCGCTGAAAGAGGCGGGAGTCACCATCATCACCCGGGAAGAGCTGGCCGACGCGAAAGAGGACGTCTACTTCAACACGGCCCAGAAGACGCACATCGCGTTCCTCCTGTCGCCCGACGGGACCAAAGTCGAGCTTTTCGAGGATCCGGCGAGTCCCGACCCGGCGGCGAATCACCACATTCACTTCTCCGCTCCGGACGTCGCCGCGATGAAAGCCTGGTACGTCGAGACCTTCGGCGCCGCCCCCGGCCAGCGCGGGGGCATGGAAGCGGCCCAGCTTCCCGGCGTTAACCTCACGTTCTCGCCGGCGCCGGGCGAGGTCTCCGGCACCAAGGGGCGTTCGGTCGATCACATCGGTTTCGAGGTCCAGGGGTTGAAGGCATTTTGCGAGAAGCTCGAGGCCCAGGGACTGCGATTCGACCGGTCCTACACTGACCGGCCCGAGCTCAAGGTCGCGCTTGCGTTTCTCTTCGATCCCTGGGGAACCTATATCGAGCTGACCGAGGGTCTTTCCGCGCTCCACACCGTTTCCAGTGAAGAGGAGTGATTCTCTATAATGATGAGGATCTCTTTTCCTCGAAAGGCATTCCATGGCTAAGAAAAGCAGCAATAGGGAGGCGCCGAGCGAAGAGCCGCTTCCGGCGAAGACCGGGGGCAGCGCGGTGCGCTGGGCGGCGATCGGGGTCTTGATCCTGGGAACGGCGTTCTTCCTCTACGCCAGCCTGTCCGAGGGCCCGGCCCCGTCGGGCTCATCCAGCTCGAGCGAGAGCGACGACGGGCACGACCACGCCGCGAGCGCCAAGGATCCTGGCCAGACGAAGAAGTTCCGCTACTTCGAGGACCCGGCCGAGGCCTATCCGCTTCCCGTCACCCTCCCTCCGAGCGGCTTCCAGAACCAGGGAATCGCCAACACCTATCGGATCGCGAAGAAGATTCCGGAGGTCCTGGCACAGCAGCCCTGTCTCTGCGGCTGCGACAACACCTCCGACGACCATAGCAGCCTCCTCGACTGCTACATCGACGACCATGCCTCCACTTGCCTCGTTTGCATGAAGGAGGCGGTGCTTGCGGAGCAGATGACGGACGCCGGCAAATCGGCTACAGAAGTGCGCGCGGCGATCCTCGAGCACAAATTCTCCGAGGTCTCGATCGGTAACTGAGCGGACCTCCCCGAGCGGAGCCATCAGCTCCGAGCGGAGGGCGAGCGAAGCGAGTCCCGAAGCGAGAGTCGCGGTGGCGGGGCCCCGCGACACGGATCGAAGAGCGAGGGGAGGGCGCGAGCCGAGGAGACGAGCGCGCATTTGATTAATGCCTCGATCGGGAACCGATCTACAGGTTCCCCGAGCAGCGGTTCTCGTCCAGAATTCGAAGAAGCCAGTCGAGCTCCATCCCCATCTGCGTGAGGATGATCTCCACCTCGACGAAGTCCGCGGCGCGCGCGGCCTCGACCATTCGCGCCGCGAGATCTTCCATCCCCTCGGCCCCGATTCTTCTGACGGATTCCCGGAGCTCGATAGCAAGGTTCTCGACGCGTTCCCGGTCCTGCTTCTTCCAGGCGGACTCCAGCTCTTCGAGCACGTAGGGAACGTTCTTCTGGAAGGCGCCAAGGAGATCCTCGAGGCGGGTCGAGTCGCCGTCGAGGCGCTCGAGGGCAAGAGCGCGATTGAAGACTTCCAAAAAATGTCTCTCCGGAGAATCGATTATATCAAGGGAGATTCTGAAGCCATTCGCCGATCGCCTCCTCCACGAGACCAGTCTTTTCGGTGAACAGGTGATCGCTTCCGGGAACGACCACGAGCTCCGTGGGGCCGGGAAACGACCGCACGAAGTCCTCGATCGCTTCCCGATCGCCGAACTCGTCGTGTTCCCCCTGGAGGAAGAGCACCGGCATGGCCTGGGGATTCTCCGGGGTCGATTCGATCGCCAGGACAGGAAGTCCCATCAAGAGCAACGCGGAGACCCGGTCGTCGTGAGCGCCGATGGGGAGCGCGACCGCGGCACCGAACGAGAATCCCCCGAGGACGATGGGTTTCTCCGGATACTCTCGCCGGAGGAAATCGAGCGCCGCCCGGGCGTCATCGGCCTCGCCACGGCCGCGGTCGAACTCCCCGGCGCTCCGCCCTACGCCCCGAAACTGGAATCGGAGTACGGCGTAGCCGCGGCTCTGGAATACCTTCGCGGCCCGAAACAGGAGCTTGAAACGCATCGTGCCGCCATGAAGGGGGTGCGCGTGGCACAGGAGAGCCGCGCCTTTGGGCTCCTCAGCTGGCGTCATCAGAACTGCTTCGAGCGGCCCCGCTGGGCCCTCGAGGTCGAGGTTTCGGGTCGGCATGGTCTAGCATAGACCATGGAACTTGGAGCCCAATTCCTCGAGAACGCTCGTTTCGAGATGCGCCGGCTGAAGGATCTCGCGGAGAAAGCGATCGCCCAGCTGGACGACGATTCCCGCCTTCACGACGCGCTCGATCCCGAATCGAACTCCCTCGCCGTCTTGATGCAGCACCTCGGCGGGAACCTGTTGTCTCGCTGGACGCGGTTCCTCGAGACCGACGGCGAAAAGCCCGACCGTCATCGAGACCGCGAGTTCGAATCGAACCGGGCGCTGACCCGCCGCGATCTCATGGAGCTTTGGGAGCGCGGCTGGTCGCGTTGTTTCGAGAGCCTCGATTCATTGACCCCGGACGATCTCTCGAAGACGGTCCGAATCCGCGGAGAGGAGCACGGCGTTCCCCAGGCCATCCAGCGACAGATCGTCCACACCGCCTACCACGTGGGGCAGATCGTGCTCCTCTCGAAGCACCTGGCGTCGAAGCCTTGGACGAGCCTCAGCATTCCGCGAGGCGGATCGCAAAGCGCGACCGGCGGCTACAAGAAACCTTAGTACAGGATTTCATTAATAGGGTGTCGTATCGCTCCAAAGCCACGACACATGGGGAAGGAACGCAAAGACGCAAAGGACGCAGAGTCGCAAAGGTCGTTCTGGACGTCACCCAAGGCACGACCGGGTTCGGCGCGGATTCCAGCGATTGTGGCGCCGGGCAGGCTTCCGACCCAGTGCCCGCTCTTTCGATCCTACCCTTGCGCCTTTTGGGACTTGGCGCCTTTGCGTTCTCTCCGGATTCGTTGCCGTAATTGAGGAGGGAAGTACTTAGTTCGCTCCGTCGTCGGTCGACGAGAGATACCGCTCGGCCTCCTGGTAGCCCGGGAGCTCCCTGTGGCCGCCCCAGATCTCGACGAGCTTTTGGAACCGCTCGGAAGCGGTGGCGCGATCGCCCATGGCCGCGTGCGCCCGGGCCGAGCCCAGGAGCGAGTGAGCGCGGTTGGGCATCCGCAGGAGCGAAGCCTCGAACGCCTTCGCGGCCTCCGATGGATTGCCGGTCTCGAGGAGCACTTCCCCGAGGAGCTCGTGCGAAGGCTTCACCGGGTTCGCCGCCCCGTTCGGGGGACGCATCGTCTCCTCGAGGCTGACCGCCTTCCGGAGGAGATCGATCGCTTCGTCCTCGTTCCCACGCGCGAGCGCGAGGAGCGCCGACGTTTGGAGGTGCATGACCTTCGTCGACGGATCCTCGTCCGACGGTGGAGGTGGAGCCCCGCCGTGGCCCGCATGGGCTCCACCGCCGGATTCGGACTTCGATGAGCCAGAAGCCTTCTCTGCAAGCCGTTTCTCCATCTTCTCCGCCGTCGCGAGATCGCCCAGGCGCACGGCACTCATGCCGTTCGCGAGGAGCTCCGAGTCCGAAGCGTCCTCGGGCATCTCCTGCACTTTCCACTCCTCGGTCTCGATGATGTAGCGCGCTTTCGAGAGCGCGAAGCCGGAGCTCGCGCGTCCCTTGTCGGACATCTTCGTCATTTCCTCGAACCGGCGGATGTTCTCGGCGGCCTTCGCGTAGTCGCCCTTCTGAAGGAATCCGTACTGGCCCCAGTCGAGGGAGTGGGACATGTCGGCCATGTTGTCACCGCTCTTCCAGAGATCGCTCGCGACCTGGTGCGCCCTCATGTTTTGCGAGGCCACCTTCTCCCACATTCCGTGCTGGATGAAGATGTGAGTGGGCATGTGAATGGCATGAGAGACCGCGGGAGCGATGTCGGCGAAGGCCACCGCCGCGTCGAGGGCAAGGGGCGCATGGATGGGGTCGTCGAACGAGTGAATGATGTAGTGGGCCGCGCCTGGATGGTTTCGATTGCGCTGGAAGACGTTCATCGCGAGAGCGCCTGCCTTTACTTCCAGCCGGAATGTCTTGTCCTCGAGCGCTCGGGCGCCGCTCAGGAGCGAGACGGCGTAGAACGTCGTCACCTCGTCGTCGTCGGGAAACTCCTGATGGAGCCGCGCCATCTCTTCCATGTAGGCCACGCGGCGAGCGCGCCAATCGTCTTTCTGCGGCCCTTCCGCCCAGAGCTCTTCCACCGCCCCAAGGAAGCCCTTCTCGCGCGCGGTAGGCGCTTTCGCGAGGCGGGCCTCCGGCGTCGGTCCCAATTTCGCCAGTACCTCCCGCGGCGTCTTCCCGTCCTGCTCGGGGGCGAGCGGATGGTTGTAGCAAAGGGTCTCGCCCCAGTACGCGAGGGCGAAATCCGGGTCGATCTTCTGGGCAGCCTGGAACTCCGCGATCGCCTGCTTCCATCCAAAGCTATGCAAGATCGCGACCCCGCGGAGGAAATGTTTCTGGGCCTCGGGGGAGGCCGAGGTCTCGAAACTGAGATTGCCGACGCTTTCGAGCTGCGCCGCGACCGGAGAGGCGAGGAAGGCAACCAACGCCGCGCAGAGAAGACGACGAGCCATGAGGACCTCCTTCAGTGGGCCGAACGCGGCCATCCTACTATAATTCTGCGAATGAAGCGCCTTCTCGGAGTCACCCTCGCCCTCGCATTCGGCGCCGCCTGCGCCGGGCGCAGACCGCCGGTCGCACCCGGCCCTCCGTCGACGACCGAAGACGGCCTCGCCTCCTGGTACGGGGTCGAGGAAGCCGGTCGGGCGACGGCGAGCGGCGAGATCATGGACCCGGAGCGAAAGACCGCCGCCCATCGGAGTCTCCCCTTCGGCTCGCTCGTGCGGGTCACCGACCTCGAGACCGGAAAGGCCGTCGAGGTGATCGTGAACGATCGGGGGCCGCACGTCGACGGCCGCATCATCGACCTGTCCTTCGCCGCCGCGCGCGAGCTGGACCTGGTCGACCGGGGTGTCATTCCCGTGCGGCTTCACGTACTGGGACTCGAAGGCCCTCTCGCCGCGAGAAGGTGGAGAGTCCAGATGGGCTCGTTCACCGACGTCGCACGCGCCCAGGAGCTCGCGATGCTTCTCCAGGCCGAGGGCTATTCTCCCGTCGCGATCTCACCCTTCGAAGACGGTGGCGCCGTCTACCATCGGGTTTGGGCAGGGGAGTTCCAGGAGCGGGACGGCGCCGAGTCTCTCGCCCGGCTCCTGGCCCGCGACGGCCACCACGGATTCGTCTTGCTGGGAGCCGTCGCCAGCCCGTAGTCCGTGGCTTCTCAGAATGCTTCCGCAACTTGCAAGCAAATGTTTCGCGTTGACAGGGGTCCTCCCCGCGATTAGGTTTCTTAGGAGCTTCCCATGACGATGTCTTCCCTCTTTGTCTTCGTTCTCGCTTCCCTGTCCCAAACGGCGGCTTCCCGAGTCGAGGTCGTCGTGTCGCCCGCGATCGAATCCGGAGCCGTGGATGGCCGCATCCTTCTTCTTTTCTCCTCGCGAGAAGACTCGGAGCCTCGGTTGCACGTGGTGAGCCGCAATGCGTCCCAACCGTTCTTCGGCATCGATGTCGAAGGGCTCCTGCCGGGAAGGCCGGCGATCTTCGACGATTCCGTCCTTGGATATCCCGTCGAAAGTCTTAGAGGGCTTCCCCCGGGCGAGTACAACGTCCAGGCGGTCCTCAATCGATACACGACGTTCCATCGAGAGGATGGCCACGTGGTCAAGCTCCACATGGACCAGTGGGAGGGCCAGGAGTGGAACAAGTCGCCCGGGAACCTCTTCAGCGTGCCGCGCAAAGTCCGCATCGATGCCGAGGGCAGACTCGACGTTCGCCTGGAGCTGACGGAGAAAATCCCGGCTATCCCTCCTCCCGAGGACACGGAGTGGGTGAAGCACGTGCGGATCCGAAGCGCCTCCGTGAGCCGGTTCTGGGGGAGGGACATGGATGTGGGCGCCGCCGTTCTCGTCCCTCCGGGATTCGAGACGAGCCCCGACGCGCGCTATCCCGTCGCCTATCTTCAGGACCACTTCGCGCCGACGTTCCAGCGCTTCCGCGACGCGCCTCCCGATTCCGAGGCCAAAGGGCGAGAACGGGAATCGCAGGAGAGCGCCCACCGCTTCTATCAGGACTGGGCCTCGGGAAAACTCCCGGAGATGCTGGTGGTTCTGATCCAGGATCCGAACCCCTTCTACGACGACGCCTACGCGGTGAACTCGGCGAACGTCGGCCCCTACGGCGACGCGATGGTGGACGAGCTCATTCCCCACGTCGAGAAGAAATTCCGCGCGATCGGCGAAGGTTGGGCGCGCACGCTTTTCGGAGGCTCGACAGGCGGCTGGCGCGCCCTCGCGGCGCAGGTCTTCTACCCGGAGTTCTTCAACGGCGCATGGGTGTTCTGTCCCGACCCCGTCGACTTCCGCTACTTCCAGCTCGTGAACATCTACGAGGACGAGAACGCGTACTATTCCGGGGAGGGCTTCAAGAAATCGCCGGTACGTCCGTGGATGCGCTCCGTCGACGACCAGGTCCTCATGGACCAGAGAGACGCGAGCCTTCTCGAGCTGGTCCTCGGAACCCGCGGACGCTCCGGCGATCAAATGGACATCTTCCAGGCCGTCTACGGTCCGGTGGGAGCGGACGGCTATCCGCGCCTCCTCTACGACAAGGAGACCGGAGCCATCGACAAGGAAGTCGCCGCCTACTGGAAAGAGAACTACGACCTTCGGCACATCCTCGAGCGCGACTGGGCGACGCTCGGCCCGAAGCTCCAGGGGAAGATCCGGGTGTTCATGGGCGACACCGATACCTTCTATCTGGAGGAGGCGACTCTCTTGATGGAAAAGTTCCTCGCGAGCACCAAGAGTCCCCACTACGACGGCAAATTCGTTTGGGGCCCTCGAGAGGGCCACTGCTTCACCGGGGCGCCGAAGGGTGAGAGCTTCATCAGCCACTATCTTCCCGAGATGGCGGAGCATATGCGGCGCACCGCGCCTCCCGGGACCGACCCCCTGGGCTTTCCTCGCTGAGCGCTGTTGCCAGGGGCCCTGATGCGCG
>Ga0214471_10001824_pt1 | contig 16835 bp, 12 predicted proteins | sample RVTome_5_FD_207665 | JGI IMG/M metagenome (GOLD analysis project Ga0214471, IMG submission 207665) | Soil microbial communities from uranium-contaminated site in the Upper Colorado River Basin, Wyoming, United States - RVT142D155 | ecosystem: Environmental > Terrestrial > Soil > Contaminated >... | reverse complement strand
GACGACTGACGACTGACGACTGACGACTGACGACTGACGACTGATGACTGATGACTGACGACTGATGACTGACGACTGACGACTCACCAGGTTCTCGCGGAAACTCTCCGGCACGGTATCCGTATCTAAACTCCGTGGCCGGGTAGAAACGCCGGCCAAGGGAAGGTCGGAGAAGGTCACGGGTGAAACAGGGCTCTCTCGTTGCCCGTCGTTCATCCCCTGTCACGGCGCTCGCATGCTCCCGCTTCGCGCTCGATATCTCCAGGGAACTTACGCGATCAGGCAGTTCCTCCGGGCCGGTCCCGGCGGTTCACAGGCGGGCTGGCTCCGGCGTCACCGGCTGCTTGCCGGTGCGCTCGGAGGAGCGATCGGCTCAATGCTGCTTCTCGACGCCTGGTTGTTGACCTGCGGATTCGACGGATGCCCCGGGCCTGTGGCGATCCAGTCATGGCGACCGCCACAGGGAAGTCTCGTGCTCGATTACCGTAATCGGGAGATGGGCAGACTTACCGCGGTCCGGCGCATCAACGTGCCCCTCAAGGCGGTCCCCAGCCATGTGCGCCGTGCATTCATCGCCACGGAGGACCGCCGCTTTTACCAGCACACTGGACTCGATTGGCGCGGCGTCGCGCGCGCCGTCGTCCGCAACACCATGGCGCTGGGTATCCGCGAGGGATTCAGCACCATCACGATGCAGGTGGCGCGGAACACGTTCATCGCCGAGCGTGCCACCGGCAAGCGCAGCGTCGGACGCAAGCTGCTGGAACTGCGGTACGCCCGCCTCCTGGAATCGGCCCTGACCAAGGATCAGATACTCGAGCTGTACCTGAACGCGATCTACCTCGGCAACGGCGTGTACGGCGTGGAGGCGGCGTCGCGAGACCTGTTCGGCAAGCGCATCAGGGACCTCACCGTCGCGGAAGGTGCGCTGCTCGCCGCCCTGCCCAAGGGGCCATCGACCTACACGCCGCGCCGCAATCCCGATCGCGCGTTGGCGCGCCGGAACCTCGTGCTCGGCCTCATGGCGCGGGAGGGGTACCTCACGACATCCGCCGTGGCGCGGGCGCGACGAGTCCCGCTGCCGAAGCCGCGCCGATCCTGGCGCCCCGCGGATCCACCCGAGTCGTTCGCTCTCGATCTCGTACGAGCCCAGGTCGACTCGGTTCTGCGCGCGACCGGTCTCGTCGGGCGCGACGTGGTCGTGCACACCACGATCGATGCGGCGGCGCAGCGCGCGGCACAGCGTGCGGTGCAGCAGCGCGCGAGGGAGATCGAACGTCAGGCCGCGGGATGGTGGCTCAACGAGGACGATCCCGCCGACAACGCGGTGCAGGGCGCCATGGTCGCGATCGATCCCCGGAACGGCGAGGTGCGGGCGCTGGTAGGTGGACGCGATCACGCTCGCGGCGCATTCAACCGCGCCGTGCGATCCCGCCGTCAACCTGGGTCAGCGTTCAAGCCATTCGTGTACGCAGCCGCGCTCCAGGCCGGACTCACTCCCGCCGACCTGGTGGAGGACGCACCCGTCAGTGTGGACCAGGGGAACGGCATGGTGTGGAGTCCGGCCAACTACGGCGGTGAATACGCCGGCAGCATGACACTGGCCCTCGCCCTGGCGCGCTCCTCCAACGCGGCGACGGTGCGGGTGAGTCGCGCCGTGGGTGAGCCCCGCGTGGTCGCGGTGGCTCGGGCGAACGGGATTGCCAGTCCCCTGCGGGCGGTGCCGTCGGTGGCACTCGGTGCACTCGAGGTGTCGCCACTGGAACTGGTTACCGCCTATGCGCCGTTCGCCAACGGCGGTATGAGGGTGGCGCCACGACTCGTGAGGCGGATCGAGAGCGCCGACGGGACGCTGCTCTGGTCCTCCGACTCGGTGCGCGTGCCCGTGATGGACCCGCGCGACGCGTTCCAACTCACCGCGATGTTGCGCGGGGTGATCGATGAGGGCAGCGGTCGCGTCATACGCGACATGGGGATCAGGGGTCCGGTGGCTGGAAAGACCGGCACGACCAACGACGGAGCCGATACCTGGTTCGTCGGGTACACTCCGTCCCTCGTGGCCGGGTTCTGGTTCGGGTACGATACCCCGCGCTCCCTGGGTGACGCCGCCAGCGGGGCGCGCATGGCCGCCCCGGCCTGGGGGCGCTTCTACCGCGATGCATGGCGTGAACGGGGCGCGGATTGGGATGTGCCGGACGGCCTCATTGCGGCGGACATCGACCCGGTGACCGGAGCGATTGCCGGCGACTGGTGCCCGACTTCGACACGGGCGTGGTTCCGTCCCGGAACCGAGCCTTCCGGTCGATGCCAGGAACACTCGGGCGGGTTCCTGCAGCACTGGATCGGGAACCTGGACGAGGAAATCGCCGGGCGCATCTCGCGCCTCCTTCGACGCTGGGCCCGCGGACGAAACTGACGCCGCCGGCCCCGCCAATCAGGTGCGGAAGAGGGCCACGCGCTCGCCGCTGAACCCTGGAAACACGCGATCAACGCCGGTCGCGTCGAGGTGAGACACGAGCACTTCCGCGAACACCGAGCGGAAATCGGTGGTGAGCGCGAGGTCCCGGCCCTCGTAGAGCTGTTCCGGCTGCAGGCCGGGCCAGGTACCCAGAACCTTCCCGCCGTTCACTCCGCCGCCGATGACGAACATCGCGCCGGCATGGCCGTGGTCGGTTCCGCCGTTCCCGTTCTGACGCACCATCCGTCCGAATTCCGACATGCTGAGGATCACCACATCCTGCATGCGGTCGCCCAGATCGGTCACGAGCGCGCTGATCGACCGTGAGAAGTCCGTGAGCCGGATCGCGAGTTGCCCCGCTGACGCACCCTGATTGACGTGCGTGTCCCACCCGCCGACGTCAGCGAATGCAACCTCGAGGCCGACGTTGGCCTTGATGAGCTGCGTGATTTCGCGCAGCCGCTGCCCGAACTGCGAGCGCGGGTAGTCGGCGCCGTGCTCGGGCTGGTACCGCTGCGGATTGGCGGACTGCAGTAACCGGACGGCCTCGAACATTTCCCGCCCGGCCCCATGAACGAGATCGGCCTCCCCCGTCCGGTACAGCGCCTCCAGGCGATCCGCGGAGGTGCCAGCGCCCCGCACCGAGAACTCGCCCAGTGAGTTCATCGCCACTGCGGCGGAGGGGCCTTCGAGAATCCGCGGCGTCTGCGCCGTCATGGCGACGGCCCTGAACGGCGAGGCGTTCGCCGCGTCGCACTGCTCGCACGTGCCATGCACGGCGAGATATCGGTTGAGCCATCCATCCGGCGTGGACTTCCGGTCCGGTGTCCCCGACTCCATGTAGTCCTGGGCGTCGAAGTGCGAGCGGGTCGCGCTGGGGCTGCCCACCGCGTGGATGGGAGCCAGCAGGCCATCGCGATACAGCCGCTCGAACGGCTCCAGCGCGGGATGCAGGCCGAAGAAGCCATCCAGGTCGATCGCCGCGCCACCCAGACCGGACCGCGGTCGCGGGATCGCGATGTTCGGTCTGGCCTGGTAATACGCGGCCTCCCCGTGGGGCACGATCATGCTGATGCCATCAGCAGCGCCGCGCTGGAAGAGGCAGATGAGGATCTTTCCCTTGCGTGTGGCGCCCAGGTCGGCAGCAAAGGTCGCGCGCCGGAGGAAGCTGGGGCTCAGCCCCATCGTCACCAGCGCCATCGCGCCATTCTTCACGAACACCCTGCGTTGCATGACGAGCCTCCTCCTGGAACCGGCGGCCTCGGCCGGCGAGTGGCGTGGTGAGTTTCCCCTGATCAGCGACGCTGGAATTCCGGACTCCCAAGGGCCAACCCGATGACCTGCGGCAGACCGGTGAGCCGGGGAAGACGGGCGAACCCACCCTGACGCCCCCGCGCGGCGCCGGCCCGGCCTCCGGCGCGGCCCCCACCCATCACCGGGTCGTCCGGCTCGAGGCGCGTCAACGTGGAATCGGCCGATGCCCGCGGCATGAGCGGATTGCTGCCGCTGGCCAGGATGTCGCGCGTTTCCGGCGAGGCACGGCCGGCGAGGAATGTCTCGATGACGCCGTCCACCTGCTCCTCGCGTCCCGACCGCGCCAGTTGCTGGTACTCCGGCCACCCGCGCAGCGGAGCACCGGGGACCCGACCGCTCGCCACCATGATCCCCAGGTTGATCCGGTTCAGGATCGCACCGGTGTTCATCCATGCCGATCCGGTTTCCGGCCAACCGTTAGGCGCCTGGTGGCCGTACAGCGGCTGGCCCAGCCTGCCTACCAGCCCGGCGGAGAACGCCGTCGTATCTGCCGATGCACCCAGGGCCCGCAGCGCGCTCACCGTGACCTCGAACGGCGATTTCACCTTGGACCGGTACGCCGCCCGAGAGAAGAACTCGGGCGACGTCACGATGCTCCGCACGACCTCGCGGATGTCCCCGCGGGTGCGCGTGAAACTCGCCGCGGCGCGATCGACCAGGTCGGCAGGCGGATCATCACTCACGAACCGAACGGCGAGCTTCCGCGCGAGGAAACGAGCGGTCGAGGGGTGCCGGCTGATAATGTCCAGCACCTCCTCGCCGTCCTCGATTCCGCGACCTGCCTTCAGCCGGTGGCCCAGGACGAGCTTCTCGCCGGCGTCGTGCGCCTGCGGTCGGAAAACGAACCCCTCGCCGCCCTGCCGGGGCGGGTTCGTGCTCCAGCCGGTCAGCGCCCGCGCCACTTCGATCACGTCCTGCTGCGTGTAGCCGCCATCCACGCCCAGCGTGTGCAGCTCGAGCAACTCGCGGGCGTAATTCTCGTTCAATCCGCGGGGCCGCCGCTGTTGCGCCTGCTCCAGCATGGAACGTTGCGCCGAGTCCATTCGCTGCAGCCGGCGGTCCACCACGGCGCGCCCCACGCGCCCTCGTCCGATCCGCACACCGCCACCGGCGCCGCGCCCACGTCCCAGTGTCGGTCGTCCGCTGTCCGCTACCGACTGGGCGTTGTCCAGATACAGCAGCATGGCCGGACTTCTGGCCACCGCACCAATGAGCTCGCGAAAATTGCCCAGCACATGCGGTCGAATGGCCCGCTCAGTGTATTCCGGGATGTAATAGCGGAGTTGTCCTTTCCCTATGAAAACGTTGAAGTGGTTCTCCCAGAAATCCGTCATGACCTCGACCAACTGACGGTCGCTGATCACCGCTCTGGCGACCTTGGAGGAGGGCAGGTCATTGACGAACTCGCGATTGCGCTGGGCGACGCGGCGCACTTCGAGGCTGTCCTCCCGGGTGACGATGGAATCACCCGCCAGGCGCCGCCTGAGCTGCTGGGCGGCCTGCGGGGGGTAGTCACGCAGGAGGTCGCCGGCGCTGCGGCTCATCGCGGGGAAGGCGGCCAGGGCGCGCTGCGCCGAGGGGTCCGGAATCCGCTCCGGCCGCAGCTGCAGCTCGATCCACTGGTCCACTCCCATCTGCAGCACGCGATCCATGTCACCGGGCCGTGGGCCGAAAGCAAGCCGGTTCAGCACGTGCGTTGCCTGCTCCCGTTGCGTCAGCTCCCGGATGCCGCTCACCGCACCGGAGACGGCCCCCGACATCGTGTCGACTGACCAGGCAGCGGCGGTCATCACCACCGTCGCCGTGACAAGGGTTGCTCCCGCTCGACGCATGCGAACCTCCCTTCCGCAAGTGACTGATCCCGGCAGACGGAGTGGGTCCCCCTGGCGTTAAGGGAGACCGGGCGGGACTACTCCGCTTTCAACATGTATCCGACCCCGCGCACCGTCTGCACCACGCTTGCCTCGCCCTCGGCATCGACCTTCTTGCGAAGGTAATTGATGTAGACGTCGACGATGTTCGTGGTGGGGTCGAAGTCCTGCTTCCAGACCTGCTGGGAGATCTGCTCGCGCGTCACCGGCCGGCCCGCGTGGCGAGCCAGACACTCCAGCAGCGCATACTCCTTCTGAGTCAGGCTGATCTCGCGGGATCCGCGTCGCACGTCGCGAGAGAACGGATCGATGACGAGATCGCCGATCTTCAGCATGGCCTGGTCCGCCCGAAGCGCTGATCGTCTCAAGAGCGCGCGAACCCGGGCCAGCAGCTCGTCGTAGCTGAAGGGCTTGGCGAGATAGTCGTCGGCACCGGCGTCCAGGCCCTCGACCTTGTCCGAGATGGTGTCCCGCGCAGTCAGCATCAGCACCGGCGCGGTGAAAGCGCGGGCCCGCAGCTCCCGCGCGACCTCGTATCCGTCGCGCCGCGGCAACCCGATGTCGAGGATGACCAGATCAGGTGACTGGTCGAGCGCCACGGCCAGCCCCGCCTCACCGTCGGTCGCTGTCAGCACGATGTACCCGTTGTCCGACAGCGTCCGCTCCAGGACGTTCAGCACATCCGGCCCGTCCTCGACGACGAGAATGCGGGCGGTGCGGAATTCAGTCTGGGTTTCCATGTTCCTCTGGAATTATCGGTCCCCGTGGCGCCGCTGACAACCGTCCACTTCGCCAGGGGTCCGGTTTGGGATCGATTCCGGGTGAGATGGCGCTGCAATGGTCCTGACTCGCCGGGACTTGAGTCGGTCGGTGGACGAGGTTCCCTTTCGCGCGTGGATCGTCATCGTTTTTTCGCCGGCGTTCGTATCGGGATGGTCACCTGGGCGGCGACATCGGGTGCCCTGGTCGGGTTCGGCCTGCGATATGGAGACGCCGCCGGGCCGTTCGCACGGTTCGGGGCGGGCATGCTCGCCGCGGCCGGGGTCCCGCGTCCATCCAGCGCGCTCGCAGTCGTCGTGGGATTGGCTGGGCATGTCGTGTGGATGTCCGCATGGAGCGTCGGATACGCCGCCATCGCGACCTCCCTGCGCGCCATTCCCGCTTTCGTCGTCGCCCTGCTGCTCTCCCTTGCCGCGATGGTCATTTCCGGGTGGTGGCTTCCGGCTGCCCTCGGCGCGGTGCGATCCGCGATGCTGGCACCCATGCAGCTGGCGCTGATACTGACCGTGATGGCCGCCAGCATGGTGATGTCGCGCACGGTGGCGAGTGCTCGCTGAGACACGTGTCGCGCGACCCTGACGGGAACGCGCTGGTGCTCTGACGACGCACGCGGAACCTCCATGTCAGGATTGTGTCCGATCCAGTGCATCCGGGGTCATTTCGAATAAGGATCATGCCTGCGCGGATACTCCGGCCCGCACTCCGGCGAGTCGGTGACCCTCGGACGGCGGATCCCGTCACCAAGGAGGCTGGAGTAGATGGATGTCCTCGTCATGCTCGAGGAGACCTCCGAACACTCCGCGGTTCTTGCGCACGTGAACTCTGTCCCGTCCCCGCTCAACTCCGAGAAGCCGACCCGCGATGTGGTGACGCTGTATGGCGAAGCCACACCCGAGTCCCTGGCGATGGCGTTGGCGGTGGCCATGGAGTCCCGTCGTGGGCCGGAGCGTTCGGATGTGATTCGCCACCTCGGGCTCTGGCCGGAACGCGGGGCTGTTGGGGATGCGGCGTGGCGGGATGAGCGCACCGGTGAGCTCGTCACCCGCGACCTCACGATTCCGCACGACGTCATCCGGGAAACGGCGAATCACCTGCTGGATGAGTGCGGGGCCGCCATCCGCCGTCTGGTGGCTGGCCTCTCCATGCCTGATTGGCCCGAAGGGGCCAGACGGGCCATCAGTTTCACCCTGACGCCGTACGCCATCCTGCCGGCGGGCACCGGGGCGCGAGTGGATGCGTTCCTGGAGCTGTACCGGCAGACCGATGGGTACACGTTCGACAACGAAGGAGACTGAACAACGCACCTGTCTCGTCAGACTGACCGAGGCCGCGGACTCCCACCCGCGGCCTCTCTCTTTTCCGCTCCACTGGTCTGGTAATCCCGGACCGCCGACCTGGACTGATGACCTTGACGCAACCCTTGTCCGAGTCCAGCCTACCCCGGGACCCCATCACTCAACGAGGACCGCGGAATGAGGGAGTACAAGGCTGGTGAAATCCGGAATGTGGCGGTAGTCGGACACGGCGGCAGCGGCAAGACGACCCTCGTCGATGCCCTGGCCTTCGTGTCCGGCTCGAGTAAGCGGCACGGGTCGATCAAGGACGGCACGACCCTCACGGACCACACCCCCGAGGAGATCGAACGAGGCTTCTCCATCAGCGCGTCGTGCGCGTTCGCCGAGTGGCAGGATGCCAAGATCAACCTGATCGACACGCCGGGTTACCTGGATTTTCAGGGCGACGCCATTGCCGGCCTCGCCGCCGCTGACGGCGCGCTGTGCGTGGTCTCCGCGACGGCAGGCGTGGAGGTCGGAACCGAGAAGATGTTCAGCGCGGCCGTTGCCTCACGCGATCCCGTCCTGTTCATCGTCACTCTGATGGACAAAGAGCACGCGAACTTCCAGAACGCCTTCCAGCAGATCAAGGATCGTCTCACCTCCAAGGTGATTCCGGTCGAAGTCCCGATCGGCGCGGGGCTCGACTTCCGCGGCGTGATGAACCTCTTCACACGCAAGGCCTACCTCTACAAGCCTGGGTCGCGATCGGGTGAGTATGAGGAGGTGGACATTCCCGAGGTGCAGCAGCAGACCTTTCAGCAATACCACCAGGAGCTGATCGAATCGATCTCCGCCACCGACGATGACCTGCTCGAACGGTATCTGGAGGGCGTCGAGATCGGGCGTGACGAGGCCATCCACGGCATGAAGGAAGCCATGAAGCGCGGCGACCTGTTTCCGCTCTTTTGCGTCTCGGCGGATCAGATGATCGGGATCCACGCGCTGCTGCCCGAGATCGTGCAGCTCATGCCCTCCGCCTTCGAGATGGAGGAGATCCACGCCTTCAAGGGCGCCGAGGGAGACCGCGCGGTGGAAATCCATGCGATCGACGAAAACCCGTTTGCGGCGCTTGTCTTCAAGACGCATTCCGAACCGCACGTCGGCGAAGTGTCCTTCTTCCGGGTGTTTTCGGGGCACGTCGCAACGGGGCAGGAGGTGTACAACGCGACCAGGGACGGCATCGAGAAGCTGGGCCACCTCTCCGTTTCCCAGGGCAAGGACCGGATCGAGGTCCCCGTACTGCGCGCCGGAGACATCGGCTGCGTGGCGAAACTCAGGAACACCCACACGAACGACGCGCTGTCGATGCGTGACCATCCGGTCCGGCTGCCGCAGATTCAATTCCCGGAGCCGCTGGTACAGTTCGCCATTCACGCCAGCGCGCGGCACGATGAGGAGAAGCTCCAGCAGGGCCTCCACCGCCTGCACGACGAGGACCCGACGTTCGAGACGCACTACAATTCCGAAACGCACCAGACGATCGTGTCGGGACTGGGCGAGCGGCACCTCGAAGTCGCCCTCGCGCGGCTCAAACGAAAGTACGGCGTCTCGGCGGAACTGGATCGCCCCCGCATCGCGTACCGCGAGACCCTCACTACCAGGGCCGAAGGGCAGGGTCGGCACAAGAAGCAGACCGGCGGCCGAGGTCAGTTTGGCGACTGCTGGGTAAGAATGAAACCCAGGCCCCGCGGCTCCGGTTACGAGTTCGTGGATCGCATTGTGGGTGGCGTGATTCCGTCCAAGTTCATCCCGGCCGTGGACAAGGGGATCCAGGAATCGTCAGCGCGCGGCGTTCTCGCCGGATACCCGATGGTGGACTTCGAGGCGGAGCTGTTCGACGGCTCCTATCACTCCGTCGACTCGAACGAGATGTCGTTCAAGATGGCGGGCATACAAGCGTTCAGGACCGTGGCACCGAAATGCCGGCCGGTATTGCTCGAGCCGATCGACGAGGTCGAGATCACCACGCCAGATGAGTACCTCGGTGACGTGATGGGCAGCCTGTCGTCTCGCCGCGGCCAGATTCTCGGCACCGAATCCGCAGATGGTGGCGGCACGAAGGTACGCGGACACGCGCCACAGGCCGAACTCCACCTCTACGCGACGGACCTCAACTCGCTGACCCACGGACGCGGCACATTCAAGCGCCGATTCCATGGTTATGAGCAGATGCCCCCAGAGGCGGCGTCGAAAGTGGTCGAGGACGCCGCGAAGGAGGGCAAGGAGGAGGTACTGGAGGTCTGAGTCGGGGTGGGAGAGGAAATCCACTACCCCGTCACCCCGTCACCCCGTCACCCCGTCACCGGTCACCCGTCCCTCTACCTGTTCCCCCGGACTACCGTCGTCACCAGACCTACCGCGAAAAGGTCGGTCGAGCCCGGAAGCGCCCAGAGCTGCACCAGCATTCGATCCGTCGGCGACGTCGTCAGGCTCCACTGCGAACCATCGAAGCGGAGCAGGACGCCGTCCTCCCCCGCAGCGTACACCTCGGTCGGACCGATTCCCCAGACCGTCCGGAGCATCCGGTCGGTCGGGCTGGCCATGGTGTACCAGCGCACACCGTCGTAGCGCAGGATCGCCCCGTCGTCGCCCACGGCGAAGATGTCTGCCGGACCCGTGCCCCAGACGGCGCGCAGCAAGGCGTCGGATGGTGATGCCATCCGGCGCCACTGACTGCCGTCGAAGCGGATGATGGTCCCTGAGTCGCCCACCGCGTAGACGTCGTCCGGTGCCATACCCCAGACGTGACGCAGAAAGACCTCGGTGGGACTGGACATGGGTGCCCAGCCCGTCACCGACGAGATCAGGATGGTCCCCCGGTCACCAACGATGAACGACAGGTCCGGACCGGCGGACCAGACCGAGCGCAGCAATCGGCCGCTGCCACTGGGCTGGGGAGACCAGGTGGCACCATCGAAGTGGAGGATCGTCCCTGTGTCGCCCACGACAAACACGTTACCGGGTCCCGACCCGTAGATGCCGTAGAGCGGATGTGCAGGTGGCGTCTCCTCGGTCTGCCATCCCGTGGCGGTTCGCTTGAGAACCGTTCCGCCGCCGCCCGCCGCCCAGACCGGGCCCCCCGGCGGTCCCCACACAGTGACCAGTGCCGGCGACGTGGTCTCCGTCACCCATTCATCCGCGTTTCCTCTAACCACGGTGCCGTCCCATCCTGCCACCACGATCCGCCCCGCGTTGTCGCCCCAGATCGCCCGCAGGTTCTCGCTCGTGGGCTGAGGTTCCACGACGCTCCACGTCGAACCGGTGAGACGAAGCAACGCACCGGTGTTGCCCACCGCGTACGCGTCGCCCGGCGCGCGACCCCAGATTCCGAAGAGGTTCCGCGAGGTAATGGGGTCGATGATCGTCCACCCCGAACCATCGTAATGGAGGATCAGGCCGCTGATGCCGACGGCCCAGATGTCGTCCGGCGCGCTGCCCCACAGCCCGAACAGCACGTGGCCCGTGGGGGACGGCACGACCGTCCAGGTCGTGCCGTCGTAATGCACCAGTCGGCCGTCCTGTCCCGAAGCCCAGACATCGGTCTCCGACGAAGCCCAGACCGCCCAGAGCTCCCATCCGGCATTGGCCGACAGCACGGTCCAGGCGCTTCCATCCCAGCGCAGAACGGTGCCGTTCACACCAACCGCATAGACCTCGGTCGCCGACCGACCCCACACATCCAGCAGCGTTGCTGTAGTCGGACTCGCCATCGAGGTCCACGCCGCGCCGTCGTAATGCAGGATGACGCCGCCCGTTCCCACCGCGAAGACGTCGGATGCGCCGCTGCCCCAGACGCCGACGAACGTCTCCTCCGTTCCCGTCGGAACGAGGGACCAGCTGGTACCGGCCGACTGCATGATCACCCCATTCTGGCCAACCGCGAACGCGAGCGGCGACGCGGCATCCGCCCACACGCCCAGAAGAGAGACATCGGTGAGCCCCTCGAGTTCGATGTCCCAGGACACCGGGGGAGAGGGACCGGTCACCGTGATCACGCTGGTGGTCTGCAAAACGCCCGCTTCAGCGATGATCGTGGTGGTTCCGGGAGCGACGGCCTGTACCCGCCCGGTTGCCGACACCGTCGCCACGCCTGGTTTCGATGTCTCCCAACGAACCGTAGCGCCGGAAGCCGGTTGCCCAGCCTCATCCAGGGCTTCGGCCTGGAGGTTGAGCTGAGAGCCGGGTTGTAGCCACGCCGTTGCCGGCACGACGTTCAGGACTGCGACCGAGGCGTCGATCGGATCGATCGGGTCCTCATCGCTGCACCCGGAAGCCACCGCGAGCGCGACGGCGACGACCAGGGCGGTGCGAGAGGACCGCCGTGTCGCGACAGCCCGGCTCCAGTCGCGAATGCCCCCTCCTCCGACCGGCAGCGTCACCACCCGCTAGACCTTGTGGTATTCGGCGCGAGCAGCCTCTCGCTGGTCCTCGGCCATGAAGACGTCGAAGTCGGAGAAGAACGCTGGTGCCTCCTGCTTCATGATCCGGATGATGACGATGGCCAGGCGGCGAATCTCCGCTTCGGCACCCTCGCCCGAGCGCAACTCCAGCATCGATCGCCACGCACGGATGTTGGCCGTGGCCACGATTTTTGTCTCAGTCGAGTTCGGCAACACGCCGCGGGCGGCTTCTCGCGCCATCTTCCGCCGGTGAACGCGGTCGTCCACCCAGGCGTAGCGCTCCATCAACTGGCCGACCAGTGCGACGTAACACTGCTGAGCGGACGCCATCTGGTCCTTCCAGACGGCTTCCAGCGCCTCGTCACCAATGACCGCCGGCGGGACGACGAAGTCCGCCACGGATTCATCGACGTAGCGCTGGCTGAGCTGTGAATACGCGAACCCGGCGCGGTGCCTGACCAACTCGTGCGTGAGCGACCGACTGACACCTTCGAGGAGTACGGAGTAGTTCGCGTGCTCGAGGACACTGCCGTGGGCCTGTTTCTTGATGTTCTCGAGGTAGTCCGCAGTCGTCCGACTGGCCGGGTTCTTCTGGCTCATGTAACAGAGCCGCCCCGCGAATTCGGCCAGCCGCTCGCCATCCGAGCTGTCGCCAATCCAGTGGACGGGGAGATGATCGGGTTCGCTGAACGAGGGACGCGAAAGGACGGAAACGCGCGGTTCGTAATAGTACATGCCGAGGTCGGAACGGGATGGGTCGCGAGGCGCCCGAAAGCTAACGTGCTTCAGGCTCCGCAGGGTGCCGTACGTGATCGCTGCCACGCGCACCCGATCACGCCGACCGGCCCCATCGGGGCAGGGCCCACACCGCAGGGTGACCGGGTGCTCCGGACATGCCGCGTCCCTTGCCGTCGCCGCGACCGGTCCATAGGGTGACGCGGGAAGGACAGGGGCAGCGGACGCGAGGGACGACATGGTGATGGGTCGATCGGCGTTAGGCACGGCACGGGCGGCGCTCGCCGCCAGCGCGCTGCTCCTGCTCTCCGGCACCGGCATCGCGCGGGGTGTGGCCACGCGCGACATTCAGGTCGCGAGCCACCAGACGGATTCGTCCTTCGCCGCCGTCGTCGCCCGGCTGTCGGAAGCAGCGGATTATTTCGATTCCGACAACCTCATCTCGAACGAAGCGTCGTACCTGCACGCCGTGTCGCACTTGCGCGCCGCGGGAGTATCCGGGGGCGCCTACATCGGCGTGGGGCCCGATCAGAACTACTCATACATCGCGGCCATCCGCCCATCCGTCGCGTTCCTCATCGATATCCGGCGCGACAACCTGCTGATGCACCTGATGTTCAAGGCGTTGTTCGAGCGATCGCGCAACCGGCTCGAGTACCTCTGCCGGTGGATCGGCCGTCCGGTGCCCTCCGACGCCGAAGCCTGGGACCATCGTCCCATCGAAGACATCCTCGCGCGCATCGACAGCATCCCCGCCGACGCCAGCACTGCCGTCGCAGAGGCCGATTCGCTCATCGCGACCGTCCGCACCTATGGCGTCCCGGTCGGGCTCCCCGACACCACGGCCATCCGGCGATTCCACGAGGAGTTCGCGGCATACGGACTGGAACTGCGGTTCACGAGCACGGGCCGTTCACCGCGATTCTACTATCCGACGCTGCGTCAGCTCATTCTCGAGCACGATCTCGAGGGACGCCGGGCCAGCTACCTCGCCACCCATGATGGCTGGAGTGTCGTGAAGCAGCTCCATGCGACCGATCGCATCTTTCCCGTCATCGGCAACCTCGCGGGAACCAGCGCGTTCCCGGCCATCAGCCGGGAGGTCGCGGCACGTGGCGAGACCGTTTCAGCGCTCTACGTGTCAAACGTGGAGATGTATATCTGGCGCGACGGCTCCTTCCCGCGCTTCGCCGCGACGGCCGCCCGCCTTCCCAGGACCGGCCGATCCCTGCTGATCCGATCCTTCTTCGGCGGCGGGTTCGGAGGCTCACATCCCCTGAACCGGTCGCCGTACTTCAGTACGCAACTCGTCCAGACCCTGGACGACTTCTCGCTGCGTGCAGCGCGCGGCTGGGGTTCGTACCTGGACCTCGTGACGGAAGGAAACCGCTGACCGCGGATCGTCATGGAGCAAGGGCGGCGGTCGACTTGGCGCCCTCGTGGTGTCCACGATCTTGAACGAGAATGGCTGCTGAACGAGCTGTGGAACGAGGCGGCTCGCCATCATCGCCGGTCGGAACCGCATCGAGGGAAGCGTTACTTTCACGGCGCGTACGAAATCGGGATGGGTCGCGCTCACGACGCGAAGGGTCGCGGTGTCAGCCCGACCGAGCGTGTCCACCACATACTGGACCACGACGGTCCCCTCGATACGGCGTTGCAGGAGGGCTTCGGGATACGATGGCGCGGCGCTGCCTTCGTACCGCACGACGGCGCTGTCCACCTGAAGTTCCGTCATGATCGAATCGCCCAGTACAATTGGCGGCAGCTCCTCGAATTCCTTCATGGCAGCCTCGGTCTCGGACTTCTTGCCCGGCGGAACGACGATCTCGAGCTCCCGCTTCGTTTCCGCTGACTCGTCGCGGACCGCCTGTTCGAACCCGGCACCAGCCACACGTGAGAGCGTCGTCCAGGTCACCGTCTCACGCTGTGGCCGCATCGCGGGGATCCGATCCCGAGGTACGAAATACTCCACCGGACTGAATTGCGCCTGAGGCTCCGGATCGACGTGGGTGACGTCACGATGTACCACCAGCCAGCCCACGATCAGGAGGGCGTGCGACAGCGCGCTGACCGCAGCCCCTTCAATCGTTGCCCGGGACGCCATCAACGCGCGCTGCGATTCGAGGAGGCGCGCGAAAAGCATTGCTGGCTGGTCGGCAGCGGGACACTCGATCACCCCGGCAGACCGTCTGATATGTATCGCGGCTGCCGCCGCGATGAGCAAGTGACCGGACGACGAGCGCGGGCTTTCCCGTCCACGAACGGTGGATTTCTGCCGCCGGCCGCTACTTACTTGGTGACGATGTGCACCGTCTTCGGCGGCTTCTGCTTCGCGCGCTGAGGGATCATGCGACGGGCGCGCCATCCCAGGTACCAGAAGGCCGACGCTGCGAGAACGTGCTTGAGCGCGGCGCGGCCGGAGGCGCTCCGAAAAGCGGCTTGGCCATCGGCGGGGATCGAGGCCCGCAGCTGAATAACGTCCAGCGCGAAACCCGCGAGTAGAATCAGCAGGCCGATGGCCGCGATCAGACTCAGCCACGCGAGGACCCGCTGGACCTTCGCGTGCTCAGCAGCGGTGGCGACACCCATGGCAATCGCCACGCCGAGAATGGGCGTCAGCGTGTACCCGGACAGCAGACCCACCGTGGCGAAACGCCACTGCACATTGCCGGGCTGCGGCGAGCCTATACTCATTACGAAATCGATGACCGGCATGACGCACAGCAGTGCCGCCACGAAGTACAGCGGACCAGCCAGGGCTTCCTCAGGATCCAGAATGGGCTGCGCCATGGAGTGGGTTGCTGGTCGGCTGGGAGCGCTCGTCTAGGACGAAGCTGTCGTGTGCCGGATCACGAGGCCACTGGCACGGACAATAGAAACGGGCCGGGGGCAGGGCCCCGACCCGTTACAGCAGCGCCGAAGGGGGTAGCGCTGCGCACCTGAAGTTGGGCTCGCCGAACCCGGCCCCGGATTGCTCCGGCGCGATGTGGAGAGCGGGCGGGCTACCACAAAGCTTAAACCGGGCCGGCGTGCTGCACGTCACACCAGCAGCCTCCATGCCGCTTCCCGGTGACCCGGCCTTTGCGGAGCGCTCGAAGGGACACAACTCCTTGTCATTGAGTAGGTTGACCAATCTGACCCACCGTCGTTTGAGGATTGCTGTGAGGCCACTCGAGGCGTGTCGACGGGGAGACGGCTCGTGGCCTGTACGCTACAGTTGTACCGGCTGCGCGATGAAGGCATCGAGCCGCTCGGCGTTTGCATCGGCATCCATTTCGCCCAGCTCCACCAGGCGTCGGAGGAAGTCCTCCTGGAACATCAACAGGCTCAGGATGTCAGGACTGGCGGTACGCTGCGTTCCCAGGCCCCGAGTGAGGTAGCGGAAGACCCTGGGTAGCCTGGGCTCGAATTCCGCGGCGAGCTTACCGAGGTCGCGGGACGGGCGCAGAACCAGGATCTCCACGATTCGCATCCCCTCGCGCTCGGCCGGAGGCAGGTCGTCGATGAGCCGGTTGATCCGGTCGAGCCGGATGATGTCTTCGTCGATCAGGTCGAGGAAGATCGCGTTGTACAGCACGCTCAGCACCTGTGCCGGGGGCGGATAGCCGTCCGTAAGTGGCCGATCGGCCTCGGTCCGGCTCCGGTCGTAGCGAGTGGAGATGGTCAGGATACGATTGGCTCCGAGGTGGATCGAGGGTGACAGCGGGGCGGTGAGCCGAACGCCTCCGTCGCCGTACCACTCCGAGCCCACGCGCACCGCGGGGAAGAGCATCGGCAGTGCGCTCGATGCCATCACGTGGTCCACCGTGAGCCGCGCTGTCTCGCTTCGCCGTTGCGGACGCTGCCAGAGCGGGACATCCTGGCTCTCCACCCACGTCACCGATTGTCCCGTCGTGTAACTGGTGGCAGAGAGGGCCACGGCATGGAGGCGACCCTC
>Ga0214471_10001822_pt1 | contig 16838 bp, 19 predicted proteins | sample RVTome_5_FD_207665 | JGI IMG/M metagenome (GOLD analysis project Ga0214471, IMG submission 207665) | Soil microbial communities from uranium-contaminated site in the Upper Colorado River Basin, Wyoming, United States - RVT142D155 | ecosystem: Environmental > Terrestrial > Soil > Contaminated >... | reverse complement strand
TTGGGTATGGATTTGGAACCCCCGCGGGCCGGTATAAGCGCTAAAATTTCTTTTTTAGACATAGGCTTTTTTAAGATAGCGTAATGCAAAGTAGTTCCGAATCAGCAAGAAAGCAAAAACATATATTGCAGCCCCAGTCGGGACCAAAAAGAATATGCTCATATCATAGCCGGCGAATTGCCGGATGCCCGCATACATAAGAAAGCTTGCGAGAGCCGCAATGGAAAAAGTGAGAAGTATCCGCACAACAGGAAAGTGAAGATCCGTGAATTTTTTTACAAAAACAAGGAGACTTACCAAAACTAAGGCATGAGTAAATACGGTAGCTGCCGCTGCGCCATACAGGCTGTACTGGGGAATAAAAATAAAATTCAGCATAACATTAAGCGCCGCTCCCCCCATCGTAATCCAAAATGTTTTGCTTTGCTGGTTTAATACAATCATTACGTCATACAGCGGACGGTAGAGGAAGATAAGGCCCGCGGTAGTAATTAAAATCTGGAAAGCCAGCACCGATGGCGCAAAATCCGCCGGGTATAAAGAATAAATGATTTTTGCGGCAAGCGCCATTCCTCCTATAATCAAAGGCAAGGCAATCGCAATCATAATTTCTATTTCGTAGTTCCATGCCCTCTGAAGCTTCTCTTTTGACTCTTTTGAAAACTTGCTCAAGGCCGGGTAAAAACTCGCCCCAAGCAAGCCCATGGGCACCAGGCTCGCGGTTACGACCTTATAGGCTGCGTTATACCAACCTGTTTCCTCCAGCATACCCCAATACCCAAGCATTACGGAATCCGTATAACTGTATACGAGGCCAAACAGCCCGATAAAAGCCAAAGGCCACGACATCTTCAAAAATTTCTTCCAGACAAGAAAATCCCATTGTAATTTCAAAGGAAATATCTTTAAATGGAAAAATGCTAAGATGGCGACTAACGCAACGAGTCCAGCAACAACGTAGGCGTAGCTTAAATTCGCGGGAGACGGAAAGCGGAATAGAACAAACAAGCCCAACGCAACGATAAGGATAGTTTGCAATGTTTCGAACCAAGCTTCATATTCCATTTTTTGTCGCGCATGAAAAAAAGAGTAGCAAATACCGATAAAACCGTTAAGCAGGAAAAAAAGAGCCAGCGCCAGAATCACAATTTGTGTCTCTTGGATCCGCGGAATAAAGAAAGAAACTGCGAGCACCAGAAGAAAAGTGAAGGAAACGAGCACAAGTTTCAAAGAAAGAATGGAGTAGAATTCCTCTTTCTTTTCTTTTTCGCGAGCAAACTCCCTCGTTACGATCGGCTGCAGTCCAAAAGTGGCAAAAACCATAAACAGAGAAACGAGAGCTATCGCAAATGTAAACTGGCCATATCCTTCAGCTCCCAGAACACGCGCGGCGTAAATAACCAAAGCCAACGCCAGCAATTTGTTCGCCGCCGTACTTGCTGACAGCCAAATCGTATTCTTAAAAATCGTCTGCTTGGCTGACGTATTCTGAAAGAAAAGTGTTTTTATTTCGTTTGCGTAATACATAGTTCCACTGCTTCAAGGATATTTCTTGCCTTGAAATCTGGCTCTATTTTATATTTTTCATCTTTCCCTCCGTATCCCGTTTCAACCAATATGGTTCTGCATCCTGCGTTTTTGCCAGCTAAAATGTCTGAAGTTTGATCGCCAATCATGTACGAAGCTGACAGATTAATATGAAAATCTTCTCTCGCGTTCAGTAGAAGACCAGGTTTTGGCTTTCTGCACTCGCATTCTATTTTCAGTTCTAGACGCTCCCCAGAAAACCCTTTTTCTGGATGGTGAGGACAGAAATACGCAGCATCGAGTTTGGCTCCCTTGCGGCCCAATTCTGTCTCAAGTTTCTTATGAATCTCATCCACGTCTTTTTCAGTCATAAATCCCTTGGCAACCATAGGCTGGTTTGAAACCACAATTGCCATAAAATCCGTTTCATTAATTTTCTTTACTGCTTCTGTCGCAAAATCGTACACCTTCAAATCTTCAGCGCGGGAAAGTTGATCGATTTCTTCATTTAACACGCCATCCCGGTCAAGAAATATCGCCCTCCTTTCAGTAGTAAGGCTTAGCCTTACTATTTTCCCTGAAGCGTAATCTTTCCGTACCTGCTCTAATCTCTCTGGCGTACCCATATCCTTAATATATTCTGGCGTATTATAGGCAGAGATGTGTTCTCCTGCTTCCAGCATCCGAGGAAATATATCTTTTTCCATATCAGTTTTCTCTCCATCTGGTATATACTCAAAAACTTTTGGCGAACAGATATACACGGAAGCTATGCTCAAATTGCGGAATAGCAAATCGTCTGGATGCGGTCTGCGCAAAATCGAAAGCACTCTTCCCTGCTCATTCACCTCCACCAAATCTGAATCAAACGGGTGATCATTCGGATGGACCATAACAGACAGTATCCCCCCTTTTTCTTTATGCCGCTGCAAAAACCTCTGCGCATCGAAGTTGACCATAACATCCCCTGCCAATACCAAAAAATCTTCCTGGGTTTCGTCCTCCAACTGCTTTAAGGCGCCGGCCGTTCCCCTTGGCTCCTCTTCTTGCTTATAGCGCAAAACCATTCCCCATTCTTTCTTCTCCAAAAACTTTTGCACTTCGTTTCCCAAGTGCCCCAAAAGCACCCATACCTCTTTGAGGCCGTTTTCTTTGAGAAACCTCAATTGATGCTCAATGATAGGGGCATCCCCAATGATTGCCAAAGCCTTGGGCGTATTTGGGCCGATAATAGGAGCCAAACGCGTTCCTTTGCCGCCGGCCAATATGACTGCTTTCATATGTTTCCTGACGCGCTAAAATCCAAATCCATGCGCGAGGCTATAAAATAATTATTTTTCATATCCTCCTTGTTATACATAATCTCTTGATTTGTTTTTACATCAATAAGCTTACACCCTGCCTCTTTCGCGATTATATGGGGAGCTGCTGTATCCCATTCCCTGGTTCCATTAAACCTGGGGTATACATCGATGTCGCCCTCTGCCAGTTTGCAAATTTTTAGGGCAGAACCATATGTTTTGACTGCAGTGATATGATATCGCTGAAAAAACGCCCTGTCTGCTTCCGTAGCATGAAAACGGCTCAGAGCTCCGATAAGATCTTTCCGCTTTGAAGTATTGCGTATCTTTTCTCCCCCTAAAAACGCGCCCTTTCCTTTCTCGGCCCAATACATCATCTTAAGCGCTGGAGCGTACACAATTCCCACTACCGGTTTACTTCTTTCTAAAAGGGCTATGTTAATCGTAAATTCTCCGTCTTTGGCGATAAAATTCTTTGTGCCGTCGAGCGGATCTACGAGCCAGAATTTTCCCCAGTACCGCCTTTCCTCATAGGGAGGAATAACAGATTCTTCTGAAACAATAGGATAATCCGAAATGTTTCGGAGCCCGTGCACGATTATCTCGTTTGACTTCATATCGGCGATAGTGAGCGGGGAATTCTCTTTATCATCTTTTGTCTGTATGAAAAGGTCAGCATGCTCATATATATTCAGCACCTCCTCCCCGGCCTCCTCGACTATGTCCATAAGTTCTTGCATCATAAAATCTGTTCTGGATATTTCTTTCTTAAGTACGCGAGCACCCTTTCAAATGACTCTTCTTCGGTTTCCTCATCCGTGCGTATGACCAAATCGCTCTGTTGTGGCGTTTCAAACTCCAAGTCTATTCCTACGATTTCTGTCTTCCCCATATTATTTTGGTACATCTGCTGCACATCATTTTTTTGAGCCAACTCCATGCTTCTTTCCAAATAAATTTCGTTGTAGTCTTTTATGCGTTTCCGTGCGAGTTCTCGAAGAGATTCAAACGGAGAAATGCAGCACACGATTGTAATAACATCGCCCTGTCTGAGCACATGCGCCGCGAATGTTATTCGCTTTATGTTCGCGACCCTGTCCTTTTTTGAATAGCCCAAGTCGTTGTCGAAAAAGGACCGTGCCAAATTCCCGTCTATCAAAAAAGATTTTTTCCGGGCGGCATCAAAATACTGCTGAAGCCTTTTGCCAAGGGTTGTTTTTCCCGCGCCTGAAATGCCTATAAACCAAATCACCATATGTGTTTATATATACACCCAGTCTGGGTGCTTTTTAGCTTCTGTAATATATTCGAAGTTTTCGACGAAATAATCTTCCGCTTTTGCAATGTTGTAGATAAGAGGGTCTCGGTGTCTCTTGATTCTCGTACTCCATTCATTTTTTGCAGCCAACAGAGCTTCCGTGTGTTGTATCAGCTCTTCTATGCTCTGCGCGACGCGCCCAATTTTTTCTCTATCTTTAAAATACGCGAACTCGCCGAATCGTTTTTGCGCTTTGTTTTCGTCATGGGAGAAAAAAACTACGGGTCGTAACGTGGTAAAGGCGTACGTGTAGGCAGTACCTGACATATCCGTTACCATTAAAGCGGATTTCGCATAGTTTTCCATATACGCGCTTTGATTATCATCAAATAGAAATCGGGGATAGCTGCTGTACTTTTCGACAATCTTCTTTACTACGGCAGTATGAAGAGAATGGGGATGAGGACGAAATATCACGTCGTAATTCTGGAAATGTCCGAGGAGAGCCTCAATAATCTTATCTCCGTGGGCAAGCGAAGCAACGCTTCCCATACCGCCCATTCGCTCTTTCATCACGGTGGGCGCGTAGATGAGCGCTGTTGTGCTCTGATTGTGGTGTTCGAAATATTCCAGATTTTTATCAAGCTTTATATATCCTCCGGGAATTAAACATACCTGCGGCTTTGCAACAAACGCGTTTGGGAACTTACGTCTCGCAAAAAAAATCATTTGGCTGCAACGATCCAATACGTAATGAGAGGATAAGAAAAGATAGTCGCATTCTGCCATATGTTTCGCAATGCCCTCCCTATTAACCACGTTGCCAAGCGGAGAATCATAGATATCGTGAGGAAAATAGATTTTTTTTGTGTGAATAAGCTTCTCTGCGGTACCTGATATTTCAATAAGCACATCAATAAAATCCAACTCATTGATGATATCATTGCCACCATAATATACGTATTCTCCTTGTTTGTATGTATCGTCGCAAACCTCTCCAATAAGAATAAACACGTTATAGCCCTTCTCTCGTAAACCCTTCGCAATAGTGCCGGTATTCTCCCTATAAGCGCCGGACGCAAAATACAGCGCGACCGTTTTTTTGCGAGAATCCAGACTATTTCTTATCTTTTCCTTTTGAAGCTTCCCCAACACAGAAAACACGCTCTGGGCGCTCAAAAGATCTTTTGTCGACAAGGAGGATAACAATTTCTCCATTTCTTTGTCTCCAGTAAACGCGGTCCGCGCAATGAGGGCTACCGCGTCATCCTGAAGCCAGCGATAGAGCATCTTATTTCTCAAGAAAACCCCGACCCCAGGCATTCTTCCTGCTACGGGGCATACAATCTGCCGATACGCCCTCTTTCTTTGCGCCCTCAAGAAACGGACGATTGTCCTTGCGAAAAGATAGAAAAACACTTTCATTCGTTCAGACATAATGCCCTGCCTTATCACGTTTTGACAATATTGGATTTATAATCGGCCATTTTATTTTGAACCTTGGGTCATCCCATCGGTAGCTAAATTGCTTCCCCTGAACAAAGTAAGTGGATTGTTTATAGGTAAATATGGCTTCTTCTGATTGAACGAGGTACGCAATTCCGTACATGGGCGGTACGAATATCTGAACTCGATTTTCGTCAGACAATTCAAACGACTGCCACTTCCCGAAGTTCTTCGATCCCTCTCGACAATCCACCACTACAAAGAAAAGCTTTCCATATATGCAGGATACTAGTTTGGAGGTTTTCCGATCACCATGAATTCCTCGCAATACATCCTTCTTTGACCGGGAAATATCGTCTTGCACAAAATGTACTTCCACGCCCTTCCCTTTGTAGAGAGCCTCGTTATAGGTTTCCACAAACTGGCCTCGCTGGTCTTTGAATGCTTCCGGCACAATCTGCAATACGCCTTCTAAATTGGTTTTTGAAACTTGAATCATGCGTATTTTTCAAAATAGATATGTAAAAGGCTTGAAACATAATCCAAATCCTTTCTGGAAAGATGGTGATGCACTCCAATGTGAAGCCCATTTGAGCCAACATACTCAGCTGCTGGAAATTCTCCTACTTTGTGCCCTAAAAATGCAAATGCCTTATGTTGCGTGGGCATGCTTCCAAAGTTTCGCTTGCACTGAACAAGATTGTCTTGAAGAAAATCGTACAATTTCTTGTAGTTATATTTTGGGTCTTTTAAGGTAACACTGAATGCATGGGGAGAAGTTACCTCGTACGATTCTTCTCTATTGAAAAACGCAACATCTCCCAAATCTGCTGTCTTATTTAATAAATAATTAAGATTCTCTTTCCTCTTCTTAAATACTTTCCAAAAATTCTTTATTTCGCCCAGCATAACAGCTGCCGGAAGAATGTTCATTCTGAAATTAGAACCATTTCTCACATGGTCAAAGTATAAGGAACCTGATTTTCTCCCGTGATCCTTCAGGGAGCGCAACACTTCCTCCATTTTCGGATTATTGGTGGAACACATACCGCCATCCCCACCTGCCAAGACATGGGCGACGTAAAAGCTAAAGGCAGCCGCTTCTCCAAACTGTCCCACAAACTTCTTTCTATACTGCGCACCGTGAGCTTCGCAGCAGTCCTCAATGATTTTGAGATTATGTTTCTTGGCAATGTTCTGTACGGCATCCATATCGCAAGGCTTTCCCATCGTGTGCACGACCATAATGGCTACTGTTTTGGAACTTATCTTCTCCTCTATCTTTGCAGGATTTATGTTGAGAGTTTCTCTCTCGATATCAACAAAAACAGGCGTAAAGCCGGCGGCCAGTATAGAACTTCCCACGCTGGCAAAAGCCAAAGCAGGAACAATGATTTCGTCACCCCGTTTCGCTCCAAAGTCATACAAAGCAAGGCAGGCAGCGGTATCGGCATCTGCCCCATTGCTCATAGCTACATTATACTTATAGCCAAATATTTTGCCCCACTCCTTTTCTAGCTGCTTAATGAGATGCCCACCCGAAACCCAATTTTCATCCAACGCTTTTTTAATCAGGCGTTTTGACTGATCGCTAATGAGTAAATCTCCAAATTTTATATTCCTTTTTTTCATTTATTTATATCTTCTGGTTCTTATAAATTATTCGGCTTCCTCCGTTTTCAAAACGAAAGGGAACTTCCAGCAAATCCTTCAGCGCATTTCTCACATTGTGTTGTCGCGCCGGAGGAACAAAAAGGAGCAAAAATCCTCCCCCTCCTGCCCCCAAAATTTTCCCTCCCACAGCACCCGCCTTTCGCGCTTCTTCATATATGGCATCGATTTGAGGAGTGGATATTTGATCAGAAAGACTTTTTTTAATCTCCCAACTTTCGTGCAATAACTTTCCAAGTTCCAGAATGTCGCGCTTTTCATCTTGCAGCATTGCGGTTGCCTCACCAACCATTTCATGCATACGGGCTAACTCGTTTTTCTTTTGGGGCGTACTCGCAATTTGAGCCTTGGCAATTTCTGACGCATAGCGGGAAAAACCGGTAAACACAAGCATCAAATGCTGTTCCAGCTCTTTTATTCTTTGTTCTGAAAGTATAAGCGGTTGCACTGCAAACGTATCTTCTCGTGCAAACGTTATGTTATTCAACCCCCCATACGTTACCGCCACCTGATCTTGAGAGCCTACGTTTTCTTTAAGCACGTCTCGCTCCATACGGATAGCTTCTTTCGCCAATTCTTCGTTTGAAATATTCTCGCCTCGCAGCGCGTGGAGCGCATGAAGCAACCCCACGGTAAATGAGGAGCTCGACCCCAATCCGGTGCGGGCGGGCAAATCTCCATCATGATGAATTTCTACTCCTTTTTCAATATGTAAGAACTGCAAAGCCGCCCGCACCGCTGGATGCTCTATCTCCTGTATGGTGCTTACCATTTCATTTTTTGAATACACAATCCGGTATTTATAAGGAAAAAAGGGGGGGAGGTACCGAAGCGAGATATAGCAGTACTTATCTATCGTGGTAGATAGCACCTGCCCTCCGTTCTCTTTATACCAAACAGGATAGTCTGTTCCGCCACCAAAAAACGATATGCGAAAAGGGGTTTTACTGATAATCATAATGCTGCTTATACCATTCCATTGTTTTTTTAATACCTTCGTCTAACGAAATTTTTGGTTCCCATCCTAATTCTTGCTTTGCTTTTGTGTAGTCGAGAAATAAACTTGTCTTAATACTCGGTTTCGAGGTGTCGTATGTTATGGCGAGATCTTTATTGGCATGCTCTATCACCTTTTTTACCAAGTCTGCAACGGAAATCGCCCTGCCTAATCCAACGGTGTAGAGCTCGAACTTCGCTTCTTGTTTTGCAATGGCTTTTTCAACAAAATCCACCAAGTCCTCGACATGCAACAAATCTCTTGCTTCTGTTCCTTCGCCCCACACGACAATTTCTCCATCGAGAGGAGCGGTCATCACCTTGGTAAGAGTTGCGCCAAACACATGAGATTTTTCCAAGTCATACTTGTCATACGGGCCATATATGTTTGAGTGCCTAACAGCGGTATATTTGGTATTGCCTATTCTGGAATAAAACTCGCACATCTTTTCAATATACACTTTTGTCCAGCCCACGCCGAAGTACTTGGGAAGCAATTCCTGGTTCGCGTCAAAATCATCTTCAGAAAGCGCCGTGTCTGAAGGCTGATACATAACCGTACAGCTAAAAAAGATAAAGTGCGAAACATTGTGCTCGAAAGCCGCGCGCAGCAGTAAAGAGTTCATAAGTGCGTTATCTGTCACGTGGAAATACGGCTTTTCTACAATATCTTTGGCGCCCGAGGTGGTGGCAGCAGCCTGGATAATAATATCTTTGCCAGCAACCACTTTGTCTACATCTGCTTTATTCGTTAAATCAGCCTCTATCATGGTTATATTCGGGTTCTGCAAAGGCTCTGCCTGCCAGTAGGTCCCATATACTTCGTATGCTGGCTGTTTGGCAAAATATTCTGCCATGTTCCTGCCAATAAATCCTGTTGCGCCGCACACTAAAATTTTCTTCTTGCTATGTTCCATGTTTTTTGGGACGATCGTCCAATATAAGCGTACTCCTCTTTGTATTTTTGTATATTTTGTATATTTTTTGTGCCACTTCTTCAGGCTCCATCCCTTCGGTAAATCGAGGATTTGTTTTTATTCTGCTGGGATACACGTCTAACATACGGATACCATGCTCTGTTGCTTCTAGCCGTAACGTATCTGTAAAACCGCGAAGTCCCCATTTACTAGCACCATATATCGTGCGGAGTCTGTGATTTTCTAAACCAGATAGAGAATTCATAGTAATAATTGTACCCTTGTTCTTTTTTATAAAAAGGGGATATACTCTGCGAGTTAGCTTCATTGCTGCTAGCAGATTCGTACCTAGTAAGTCATCTATATTGCTATCTCGCATCTCTTCGAGCGGCAGTTTTGGACAATGCACTCCAGCATTATTAATCAACACGGAAACATCATACTCTTTTGCAGCTTTTCCCAAGGCGTCTAAAGTTTTTGCGAGCTTTAAATCGCCGGCAACTACCTTGCACAAAACACCTTTTTTCGTAATGTTCTTTTGCAGCTCTCCAAGATCACTCTTTTTCCTGTCGTGCAAAATCACTCCATAACCATACTCACCAAATACAAGCGCCAGCTCTTTTCCCAATCCCCTTGCAGACCCCGTTATTAAGACAGTTTCACTCATTTGAATACGTTGTAACGCTTCTCCACGATATCTTTGTTTTCTTTGTACCACTGCATTACCTCTTTAATTCCTTCTTCTATAGAAACTTCCGGCTTCCAGCCTAACGCCCTTGCTCTTGAAATATCCATAAGTCGTTTCTTGTCTCCCGATGGTTTTGAAGTATCCCATTCTACTTTTGGTTTTCGCTCCATATTGTTCACAATAATCTCCACAATTTCTTTAATTTGCACTCCTTCCCCACTCCCAAGATTTATGGGATATCCTGGACACTTTTCTAAAGCTAAAAGCATGCCTTTTGCCACGTCTTTTGCGTGGATAAAGTCGCGTACGGGAGAACCGTCGCCCCACACCACCAAAGGATTTTCCCCGTCCAGGGCGCGTTTTACCAACGAAGGAATAACCATGGCGTTAGCGGGGTCAAAGTTGTCGTAGGGGCCGTACACATTTGCGGGACGCACAATAGCTACTTTGTCCCAACCGTATTCAATGGCATAAGCCTCTACCTGCAACTCCCCCATTCTTTTTGCCCAGCCCGCGAACTTATCATTTTCTGAAGGAAATGTTTTCCATACATCATCTTCAGAAAATATTTCTGCCGGGCTATACACGCCAACCGTGCTGGTAAACAAATATCGCTCTACCTCACTTTTGCGCGCAGCTTCCATCATATTGGTATTGAACAAAATAGTAGGTACAAAAAAGCTTGCTGGTTTTTCTTGCGTCATTTTTGGGGAACCTTTAATGCCTGCCAAATGAAACACCATGTCCATGCCTTCTGCCGCTTTCATGCAGTTGTTTTTGTCGGTTAAATCAACCTGCATAAATTCAGCTTGGGGATGCGCGCGCGAAGAATCATCCAAAGAAGCAATACGAACTTTTGCCCCAGCATCAATTAACATCTCTACCAGTGGTCTCCCTATTAAACCTGTACCTCCGGTGACAAGAGTATTTTTCCCGTTGTAAAAGTTTGTTTTTGAATTTTGATTTTCAGTCATTAGAATGGTCCTTTAAATCTGTTTTCCCAGCTATAGAATTCTTCGCCAGACAAATCGCTTTCTGGCAATCCAAGCTTTTGTTCAACTGTCCGAATAATATTGACTGCATTTGGATAAAATGCGTTTTCCAAAGGCCTCGTGGTTGCGCAATGGGTCTGGGGAAAGGCGATTCTTGTTACCGGGGACTTTAGCTTTCCAAAACATTTCTCTGAAACTAGAGCAGCCACCTCGGCAGAAAATCCGCAGAATTCCCAATCGTAATCTGCCACAATGCAGTGGCCGGTTTTATGTACCGAGCGCACAATAGCCGCTTTATCTAAAGGATATATGGTTCTGGGATCCACTATTTCAACCTGTACGCCTTGCTTTCTGGTCAGTATTTCTGCTGCTTTATACGCCTCCACATTCATCCACGAAGTAGCTATTATGGTAATATCCTTCCCTTCTCGCACCACTCGCGCCTTTCCTAAGGGAACAGTATAGGGTTCTTCTGGCACCTGTCCTTTTAACCAGTACAGCCACCTATGTTCTAAAAACACAACAGGGTTATTATCTTGAATAGCTGCTGCCAGCAATCCTTTTGCATCGTATGCGTTAGATGGCATAACCACTTTTAAACCTGGAATATGAGCAAACACCGACTGCAACGACTTTGAATGCTGAAACGCCTGTCCCCAGCCCCTGCCGATAACGGCGCGAATTACCAATGGGGCCTTGAGCGCGCCTCCCGACCCAAAATGCGCAGGGGCTACCATGTTTACCAATTGGTTCATTGCCAGCAGCAAAAAGTCCATGCGAATGTGCACGTGCACCGGGCGCAACCCGTTTATGGCTGCCCCCAGGCCCACACCTGTCATTGCTTCTTCTGCAAGCGGAGTTTGAAAAAATCTCTTTTCTCCAAACTTCTCCAATCCTTTAGTAGACCCAAAAATCTTTTTATGGTCGGCAACGTCTAATCCATACACAAATACATTTTCGTCGCGTTCCATTTCTTGCCCTAAAGACTCGGCAATCGCATCTTCATATGTAATAGATCTGTCTGCCATGTTTATGCGTATACATTTCCAAATACCTCTTCTTTTTTCGGAAAGTCTGCTTGCTGCGCCTTTTTAACACTTTCTTCTATATCTTTTGTAATATCTTCTTCTAGCTTTGCAATTTCTTGTTCTTGCATACCAGCCTCCAGCAATTTCTTCCTCTGAAGATCAATTGGATCTTTTTTAAACCATTCTGCAGCTTCTGCTTTTTCACGGTATCCTGCTTCAAAATCTTCATTCACCCCAACATGTTCCAAGTATCTGTAATATTTTGTGTATAAAAATCCTGGCATGCCGGTTTCTTGCATTTTAGCCAGCGTATCTTTTGTTATATTGTATATTTCTTCAGCATCGGTACTTTCGGTTTCTGCGGTAACAAAAGTAAACTGTTTTGCCACTTCTATAATAGGTTTATGACTTGTTCTGTCTTGTGCTTTTGAATGAATCGCAAGGTTATTATCTTCACAAACAAACAATATGGGCAGTTTTTTTAAGGCGGCAAAGTTTATACTTTCCCAAAACACGCCTTCGTTTATGGCCCCGTCTCCAAAAAAAGAAACAACCAGCTTGCCGTTTTCCTGGTACGCGTTTGCAAGGGCTGCCCCTACAGCGACAGGAATTGTGGTTGCTACTACCGCAGATGTCATCAGCATCCCCTTTGCGGGATTCGCCAAGTGCATGGAACCTCCTTTGCCTTTTGCAGGACCCGTAGCCTTTCCGTAGAGTTCTGCAAAAAACCCGTCTGTCTCCATGGCTTTCGCCAGATACAGAGCATGCGAACGGTACGTGCCAAACACCTGACTGTTTTTTCCCGCAGCCTGCACTACACCAGCTACAATAGCTTCTTCTCCCATAGACATATGCATAGGAGTTTTCATTTCATCTTCTGCGTAGTGTTCTTGTATCTTTTCTTCTGCTTTTCTAATAAGATACATTTTTTTGTACAGTTCTCGGTTTAGATTATCCATTGTCCTTGTAGTATTCTCGCCAATAGTTCAACAAATTCAAAAGAGTCTGGTCAAACGGCACTTCTGGCTCCCACCCTGTTTCTTTCTTAAATTTCTCGGTCGAAGGAATTTGGAGTGTAACGTCGGATGGACGCAAGCGTGCAGGATCTATTTTTACTTCAATATTGGGCACAGTGGAAAGCTTGATGAGTTTTTGCAGCATGTCCCCTACGGTCATTGTTTCCTTCCCGCCAACATTATATACTTCTCCCGGAGTACATTTAATAATCAACAACCAATACGCGCGGCATGCGTCCCCAATATCTAAAAATGTACGCACGCTGTCTAGGTTTCCAACATTAATAACCGGTTCTTGCTTTCCGGCCTCAATGGCGGCAATTTGTTTGGCAAAGCTTGATTCTGCGAAAACCTCTCCCCTACGTTTTCCAGTGTGTGTGAACATTCTGGTCCTTATAGTCTTTACCTGCCAAGAAAGCCAATACTGGAGAGCAAGCATGTCTTCTGCCACTTTGCTTACGGCATACGGGGAAGCCGGCCTGAAAGGATTGGTTTCCTTAATGGGAACTTCATCTTCTTTTACCTGCCCATAACACTCCGAAGATGACGCAATTTGAATGATAGGATCATATCCCGAACTCGCCTTGAGTTTCCGTACGGCCTCTAACAAGTTTGCCGTGCCAATAACATTGGTATCAAGTGTGGTTATGGGAGCCACAAAACTAAAATCTACATACGACTGCGCTGCCAAATGAAAAATAATGTCTGGTTTGTGCTCTTGCAAAAGAGTTTGCAACGAAGGCAAATCCACCAAATCGCCATAGCATATAGTAATCTTGTCTAAAATTTGCTGGATGTTGTCTTTTGGTTCCCACCAACGCGAAAGCCCCAACACTTTTGTATTGGGAAATTGTTCTAATATGTATTCTGCTAAATGGCTTCCCACGAAACCGGTTATGCCGGTTATCAATACTTTTTTTGGATCCTCCATAGGATTTATAGGATTTACCAGTCTTCAATGGCCTTCCTGGTTTTCTCCCGAACATCTACATACTTTTCGTACACTTTCTTTTCCAACTCCGGAGAAACCAGCATTAAAATATCATCTCCCCAAATGCGCCAGGTCCCGCCTACGCGGTGGGCATTAATAATGCCGTTTTTAATCATGCGCTTCATGGTAGAAGAGCTTATCTTTAAAAAATCCTGGACCTCTTTGGTTGTATAAATCTCTTTTGGGTTAATTTCCTGCATATTCCATAGTGCTCCGCAATAGGCAAAATTCTACTGCGGAGCATGCCCTGCAAACGAAACAATGAATAAAATCGCAATACACTCATAATACTCCAACCATCAAATGGTGTCAAGAGGGGTCAAAAAGTATCACATTTAGCTTTATTTCTCCAAAAATAAAGCCCCTGGGGAAAACTCGGGGGGATTGGCCGATCTGCTATGAGATATTGTCGAGTTGCCGATCGAATGTAAGAAGTTTTGTCTCGTGCACTTCACACCACGCAAGAAGAAAACTATCCACAAAATGAAGATTTTTAAGATAATAAGGCCAAAGCTTTACAAGCGCTCCTCGTTCTTCTACTTGAAGCCACCTTTGGCCTACAAACACTTCCATGGCCTGCACAATTTCTTTTCGCGGCTTTTTGTAAAAACTCTCCAACACAAAACAAGCTTCCGCTATCACCAAAGGAATCACCGTAATCTTGCGCCTCCCCTCCTCTGCTTCTCTGAACCACTCTGCTGCCCGCTTTTGCTGGCTTTGATTGTCGCCAACAAGAAAACGAAGCAACACGTTTGTATCAAGCACTTCTTTCTTTAGCGATGTTTTGGCCATTGTTTTTCAAAAGAGTCTCGCGCTTTCTTAAGTTGTTTATCGGAAAGTGAAATAGACGAACGTAAAGTCCCCGAAAGAGACCAAAAGTCAGTTTTTGGTTCTACTACAATGCTGTCGCCCTCTTTCTTAATCACTGCTTTCGTCGCTCCTGTAATTCCAAAAGCTTTTCTGATTACTTTTGGAATCGTAATTTGCCCCTGTCGGGTAATGGATACAAGATGTGCCATAAATAATAATGTAACTTCTTATATCATTATTTTATCAAAAAGTAATGGCTTGTGTCAATACCGTAGTCTCAAAATAGAAAAGCCCCTGGGGAAAACCCAAGGGGCTGGAATTTGATACTACTTGGCAAGAACTACTGCTTTACCAGGTAATACTTATTTGTTGGTGGGTAGTACTTGCGCTCTACATCTGGATGCTCCGCAAGGAACTCGTCCACCGCCTTGGTGCAACCAGGCCACTTTTCCCGTTCAACCCCAGTCTCTCTATCTTGGTACTGTGGATTCTCTGGATGAAGTTCCTTATACTCGTCGAGCATAATTATGCCGCCCTTGGAGATTTTGGGGAAAAGGTACTGGAGGCCGTCGCGGTAGCCCTCGTACAGGTCCACATCCAGATGGACCAACGCGATAGACTGGCTTGGAACATCAAATCCCGGAAGCGATTCCCCTAGAAACCCTTTGGTAATTTGGATATTCATCCAAGGGAAATTTTTGTAGATTTTCGAAGTTGTGAGCTGATCCACAACAAGCTCCTCGCTCACCGTCCACTCGCCTTTGGTCGGGTTACGTGGCGATGCATCAGATGGGTCTGGCTCCGGCCAACCCTGGAACGAGTCAAAACCGTAAAGCTTCCGTGACGGCTGGCGGCCCTCTGTCCCGATTAAAAGAGCAAGCATGGTAAGGGTACCACCCTTGCCAAGCCCGCATTCTACGACATCCCCCCCGATGTCCTTAATGTGGTCGTAGATCCACCGCATATACCAAAACTGGTTTATCCAGCCGTGGACCTGAGCGGTCGGAACCGGGATACTTTGAACCAGAGTCATAAACTCAAAAGGTACTGGTTGTCCCGTGTCCCAACCCGTTGGAATCCTACTGGGCTCTGCGTATCCTGAAGTCATCACTATCCTCCTATTTTATTCTCTGAATGCATTGGTTTTACCGTGTATTCTTTCATCACCTCCTAAAATGCGATTAGGAATATGCCGACAACTATGATGACGGCTGCTGTTATCCGGAAACGCCAATTTTCCCTCTCGTGCAAAACTATAGCAGCAAGACCATTAGTAACAATAATCTGAAACCTTTTCAAAGCTGCTACATAGGGAACAATCCCGAACACAAACCCCCAGTCCATCAACACGCTGCTCAAGCCAATTAAAAGGCCAACACCGAACAGCGGAATAAACAGGCTTTTATCCAGTTTTTGCCAATGTCCTCGCCATACTGACCAGGCCAGCATGGCAACCGCAACCACGAAGAAAACCGCGAACGTGCGCATTGCGGGGCTTGAGTTTATTACAGTCAGCTTGGCGAAGTTTAATGCCACGGAAGCGACAACCGCGAACAGCAGCGCGAAACGGACACCCCTGGACTGCATGAGGCGGCTCCACGGCCTTACAAAGGATTTTAGATTCCCTATGTCAGAACGCTTCAATGCCAGAATATACAGCCCAAACACCGTTACCGTAATGCCAACAAATCCCCAGAACGTAGGCGACTCCCGCAACATTATCCAGGAAGTCAGGATAACGAATATGGGTGTTATCCCCAGAATGGGTGCGACAATAGAAGCATCCTCTTGCTCGAGCGATTTGTTCTCCCAGAATATTAGAGCCACGTTGAATAATGCGTCTATTACCAAGAACTGCCAAAACAATGGAGAAACTTTGGGTACCCCGAACAATACGAACTGTAAGACAAGCGCAGACACGCTTGCCCCCAGCATCGTAGCTACGACCATCAATTCGACAGAGACGTCTCGATCTCGAAAAAAGTACCGTTGGAGTATATTGGTAACTCCCCAGATCGTGGCTCCGCTTAGGACAAGCAAAAACATCGTAACCATTGTTGTATTTTACTCCCTTTCACTTCATCTTTATCCGAAATTCACGTTTGAAGCCGAACACCCGGCGGTGTAGAATACCGCCGTATGAAACAGAGAAAAAGACACAGCGAACAAAAGAACCAGAAACAGTACACGCACATTG
>Ga0214471_10001821_pt1 | contig 16842 bp, 14 predicted proteins | sample RVTome_5_FD_207665 | JGI IMG/M metagenome (GOLD analysis project Ga0214471, IMG submission 207665) | Soil microbial communities from uranium-contaminated site in the Upper Colorado River Basin, Wyoming, United States - RVT142D155 | ecosystem: Environmental > Terrestrial > Soil > Contaminated >... | reverse complement strand
GGCTAGGATGCGGCGATGACCGGCACCTCCATCGCCGTCGGCGCCGCGTTCGCCCTGCTGGGCGTCGCGGCCGAGCGTCTGGCCGCGGTCTGGCCGCCTGACGAGGCGTCGCGCCGCCGGCCGGGTACCCGCACGATCGTGTTCGCCGCCCTGGCCGGCGCGGCAGGGTGGGGGATCGCCGCGCGGTCGACGCTGCCGTGGTGGGCAACGGCCGCCCACCTGGCCATCCTGGCAGTTCTGGTCCTGCTGACCGCCACGGACGTGGAGCAGCGACGGCTGCCACACCTCTTGCTCGACCCGCTGATCGTGGCATGCGTCGTGTTCGTGCCGTTCAATCCGACGGTCCCGCCACTCGAGGCGATCATCGGCTGCGCCGCCGCGCTCATCTTCCTGGGCGTGCTCGGCCTGGTGATCCGGGACGGCGTCGCGCTGGGCGACCTCTACCTGGTCGGCGCACTGGGGCTGCTGCTCGGCTGGCAGGGCGTCTTCGTCGCGGTCTTCATCGGGGGCCTGCTGGCGTCGGTCGCCAGCCTTGGCCTGCTCGTGCGGCGCCGCGTGGACATGAAAAGCTACATCCCCTTCGGCCCCTTCCTCGTGGCGGGAGCGGTCATCACGCTGCTCCGCGACGACCGCCTGCTGGGTCCCGCCGCGACGGTTGCGGGACGCTTGCTGGCCCTTGCCGGGGTCCTGCCGCCGAAGGACTGATGGGGGGTGGCCGGGGGCTCGACAGGTCGAGTATCCTTGCCGCCGTGCCCCGTGCTCGGGGCTCGTCGATGGTTGCTGCGCTATCTGCCCCGCGCGCGGGTCGCCGCCGACACGCTCAAGCCCCTCAGCTCGTGTGAGTCCTGGAGTCAATGTCGATCGTTCGCCGTCGCGCCGTTCCCCTCGCCCTGGTCCTGCTCATGGCTCTCGCCGCGCTGGCGACCGCCGGGGTTGGGCAGCCCGTCCGCGCCGACGACCCGAGCGTCAACGATGCGATCGTGGCGCAGCAGCGGATGGAGGCCGAGCTCGCGCGACAGCGCGCCCAGCTGGCCGGCCTGCGCCGCCAGCAGGCCGAGCTGACCGCCAGCCTGGCCACGCTGGTGACCGATCTCGACCGCGTCGGCATCGAGCTGGAGGCGGCCCAACGCCAGCTCGAGCTCGTCACCACCGCGCTCGAGAAGTCCCGCGCCGACCTGGTGCGCTATCGGATCCAGATCACCAACCTCGAGGCTGACCTGCGCGAGGTCGCCGCAGACATCCAGACGACGCGCCTGGAGCTCCGCGGGCGCGAGGCGTTGCTGCAGGATCATCTCCGCGCCGCATACGAGCAGTCGCAGACCTCGATCCTGGAAGTGCTGCTCTCTACCGAATCATTCTCCGAGGCATCCAGCCGCCTCGGCTACATGCTCACCCTCTCTGACGAGGATCGCCGCCTGGCCGAGGAGATCAGGAGCACCCGCGAGCGGCTCAAGATTCGACGCCAGACGCTCAAGGACGGCCGCAAGACCCTGGCCGACCTCGAGGCCGCCGCCGCCGAGCGGACGGCCGCTCTGGACCAGCAGCAGCGGGAGGTCGACGCCGCTCGCCTGAAGCTGGAGGCGTTCCAGCTCAAGCTCCAGGAGCTCCAGGAGGCGCAGCAATCGCAGCTGGCAGCCGCGGCGCGCGGCGAGATCCAGACTCGTGACCTGATCGCGGCCGAGGAGCGCGAGCTCGCCGGTCAGGCGGCGCTCGTGGCCCGCCTCAAGGAGGAGGCGAACAGGCTCGACATCGCCTACCGCGGCCGCTTCGAGTGGCCGGAGCGCGACGACTTCATGGTCACCCAGGAGTTCGGGTACACCTCCTACAACCCGAACCACACCGGCATCGACCTGTCGTATCACACGCCCCGTTGCGGCGGCCCGATCTACGCGGCGGCGGACGGCGTCGTGCTGGCCGATGGCCGGCCGAACCAGGCGTATGGAGACACGGCCATCGGCGTGGTCATCGGTCACAGCCAACGGCTCCAGACGTGGTACTGGCATTTCTCGAACGAGGTCGTGTCGGTCGGCCAGCAGGTGGCGACCGGCGACCTCATCGGCTACGAGGGGGCGACCGGCATGGCGACCGGCTGCCACCTGCACTTCCAGGTGATGTTCGACGACGTGCCGGTCGAGCCCAGGAACTACCTGCCCTAGACCGATCCTCCCTGGGAGTCTCTCTCTTAGCACACCGGGAGCTGCAAACAACCGCTTTCGGCGTCCGATGCACGCCCGCAGCACTGTGAGTGCCTACCCACGCACGTGACCCTGCCACGTGGGACCGTTGTAGCACCGACAGTGCTGTCGCAGGCGCGACGGTCCTGATTCGACCGGAAAGAGGTCTTACGCTACCGTAGCCGGCGATGCATCCGGCCATGCAGCGGCGTCGCCATCGGTTGATGACCCGCCGCACCACCTCCCGCCACGCGCCGCGTCGCGGGATAGCCACCGCCGTCCTCGTCCTGTTCGGCGTCCTCCTGCTGTTCGTCGTCGGGTCGGTGGCGGGTACCGCCGGCGGCCTGCTGGCCGCCTACAACTACTACGCCACCGGCCTGCCCGATCCTCGGCTGCTCGACGACATCGAGCTGCCGGCCTCGACCTACGTCTACGACCGCACCGGCCAGCAGCTGCTGGCGCGCTTCGAGTGTGAGAACCGCGAGCAGGTCCGCTTCGACGAGCTGCCGTCCTACATCGTGGACGCCGCGATCGCGGCCGAGGACCGGACCTTCTGGACGAACGACGGGATCGACTACTACGCCGTCGGGCGCGCCGCGATCGCCAATCTCGAGGCGGGCAACATCGTCCAGGGCGCGAGCACCATCACCGCCCAGGTGATCAAGTACGCGGGCTCGATCAAGGAGGCCGAGCGGGCCAGCCAGCCGGAGTCGACGGCCGCGCCGAGCCTCGAGCTCGACCCCGAGGCCGCTCCGGAGGCGCCAGCGGAGGCCGACGTCTGTGCCGCGCCGCAGCTCACCTTCCTGTCCGGGCGCGGCTTCGAGGACAAGATCCGCGAGTTCATCCTGGCCCGCCAGCTCACGGCTGCCTACCCCGGCCGCGCGGGCAAGGAGAAGATCCTGGAGACGTACCTCAACCTCATCTTCTACGGGAATGGCTCGTACGGCATCAAGGCCGCGGCGGCGAACTACTTCGGCATCGCGGACCTGAATCAGCTCTCGCTGGCGCAGGCGGCATTCCTGGCCGGCCTGCCGCGGCTGCCATCGGCCTACGACCCGTACTACCTCGATCAAGGCCCCGAGCGAGCCATCGCGCGCCGCAACATCGTCTTGGACGCCATGCTGCGCGACGGCTACATAACCGTCCAGCAGCACGGTGAGGCAGCCGCCACGACCTGGGAGGAGATGGGGCCGAACCGGATCACATCGGTCCTGCTCGAGCCGCAGTTCAGCTTCCGGGTCCGCCGTGAGGCGGAGCGCATTCTCGAGGCGATGGGCTATCCCAACGCCGAGCAGCTGGTGCGCACCGGCGGCTTCCGGATCACCACCACCCTCGACTACAACCTGCAGCAGGCCGCCAAGCAGCAGGTCGTCAAGTGGGTGAACGCGCTGGCCGACAAGAACGTGCACAACGGCGCGCTGGTCGCGATCAACTCGGCCACCGGCGAGATCGTCGCCTACGTCGGCAGCGTCGACTACTACAACCGCGAGGACCCGCGGGTCCAGGGCCAGTTCGACGTCGCCGGACTGGGCGTGCGCCAGCCCGGGTCGGCCTTCAAGCCGATCACCTACTCGTCCGCGTTCCGCGCCCGGCAGGCCACCGTCTCGACCTTCCTCGTGGATGCGACCACGCAGTTCGGCCCCGACCGCGCCACCAGCTACATGCCCACCAACGCCGACATCAAGGAACACGGCCCGCTGCTGGCCACGGATGCGCTGCGCTACTCGCTGAACGTGCCGTCGGTGATGATGCAGCACCTGGTCGGTCCGGAGGTCACCGCCGAGTTTGCCGAATCGATGGGTATCGCCAGCGCCCAGTACATCAACGACCTGCAGCCTGGGCTCACCCTCACGCTCGGATCGGTGCCGGTCAACCTGGTCAACTTCACGGGGGCCTACGGCGTGTTCGCCATGCAGGGGACCCTGCATCCGGCAACCACCATCAGGGAGATCCGCGACCGCGACAATCGCGTCATCTACTCGCTCGAGGACAACGGTCCGGCAGAGAGCACTCCGATGACGCCGGCGGAGGCGTACCTGACCCATTGGATCCTGGAGAGCAACACCGATCCTCGCCGCAACGTCCTCTGGGGCCCGCCGGCGCAGCTGACTGATGCCGGCGGCAACCGTCGACAGGCCGCTCTCAAGACGGGCACCACCAACGACTTCCGCGACGTCTCGGCCTTCGGGTACGTGCCCGGCTCGCTGGTGACCGGCGTCTGGATGGGCAACAATAACCAGGAACCGCTCTCCAATAAGCTGGGGCAGGGCCTGTTCAGCGCCGACGGGCCGCTCTACCTGTGGCACGACTTCATGGAGATCGCGCTCAACCAGCCGTGGGACTGGAACGGCAAGCAGCCGGTGCCGCAGACCACGTTCCCACAGCCGGCCGGGATCGTCACCGCCACGGTCTGTCGCTTCAGCGGGATGGCCGCCACGGGCAACTGCGGTCCGACCCAGGAGATGCCGTTCCTGGAGGGCACGGTCCCCCCGCCCGACAACGTCCATCCCAACGGCTGCTTCGACCTCGAGCAGGCGATCAGTCAGGACGGCCGCCGCCCGGCCGAGTGGGTCGTCGCCGCGCACCAATGGGCCGATCGGTTCGTGAACGGTGAATGGGGTTCGGTCGGCGATCCGACCAAGCTCAAGGAGAACCCGAGTTACCGACTGTCGATCGCCCCCGTGCTCGGCAACAACGGGTTCGGCGCCCCGATCTGCGGGTTCGTGCGCCCCACTCCGACGCCGACTCCGGGACCCAGCGACAGCGGGCCGCCCGAATGCCCGCCCGGCAATCCCGAGAAATGCTCGCCGCTGCCGATCGTGCCGACCGAGCCGGCCGCGGCTGCTCGTGACGCGATCGACGGTGGCCTCCTGACTCCGGTCTTCGGCATCTCGACGCTGCTTGGCCTGCTCTCGCTCGGCGCGCCGTGGCTGCGTCGGGCGATCAGGCGGCGCCCGACGTCTCGCCTCGCGTGCGAGAATCCAGAGCGTGTCGAACGGGGTCCTGACGCTGATCCTGGCGGGAGGTGAGGGAGAGCGCCTCTCGATCCTGTCACAGGTGCGCGCCAAGCCCGGCGTGCCGTTCGGCGGCAAGTACCGCATCATCGACTTCGCGTTGAGCAACGCGGTGAACTCCGGCCTCACCGACGTGGCGGTGCTGACCCAGTACGCCCCCCGCTCGCTGATCGACCACATCGGCGTCGGCCGGCCGTGGGACCTCGACCGCAGCCGCGGTGGCGTGACGCTGCTGCAGCCGTACCTGGGCCGGGGCCGCGCGCGAGACTGGTACCGCGGCACCGCCGACGCGGTCCTGCAGAACCTGGAGTTCATTTCCGATCGCGATCCCGAGCTGGTCCTGATCCTGGCCGGCGACCACGTCTACAAGATGGACTATCGGCCGTTCCTGGAGACGCATCGGTCCACCAAGGCGGAGCTCACCTGTGCGGTCCGCACCGTGCCGATCGAAGAGGCCCATCGGTTCGGCATCCTGGAGACCGATGACGACGGGGCTGTCACCGCCTTCGTCGAGAAGCCGCCCAACCCCACCAGCAACCTCGTCAGCATGGGCGTCTACGTCTTCAGCTGGGCGGTGCTGCGCGAGGTCCTTTCGCCTGAGCGCGTCGACTTCGGCCGCGACCTGCTGCCCTGGCTGGTGGAGACCGATCGCCGCGTGTACGCCTATGAGTACAAGGGCTACTGGCAGGACGTCGGGACGGTGGAGAGCTACTGGCGGACGAGCCTCGACCTCCTGTCGGACGCGCCGGGGATCGAGCTGAACGACCTGGGCTGGCTGATCTACACCAAGAGCGAGGAACGGCCGCCGGCCCGCATCGGGCCAGAGGGCCACGTTTCGCGCAGCATGGTGAGCCATGGCTGCGTCGTGGACGGCACGGTCGAGCACAGCATCCTGTCTCCGGGCGTCCGGGTGGGGCTCGGTGCGACCGTGCGCAACTCGATCGTGATGTTCGACAGCGTGGTCGAGGCCGGCGCGGTAGTGGATGGCTCGATCGTCGACAAGGAGTGCGTCATCGGACGGGCGGCGACGGTGGGGAGCGGAGACGACCTGCGCCCGAACCGGCACGAGCCGGAGCGCCTCTACGCGGGAATCACCCTGGTTGGGAAGCGGGCGCGGGTGCCGCCTGGCGTGACGATCGGTCGCAACTGCCGGATCGACCCACGCACCCAGGAGGCCGACTTCAAGGGCCGGCGCATCATTCGGTCCGGCCAGACGGTGGCGCCCCCTGGCTGAGCGGGCCCCGCCGATCGACGCCTGGCTGGCCGAGCTCGGCGTGGAGACGGTGGGCGGCAGCGGCGACGCCAACGACCCGGCGTTCAGCCGCGACCTGGTGCTGGACGGCGCGCGCCGCTTCGACCTGCGGGTGACGGTCGCCTGGGTCGCGGGCGTGGGCGGATCGCTGTGGGCGTACTACGGCCCGGAGGCGATGGAGGTCCCCAGGCGCATCTACGACCGCATGCTGCGCGCCAACTTCGACTATCCCTTCGTGAAGTTCGCCATGGCCGATGACGACCGACCGATGCTCATGACCGAGCTCCCGTCGGCCGCGCTCGACCGCGATGAGCTGGGCCGTGGCCTCGTCCGGCTGGCCACCGTCGCGGACCGGCTGCTGGAGGAGACCTCCGGCGCCGTGGCGGATCGCGGCATCCTGCCCGATTGGAGCGATCGTGTCGGCCGCAATCCCCAGCTGCTGGCTGCCTACGGTCCGGAGGTGACCGCCGCGATGCCGGAGTGGGAACCGCCGGTTCCTCGGCCGCGCCGGCGCGGGCTCCTCGCCCGGCTGCTGGGAAGCGGCCGGTGAGGCGCGCGGCCCTCGCGCTGCTCTGCGCGGCGCTCCTGCTCGCCCTGGCGCCGGCCGGCGTCACCCTTCCGGGCGCCGGACGCACGGCGCGGGCGGCCGAGTACACCCTGGCCACGACGGCTCAATACGACGTCCAGCCGGATGATCGGCGGATCGTGGTGGCTGTCGACGTGACCTTCAAGAACACGACCCCGGATCCGGGCGGCCAGTTCAGCGTCTTCAACGTGGTGGACCTGGCCATCCACAGCGGGGCGACGAGCGTGGCTGCCAGCGACTCGCGCGGGGCGCTGCGGATCAGCGTCGCGGAGCGAAACGGCGTGAACGTGGCCAGCGTCAGTCCCCGCACCCCGGTGCGCTACAACCAGACCATGACCTTCACCCTGACGTATCTCCTGCCTGATGCGGCGACCCCCGACATCCGGGTTCGGCCCTCGGCGGTCGCCTTCCCGGCGTGGAGCTTCGGGACCAGCGGCGCGGTTGCCATCGTCCTGCCCGGGGATTACGAGGTGCGGGTCGACGGCAACGACCTGACGGCCACCCAGGATGCGACCGCCGTGCGCCTCGAGAGCGGCCCGGTGGCCGACCCGACCACCTGGCTGGCGCGGGTCACCGCCGTCCGTCCGGCGAGCTTCACCACCCTGAGCGAGGGTGTTGCCCTGGCAAGTGGCACGGTCGACCTCCAGGTGCGGGCCTGGACCGATGACGAGGCGTGGGGCGAGGCGACCATGGACCTCCTGGCGCGGGCGCTGCCCCTGCTGGAGAAGGAGATCGGCCTCGAGTACCCGCGCGTCGGGCCGCTGGTCGTGGTCGAGTCCGTGCCGGATCTGGTCGGCGACCTGAGCGAGCCCGTTGCCGATGCCGGCGCGATCGCGGTCGGCTTCAACCAGCCGCCGTTCACGACGCTGCACCAGATCGCGCATGTCTGGCTCTCCGAGCAGCTGGTTGGAGACCGATGGATCCGGGAGGGGTTCGCCTCCCAGGCCGCCGCCGCAGTTGCGACCGAGCTGGAGGTGACGCTGCCCTACGACCCGGCCGCGCGTACGACCGAACTCGGCGAGGCAGCCTTCCCGCTGATCAGCTGGGGCGCCGGCGAGGCTACCGTCGAGCAGGACGCGTTCGGCTACGCGGGGTCGTGGGCGCTCGCCGAGCGGCTGGCCGCAGCGGTTGGAGCCGACGCGCTGCGCATGGCGTGGGGCCGCTTCGCGGCCGGCGTTGGAGCCTATGAGCCCATCGCGGCGCCGCCGCCCGCCCCCAGCGGGCGTCCGGTCACGCCCGTCGACTCGCGTCGGCTGCTCGATCAGCTGGAGGCGGTGAGCGGCCAGGATCTGACGGCGGAGTTCACTACCCACGTGTTCGATGAAGCGGCGGCGGCCGAGCTGCCGCAGCGAACCGCTGCCCGCCAGGCATATGTCGGTCTGCTCGCGGCCGCGGGCGAGTGGGGCGCTCCCGATCCGGTGCTCGCGGACCTGGAGGCCTGGCGCTTCGACGAGGCGCAGGTAGCCATTCCCGAGGCGACTGCCTGGCTCGCCGCCCGCGACGAGCTGCTGGCCGCCATCGATGCGGCCGGGCTGGCTGCGCCGGATCGGCTGCGCGAAAGGTACCGTGCCTCCGGGGGTGGGCCGGACGCGCGGGACGAGCTCGAGGCGGAGGCCGTGCTGGTTGCCGGGTACAGCGACGTTCGCGCCCAGATCGCCCGGCAGCCATCGGTCGTGGAGCAGGTTGGCCTCCTGGGCGGCGCGGAGCCATCGGCGCGGCTGGCGGAGGCGTCCGCGCTGTTCGCGGAGGGTGACCTGCGCGGCGCCGCCGAAGAGGTGGACGCGGCGCGCGCGCGCCTTGCCGGGGCGTTCTCCGACGGCGCGGTCAGGCTCGGGTCGGCGGCCGCGGTGCTGGTCGTTCTGCTGCTGGCGATCGTCGCCATTCGGCGCCGCCGGACGAGGGGCTACACTGCTCGGCCATGACCGCCACCAAGCCGCCCGAGCGGTCTCGCTTCCAACCCGCCCCCGACGTCCTCTCCGGCGAGACGGCGGACGTCTATTTCGAGCGCGCGCGCCGCATCCTGGCGGCCGAGCGGCTCGACCCGGTGGTGGCGATGGAGATCTTCCCGCGCGAGGACGCGATCCTGTGCGGCGCGGAGGAGTCGCTCGCCTACCTGCGGGAGATCCTTGGCAACCGGAAGCTGCTCGAGCCCGCGCCCATCGTCGAGTCGCTGCACGACGGCGACCCGGTCGGACGCAAGGAGGTGGTGATGCGCATCACCGCCCGTTACTCGGCCTTCGGCCTGTATGAGACGGCCCTCCTCGGCATCCTGGCCCAGAGCACGGGCTGGGCGACCGCGGCGCGTCGGATCGTGGAGGTGGCTGCCCCGATCCCGGTCGTCAGCTTCGGTGCGCGGCACGTGCATCCCAGCGTCGCCGACCAGATGGACTACGCCAGCGTGGTAGGCGGCTGCGTGGGAGCCTCGACGCCTGCGGGCGCGCGCCTGGCGGGCCTGTCGCCGACCGGCACGATGCCGCACGCCATGATCCTCATCTTCGGGGACACGGTCCGAGCCGCCGAGGCGTTCGACCGACATACCGACCCCGAGGTACCGCGGATCGTGCTGGTCGACACCTTCAAGGACGAGGCCGAGGAGTCGCTGCGCGTTGCGGAGGCGCTCGGCGAGCGGCTGTGGGGCGTGCGGCTCGACACACCGTCCGAGCGCGGTCGCGTCACGCCCGACCTCGTCAAAGAGGTTCGCACGCGCCTGGACCAGGCGGGGCATGGCCACGTCCGGATCGTTGTCTCCGGCGGGCTGGACGCCGAGCGGATCACGCACTTCAAGGAGTCGGGGGCGCCGGTCGACTCATTCGCGGTCGGATCGGCGATCTCGGACGCCAGCCCGATCGACTTCACCGGCGACCTCAAGGAGATCGACGGCCGCCCGATCGCCAAGCGAGGACGGATTCCGGGGCGGACCGAGAACCCGCGGCTCGAGCTGATCGACCTGGGCTCCTGACCGGCGACCGATGGACCGCGCGGAGCGCGAGAGCGCCTACGACCTCTTCCAGCGGGGCTCGCGCCTGCTCGCGGACCATCACCCCGGCGCCGCCTCCGTGCTGCTGGAGCGGTGTCTCGTCCTGGAGCCCGGCAAGGCCTCCATCCTCGAGGCGCTGGGCCGCGCCTACTTCGATCAGGGCGATCACGGCCGCGCGGCCGAGCGGTTCCAGGCGATCGTCGATACCGACCCGCTGGCCCACTACGCGATGTTCGGCCTGGGGCTGTCGCTCGCACGGCAGGGCGACGTCGCCGCGGGCAGGCGCCACCTGCGGATGGCCGTCTTCCTCAAGCCCGAGAACGAGGACTACCAGCGCGCCCTGCGCCGCATCGACGCCGCCTGATAGTCAGCCCTTCGCGGCCTCCAGCCGGCGGGCAAGCCAGAGGATGCCGACCAGCGACTTGGCGTCGACGATCCGTCCCTCCTCGATCGCGGCCAGCGCCTCGCGTAGGGTCAGCCAGGAGGACTGGAGGATCTCGTCCTCCGGTGGCGACATCTCCGTCGGGTGCAGCCCGGTGGCCAGGAAGATGGTCAGCCGCTCGGTGCAGAAGCCGGGCGCGGTGAAGAACGATGGCCCAGCCTCCCACGACTCCGCGCGCAGGCCGCATTCCTCGGCCAGCTCGCGTTCGGCCGTCGACGATGGCGTCTCCCCGGGATCGATCGTTCCGGCCGGAATCTCGAGCAGGGCGGCGTCGGCGGCGGTGCGCCACTGGCTGACCATCGCCAGCCGGCCCTCGTCCCAGGCCAGGATTCCCACCGCGCCGGGGTGCTCCACCACCTCGCGCGTCGCGCGGCGCCCGTTGTCGAGCTCCACCTCGTCGACGCGCACGCTGAGCAGGCGGCCCTCGAAGGCTCGCCTGCTGTCGATCCTGCGCTCCGCCATGGACCGATGCTACCCGAGCGCCCGCGGCGCGTGCCGCGCACCCCGAAGGTACCGATGGGCGGCGGCGGGGGACTGCGGCTAGGATCTGCCTCGTGATCTTCGTCGAGGGGCTGCGCAAGGAATTCGGGCGGGTGACCGCCGTCCACGACCTCTCCTTCAGCGTGGGCGACGGCGAGATCTTCGGCCTGCTAGGCCCAAACGGCGCGGGCAAGACGACCACGGTCCGGATGCTGGCCGGGCTGATCGCTCCCTCTGCCGGTGGCGCCACCGTGAACGGGCACTCGCTGGGCGAGGGCTCAGCGCGAATCCGGGCCCTGACCGGCATCCTGACCGAATCGCCGGGGCTGCACGACAAGCTGACGGCCCGCCAGAACCTCGCCTTCTACGGCCGCCTCTACGGCCTGCGCGGGGCGCAGCTGCGCCGCGCGGTGGACCGCTACCTGGGGGTGGTCGAGATGCTGCCGTTCGCGGACCGCCGGGTCGCGGGATTCAGTAAGGGGATGCGCCAGAAGATCGCCATCGCGCGCGCCCTGCTGCACGAGCCGGAGGTGATCTACCTGGACGAGCCGACCAGCGGCCTCGACCCCGCCGCGGCCAAGACGGTGCGCGACTTCGTCGACACGCTGCGCTCGCTCGGCCGCTCGATCGTGATCTGCACCCACAACCTGGACGAGGCCGAGCGGCTCTGCGACCGGATCGGGATCATGCAGGGCCGGCTGCTCCGCGTCGACACGCCGGCCGCCCTGCGCCGTCGCGGGCGCGCCGCCACCGTGCGCGTGGAGCTGAACGGGGCACGTGGGCCCGAGTCGTTCGTCGAAGTGCTGGTGGCATTGCCAAGTGTGCTCGGCGCGCAGGCGCACGAAGGATCGCTCCTGGTCGAGCTGACCGACCCGTCGCGCGAGACGCCGGATCTCGTGGCGGCGCTGGTTCGCGCCGGGGGCCGGATCACATCGGTCCGTGAGGAGGCGGCGACGCTGGAGGAGGTCTACCTGCACCTGGTCGGGGAGGTGGGGGAGCGAGACGCGCCAAGCTCGACGGTGCGAGAGACATCGGTCCAGGAGGTGGCGTCATGAGGCTCGGCTACGTGTGGGCCGTCTTCGTCAAGGAATGGCGCGACCTGCTCAGCAACCGGCTGCTGCTCGGCGCGGTGGCGCTGCCGGCCCTCATCTTCGCCTCCATTCCGACAGGGCTGGTAGCTTTCATCCAGGTCAACGACCTCGACCCGAACCAGCTCGGCCAGATCGAGCAGTACATCGCCAACTTCCCGGGGCTGCCGGCCAAGCTGGCGGCGCAGGGCTTCATCGTCACCAACTTCATGGCCTACTTCCTCCTCATCCCGGCCATGGTGCCGATGGCGATCGCCAGCCAGTCGGTCATCGGCGAGAAGGTGGCGCGCTCGCTGGAACCACAGCTGGCGACCCCGCTCGAGGTCCCGGAGCTGCTGGCGGGCAAGACGATCTCGGCCGCGCTGCCGGCCATCGTCGCCACCTGGGGCGTGTTCGTGGCCTATGGCCTGGTGAACGGCGCGATCGCCGACCAGCGGCTGACCGTCCTCATCTTCAGCGACCAGTGGCTGGTCGCCATGGTCAGCCTGGTGCCGTTGATCTGCCTCTTCAGCGTGCTGCTCGGGATCATCGTAAGCAGCCGGGTCAACGACGCGCGCACCGCTCAGCAGATCGGCGGCTTCGTGGTGATCCCGATCATCGCCATCGCAGTCGCCCAGTTCTTCGGCGGCCAGGCGACGTTCACCATGCAGCAGGTGCTGATCGGCAACCTGCTGGTCGCCGCGCTGATCGGGCTGGCGCTGATCGTTGGCTCCTGGGCCTTCGACCGGGAGACGATCATCACCCGCCTGGCGTAGACCGATGGTTAACCCTTGACGGACCCTCCGACGATGCCGCGCACGAAGTAGCGCTGCAGCGCAAAGAACACGATCAGAGGCAGGAGCATCGACAGGAAGGCGGCGGCGCCAAGGAACTCGGTCCCACCTCCGATCGAGGTCACCAGCCCGGCGATGCTGACGGTCAGCGGCAGGTTGTCGGGCCGCACCGCGCCGATGTAGATCAGCGCCACCAGCAGGTCGTTCCAGACGAAGAGGAACTGGAAGATGGCCAGCGCCGCGAGAGCGGGGACGCTCATGGGGATCGCCAGCCGGAAGAAGGCGGTGACCGGACTGGCTCCGTCGATGGCGGCCGACTCGAACACCTCGCGCGGCAGCGATCCCATGAAGTTGCGGAGCAGGTATATCGCGAAGGGCAGGCCGTAGCCGGTGTGCGCCAGCCAGACCGCCAGGAAGGTCCCGGCGATGCCCCACCCCGCAAAGAGCTTCAGGATCGGGATCAGGGTCGCCTGGAGGGGAACGACCAGGAGCCCAACGACGACCACGAACAGGACGTTGCGGCCCGGGAACTCCATCCAGCTGAAGGCATAGGCGGCGAAGGCGGCCACGAAGATCGGGATCACCGTGGCCGGGATGCTGATGATCAGGCTGTTCAGGAAGTTGGTGCCGATGTTGCTCTGCTCGAGCACGTGGGCATAGTTTTCGAAGGTGAACTGGTAGGGCGGGAAGATGGCGGTCCACCAGCCGCTGCTGGCGGCCTCCTGCCCGGGCCGGACCGAGTTGATGAGTAGGCCGACGGTGGGCACGGCCCAGATGACCATGAGCACGATGACGACGGTGTGCAGGCCGATGCCGCCGCTTCGCAGCCGGCCGAAGCGCCGCACCCGCGGGCGGGCCTCGGCGATGGGGGTTGCCGCCGCCGTCATCGGACCGCCTCCTGGGCGCGGAAGCGCCCGATGTTGAAGAACATGATCGGCACGATCGCCAGCAGCAGGACGACCGCGACCGCGCTCGCCCGCCCGAACTCACCGACGCGGAACATCTGCTTGTACATGAGGTTGGCGATCACATCGGTCTCGAGGTTGCCTCCGGTCATGGTGTAGACGATGTCAAACGCCTTCAGGGCGGTGATGATCATCGTCGTGCCGACCACCACCAGCGTCGGCACGAGCAGCGGAAAGATGATCCCCCGGAACACCTGCCACTCGTTCGCGCCGTCGACCCGCCCGGCCTCGAGCAGCTCGGGATTGATGCCCTTGAGCGCCGCCGAGATGATCACCATCCCGAAGCCGGTCCACATCCAGGTCATGACGATGATCAGCATGAAGGTGTTGACGCTGAAGTCCTGGACCTGCAGCCACGGGATCGGACCCGCGCCCAATGCGCCAACCGCCGCGTTCAGCGTCCCGGTCTGCACCGCGCCCGGTGGCTTGTACTGGTACATGTAGAGCCAGATGACGCCAGCCGCCACCATGCTGATGGCGAGCGGCAGGAAGATCACGCTCTTCGCGGCCGTCTCGTAGCGAACACGGTCGACGAGCACGGCCACGATCAGCCCGAAGCCGACCGTGAACAGCGTGAGGAAGATCAGCCACAGCACGTTGTTCTTGAGCGCCGACAGCGCGTCGTTGCTGCCGAAGAACCAGCCGAAGTTCTCCAGGCCCACCCATTCCGTGCCGGTCGTGTTCTGCAGGCTGGCGATGATGGTGCCGACCATCGGGTAGACCAGGAACAGTCCAAGCAACCCGAGCGCCGGAGCCATCCAGAGCCACGGGCGAAGCCGCGGCTTCAGTCCCTCCGGAAAAATGCGCAGCACTTGCTCGGTGCCCCAGATGTAGGCCACCAGCACGGCTGGCACGCCGATCACGGCGATGATCGCGGTGATGATGCGCTCTTCCACACCTACCTCCATGCCCGCCTGGATCGGGTTACGACCTGGACGCGACGGCTGGCCGCCGCGCCCAGGCTCTCAGATGAAGGTGGCTCGCTATTCGGAGTAGGCGTCCTCCGCAACCGTCTGCAGCGCAGCCAACGCCTCTTCCACCGTCTCCTGACCCGCCGTGAGGCTGACCATGTGCTGCCAGAAGGCTGCGTTCATGGCCGTCGGCATCTGGTCGGATGCGTCGAACACGAACTGCTCCGCGCCGGTGACCATTCCGCCCATCAGAGCGCTGATGTCGTCCGGGTAGGAAGTCGCGTTCTTGTTCGCTGACAGGGCACCTCCCGCGGCGACCCAGATGTCCTGGGCCTCGGCGGTCACGAGGTAGCGCATCAGCGATTTGGCAGCCGGCGTGTCGTGGAACATGCCGAACAGGTCGCCGGCACCCTCTACGGCGGCGGCGAACTCATCGTTGATGGCCGGGAACGGGAAGGCGTTGTAGTCGGTCCCGGCCTCCTTGTCCTTGAAGGCGCCGAGGCCGGTGATGAAGCTCGCCTGGTGGAAGAACTCGCAGCCGGGCGGGTCCGCGAAGAGCGGGTCGCCGGCCAGGTCGAACTTGGTGGCCACAGCGTTGGTGCCACCGCCATAGGATTGGTCGACCACGTCATTCGCGTAGGTTTCGAACGCGGTCTGGATGGCCGGGTCGGTCCACGGGATCTCGCCCGCCCACCACTGGTTGTAGACGTCGGGCCCGGCCTGGTGGAGGAGGATCTCCTCGATCCAGTCCGTCGCCGGCCAGCCGGATGCGTCGCCGGACTCGATGCCCAGGCACCACAGCGCCTCGGCATTGCCCTGGTTGGCGGCGCCCTCGGAAAGCAGGTCGTCCCAGGTCGCGGGCGGGCTGTCGGTGTAGTCGTGCAGCGCCGGGTTGAACCAGATCAGGCCCTTCACGGCCGCCTTGATGAAGACGCCATACGTGGTGCCCTCGATCTGGCCCAGCGCGACCAGTCCGGGCGAGGTCTCCTCGACGTAGGTGGCCACGTCGAGCACGTCGTCGAGCGGCTTGAGGGCGCCGGCATCGGCGTACTCGGCCATCTGGCCGGGACCGGGCAGGCCGGCGAGGTCAGGCAGCACGCCGGTGGGAATGCCGGCCGCCAGGATGTCGTTGATGGCGCGCGTGCCCTGGTACTTCACCGTGGCACCGGTCTGCTCCTCCCACGGCGCGACCATGGCCAGGAAGGCGTCCTGCTCGGCGTCGGTCCACGTGCCGATGACGGTGACCTCAGCTCCATTGAGATCCTCTTCACCCTGGCTCGCGCCAGGCGCCTGGCTTCCGCCGCCCCCCGGGCTCGGCGAGGCCGCCGTACAGGCCGCCAGCAGCAGTCCCAGGGTCACCAGGGGTGAGAGAAATCGGTACCTTGCCCTCATCGGTTCCTCCTCTGTCGACGGCGCGGTTGCGCCGTGCCGCTCCTCCTCGGAGCGGATGCTGCGCGGGAGCGAACGCCCCCCCGCGCGTCAGCTGGTCAAGCAGTCTTCGGTTTCGGGATCGAAGAGATGGAGCTTCTCGGCCGGTACGGTGAGCTCGACGTTGTCACCGGCCTTCACCTGTCGTTCCGACGGTACGACGGCGACGACCTCGATCCCCTCCATCTGGGCGTGCAGCAGCTCCTCGTTGCCCAGGTACTCGACGACGTCCACTCGCGCCGGGAAGCGGATCTGGCCCTCGGTGCCGGTGGCGCTGGCGATGTCCAGGTGCTCGGGGCGGAAGCCGACGAGCAGCGACGAGCCGGGCGTCCGCTGGCTCGCGATCTGGGCTGGCTTGCCGGTCAGGCCGATCCGCGTCTTCCCGAGCTGAAGCGCCCCATCCGACAGGCTGGTGGTTGCGAAGTTCATGGCCGGCGAGCCGATGAAGCCGGCTACGAAGACGTTGTTCGGATTGTCGTACAGCTCCTGGGGGGTACCGGTCTGCTGCAGGAGGCCGTCGCGCATGACGGCGATTCGATCCCCCATGGTCATCGCCTCGACCTGGTCGTGGGTCACGTACACGGTGGTCGTGCCCAGCCGCTGGTGGAGGCGCGCGATCTCGGCCCGGGTCTGGACGCGCAGCTTGGCGTCCAGGTTGGAGAGGGGCTCGTCCATCAGGAAGACGGCGGGCTCGCGGACGATCGCCCGTCCCAGGGCGACGCGCTGGCGCTGGCCGCCGGAGAGCGCCTTCG
>Ga0214471_10001820_pt1 | contig 16844 bp, 18 predicted proteins | sample RVTome_5_FD_207665 | JGI IMG/M metagenome (GOLD analysis project Ga0214471, IMG submission 207665) | Soil microbial communities from uranium-contaminated site in the Upper Colorado River Basin, Wyoming, United States - RVT142D155 | ecosystem: Environmental > Terrestrial > Soil > Contaminated >... | reverse complement strand
GCCGCGCCCCACTCGCCTGTGGTGACGCCGGCGTGGGCGCAGGCGATCGAGGGCTCCATGATGTTGGCGCCGTCGCGGGCGGCCGCCTCCAGGGCGGCCAGCGCCTGCCCGACGGCGGCGGCGTCGCGCGACTTCCGCCAAGCTTCGAGGTTGGCAAGCTGCCCCGCTTCGGCCTCGGGGTCGGGCGCCAGGAAGCCGCCGTCGGCGCCGGCCACCAGCGGCGAGGGCTCGCTCTCCCGGAAAGCATTCACGCCGACCACGGTCTGCGCGCCGCTCTCGATGGCCTCGAGGCGGCGGGCGGCGCTCTCCACCAGTTGCTCCTTCATGTAGGCGTTCTCCACCGCGGCGATGGCGCCGCCCATCGCCTCGATGCGGGCGAGCTCGCCGCGCGCCTGGTCCTTCAGCTCGGCGACCTTGGCGGCGATCACCGTGGAGCCGTCGAAGATGTCGTCGTATTCCAGCAGATCGGTTTCGAAGGCGAGGATCTGCTGCAGGCGGATGCTCCACTGCTGGTCCCAGGGGCGCGGCAGGCCGAGCGCCTCGTTCCACGCCGGCAACTGGACGGCGCGGGCGCGCGCGTTCTTCGACAGCGTCACCGCCAGCATCTCCAAGAGGATGCGGTAGACGTTGTTCTCCGGCTGCTGTTCGGTGAGGCCCAGCGAGTTCACCTGCACGCCGTAGCGGAAGCGGCGGTACTTCTCCTCCTCGATGCCGTAGCGCTCGCGGCAGAGCTCGTCCCACAGCTCAGCGAAGGCGCGCATCTTGCAGAGCTCGGTGACAAAGCGCAGGCCGGCATTCACGAAGAAGGAGATGCGGCCGACCACCTGCGGGAAGTCCTCAGCGGGCACCTGCCCGGCATCGCGCAGCGAGTCGAGCACAGCGAGGGCGGTGGCGAGGGCGAAGGCGAGTTCCTGCACTGGCGTCGCCCCGGCCTCCTGCAGATGGTAGGAGCACACGTTGGTCGGGTTCCACTTCGGCACCTCGCGGTAGGTGAAGGCGATCACGTCGGTTATCAGCCGCAGCGAAGGCTCCGGCGGGAAGATGTAGGTGCCGCGGGAGAGGTACTCCTTGATGATGTCGTTCTGCACCGTGCCGGTGAGCGCGCCGCGCGCCGCGCCCTGCTTCTCGGCGCAGGCGATGTAGAGCGCCAGCAGCCAGGGCGCCGTCGCGTTGATCGTCATCGAGGTGTTCATCTGCGCGAGCGGGATGCCGGCGAAGAGCTTCTCCATGTCGCCGAGGTGGCCGATCGGCACGCCGACCTTGCCGACCTCGCCCTTGGCGAGCGGGTGGTCGCCGTCGTAGCCGGTCTGCGTCGGCAGGTCGAAGGCGACGGAGAGGCCGGTCTGCCCGCGCGCCAGGTTCTTGCGGTAGAGCGCATTGGAGGCGGCCGCCGTCGAGTGGCCGGCGTAGGTGCGAATCAGCCAGGGCTTGTCGCGCTCGCGCGTCGTCAAGGGGTTGCGCCCGGTTCCTGAAGCCTTCTGCTCGCTCACGATTCCATCCTCGTCTTCCGCCGCCAACCGCCCCTTGTTGCAGCGCACTCAAGGCGCCTTCAGCCGGCGAAGCCAACCGATTTTCCGTTATCTTATTTCTTCTGGACGCCAAAAATGACAGAAAGTTCCAAAAAAATCACCATCCACGTTAAAATCTGTACCGTTGTGCATTGCAAAAAACTCCCCGAGCGTCTATGAGTCAAGGAAAAAGCCGCACTGACCAAGGGCATTTTCGGCCGAAAAGCACGCTTTTCCCAGCGCGCTTCCGACGGGCGCCCGACGCAGCTGCGAAGGAATAGGCAGAGCGGCCCCCAGTCCGTAGGGATGGGGCCGGTGATGATCGGAGGGCTTTGACGATGGCCGAAGTGCTTGCGGGCGCCCAGAAGGGTGCCGAACCCGAGGCGCCGGTGCAGCCGGTGAAGGACCTCTACGAGGTCGGCGAGATCCCCCCGCTCGGCCACGTCCCGTCCAAGATGCACGCCTGGGTGATCCGCCGGGAGCGCCACGGCGAGCCCGAGAAGGCCATGCAGGTCGAGGTGGTCGACACGCCGACCCTCGACAGCCACGACGTGCTCGTCATGGTGATGGCGGCCGGGGTGAACTACAACGGCGTGTGGGCCGGCCTCGGCGTGCCGATCTCGCCCTTCGACGTGCATAAGGCACCCTACCACATCGCCGGGTCGGACGCCGCCGGCGTGGTGTGGGCCGTCGGCTCCCAGGTGAAGCGCTGGAAGGTCGGCGACGAGGTCGTGGTCCACTGCAATCAGGACGACGGCGACGACGAGGAGTGCAACGGCGGCGACCCGATGTTCTCGCCCTCGCAGCGCATCTGGGGCTACGAGACGCCGGACGGCTCCTTCGCCCAGTTCGCCCGCGTGCAGGACCGCCAGATCATGCCGCGCCCGCGCCACCTGACCTGGGAGGAGAGCGGCTGCTATACCCTGACGCTGGCGACCGCCTACCGCATGCTGTTCGGCCACCGCCCGCACATCCTGCGTCCCGGCCACAACGTGCTGGTGTGGGGCGCCTCCGGCGGTCTCGGCTCCATGGCGATCCAGCTGATCGCGACGGCCGGCGCCAACGCCATCGGCGTGATCTCCGACGAGGACAAGCGAGACTTCGTCATGTCGCTCGGCGCCAAGGGCGTCATCAACCGCAAGAACTTCGACTGCTGGGGCCAGTTGCCGCCGGTGAACAGCGAAGGCTTCGGCGACTACATGCGCAGAGTGCGCGAGTTCGGCAAGGCGATCTGGCAGGTCACCGGCAAGGGCAACGATGTCGACTTCGTCTTCGAGCACCCCGGCGAGCAGACCTTCCCGGTCAGCTGCTTCGTGGTGAAGCGTGGCGGCATGGTGGTGTTCTGCGCCGGCACCACCGGCTACAACCTGACCTTCGACGCGCGCTTCGTGTGGATGCGCCAGAAGCGCATCCAGGGCAGTCACTTCGCCAACCTCATGCAGGCGAGCCAGGCCAACAACCTGATGGTGGAACGCCGCATCGACCCCTGCATGTCGGAGGTCTTCGCCTGGCGCGACATCCCGCGCGCCCACACCAAGATGATGAAGAACCAGCACCGGCCCGGCAACATGGCGGTGCTGGTGCAGGCGAAGCGCCCGGGGCTGCGCACCCTCGAAGACGCTGCCGCCGAGGACTGAGGGCGGAGGAGAGATCATGGCGCTTGCCTGCCTGGCCGCGGAAGCGGATCACGCGAGCGACAAGCTGGCGCGGCGCGGCTACGCCCTCATCGACGGCTCGGCCGTCGATCTCGCCGCCGCCGTCTGCGCCTTCGACGCGCAGCGCGGCGATGCCGAGGAGTCCCAACGCATCGCGCCGGATCATCCGCTCATCGCCGCGCTGTTGTCGCAACCTGCCGTGCGCGACCTGATGGCCGAGGTCGTCGGCCGCGCCGCGCGGCCGGTACGCGCGATTGCCTTCGATAAGACCGAGCGCGCGAACTGGCTGGTGCCCTGGCACCAGGACCGCACCATCGCGGTGAAGGCGCGCGACGACCGCGCCGCCGTCACCCATTGGACCGTGAAGGCTGGCGTGCCGCACTGCGAGGCGCCGGTGGAGCTGTTGGAACGCATGCTGACGCTGCGCTGGCACCTCGACCTCATCGGCCCGGCCGACGGCGGCCTGCGTGTGCTGCCCGGCAGCCACAGGAAGGGCCGCCTCACCGCCGAGGAGATCGCGCTGCTGGCGAAGGAGACGCCGGCAGTCGAGCTGGCGGTCTCCGCCGGCACCGTGCTGGCGTTGCGGCCGTTGCTGGTGCACGGCTCGCGCCGCCGCACGACGCGCGGCCACCGCCGCATCCTGCACGTCGAGCTGGCCGCCGGTGACCCGCCGCCGCCGCTGGCCTGGGCTTGGTCATAGAGCCGGCAGCCGGATTGCGATAAGTAAGAGAGAGTAGAGCTTGACCATGCCCGGTGCCGCCGCCCCCGCGATGCGAGAAGACCTCCTGCTGCCCGACCTGCTGCTGCTCTGCGCCGAGGCGCTGGCCGCCGCCGAGAGCTTTGGCGCGGCGGCCGAGCGCGCCGTCGCCCGGCTGGTCGCGCCCGGCGGCAAGCTCGACGCGGAGCTGCTGGAGCGCGAACAGTTCGCCGCCCACGGCTATGCCTGGCTCGCCACCTATGTCGCCGCGCTGCGCGAGATGCTGCACTGGGCCGAGCGCCTGCAGGCGGCCGGGCAGCTGGGCGAGCTCGAGCGCCTCATGCTGCAGGCGGCCTACGGCGAGTACCTCAGCCAGCTGAGCGGCGGCATTGCCCTCAGCCAGGTGGAGGTGCTGCGGCCGGGCGACCTCGGCCTGGGCGAGGCCGATATCGCGGCTCTGGCGACGCCGGCCGTTCGCAAGCTCACCGCCAACGGCAACGCCCTGCGCATGGCGATCGCCGCGCAGCTCGCCGAAGGGCGCTTCGGCGAGGCGGGGCTCGCCGACGAGACGCTGGAGATGATCCGCGACCAGTTCCGTAAGGTTGCCGAGGACCACCGGGAGGCGGCGCACGAGTGGCACCTGAAGGACGAGCTCATTCCCCTGGAAGTGGTCGAGCAGCTGGCCGACCTCGGCGTCTTCGGCCTGACCGTGCCGGAAGACTTCGGCGGCTCTGGCCTCGGCAAGCTCGCCATGTGCGTGGTGACGGAAGAACTGTCGCGCGGCTACATCGGCCTCGGCTCGCTGGGCACCCGCTCGGAGATCGCCGCCGAGCTGATCCGCCTCGGCGGCACCAGGGCGCAGCAGGAGAAGTGGCTGCCGCGCATCGCCTCCGGCGAGATCCTGCCGACCGCCGTCTTCACCGAGCCCAACACCGGCTCCGACCTCGGCTCGCTACGCACCCGAGCCGTGCGAGACGGCGACACCTACAGGATCACCGGCAACAAGACCTGGATCACGCACGCCTCGCGCAGCGACCTCATGACTCTGCTGGCGCGCACCGACCCCGACGAGGCCGGCTACCGTGGGCTCTCCATGTTCCTCGCCGAGAAGCCGCGCGGCACGGCAGAAGACCCCTTCCCCGCCGCGGGCATGACCGGCAGCGAGATCAAGGTGCTCGGCTACCGCGGCATGAAGGAGTACGAGCTGGGCTTCGACGACTTCCAGGTGAAGGCGGAGAACCTGCTGGGCGGCGTCGAGGGCCAGGGCTTCAAGCAGCTGATGGCGACCTTCGAGTCGGCGCGCATCCAGACCGCGGCGCGCGCCGTCGGCGTCGCGCAGTCGGCCCTCGAGCTCGGCCTTGCCTACGCGCAGGACAGGAAGCAGTTCGGCAAGGCGATCCTGGAGTTCCCGCGCGTCGCCGGCAAGCTCGCCTGGATGGCGGTGGAGACCATGGTGGCGCGCCAGCTCACCTACTTCGCCGCGCGCGAGAAGGACTCCGAGCGGCGCTGCGACATCGAGGCCGGCATGGCCAAGCTGCTGGGCGCCCGCGTCGCCTGGGCCAACGCCGACAACGCCTTGCAGGTGCACGGCGGCAACGGCTACGCCGAGGAGTACAAGATCTCCCGCGTGCTCTGCGACGCGCGCATCCTCAATATCTTCGAGGGCGCCGCCGAGATCCAGGCCCAGGTGATCGCAAGAGGGCTGCTGTCGGGAAGGAACTAGAGAAGGCGGTCTGCTAGCCCCCTCATCGCGTGCTATAAAGCGGAAGGACACCAGCGATCGTCTGCTGCTGGGCGCCAGCAACTCCGGCAGCTCTGGAGCAGTGTCTTGGGCAAGAGGTTCGATGCTGAGGTCCTGAAGCTCGTGCCGGAGTTCGGCGTGGTCGACGGCTACTTCTACGAGAAGCCTTTCGGCCACATCCTCTGCGGTTTTCTCTGCGACCGCCCGCCTTCTGGTCCGTACATCTGCAAGTACGCCTTTCCGCTGTACGACCGCTTTCGATTTATGCACCTGGGTTTCGGTGGCCGTCTTCCGGGGGCAGACGGCCATATGAATCGGAGCCGTCCAAAGGAAGAAGCGGCGAACTTCGTCAGGCGCATCGAGCCCTATCGCTCAGAAGTCTCATCATTGCGAAACCTGGATCGCTTTGCCTGCTACCTCGAATCGAACTACGTTAGCAGGGGGATCACCACCAAGAACCATCATCACCAACGCTGCTATACAGTAACGCTCCTCATGTTAGGCCGCGCCGACGAAGCCGCGCGGGAGCTTGAGCTTCTGCTGAGTATGGAAAGGATAGCTCGTGACGACGTCGCCACGAAGGATCTGAGGAAGCTGCAAGCCGATCTTTCGCAGAGCGTTGAGGTGGCAAAGGGCACGCTCGAAGCCTGGGATCTGGAAACCAAGCGGCAGCTTGGTCTCATAGAAGACTGAACGCTTCGTCAGGAACCAGGCCCAGGTGGTCGTGCGCTACCTGCTGTCGGGGAGGAATTAGACAGCCACTTCATCGGCATTCGCAGGTCTCCCACGGCGGCCTCGCAGCGGCTACACACACCGCTGTCGTCCCGGGGCTTGTCCCCGGGACCCATTGGCGTTGGTCCATGGCGATGCCCTTTGAGGACCTCTACGGCCGATTGAGCGGTTGGGGCATTGGGTCCCGGCAACAAGTGCCGGGACGCCAGCCTTGGGGGTGGCAAGGGCGAGCTTCCCCTGCATGAGATGTCGAGTGAGACAGCTTCAGCAGTCTTCCAGGCTTGCATGCCGTGCCGCGCTGGGCCAAGGTCGCCGCGGTCGCCCGACCACGACAAGCAGCAGGCATCATGGCTCAGCCCCCTTTCCGTCCCGCGGTGCGGGCGGACGCGCCGGTTCTTGCCGAGTTGGTGAACTACGCCGGCGAGAGCCTTCCGCTCTACCTCTGGGACAAGCTGAAGGAGCCGGGCGAGACGGCCTGGGACGTCGGCCGCCGCCGCGCCGCGCGCGACGAAGGCGCCTTTTCCTGGCGCAATGCCGTCGTCATCGAGCACGAGGGCAAGACGGCCGGCTGCCTCATCGGCTACGAGATCGCCGAGCAGCCCGAGCCGATCCCCGCCGACTTGCCGGCGATGTTTCGCCCGCTGCAGGAGCTGGAGAACCTCGCCCCCGGCACCTGGTACGTGAACGTGCTGGCGGTGCTGCCGGCCTTCCGCAATCTCGGCCTCGGCGGCCGGCTGCTGCAGCGGGCCGAAGAGACCGGCCGCGCCCGCGGCAGGCGCGGCCTGAGCATCATCGTCGCCGACGCCAACCAAGGCGCGCGGCGGCTCTACGAGCGCGCCGGCTACCGCGAGGCGGCGACCCGCCCGATGGTGAAGGACGGCTGGGTGAACGAGGGCCGCGACTGGGTCCTGCTGACCAAGCCGCTGTAGGGCGGCCTGCTAGCGCAGCGCGCCCGCGGCCGGCTGCTGCACCAGCTGCTGCCGGGCCATGAGCCTGCCGCGTTCGCCGGCCTCGGCGCTCAGCGTGGCGCCGCCCGGGCCGCAGGTGAGATGCAGCGAGCGGCCTTCCTCGCTGTCGAGGCCGGCCACCTGGCCGGGCTGCAGCAGCAGGCGGACGCGGGCCGCGGTGAGCGCCTGCGGCGCGTCGGGATCGCTCCGCTCGCTGACCATCAGGGTCACCGCACAGGCGCCATTGTGAGTGACGAAGTAGCCGCTCGCAGCTTTCGAGCCGAGCTCGTGATTGATGCTCTGGACCGGCAGGTACTCGGACGTGCCAACAGCCGGCGCGCGGGTCGACGCCGCGGGCAGCGTGGCGCCGAGGCCGGCAACGGCGGCAGCGGCGGTGACGACGGCAACGCCGAGGAACTTCTTGGACGACATGCTGATCTCTCCTGTAACGCGGCTTCGCACCGGCGCCGGGTGCCGGCCATCTCCCCTACGCCGCTTGCTATAGGCGCCGGCCCCGTCATCGGCTGTGCTGAAAGTCACAAAGGCCGCGAAGGCGGGAGGGGCCGCCAACCCGGAAGAGGCGGCGGGCGCGTCACAGTGAGACCGCGCGCCGCAGCGCACAGCATGGCGACCCTATGATTCCTTGCGCCTCGGCTGCCGATGCAGCAGCCGGGAGGCGCTCACTCCGGCAGCCGCAGGGCCTCGACGGCGAGATCGAGCAACGAAGCGAGCGACTCGCCCGTGAGGCTCATCGCCGTGATCGCCGCAACCGACACGAGGGAGGCGATGAGGCCGTACTCGATCGCCGCCGCGCCCTCTTCTTCCTCGGCGAACCAGCTCAAGATGTCCAGCATTGTATCCATCCGATCCCTGTTCCGCAGGACCCCCAGCCTGGCAAGCGCCGGTTAGTTTTCCGTGAAGCTTCGAGAGCCTTCTACGGGCATTCGCGGCAATTGCGGCGCGGTCCGGATTTGCCAGGCGGCAGAGCAGGTTCGCGTGCCTAGCGGCCGCCGGCGCCGTCCACCAGCCCGCGCATCGCCGCCGCGGTCTCCGCATCGGCCGGGAAGAAAGTCTCGATGGTCAGCTCGGCGAGGCTGATGTCGAGCGCGGTGCCGAACACCGTCGTGGTGCTGAGGAAGCGCAGGGTGCCGGTTTCGGTCGTGAAGACCAGCGGCACGGCCACGCCGCCCAGCGGGTCCTCGGCCGCCGGCCGGTAGGGCCTGGCCCCCGGCGGCACCGGGTAGCCCTTCAGTTCCGCCAGCAACTCGATGAGTCCGGCGTCGGCCGAGGCGTCGATCTGGCGCGCCAAGCGCTCCAGGATGTGGGCGCGCCATTCGCGGAAGTTGGCTATGCGCGGCGCTATCCCGGCCGGATGCAGGCTGAGGCGCAGCACGTTCACCGGCAGGGCAAGGAGCTTCGCGTCGGCGCCGGCCATGAGCGGGGCAACGGCGCGGTTGGCGAAGACCAGGTTCCAGTGGCGGTCGACGGCGAGCGCCGGATGCGGCTCGTGGCCCTGGAGGATGAGCTCGACAGCGCGGCGCCCGGCGGCGAGCGCCGGGTCGTCCAGCTTGCGCTCGCGGTAGACCGGCGCGAAGCCGGCGGCGACCAGGAGAGCGTTGCGCTCGCGCAGGGGAATCTCCAGCTGGTCGGCGAGCCGCAGCACCATGTCGCGGCTGGGCGCCGCGCGGCCCGATTCGACGAAGCTCAGGTGGCGCTGCGAAACCTCGGCGCCGAGCGCGAGGTCGAGCTGGCTGAGGCGCCGGCGGCGGCGCCAGCCGCGCAGCAGCGCGCCGACGGACGAGGAAGGGAGCGTGGCGGTGGTCATGGCGGGAGTCTAGCAGGCGGTGAATTCGCCGGTCCATTACCTGTGAGGTAATCGACCGGCAGCGCGATATCTCCGATCTTCCAGGGCAGGCGCCGCCCCGTGAGGGCGGCGGCAACCGGAAAAGGAGACCTCCCATGCCGACAAAATCGGCCCTGCCCTCCCTGCGCAGCCTGCTGCTGGCCGACGCCGCGACCTGCGCGGCCCTGGGCCTCGTCCTCGATCTCGGCGCCGCGCCCATCGCGGCGTTGACCGGCCTGCCCGCTGGGCTGCTGCTCTACGCCGGCCTCGCTCTGCTGCCCATCGCGGCCTTCCTGGCGCTGATCGCCCTTCGGCCTGCGCTGCAGCCACTCGGCAGCCGCCTGGCGGTTGCCGGCAATGTCGCCTGGGTCGCAACCAGCCTCGCGCTGTTGGCCTCCGGCTGGGGAGCGCCCAACGGCCTCGGCGTCGCCTTCGTCCTGGTCCAGGCGCTCGCTGTCGCCGGGCTGGCGCTGCTGGAATTCGCCGCCCTGCGCCGGACTGCGCCGCGCCCGCAGACCGCCTAGACCACACCGTCAAGCCAGAGGAGAACTGCCATGACCGCCTATGCCGTCGCCGACCTGCACAAGGTCGAAATGGGACCCGCCATCATCGAGTACCTGGAGAAGATCGACGCCACCCTCGCGCCCTTCGGCGGGCGCTACATCATCCACGGCGGCCGCAAGACCGTGCTGGAGGGCGCGTGGGCGGGCGACCTCATCGTTATCGCCTTCCCCGACCGCGCCGCCGCCGCGGCGTGGTACGCCTCTCCCGCCTACGAGGCAATCAAGCCGCTGCGCACGGACCACAGCGAGGGCGACGTGGTGCTGGTGGACGGAGTCGGCGCCGGTCACCGGGCGACCGACGTGCTGGCATTCGAGCGTGCTTAGGCGGCGTCGTGGAAGATGATGCCGAGGGCGTGGCGCTGGCCGGAGCGCACGCGGCTGACGCCGTGGCGCAGCTTGGCGCGGTAGAAGCCGCGGCTGCCTTCGACCGGACGGTGGTGCACCGGAAAGACGACGGCGTCGCCGCGGCCGAGCGGCACCACCTCGGCGCGCGACTGGCGGCGCGGGCGCTGCTCGGTCAGCACGAACTCGCCGCCGCTGAAGTCGCGGCCCGGCTCGGCCAGCAGCACGGTCACCTGCAAGGGAAACACCTCGTCGCCGTAGAGGTCCTGGTGCAGGCAGTTGTAGTCGCCCGCGCCGTAGCGCAGCAGCAGCGGCGTCGGCCTGGTCTGGCCCGCGCGGTGGCAGCGCCGCAGGTAGCCGGCGTGGTCGGCCGGAAAGCGCGCCGCGATGCCGAGGGCGGCGTTCCAGCGGTTGGCCACCGCGGCCAGTGGCGGATAGAGGGTTTCCCGCAGGCCTGCGACGATCTCCGGCAGCGGATAGGTGAAGTAGCTGTACTCGCCGCGCCCAAAGCCATGGCGCGCCATGACGACGCGGCTGCGGAACAGCGCGCGGTCGTCATAGCTGCGCACCAGGGCCTGGCAGTCGCGGGTGCCGAGGAGGCCGGGCAGCAGCGCATGGCCTTCCCCCTCAAGCCCGTTGGCCAGCGCCTCGGCGACGGCGGTTTCCTTCGCGACCGCGGTCACGCTCACGACCGGGCCGCCTCGCGCGCGAGGATCGCCTGCTTGCGCTCGACGCCCCAGCGGTAGCCGGAGATGTCGCCGTCGCTGCGCACGACTCGGTGGCAGGGGATCGCCACCGCCAGGCGGTTTGCACTGCAGGCCTGCGCCACGGCGCGCACCGCCTTCGGCTGGCCGATGCTGCGGGCGATGTCGGCATAGCTGACGGTGGCGCCCACGGGGATCTCGCTGAGCGCGCGCCACACGCGCTGCTGGAAGGCGGTGCCGCGCAGGTCGAGCGGCAGGTCGAGGCCGCGGCCCGGCTGCTCGACGAAGCCGACGATCTTCGCCATCCACTGCTCGAACTCAGGATCGCCGCCGACGAGATCGGCCCTGGGGAAGCTGTCCTGAAGCGCGCGCACCAGCGGCTCCGGCTCATCGCCCAGCAGGATCGCGCAGACGCCCTTGTCGCTGGCGGCAGCGAGGATGGCGCCATAGGCGCACTGGCCCACTGCGAAGCGGATGCGCGTGCCGGCGCCGCCGGCGCGGTAGGCGGTCGGGGTCATGCCGAGCAGCTCGGTGGACTTGGAATAGAAGCGGCTCGAGGAGTTGTAGCCGGCATCATAGATTGCCTCGGTCACCGTCGTGCTGTGCGGCAGCGCCTCGCGCAGGCGGGTGGCGCGCGCCGCCGTCGCATAGGTCTTGGGTGTGAGGCCGGTCGCCTGCTTGAAGACACGGTGGAAGTGGAAGCGGCTGAGGCCGGCGGCGCGCGCCAGGTCCTCGAGGCTCGGCAGCTCTTCGGACTCGGCGATGAGGCGGCAGGCCTCGGCCACCGCCGCGGCATGGCGCCCGCCGGACGCAGCGGCCGCCGCCGTCTCCTGGGGCCGGCAGCGCTTGCAGGGCCGGAAGCCGGCAGCAGCGGCATCGGCCGGCGTCGCGTAGAAGCGCACGTTTTCCCGTTTCGGCTTGCGCGCCGGGCAGGTCGGCCGGCAGTAGATCCCGGTGGTGGTCACCGCGGCGACGAAGCGGCCGTCGGCCGCCGGGTCACGCTGACTGAAGGCTTCCCAGCGCGCGTCGGTCGCACCGATTGGCTTTGCGGTCTTCTCGGTCATGGCTTGAAGCATCATAGCATCCATCCTTGAACGGTTGTGGTCTGGGGTTGTTGGCCATCCTGCGCGCCCGGCGGCGCCACTTCACTCCGAAGCTTGCGCTGGAACTTTCCGGCTTCAGGCAAGGAGTTAGGCAGCAACAAGCGGGGTGCCGGCAGCGGCGACGGCAGACAGTCTTCCTGCTTTCACCCATCCTGAAAGGAGCGCCGCCATGAACAGCCTCACCGGCAGGGTCGCCATCGTCACCGGAGCCAGCTCCGGCATCGGACGCGCCACCGCGAAACTCTTCGCCGCGGAAGGCGCCAGTGTCGTGGTCGCGGCGCGCGGCCGGCCGGGCCTGGACGGCGTCGTCGAGGAAATCGAAGCGGCTGGCGGTCAGGCGCTGGCGGTCGCCGGCGACGTGCGCGACGAAGCGCTCGCCCGGGCCCTGGTCGACAGCGCGCGGGAGCGCTTCGGCGGTCTCGACATCGCGGTGAACAACGCCGGCAGCCTCGGCGAGATGGCGCCGGTCGCCGAGCTTTCCACCGCCGGCTGGCGCGAGGCCATCGATACCAACCTGACGGGCGCCTACTTCGGCGCCAAGCACCAGGTCCCGGCGATGGTGGCGCGCGGCGGCGGCTCACTGATCTTCATCTCGACTTTCGTCGGCACCACGGTCGGCTTTCCCGGCATGAGCGCCTATGCGGCCAGCAAAGCCGGCGTCATCGGCCTCGCCAAGGTGATCGCCGCCGAGTATGGCGCGCAAGGGGTGCGCGCCAACGCCGTGCTGCCCGGCGGCACCGACACGCCGATGGGCCGCGAAGTCATCAACTCGCCGGAGATGCGCGCCTTCGTCGAGAACATGCATGCACTGAAGCGCCTGGCCGCGCCCGAGGAGATCGCAAATTCCATCCTGCACCTCGCCTCAGACGCGGCAAGCTTCATCACTGGAACGGCCTTCTTCGTCGACGGCGGCGTCTCGATCTGCCGGACGTGAAGCCTTATCCAGCCCAAGCCTGGAACAGCAGGCCGGCGAGGAAGGAGCCGCTGAGCGCGAGGCCCAGGTAGAGCAGGAAGACGCGCTGCTTCACCAAGGCGAAGACGGCGATGGCGGCGGGCAACGAGGTGACCCCGCCGGCGACCAGGAAGGCGAGCCCGGCGCCCGGCGCCATGCCCTGCCCGAGGAGGCCGCCGACCAGCGGCAGCGCGGCGTAGCCGTTCAGGTAGGCCGGCACCCCGACGACCGTGGCGGTGGCGATCGGCAGCAGGCCCTCGCCGCCGAGCGCGCCGGCGACCCACTCGGCCGGCACGTAGGCCAGCATGAGGCTCTCGACGAGGAAGGCGAGGGTCAGCCACTTGAAGAGGAAGGCGGTGGTCTTCCAGCCCTCGCGGGCGAACTTGGCGACCCGAGCGTCCTCCTGCCAGAAGCGCCACACCACGGGCTCGGCGGTGCGCACCTTGGCGCCGCCGCAGCCGCCGTTGCCGACGCCCTCGCGCAGCGGATCGGCAAGGCCGCCGGCGCGCATCAAGCCGAGCGTGACGAAGCCGCCGAACAGGCCAAGGCCGACCGCGGCCAGCGTCTTGGCGACCGCGAACTCGCTGCCCAGCACACCCGTCGTCAGCACGAACATCGAGGGGTCCATCACGGGCGAGGCGAGCCAGAAGGCCATGACGGCGGACAGTGGCACGCCCATCGCGAGCAGCGCGGCGATGAGGGGGATCACCCCGCAGGAGCAGAACGGCGAGAGCCCGCCGGCCAGGGCCGCCAGCACGATCATGAGGACGGGCGAGCCGGTGAAGGCGCGGGCGATGAGGTTGTCGGCCCCCGAGGCGCCGGCGTAGGCGGCGATGCCGATGGAGAGCAGCAGGTAGGGCGCGGTCTCCAGCAGGGCGTCGAGCGTGAAGACCGCGCTGGCGGCGCCCTGCGCCGGATCGGCGGCGAAGGTGAGCACGAGAACGACAGCGGCGACCAACCAGACCCGGGCATCGGACCAGGCGAAGCGGGCAGCCTCCAGGCCGGCGGTGCGCACGCGCAGGGCAATCTCAGTCATCGCGATACCTCTAGGTTTCTAGTTCTTTTGGCGCAAACAAAAGCCGGCAGAGGCGTCATGCCGCGTCCTCCCCCACCTTTTGGTTTCGCGAGAGGCTGACGCCGCTGCAGCACTTGTCGGTGAGGAAGCCGACGGTGCGCCGCATGACCTCGTAGTCGGCACGGTTCACCACCTCGCGGCCCTGGCGCTCCTGGATCACGAGGCTGGCGGCAACCAGGGTGGAGAGGTGGTGGGCGAGGGTCGAGGCCGGCATCTGCAGGTGCGCGGCGATCTCGCCGACGTTGAGGCCGTCCTCCCCCGCGCGCACCAGCAGACGGTAGATGGCCAGGCGCGCCTCGTGGCCGAGGGCGGCGAGGGCACGGGCGATGGCGGCGTTCTGCGACATGATCTGACGATATAACTAGCACTATGGTTTTGTCAAGCTCGTCCATCCTTGCCGCCCCTCCGCCTGTCACCCCGGACAAGCGAGCGCGAGCGAGCGCGATCCGGGGCCCATGGATGGCCAGGCGCCGGGCCCTGCCATGGATCCCCGCCTTCGCGGGGATGACAATCAGAGCGTGGGGCGCCCGCCCCGGGGTGCCGGCATCGATCCCGAAGAAATCCGGAACCTTTCGGGAGAAGGCCGCATCCAATGGTCAGCAGCGTGGGTAGAATGAGGCGATGACGAGAGCCATGGCAACGGTCACAGCGGCGATGCAAGGCCCCCTCTCCCGCCCGGCGAAGCCGGACGACGACGCCCTGGTCGCGGCGGCGCGGGGCGGCGACACCGCGGCCTTCGAGGCGATCATGCGGCGGCACAACCGACTGCTGTTCCGCACCGCGCGCGCCATCCTGCAGAACGAGGCCGACGCCGAGGACGTCGTGCAGGATGCCTATCTGAAGGCCTTCCTCCACCTCGGCGGCTTCGCTGGCGCCGCGCGCCTGTCCACCTGGCTGGTGAAGATCACCGTGAACGAGGCGCTCGCCCGACTGCGTCGCCGCATGCCGGCCGGCGCCCCCGGGCAGCCGGCGGAGGACAGCATGGTGCCGGAGACGACCGCCGAAGCAAGCCCTGAAGCCGCCGCGGCGCAAGGCGAGATCCGCCGCCTGCTGGAGGCGGCCATCGACGCCCTGCCGCAGGCGCAGCGCACCGTCTTCATGCTGCGCGCCGTCGAGGAATTCAGCACGGAGGACACCGCCGCCTGCCTCGGCATCCCGGCCGAGACGGTGAAGACGCGGCTGCACCGCGCCAAGCAGCAGCTGCGCCGCCGCCTGCAGCACCGCGTCGCCGCTGCGCTCAGCGAAACCTTCCCCTTTGCCGGCGCGCGCTGCGACCGGGTGGTCGCCGCCGTGTTGGGCAAGCTCGCCGCGCCGCCGCCCGGCTAGCAAAGGCCCCCTTCCGATTTCTCCGGTCCTCCCGCCCGCGCTCCCGCACCGGGCGACCGGCGAAGCCTTGCCAGCATCCATCTGACACCGAGGAGAGAAAGATGACCGACACCAACCTTCTGCTTCGCCGCCGTTCGTTCTTCGCCACCGCCGGCCGCACGACGCTCTCGGCCGGCGCTGTGCTGCTCCTGGCCGGCTGCGGCAGGCGCCAGGCCGCCATGGCCGCCGATCCCTCGGCTGACGTGAACATCCTGAACTCGGCGCTCGGCGCCGAGCAGGAGGCGATCGCCGCCTACCAGGTCGGCGCCGAGAGCGGCCTGCTCTCCAAGCCGGCGCTCGACCTCGCCGTCCAGTTCCAGGGCCACCACAAGGAGCACGCCGCGGTGCTCGCCAAGACGGTCGGCGATCTCGGCGGCCAGCCGGTCGAGCCGCTGGCGCGCTATGACTTCCCGACCGACCAGATGAAGAGCGAGGCCGGCGTGCTGCGCTTCGCCGCCGGGCTGGAGAAGGGCGCCGTCAGCGCCTACCTCGGCGCGGTGCCGCTGTTCGCTGAGCGCGCGCTGACCAAGGCGGCCGCCAGCATCCTCGGCGACGAGGCCATGCACTGGGCGGTGCTGCGCCAGGCCCTCGGCGAGGACCCGGTGCCGGTCGCCTTCGTGTCGTGACCGCCCTGACCAGCGTGCTGCTGCCGGCCCTGCTGGCGGCAGCCGCCGCTGCAGCGTCGCCGCCCTCTTCTCTAGGCGGTGATGCCGCACGCGGCGCGGCGATCTACGAGCGCTGCCAGGCCTGCCATTCGCTGGAGCGCAACCGCACGGGGCCGAGGCACTGTGGCCTCTTCGGCCGCCCGGCCGGCGCCGTCGTCGGGTTCCGCGGCTACTCGGCGGCGCTCCGGAACTCCGGCATCGTGTGGGGCGCGGCGAGCCTCGACCGCTTCCTCGCCGATCCGCTCGGCACCGTGCCGGGCACCCGCATGGGCTACGCTGGCGTGAAGGACCCGCAGGAACGCACCGACCTCATCGCCTTCCTCGCCGCCGCCAGCGCCTGCAAAGATTAGGGCTGTACATCCGCAACCGAGGCTGTCTTTGCTGGCGGCACAAACCAAAGCTGCTGCAGGAATTGCCCGCCATGCTCGCCGTCAATCCGGAGCTTTTCGCCGGCTTCATCGTCGCCGTCGTCGTGCTGATCCTCATGCCGGGGCCGATCGTCACCCTGGTGGTCGCCAACTCCCTGGCCTATGGCCAGCGCACCGGCCTCGCCACGGTGGTCGGCTCGAGCAGCGGCAACGCGGTGCTGGTCGCCGCCGGCGCGCTCGGCCTCACCACTCTGCTGGCACTGGCCGCAGAACTGTTCGAGGTGCTGCGCTGGGCCGGCGTCGCCTACTTGGTCTATCTCGGCGTCAAGCAGTGGCGTCAGGCCTTCACCGCCGGCCGCATGGAGGAGATGCCCGCGCTGCCATCCCGTCGCGGCGTGTTCTGGCAGGGCGCGCTGGTCGCGATCACCAATCCGAAGACGATCTTCTTTTACGCCGCCTTCTTCCCGCAGTTCATCGACCCGGCGCTCGCCGTCGGGCCGCAGCTGCTGGCCATGTCGGTCGCCATGGTGATGATCGCCACCGTCCTCGACAGCCTCTACGCGGTGCTGGCCGGGCGGGTGCGC
>Ga0214471_10001819_pt1 | contig 16850 bp, 17 predicted proteins | sample RVTome_5_FD_207665 | JGI IMG/M metagenome (GOLD analysis project Ga0214471, IMG submission 207665) | Soil microbial communities from uranium-contaminated site in the Upper Colorado River Basin, Wyoming, United States - RVT142D155 | ecosystem: Environmental > Terrestrial > Soil > Contaminated >... | reverse complement strand
GGCGTCACGCAGTTTTGCACCCGAAAACGCCTAAAATATGAGCCCTACACCCAAAAAGCCGCGGAAACGCAAGCCGACAGCCAAGCAGGAGGCGCCCCCCGCCCCGGTCGAGGCGCCTGACCTGGAGGACCTGCTTGCGGAGGCCCGGGCAACCGTCCACGCGGCGATATCCGGCCTTCAGGAATCGATCGCCAAGGTCCGGCGCCAGCTCTCGGCGCAGCCCGAGGGCGAGCACAACTCGTCGCTGGCCTCGCACCTCGCATACCTGTCGCGACACGCGACCCAGGCGCTGGCCGAGATCCGAAAGCTCGACGCTGAGCAGCGCCGGGTGGACGCGAATCTCGCCCCGACCGACCTCGACGCGCTGGTGCTCGAGTACCTGACCGAGATCCCGCGCGAGCGCCGTGAGGACTTGCGCCGGCGCCTGGATGATCGCGTCGGCGACGACCTCCTACTCAGCCACTGACCGTGTACATCTGCATCGAATACCTGTGCGAGTGCGGGCTGCGATTCGAGTCTCTCGAGCGGCGCCCCGCGCCCACGATCGCCACGTGCGAGCGGTGCGGCGCCGACGCGATCAAGGTGCCGAGCGCAGTGCTCGGGCGCACCCCGATGGCGTCGATCGTGACCCGCGGAAAGCCGGACGATCCGCCGCCCGGTTACTACTCGACCGAAGCGCTAGCGGACGGGATGGACTACAAGGAGTGGCGCGAGCAGGGCCGCGGGCAACGGATGGACGAGCACCGCGCGGCGCTCGGGGTCGACGCCAAGGTCTTCGTGTGACGCGGTGAGCCTCGCGTATCGGCCGGCCGAGGTGGACGACCTGGTCTGCATCGTCGGCAACTGGCTGGATAGCTTCCGCAGCGCACACGCGGCGGGAATGATCGCGATGTCTGACTGGAAAGCGGTCATGACGCCGCAGGTTCGCCGGGTGCTCGCGCGGCAAAACGTCGAGGCGTTCGTGGCGCACCATCCCGGCGAGACCGACCACGTCGCCGACATCTACGGGTGGATCGCAGTGGAGCGAGGGCACGCGCAGCCGCTCGTCCACTACTGCTACGTAAAAAGCGCGTACCGCAAGCAGGGGATCGCGCGCGGGCTGTTCCGCGCCGCAGCGATCGATCCGGCGAAGCCGTTTTTCTACACGTGCAAGACGTACGTCATCCACGAGCTTCGATCGAAGTCACTGATTCTATCCGCGCGGTGGCAGCCGCTTATCGCGCGACGCGCTGAAGACCAACACCAGGCCCGAGGAGATCATGGCCCAACCACGAGCACAACCACGAGCACACGAGGCTGACGCGGCAACGATGCCGACGGCGCGCGATCTGAGGGTCCTGAGGACGCCCGATCCGCTGCGCCGTCCAGACTGGATCCCCGTCGCGGAGATGCGATTCACCATCCATCGTGCGCACACGTCCATGGGGTGTCAGCAGGCCTCCCGCGTCGTGGCTCGCACGGACACCAGGCCCGGTCACGAGATCGAGTATTGGCCGTGGCTCCGGGCGTTCAAGATCTCGTACTTCGCGACCAGCGACGCCGACGCGCCCGACGACTCGGGGTTTGTCTTCGAGGGCGAGGTCACGTACTGGAAGCCCGTCACCGACGTGATGGACCCGCCGCGCGCGTCGCGCGATGGCGCGGAATAGCCGAGCGCGGCTGCAGCGGATCCTCGACACCGAGGAGCGCCGTGCCCGCATTCGCGGCCAAGGGCGCGCAGAGCAAATCGCCCAGCAACTCCTAGACAGTTGCCATCCGAAGCAGCGCGCGCTTGTCGCCGACCCGGCCCGCGAGATCGCGGCACTGTGCGGCGGTCGCGCAGGCAAGACGACAGGCGGTCGCGCTCGGTTTTTGCGGAAGATGCTCCGCGTCCCGCGCGCGCGATGTCTGTACATCGCAACCACGCGAGTGGAAGCCGAAAAGCTGATGTGGGAGCCGCTCAAGCAGCTCGACGACGAGCTCGAGCTTGGGGCGACGTTCGCGGAGTCCAAGCTGCTGATGGCGCTGCCCAACGGGAGCACGCTACGACTCGGCGGCGCGGACGACAAAAAGCAGATCGAGAAGTATCGCGGCCAGCCGTGGCACGAGGTGCAGCTCGACGAAGTCGCGAGCTACTCAACCAAGCTGCTCAACTGGCTGATCGACCGAATCATCGGCCCGCGGCTCGGAGACTTCGGCGGCGTCCTCGTCATGTACGGGACGCCGAGCCACATCGTCCACGGCGATTTTTACGAGGCGACCCGACCTGACTCCGAAGTAGGGATCCCGTACGAGCGCCGCGAGGACCCGGACTACGCGGACCGCGAAGGGTGGTCTACGCACGCCTGGAACGCGAAAGACGGAGCGGACGCCGGCGTTCCCGCGATGGTCTCGGCTTGGGCGGACTTCCTTGAGCGGAAGCGGCGGCGGGGATGGTCTGACGATCATCCGGTGTGGCGCCGAGAGTATCTGGGCTTTTGGGCGTCGGACGACACCGAGGGCATGTACCGCTATCGCGCGCATCTCGACGGCAAGCCGTGGAACCGGTGGAGCCCCGAGCGCGACGCTCACGGTTTCGCGATTCTCCCGAAGGGTGAGTGGGTCTACGGCTACGGCCTTGATCTTGGCCACAGCGATCCGTTCGCGCTGCAGATCGGCGCGGTGAGTGCCACGAGCCGGGAGCTCAAGCACGTCTACGAATTCCAACGCCGTCACATGACGGTGCGGGCGATCGCAGAACTGCTCGTGGGGGAGCGCTGGGTAAAGCGAATCCTCAACGGCCAAGACCCGGGCGCGGCGGGCGGCGTCATCGAGCGCACCGGATGGCCTTACGGGATCGTGGCCGACGTCGCCGGGTCGGGCGCGACGATCATCCAGGAACTCAACGAGGTCTACGGCATCCCGGTGAAGGCGGCGCCGCGTGGTGCCGGCGACAAACACGACGCGATCGAGCTGACCAACGGCGATTTAATCGACGGCCGCATCCAGGTCCTCGAGGGCTCCGAGCTCGAAGCGCAGATGTCGAGCTTGCAGTGGGCTGTGGACACCGACGGCAAGCTCAAGGAGGACAAGGGGCAGCGGAACGACTGCGCCGACGCCTTCGTGTACATGCGCCGCGAGATCATGCATCTGGTCGGCCGCGACGATCCGACGCCGCCGACACCCGACGAAGAAATCGCCGCATGGCTGCAAAAGACGGCTGAGCGATCCGCCGCACGTCGCGATCGAAAGGTCGGCGACGAGTGGCCGGACGAGCCGGTCGCCGACGAGTGGGACGACGCGCCCGACATGTACGACGACGCGGCAGAGTGGAAATAATGGCAGATCCGATACGCCCCGAAGAATGGCTCCGCGCGCTCATCGAGCAGGGCGAGGCTCTGCGCAACGTGGGCGTGACGCGCGTGGAGATCGCGGGCTGTGTTGCCGACCTGGCGCCCCGGCAAGAGCGGATCAACGAGGAACTGCTCGAACGGATCGCCGAACTGGAAGCCGCGACCGAGCGTGGCGGCGACGACCCACTCGATCGTCCGGGGACGTTCGGTGGTCATGTGCCGCGCATGGGTGGAGGTAGGGGCGGCCGTGTGCTGATGGGTGACGACTAGTGCAAGACGCCGACGACAAGCAGCACTGGTACGCCGCGGCACCCATCGACGAGAGCAAGGAAGACGGCGACGCGCTCGAGCTTCCCTCTCGCGTGTTCGAGTACGTGGACGCGATCGAGAGCGACTACTCGTGGTTCTTCCTGCGGCTTTTCAAGCTGAACTGTCTCTACGATCCGCTGTTCGAGCGCTTCTTCGGCGACGCCGACGCGCCCAACAGCGTGAGCGAAAGCGTGGTCGCGTCATCGGTCGATACCGTGACCGGCATCGTCGCGACCTCGGAGATTCGTCCGCGGATCCTGGTGGACGAGGGCGACTGGTCCGAGCACCGACGCGCGGTGAAGCTAAGTTGGTACGGCGAGGCGATCGGCAAGAAGATCCACGCGCACGACCTCGCGGTCAACGCTTTCAAAAGTGGGGCGCTCAAGGGGAGCGCGTTCATCAAGGTGGTCGCGCGTCCCGAGCGTGGCGAGATCGACGCCGAACAGGTGCTCGTCGAAGATCTGATCGTTCCCGACAGCCAGGGCCGCGCCGGCAAGATGCCGCGGCAGATGCACCATCGTACCTTCGTCGAGCGAGAGGAGCTGAAACGCCTCTACCCCGGCGAGGACGCGGCCGAGGCGATCGACAACGCGGCGGGCGGCAGGACTCAGCAGTGGGCGGGCTACCGGCCGTACGGCGACGACGAGGTTGTCGTTATCGAGAGCTGGCATCTTCCCTGTGGGACGAGCGGAAAGAAGCACTACTCACCCGGCCGTCACAGCATCTGCATCGAGGGGCACGCGCTGCTCGATGAGCCGTACCACAAGCCGTACTTTCCGATCGCCTGCTTTTTCTGGACGCGCCGCGACACCGGCTTTTACGGCATCGGCGGCGGCGAGCGGATCGCCGGATTGCAAGAGCAGCTCACGCAGCTCAACCACCAGGTCCGGCGCCAGCAGTACAAATGCGGCAACCCGACGACGTGGGCGCATATCTCCGACGCCAATTTGCAGGTGAGGACGGTGCGCCGGCTCGGCGACCTCGGGCTCTACAAGTCGCACATCCCGAAGACCGAGATTCCACAGGCGGTCAGCCCCGAGACGTACGCGGAGCGCGAGCGCACGCGCGATCACGCCTTCGAGGAGTTTGGGATCTCACGGCTCGCGGCGACTGCGAAAAAGCCGGGACGTCTCGACTCTGGCGCTGCGATTCGCGAGTACACCGCCGCAACCACCCAGCGCTTCGCCCCACAGGAGAAGGGGTTCGAGCGGCTGGTGCTCGACACGATCTGGCTGGCGATCGACGCATGCAAGGACCTCGCAGCAGCCGGCAAAGAGCCACCGGCGGTCGTCAAGAAGCTGGCGCGCGGACGCAAGAAGCTGATCTGGAAAGACGTCGACCCCGCCGAGACACGGCTGCAGATGCAGGCCGCGGCGACACTGTCGCGAACGCCCTGGGGGCGCACGCAGATGGTGCTCGAGTGGGCGCAAGGCGGACTCATCAGCCAGGACGAGGCGCGGCAGATGCTCGCCCCGTTCGACCCGCTCGACACGGCGAAGACGGTGTCTCTCTACAGCGCGGCGCTCGACAACATCGATCTCACGATCGAGGAAATCCTCGAAGGGGAGCGACTCGTCCCCGAGCCGTTCCAGAACGTGCAGATCGGCGTGTGGCGCGTGCAGCAAAAGTATCTCGAGGTAAAAGGCGACGGCGCACCGGAAGAAATTCTCGAAGCGCTGCGCCAGTGGGCGGTACAGGCCGCGTTCATCGCGTCCAAGGCTGCCGAGATGGCGGCAGCACCAGCGAACGTGCCGCCGGCGACGGCGATCGCGCCGGAAGCGAAACAGATCGCCGGCATCGGCTAGCGAGGGAAGAAAAACACCAATGGCACAACAGGACAGTGCAGGCGAATCACACGCGCTCTCGGCCGATCTGAGGGATGCGGTCTTGGCGGAGTGGACAGACGACGAGGCGTCGGAGGATGCCGAGAAGGCCGCGTCGGATGAGACCGCAGAGAACACCGCCGACGACGACGCGGACGCGGACGAAGGCGACGAAGCGGACGCCGACGAGGGCGACGACAGCGAAAACGACGACGACGCGGACGCGGACGAAGCCGACGACGCGGACGCGGACGCCGACGAAGACGACGAAGACGCGGAAGCGGACGCGGACGAGTCCGACGAGGAAGCCGAAGACCCGGTAGCCGTCAAACGCATCGCGCGCATCCAGCAAGAGGAGCGACGCGCCAAGCAAGCCATCGCAGCCGAGCGAACGCAACTCCAAGAGGAACGCCAGGCGCTGGAGACGCTGCGCGGCGAAGTCGAGGAGTTCAAGTCCCTCCGCGCCAAGGCGCGCTTCGATCCGTTGAGCACGCTGCTCAAGCTCGGGCTCGGCGACGAGGACCTCGAACCGGCCGCGCGCCTCTTGTATGCCGCGAGCCCCGAGGGCCGCAAAGATCCGAAGCTGCGCGAGCAAGCGGCGCAGATGCAGCGCGTACGCGGCCACGGAACAGATCTCGAACAGGCCACGAAGAAGATCGAAGAACTGCAAAAGCGGATCGACGAGCGCGAGATCCGCGAGCAGCAGCAGCAACAGATCGAGCAGTACGCGCAGCGCGTAACGGGCGCCGTCAACGGCAAGACCCCCATCGTGAGCGCGCTGCTCAAGAATCAACCCGACATGGCGCGTCAGCGCCTCATCGCCACCGCTCAAGCGCTCGTAGAGCGCACGGGCGAAGTGCCCGAGCCGGGCGACGTTGTCGCCGAGCTCGAGCGCGAACGGCGCGCAGAGCTGACCGCCATGGGAATCACACCGCCGGAGCCGGCCCGGAAGAAAAAGAAAACCGGCACGAAGCAAAACACCGAGAAAGCCGCAAAGACCGAGAAGGCGCCCCCCCCGAAGAAGGAACAGACCGACAAACAGCCGCCCGGCGAGATCGACACGTGGGAACTGCGCGATCAGATCCTGCAGGAGATGCCCGACTAGCGGTTAGGAAAGGACGCCTCTCATGGTTTCCAACGAAACGAACGTCGCCTTCGTTTTCAAAAAGCGATACAGCGACGACCAGGTCATGGACGGTGCCCGGCGCGGTCACCCCGTCATGTCCGTGATGAAAAAGCGCGACGTGATGGAGGGCGAGAAAGCCAACTACACCTACGCGGTGCGCATCGGCAACCCGCAGGGTGTCTCCGCCACGTTCGCAGACGGACAGTCCGCTATCTCGGGCTCGACGGGCGAGCAATTCAGCGCCGTCCGGCGCGACCAGTACGGTTTCATTCGCCTGCATGGTCCGTCGCTGCGAGCAGCGCGCAAGCGCGGCAAGGGCGCGTTCTACGACTTCGTCACGATGGAGACGGACGGAATCATCGAGGAGCGCGGCGATCAGCACGCTCACGCGATGTTCGGCGACGGCAACGGATGGCTCGGCCGCCGGTCGTCGGCGAGCTCGGACACCATCACGCTCACGGTCGCCGACCACGCCCACAACTTCAAGATCGGCATGACGGTCGTAGCCGACAACGACATCGCTGGCGGTTCGCTGCGATCGGGCGACACCACCGTCGATGCGATCGACGAGGATGCAGGGACGATCGAACTGGCCAGCGCGGGCGCGATCGGATCCTTCGCCGACAACGACTACCTGTTTCGCATCGGCGACCCCGGCAACCAGATCAACGGGTTCCAGGAGTTCATCCCACTCACCGCGCCGAGTTTCGGCGTGGACTCGTTCCGCGGTGTCGATCGCGGAAGGCACGCGCGCCTGCTGGCGGGCGTACGCACCAACGATCCGGGCGGCTCGATGCTGGAGAACTGCGGACTGACCGCGGTCAAGATCAAGCAGACGAGCGCGGTCGCGGGGATGAAGAAGAAGATCGCGGTCCTCAACCCGGTCAACTTCTGGGCGATCTGTCGCGAGCTGAACGCGAAGGTCACCTACGACGGCGGCGGCGACAAGGCCACGTACGGGTTCGAGGGCTTCGACATCGCGACGCCCGCCGGTACCGTACGGGCCGTGTCCGACGCGCACTGTCCCACGACCCTGAACTGGCTGCTCGCGATGGACACGTGGTACTGGGCCACCCTCGACGGGTGGATCCACGTCATCCGCGACGACAAAAACCAGCCGTTCATGCGCGTCTCCGGCGCGGATCAAATGGAGCTGCAGATCCGTTCGATGGGAAACCCGGTCTGCATGATGCCCGGCGCGAACGGCATCTGGGCCACCTAGCAACCACGCACGACTCAACGACCAACACACAGCCGGATCCCGGCTGAGCAAGAGAGAACGACCATGGCAGACGAAACTCGACCGACTGGAACCGTCCGGCGCGACAGCACGCCGGGCTCGACCGAGGACGGCAGCCGCGCCTTCCTCCGCGCCTCGCGCGCGGGGGAGCTCGTGGTGCAGCCGCTCGGAAAGGGGCTCTACCCGATCGCGGATGAAGGCGCGTACTTCCACGCGAGCAACCCCACGGTGGGAACGGCGATCGTTGGCATCGCCGCGGCGGATGCCTACGACGACGCCGAGGCGCTGATCTACATCGCCAACGACCACGCATCCAAGCACGTGTACATGGACTTCATCGAGCTGACGGCCACCGCCGCCGGCACGAACGGCACCAACTTCAACTACGCGATGGACGTCGCGAGTGAAGCAACGTACGCCTCGGGCGGGACGGCGCTCACGCCGGTCAACACCAACCGCAAGAGCACGGACGCCGCGCCGGTGACGATGTACTTCGGCGCGGTCGTCACCACGACCGGCACCACCGAGCGCGTCGTCTCGGCGGGCCGGCTGCGCACGGTCCTCAAGGTGATCGGGGATCAGTACCTGTTCACCTTCGGCGGCGGGCAGGCACCGCCGATGGCATCGACCATCATGGAGGGCACGGCGCAGGCGGCGATCCACCGCACGTGCCCGCCCGTCGTCATCGGCCCCGGGGATGCGTTCTGTTTCCGCGACTTCGCGGCCTCGCAGTCCGTCGGCGCGCAGTACCTGTTCAACATCGGCTTCTGGGTGCGGTAGCAGCCGTTCAACACGATCCCAGCGGCGGACTTGGTGTCGCCGCTGGGATCTTCTCGTGAGGAGACCATCATGCTCGACCTTGTCCCGTATCGCAACACGCAGCCCGAGGCGTACACCTACCAGATTTTGCTGCTCGGCACCGGAGCGTCCGCGCCCACGGTCAGCCTCGGCCGCGGCATCGTGGTCACGCGCAACTCGGAGGGCAACTACCGGCTCACGTTCGACGACCCGCCCGGAAACTTCGTCGGCCTGCAGTACGGCCTCCAGGCCGAGACGCCCGCCGACCTCAAGGGTCACACGGTCGTCGGCGGCACGTTCACCTATCCGACGGCGACAGCGCTCGGCTACATCGACGTCGTGCTGTACGACTCGGACTTTTCCGCGGACGACCTGGAAGACACCGAGTACATCTCGCTAGCCCTCAAGTTCAAGCGCACGGACATCACGTAGTGGCCGACGAACTGAGCATCTCGCTGTCCTTCGCGTTATCGAAGGGCAGCACGGAGATCGCGGAGCGCATCCGCGATCTCCTGATCGACGTCGCCGGAACGCACGTCACCCATCTGCGCCAGGAGATTGATACGAGCGAGACGGAGATAGTGCTCGGCGATGCCGGTGTCGGCGGCTGGTTTTTTGCGATCAACCGGGACGACACCAACTTCATCGAGATTCGGCACGCCAAGAGCGCGCCTGATCTCATCCGGATGCTCGCTGGTGAGTTCTGCCTGTTTCGGATCAGCCCGGACGCGAACGAGCCGCAGGCGATTGCCGACACGGCCGCCTGCGAGCTGGAGTACTGGCTGATCGAGCTTTAGCCGATGCCCCGCCTCGTGAAAATGAGCGACTTGGTGACGCGGTGCCAGCAGCGCGCCGACATGGAAAACCAGACGTTCGTCAACGACACGTCGGGCTCGAGCGAGTGGCTCCACTACATTCACACGGTGTACGCCGAGCTGCACGGCGAGATTTCCAAGACCGGCATGAGGCACTTCGAGACGTCCCAGCAGTTCACCACGGACGGCGGCGCGGTCTACGCGCTACCAGACGACCACCTGTCCACAGTGGGTGTGGACAGGATCGAAAGCGACGGCAGCCGCTTCGAGCTGTATGAGCTGATGGCGCAGGAGCGCAATCGCTACACGGGCAGCACGAGCAATCCGTACGCCTTCGCGTGGTCGGTGGTCGGCAGCGGACAGAAACCGCTCACACTCTACCCGACGCCGCCCTCGGGAAAGACATACGAGGTGCTCTATGTCCCGCAGCCGCCCGACCTGACCAACGCTGCGGACTCCGACGTCGTCGATATGGTGACGCCGGACGGCGAAAACTTCGTGCTCTGGGCCGCGGCGGCGCTCGCGCTCGCCAAGGAGGAAAGCGATCCGTCCTTCGCGGTATCGGAACGCGAGCGGCTGCGCGTGTCTATCGTCGAGTGGGCGACGCTTCGATCGCTGCACGAGCCGCGGCGCATCATCGCCCTCGACGATCACGAGGACGAGTATGGGCCGTGGCGACACCGGAGGGACTACTACTGATGTCGGTCGGGCGCGGCAAGCAACTGCATCGCCTGCAGGTCCCCGACGAGACCACGCAGCGCGCGCTCGACCCGATGCGAGACCGTCTCAACGAGATGGGCCGCGAGATCGAAGGGCTCGGCGGACTCCGGGACCAGGTGGATGGCGCGGTGAGGTTTCGTCTGATTCCCAGCATCGACAGCGAGCAGAAGAACGGCGACATCGTGCTCGCCGACGGCGACCTCGTGAAGTTGCAGCACGGCCTCGGCAAGCGGCTCACCGGGTGGATGCTGGTAGATTTGCGCGGGGACGGGACAACCACTGGCGGCGTGGTGCGGCGCGTGCTCAACGACGGCACCAGCGATGCGGACGACGCCCGCGACCTGTGGCTGCAGGCCGATGATTTTACGTCGTCGATCACGGTGCGGGTGTACGTGACCTAATGGCGCTGAGGTATAAGCCGTACTACGTGCCGCTCGCGGCCGGCATCGACACCAAGCACGACCCGCGCTCACTGCCCGCCGGCAAGATGGGCGCGCTCGAAAACGCGATCTTCGATCTGGACGGCGGGATCCAAAAGGCGCCGGGGCGGGACGCCGTGTCCCTTGTGTTCGGCACCGGGGGCATGGGCGAACAGGGCGATCCGGTGGAACTGGACGACCTGGTCGCGCTGCTTGCGTACAAGAACGAGCTGCTCATCGCCGCCGACAACGAGGTGTACAGCCGCGCCCCAAACGCGGGGGTAGCTGACCTTCTCACGGCACAGGAACTGGTCAAGCGGTGCCGGTTCGAGTCGGTGCGCACCGAGCACGAGACCGCGATCCCGAACGTGAAGGGAAGCGGAGCCTTTTCCGATCGCGCCGAAGCCGACGACATCGCGGTGTACGCCTACCAGACGTCGAGCGGTACTGTCGCATACCGCGTGATCGACATGGCCACGGGCGTCGCGCTCAACGAGCAAGGCCAGGACGAGCCGTGGAACGACAACACGATCTCCTCCGCGTTTGCGCCAAAGGTGCGCGCCGTGGGCGGCAAGCTGCACATCTACTACGTCGATCCGGCAGCGTCCCCGCGCACGATCAAGGTACTGGTGATCGATCCTGCCGACGTAAACGGCACGATCACGGCGACGCCACAGTCTCTCACTTCCGCCGACGTCCACTCTGGATCACAATACGATGTAGACGTGGACGTCGCCAATGGGCAATCGATCGTTGCCTACCGCGATGACGACGGCGCCGGGGGCGTGCAGTACTCGATTCTGCGCGTCAATTCGAGCGGCACTGTGTCGGGCTCGGTGGTCGCGAAGTCGCGCGCCTGCGTGGGGGCAATCGCGGTCAGTCACCGCGCAGCGTCGAGCGAGGTACTGATTGCACGGCACTCGGGGACCAACTCGGTTCATCTCGACTGGCTCGGCGACGGCGCCAACTTCACCGACTCGGGCACCGTTGACGAGGCCGTCACCACGCTGCTTACGCCGGTGCGGATCACGTGCGTTATCACCGGCGCCTCGGCCGGGTATGTGTTGTGGGATACGCTGCACTCGACCAGCTACTGGCGGGTCATGCGGGCAACGGCCGCGCCCACGGTAACCGCGACAAAGATACTCGTCCGCCACTCCGAGATCGCCTCGCGCGCGGTCCTCTCCGACGCCGGCCGCGCGCTGATGCACGTGGTCTACGCGAGCGGCGTAGCGCAGGCGCAGTATGTGCTTCTCGACTGCGAGGTAGCGGTCGGCGATGCGGGCCAATCGGCGAGCAGCGGCGACCAACAGCCAGGTGATGAGGTGGGGCTTTTGGCGCGTGTGTTTCCCGGCGCCGCGATGGTGCCCGAGTCCTCCGTCGCGCATTTGCCGCAGATCGAAAACACCGATACCGATCAGTATGCGGCCGCGCTGATAAGCCAGCGTCCCCTATCGACGACGCAGCGACAGCATCTCGGCGTGATGACGACCGAGCGCGACCTGCGCAACGTTTGCTATAACTTTGGCGACGCGCGCAGCTATGACGGCGTCGAGGCCGGGCACACGCTCTACATCCCGGGCGGCTACCTCGCCTGCTACGACGGATCGCGCGTGCGCGAAGTCGGTTTTTGGGTGTATCCCGAGGTGGACGCCGATTCGATGACGTCGGTCAACAACGGCTCGGGGCCGCTCGAGGAAGGGAAGTCCTATAGCTACATCCTAATCTGGGAGCACTACAACGATCGCGGCGAGAAGGAGTATTCGACGTTCGCGGGCGCGATCACTAAGACGGTCACGACCGGTCACGATTCGTTCTCGATCACGCTCCCGACGCTGCCGTACACGACCAAGGAAAAGGTCGTGCTCGCGGCGTACCGCAAGCAGCAGGGCGTCGAAGGCGGCCAGTTCTATCGCGTTTCGGACGCGAGCTCGCAGGGGCCGGGTGGAACCACATATGTCGAGAACGACGTCAACGCTGACACCGTAACGTTTTCCGATCTTGACTACGACGAGACGGACATGCTCTCGAACGAGCTGGCGCCGAGCAACACGGGCGAGCTCGACAACGTACCGCCCGAGGCGCCGCCGCTCGTGATCGCGGCCGGGCAAAGCCGGATCTTCTACGTCCACCCCGAAAACAAGAGTGCGGTCTACTACTCGAAGCTCCGACTCGAGCGCTCGATGGTGGCGTTCAACGAGGCGCTCAACCTCCAGATCCCCGACTCCGGCGGCGACGTCACCGCGATCGCTCCGGGCGAAGACACGGTGATCGTGTTCAAGGAAAACGCGGTCTATCGCGCGAGCGGGCAGGGTCCCGACAACCTAGCCAACGGCGACTACGGTCCGCCGCAGCTCGTCACGACTGATCAGGGATGCACCGAGCCGCGGTCGGTCGTTCGGGTCCCGCAGGGCGTGATCTTCAAGGGCGACAAGGGCTGGCATCTCGTCGATCGCGCGTATCAGGTGCATTTCATCGGCGGCCCGGTCGAGGCGTACAACGATCGCGAGGTCGCCGGCGTTTTGCTCTACCCGGCCGAGCACCGGCTCGTCGTGCTGTGCAACGACACGGATGGGTCGTACGCCTACGACTATCGCCGCAACGAATGGTCGGACTGGCCCATCTTGCCGGACGTCATCGACGGCGTGCAGTCGCAGGGACTCGGCTACTACCTCGAGCCCGACGATGTCGTATCGGTGGAGACGCCCACGGCGTGGGAGGATCTCGCCAGCCTGTCCTATTCGCTCGCGGCCGACACGGGCTGGATCCCGCTGTCCGAATCGCTCAGCGGTTTCGGTCGGTGCCGCTGGGCGCAGCTACTCGGCGAGTGGCGAGGGGATGCGTCGTTTTCGCTGCGGTGCCGGATCGCCTACGACTACGACGAGACGTGGATCGACGACCGCACCTTTACGACGCTGGCATCCGCGGAGACGATCGGCAAGCCGCTCCGCGTGAGGGTGCGTCCGAGTCGGCCGAAGGCGAGCGCGATCCGGTTTCGCTTCGAGGACGTGCAACAGAGCGCGACGCGATGGGGCGAGGGGATGCGGCTCACCGGGCTGACGCTGTCGGTCGGCGTCAAGGAAACGGCGCGCCCGCTGCGCGCGGAGCAAACGAGGTAGGTCATGGCGCTATTCGGACTCGCAGACACGCTCGGCTCAGCACTGCTCGGTGACCCGCGCGCGGGGCAGTATCAGCAGATGCGCGGCCTGTACGGCCAAGAGCTCGGCGACGTGCGCAACCGACTGACTCAGCAGGCGACCGGCGCCGAGTCCGTCTCGGCGATGCAGCTCAAAAACGCGCTCGGCCAGAACATCGCGGCAGAGCAGGCGATGGCCGCGAGCGGGCGCGGAAACCCTGCACTGCAGCAGCGCCAGGCGCAGCAGCGCGTAGGCGATCTGCGCGCCGGCCTCGCTGGACAGCAGGCTGTCGCCGGCTTGATGGAGCGACAGCAGGCGAACCAGCAACTCGGGCAGTTGCTCATGCAGCAGCGGCAGCAGGATCTCGGCACGATGCAACAGCAGGCCGCGCAGCCCACATCCGGCGAGCGGCTGTTGGGACTCGGACAGGGGCTCGCTGGCATGGGGCTACTCTCCGACCGCCGCGCCAAAACCGACATCCGCGCCGGCGCTCGCGACGCGACGTCGCTACTCGACTCGCTCAAGGCGTACTCGTATCGGTATCGCGACGACGCCCACGGCAAGGGTAAGCAGCTCGGCGTGATGGCGCAGGACCTAGAGCGCTCCGCGGCCGGGCGGCAAGCCGTGATCGACACGCCGCACGGCAAGATGGTTGACGGCGCCAAGCTCGCCGGTGCGCTGGCGGCAGCGTCGAGCCAGATGCACGAGCGGCTCAAAAAGCTGGAGGCGAAGTAGCCGCGTGGCCTGGCCCGACTGGATGACGCCGTTCGTCGCCACCCCCGAGGGTCAAGCCCCAGTTGCGCCCGACGCCCCCGACGCGACCGAGGGCGGATTCCCCCCGCCGGCGTGGGGTGCGGATGACGGGCCGACCGACGAGCAGATACTGGGACTGCTTCAGCCGGCCGTCTCCGACGAGGCACAGATCCGCGAGGTGCTCGGCGTGCGCGATCCAACGAGCGACCCGGCCGCAGACCCCGCGGGCGACGTCCCCGGCGCGCTGCCCGCCGCTCCGGCGGCGCCCGTTGCCGACGATCTCCCCGTCCCACCGGAGCTGACCGCGCGCGAAACCGCAGCGACGGAGGGACCCAGCGCTTATCTGCGAGCGATGCGGGACGACGACGCCAGCCCGGAAGATGAGGCGTCGTTTCTCGAAGCGCGCGGCCCCGAATACATGGCCACGCAAGCCGTCATCTCGCAGCACGAGCGCGACAGTGCCGACGCTGCCAAGCGCGTAGACGCCGCGACCGCGAACGCGCAGCGGGCCGACGAGAACTACCTGAGCTACCAGCAGGCGACGGCCGCGGCCAAAAAGGAGCACGCCAAGCTCCGCACCGCCGTCCAGGCGCTCGGCGAGCAGCGCATCGACAACGACAAATGGTGGTCTGATCGGAGCACCGGGCAAAAGGTCGCAGGCTTCGTCGGCGCGATGATCAGCGGGGCGCTCGACCCGACCGGGCCCAACTCGACGCTGGACCTGATCGAGCGGCAGATCGATCGCGACATCTCGACGCAAAAGGCCAACCTCGCGCACCAGTCCGCCAACCTGCAGCAGCAGCAAGGGCTCGTGGGCGAGATGTTCGCGCAGACCGGCGACGAGTTTCAGGCCGCCGAGGGCGCGCGCATGGCGTCGTTTCAGGCGCTCGACCAACAACTCGCGGCAGAGCAAGCGCAGTACGACACCGAGGGCACGCTGGGTCTCCGAATCGCCGAAGCCCGACAGGCCGTGCGCGCGCGAATCGCCGAGCAAGACGCCGCGCTCGAGGAGCAGCAGTGGCGCCGACAGATGCAGGAGCACCAAATGCGGATGTCGGAACGTACGCTCAAGCAGCGCGACCTGGAGTCCCGCCGCTCGACGGGACTCGGGTACGCGAACCTGCGTGACCGAAAGGAACAGCGCGAGTTCGAGGCTGCCATGCAGGCGAAGAAAGATGATCAGGCGCAGCTCGACAAAGAGATCGAGAAGGTCGAGACGCGCGGAATTGGCGGCCTGATCACAAAAGAAGGAAAGCAGTTCGTCGCGCGCGACAAGACGACCGCGGCCATGCTGTCGAAGAAAAAGGCCGCCGTTGACGACGTGACGCGGATCTTGAATCGCGCCATTCGAGCGCGCGATAAGTACGGGTGGAGCTCGGATCTCATGCGTTCGGACGAGTGGCGCGAAGCGCAGTCGGACCTGGGAACTGTGACGCTGCAGGCCGCGCAGGGCATCTACGATCTCGGGGCCATCTCCGAAGCGGACCAGGAGTTGGTGAGCAAAATCATCGGCACCTCAGATTTTACGGAGATGCGCGATCCTCGCGCCGGGATGACGCGCGCCCGAGACAACTTCGTCAACTCGTTCAACAGCACGCTCGAGTCGCAGCCTGGTTGGTCGGGGCGGTACGACCCCGAGGACCCGGAGGAGGAGGCTGCGCGATCGTCCGAGCAGCGCGACATCGACGATCGCATCGCTAGCGAGACCTACGGCTACACGATCGAGGAGATGGATCAGGCGTATCAGCGATATCAGGGGGAGCGACGGAGCGCCGGCAAGGCCCCGCTGGCCTTCGATCAGTGGGCAGAGATCGAGCGCGAGCGCAAAGAGCAGCTCGACGAGTCGTTACGCGAGGAGGCGCCCGCAATCGAGGTATACCCCGGACAGTCCGCCGAAGATCGCGCGTTCCAGAAGCGAACGCGGTCTTCCATCCCGCCGCTCGGGCTGCCGGAGCGCGAGTAGATGGGACGCCCAACCAACGCCGCTGAACTCATCGCGCAGCGCAGGGGCGCGCTGTCCACGCGCGAGCAGCGCGAAGCACCGCGCGAGCATGCGGTCGTAAGCCCGGCGACGGGGGAGCGCGCTGAGACACAGCTCACGCCCGAGATCGTCGAGCAGGTGCGCCGCGGCGAGGCCGACTTGCCCGAGTCCGCCACCGTGCGCATTCGTACGCGAGGTGGCGAGGTCCTGACCGTGCCGGGCACGACGGCGACCAAGCTCGCCCGCGCCGGAGACGCGGAGTTGCTCGACGTGCGCGAGGAGCGCCGCGCGGGCCACGAGTCCACGCTCGAGGAAGCCTACGGGGATCGCCCTGGCCTCGCGGCGGTACAAGGACTCGCCCGCGGCGCTACCCTTGGCGTCTCCGACCTGATCGCGCGCGGCATGGGCTACGAGGAGG
>Ga0214471_10001818_pt1 | contig 16850 bp, 13 predicted proteins | sample RVTome_5_FD_207665 | JGI IMG/M metagenome (GOLD analysis project Ga0214471, IMG submission 207665) | Soil microbial communities from uranium-contaminated site in the Upper Colorado River Basin, Wyoming, United States - RVT142D155 | ecosystem: Environmental > Terrestrial > Soil > Contaminated >... | reverse complement strand
CGCCCGTCTGCGCGGCAAGGCGGGTCAACGCACGTTTGAGCTGGGCAGCCAGGAAGAGACGGAGGCCGTCACCGCTCAGCTGAAAGAAGCCGCCTTCAACGTGAAGTCGGTCCGGCGCCGCGATCAGCACCGGCGTCCGGCGCCGCCGTTCACGACCAGCACGCTGCAGCAGGAGGCCTCGCGGCGCTTTGGCTTCACGGCCCGCCGCACCATGGCCGTGGCGCAGCAGCTCTACGAGGGCATCGAGAGCGCCGGGCGTGTCGGCCTCATCACTTATATGCGAACCGACTCGACGAACCTCGCGGACGTTGCGATCGAGGAGCTGCGTGGCTTCATCGCCGACCGCTTCGGGGCGGACCACGTGCCGCCGCAGCCGCGGGTGTACCGCTCGCGCAAAGGTGCGCAGGAAGCTCACGAGGCGATCCGGCCAACGTCGTGCCTGCGCGAGCCGAACGCTCCGGAGCTGTCCGGCCTGACGAACGACCAGCGCAGGCTCTATGGCCTGATCTGGCAGCGCACCGTTGCGTGCCAGATGGCGGACGCCATCCTCGACAGCATTTCGGTCGACATCGATGCCGCCGCGCCGAATGGGGACGTTTACCACCTGCGCGCCTCGGCCTCGGCCGTGAAGTTCGCGGGTTACCGCCAGCTCTACGAGGAAGCTCGCGACGACGACAAGGCAGAGGACGCCGAGCAGCAGCTGGCATCGCCGCTACCGGCGATGGACGCCGGCGACGCCCTGACGCTGCGCGACCTGAAACCGGACCAGCACTTCACCGAGCCACCGCCGCGCTACACGGAGGCGACACTGGTCAAGGCGCTGGAGGAGAACGGCATCGGCCGGCCCAGCACCTACGCGCCGATCATGTCGACCATCCAGGACCGCGGCTACGTCGAGCGGGAGCAGCGACAGCTCAAGCCCACGGAACTCGGCTTCGTGGTCAACGACTTCATGAGCGAGCAGTTCCCGAACGTGGTCGACCTCGGCTATACGGCCGGGATGGAGGAGGAGCTGGACGAGATTGCGTCCGGTTCGCGCCTCTGGCAGCCGACCGTGCGTGAGCTTTACAACCCGCTCAGCGAGGCGCTCATCGAGGCAGAGAACGCGCCAAAGGTGGTCCAGGAGACGGGCGAATTATGCCCCGAGTGCGAGCGGCCGCTGATCCGGCGGTTTGGCCGCTTCGGGCCATTCTTTGCCTGTTCCGGGTTCCCGGAGTGCCGCTACACGCGCCAGGACGGCGAGCCGGCGGAGCCGGAGCCGACCAACGAAACGTGCGACATTTGCGCGTCGCCCATGGTGACGAAGCGGGGACGCTTCGGCGCCTTCTACGCCTGCACGAAGTACCCGGACTGCAAAGGCACGAAGCCGATCCTGCAGAAGACCGGCGTACTGTGCCCGATCGACGGCGGAGAGATCGTCGAGCGCGTGACACGCAAGAAGCGTACCTTCTTCGGCTGCGCCAACTACCCGAAATGCGAGTTCACGAGCTGGTCGCGGCCGCTGCCGCAGGTGTGCCCGCAGTGCAAGGGACTCATCGTGGCGGATCGTGGGCAAAACGCGAAGTGCACGAACTGCGACTGGAAGGGTCCCGTGGCTGAAGCGCTGGAGCGGGATCCTTCCCTAGAAGGACCGCGCGCTCCGGCGGGAGCGGCCTGAGGTAGCGAATCATGACCGCACGGGCCGTCAAACCCGCCCAAGACGGCTCCGAGGCCGCCGAACCGCGGCTCGGCGCGGAGACGGCCCGGCTGCTGGAGAGCTATCTGGAGGAGCGCGGCAAGGCGCGCAACCTCTCCAATTACACGCTGCGTAACTACCGCACAGACCTGGAGCACTTCCTGTACGCGCTCGCCGCGTGGGAGGTCGACGCGCTGGAGGTGAAGCGCACCGACCTGCGACGCTACCTGTCGGTCTTGCTCGGCGACGGCCTCGCCAACGCGAGCGTGCGACGCAAGGTGAGCACGATCCGCTCTTTCTACAAATGGCTGCGCCAGGAGGGCAAGCTGGAGAACGACCCGTTCTTTGGCGTCACGGGCCCCAAGGCTGCGAGACGACTGCCAGACATACTGACCTCAGAGGACATCGACCGGATGACGGCGGCGGCGGACGGCAGAGAACCAGCCGACCTGCGCGACCGCGCGCTGCTCGAGCTGCTGTACGCGGCCGGCCTGCGTGTTAGCGAGGCGTCGTCGTTGAACGTTACGGAACTCGACGTGCGCGACCGTAGCGTGCGGGTGCAGGGCAAGGGCAAGAAGGAGCGCATCGGCGTCTTCGGCGAGCCCGCCGCGACGGCGCTCAACCGCTATTTGCACGACGGTCGTCCGGGGCTGGCCTCAGGCAAGGAGGCGGCGCTGTTCCTCAATCGATTCGGAGGACGGCTCACGGTGCGGTCGGTGCAGACGATCGTGCGCAAGTACGCGACGAAGGCCGGGTTGCCGCTGGCCGTGCATCCTCACCTGTTGCGCCACAGCTTCGCGACGCACCTGCTCGACGGTGGCGCCGACCTTCGCGTGGTGCAGGAGCTACTGGGCCATGAGAGCCCAAATACGACACAGATATACACCCACGTTTCCGAGGCCAAGAAGCGCGAGACGATGGAGGAGGCGTTCGAGGCGCTGGGACGAATCGAGGCGGAGCGCTCAAGGCGGGCGCGGGAGCGCGGTTAGGTTTTGCTGGGACCCGTCCTGCCTATTCCAGTTTGCTGAGGCAGGAGGCGACCCAGGCGGAGTCGAGGCGCTCCAGGCGCTTCTTCTTGAGGTTTTCCTTGAGCATCCAACGGACATCCGTGTCGTTCGATACGAGCCAGCGTTCGAATGTAGGACGAGCGGCGTCCGGGTAGGCGGCAATGACGACGCTCCAGCAGTAACCCATGCCCTGACGCAGCGCGTGGAAGGCGTCTGTCTTGCGTTCCGGGTTTTCCGCGATCGACCTGGTGATCGAGTCTAGAACGGCGATGACTCGCGGCGCGTCGGCCGGGTCCTTAAGCAGGCGCGGCTCAGCGAGGCCGGCCGCGGCGGCGCGCTGCTCTAAGGGCCCGCCTGCTGCCAGGTCGCTCGCGACATCGAACAGGCAACCCATGTTGGCATCGCCGATGCGCTGCAGGGCCATCGCGACGGACTCGCGGATGCGCCAGCGCGCGTCGGAGGCCTGGCGCTTGATGATGGCGACTGCCCTGATGTCTCCCTGACCAGCGAGGCGGCCGAGACCCTGGATGGCACAGCAGGCGACGAAGCACTCCGGCGTGCCCTCTGCCGCGTCTTCAGCGTCGCAGTAGCCGTGGGCGACGAGCCACTCTGCCGGGGCTTCTTCAGCGACGGCCGCCGCAAGCTCGAGATTGCCGCGCGGGCCTGGAAGGTTGGAGTTGGCGCGCAGATAGGCGTCCCAATCGCTCAGCGGAAGCGACCGGATCTTCTCACGGTAGTCGTCGATCTTGCCCATCGTCGCTGTTTAAAGGTTGCGCCGAGTTGAGCCCGTTGTCGAGGCCCAGATCGCCCTCTTCAGGCGCCGAGCCCGATATCGCCTAAGTCCAGAGCTCCCGGCTGGCGATGCGGGCGCCTTCGCCCAGCGATTCGAGCTTGGCCCACATGATCGTGGGGTGGACACGCTCGATGCGGGCGCCTTGCTGGAACCCGCAGTCCGTGCCGGCGATGACGTTTTCGCGGCCGACGATTCCGGCGTAACGGACGATGCGATCGGCAACAAGGCGCGGGTGCTCTACCGACAGCGTGTGGTGCGAGACGACGCCGGGAATGAGGAACTTGCCGTCCGGCAACCGCGTCTGTTCCCAGACGCGCCATTCGTGCTCGTGTCGCACGTTGGCCGCCTCGATCGAGTAGGCGCCCGCGTTGACCTTGAGGATGAGATCGACGATGGCTTCAAGAGGGGCGTCGGCGACGTGAGGCGCGTGCCAGCTGCCGTAGCAGAGGTGGTAGCGAATTCTCTCCTCGGGGATGCCGCGTAGGGCGTGGTTCAGCGCTTCGATTCGTAGCTCAGCCCAGCGGCGGTAGACATCTGGGCCCCGCGCCATGAGATCGTCGTATGCGTTTGCCAGCACGGCATCATCGACCTGCAGGAGGAGCCCGGACTCGTAGATAGCGAGGTACTCGTGCCGCAGCGCGTCCGCCAGCGCGTAGACGTATTCCTCGTCCGTCTTGTAGTAGTCGTTGACGCCATTGAAGGCGGCGCTGGCAGGGGCCACCACGGGTAGGAACGCCTCCATCGCGCCGGCCGCGGCGGCGGCTTCCTGGAGGTGGGCGATATCGCGTTGGATGCTGTGCGTATCGATGTAGACGATGGGCTCGACGCAGACATCGGCGCCACGCCAGCGCCTTCGAGCGCCACCGCCGCCCTGCGACTCGAAGAACTCAGCGAAACGCTCCGAGTCGCGTCCCGTGTAGTTGATCGCCATATCGCGCTCGGGATCGGGCTTGAAGCCGGAGACGCGCTGGTTGATGTAAGTGCCCCAGCTCGACTTTGAGAACTCGCCGTCGTCGACGACGTCGATTCCGGCCTCGACCTGGTGGCGCACGACCGCGGCGACGGCGACACGCAACGTATCGTCGTAGGCAGATTTCTCGACGACTTCTCCGGCCTGGCGGGCGGTATCAAAGGCGGCGACCTCAGGGGGCCGGATCAGGCTGCCGGCGTGCGTCGTGAGGATGCGGTCCACGCTGTGTTGCATAGGCCGTCGATTAACCCCAGACCTTTCGCGCAACCTCGACGACGCGGCGGAGCTTGGCCGACTGCTGCTCCGTGCTTAGCGGGTTGCCGGCGCCGGCGGAGGCGAAGCCGCACTGCGTGCTCAGCGAGAGGCGCTCAAGCGGGACGTACTGCGCCGCTTCGCGGATGCGCTGCTCGATCTGCGCCGCGTCTTCGAGGTCACCTTCCTTCGTCGTCAGGAGGCCGAGGACGACGTCTGAGGTGGGCAGGACGTGCTGCAGGGGTGAGAAGTCGCCGGAGCGCGGCGTGTCGTACTCCAGGAGCAAGGCGTCGTAGTTGGTCAGGCGTGGGAAGCATTCCGCCGCGAAGCGGTCGTAACCGCCGGTGGCGCTCCAGCTGCCGCCGGGGCCGTTGCCGCGGCAGATGTGGATCGCGCGCGTCACGCCGCTGATCCCTTCGAAAACGGAGTTGTCGATCTCGGAGTCGCCGATGAGTTCGGCGGCGAGGTCGTGGCCGTCCTTCTCCATCGCTTCCATGACCTCGGGGTCGGTGTAGCTCTGGCCGTAGTTGGGCGCGTCCATCTGGATGTAGTCGCAGCCCAGGGCCATGGCGCGCTCGATGACGTGCTCGCGAATGAAGTCACGGATCGCAAGGAGGAATTCGTCGACGGTGGCGTAGAACTGCTTTGAGAGCACCGGGTCCCAGAAGATACGGTGGTAGCTGGGAGACGGGAAAGTGTATTTGGTGCGCTTGCCGGTGTGCTGCTTGAGGTGACCGTACTCGTCGCCCGTCAGGTCACGATCGAATGTCAGCGGCCCGTCCTGGACCATCCAGCCGCCGAGCGGTATACGGGAGCGAGCGCCCTCGTTGGTGCGCCAGTAGTCGAACCAGGCCGGCGGTTTGACTTCGGGACGGATGTGGAAGCCACCCATCGGCGCGCGGTAAGTGCTATCCATCATGGACAGCGAGGCGATCCAGTTGGTGCGGCGCGCCTCGCCGTCCGAGACGACGTCCACGCCGGCGGCTTCTTGAAGCGCGATGTGGTCGGCGATGACGGCGTCCTCGACGGCCTTCATCTCGGCTTCGGTGATCTTGCCGTCGCGAAGCTTCTCACGAGACTCCTGTAGCACCGGAGGGCGCAGCAGGCTACCGACGACGTCGGCGCGGGCGATCGGTGGCTTCGAGGGCATGGCTAACCTCCTGGGCGTTACGCGGGGGCTGCGTCGGAAGCCTAGCACAGCGACGCTCGGGGTTACCTCTCCCCCGCTGCCGCGTGCCCCTCTCCTTGCGAGGAGAGGGGCTGTTGACGACAGGACCCATTCCAAGTGACCCGGAGCTGTAGAGATAGTGCAGCGGCTGCCCTTGATGACAGCGAAACGTCCGCTGAACGCCCCTCTCCTCGCAAGGAGAGGGGTTGGGGAGAGGTCCTAGCGGGCTTCGATGGCGATGGCGGGGCGGTCCTCCGGGACGGCGCGGGGCAGGTCAAGCGTCGTGACGCGGCGCAGCTCGCGGCGGTACTTGGTGTCCTCGTAAGGCAGGCCGCGGTGCATCGTGCAGCGGTTGTCCCAGATCACGAGGTCGCCGACGGTCCACTCGTGCTTGTAGCGGTTCTCCTTCTGCACGGCGTGGTCGCGCAGTTCGAGAAGGAGGAGGCGGCCGTCCGGTACGGGCCAGTCGATGATCTTCGAGGCGTGCGAAGCGATGTAGAGCGACTTGCGGCCGGAGCCGGGGATGGTGTGCACGAGGGGGTGGACGGCGCCCTCGAGGCGGGCCGCCTCCTCGGGCGTGAAGTCGTCGAAGCCGAGGAAGGCGCGCGAGTGCATGACAGAGTGATGCGCTTCGAGACCCTCGATCTGGTCTTTCAGGGCGTCGGGCAGGCTGTCGTAGGCGGCGCGCAGGTCGCAGAACTCGGTATCACCGCCGACCTCGGGCACGACGCGGGCGTGCAGCATCGAGTAGCGGCCGCGTGTCTGATTAAAGGACGCGTCGGTGTGCCAGAGCATGTTGCCGAGGCTGTACATACGGCGGCGGGCGTACGTGTCCAGGATCTCGCCGCTCTCGTCGACATTGGAGATGTCGACCAGGGCATCGTTGTTCCAGCGCTTCTTGTCGAGGACGCGATTGCGGTTGAGTTCGCCATCGAGGCGCTGCGCGAAGGCGAGCTGTTCTTCGTCCGTGAAAGCCTGGTTGTGGAAGACGAGGATGCCAAATTGGTCCATGCCGGCGCGGATCTCGGCCAGCGTCTCCTCGTCGTCGAGGCTGCGGAGCTGGATAGGGCTGGTGACCTCACCGATGAAGTGCGGGTGGAGTTGACGGTAAGTGATGGTCATGGGATACCCCCTGGTCAGGCTGAGACGAGTCTAGGTTCGCCCCAGACGCAAGTCAACGAGCGGCCCGGCAGCGGAATAACATGGAAGGTGCCGAGCCGAGAATCGGCCCGAGGAGGGAGAACGCCATGGCACAGTCAGCGAGTGAGCTAAAGACACGCGTCGAAGCGGCGGACCTGTGGCCGGAGAGCACGAACGACGACCGCTGCGACAACTGCCGCTACTACCAGGAGCTGAGGGAAGGCATAGGCTACTGCGCGCACCGGGAGGTTGACATGGTGGTTGGCGGTCCGTGGTGGTGCAAGCTGTGGGCGCCAAATCGCGAGACGGCGGCAGCGCGCGGCAGCAGCTGACCTAAGCGGTCCTAACCCGTCCCGCTCAGGCCTGAAGGAGGGTGGCTCGGCGGCGAGGTGATCTCCCGGCAATTCAGCCCGGAGATCGATGGATCGTGGCGATTTGGTCCGCGAATTTCGCCGGTTAGGGAAAAGTTACGAAGCTCTTAGTGATCCGGTAAGCAAGCGAGAGGGATGTTTTAGGAACGCGCCTCTTGTGGCGCTCCTACGCTACTTGTGACCGAACGGTGAGCCATCGCCGAGGTCCAAAAAGCTTAAGGAGTACCACAGTGACAACAATCTTCAGCAACAACCAGACAGTCGTCGAGCAGTCCGACCCGTTTGAGGCCGCGGTGCTCGAGCTCGAAGCCCAGATGGCAGGCTGGGTCCTGCTGCCGGGCGACGAGGACTACGAGGAGGCTCGCCTGACCCAGAACCGGGCCTACAGCCGCTTCCCTGCCGTCATCGTCCAGGCCGTCAACGCCGAGGACGTCGCGCTGGCCGTCCGCTTCGCCCGCAGCCGCGGCCTGACGCTCTCGGTCCGCAGCGGCGGCCACAGCTTCACCGCTCAGAGCTCCAATGATGGTGGCATGGTCATCGACCTGCGCCTGCTCAACAAGGTCAGCATCGACCCCGAGACGGGCCTCGCCCGGGCGCAGCCGGCCGTCAAGTCCAGCGAGCTGGGCGCAGCGGCGCAGGAGCACGGCATGGCTCTCTCCACCGGCGACACGCCGACGGTCGCCCTCGGCGGGCTAACGCTCGGCGGTGGCATTGGCTACATGGTGCGCAAGCAGGGTCTGACTATCGACAACCTGCGCTCCGTCGAAATGGTGACGGCCTACGGGCAGATCGTCCGCGCCAGCCAAGAGGAAAACCCCGACCTGTTCTGGGCCCTTCGGGGTGGCGGCGGCAACTTCGGCATCGTGACTGAGTTCGAGTACCAGTTGCAGCCGGTAGGCACCGTTTACGCCGGGCTCATCGCCCTGCCGCTGACTTCGGACGCACTGCGAGGCGTGGCGGAATACGGACGCCGCGCTCCTAACGACCTCACGATGATCATTAACATTATGGCAGCACCCCCGGCGCCCTTCGTGCCCGAGGACCTCGTCGGTAAGCCGGTTGTCATCGCCATCGTCTGCTACGCCGGCGACCCGACGGAAGGCGAAAAGGCCATGCAGCCGATTCGAGATATCGCGACTCCGGTGTTCGAATTCGTTTCACCGATGCCTTACCCGGCGATCTACGCCTTCACGGAAGAGCTGGCGCAGCCGCTGTCGTTCTTCTCTCGCACGCTGTTCACGAAGGACCTGTCTGACAACGTTGTGGACACCTTTGTCGACGCGATGCAGCTGCCTGTCTCCCCGGGGAGTGTGCTGCAAGTGCGGCCGTTGGGTGGTAAGTTCGCTGACGTCCCCGCCGATGCTACCGCCTTCGCCCACCGCGACGCGGGCTACATGCTCGCCGCCATCGGTGTTTGGGAGAACGGCACACCCGGCGACTCGGAGGTCGCCTGGGCTCAGGCGGTCTACGAGATGATCGCGGCAGAGAGCTGCGGCGCCTACGTGAACTTCCTGCAGGACGAGCCGGAACGCATCGGCGAGGCCTACCCGGAGGCGACGTACCGACGCCTGGCCGAGGTGAAGCGCCGCTACGACCCGGAGAACGTGTTCTCGCAGAACGTCAACATCAAGGCCGAATAGCCCGGCCTTATCTCCTACGGTGGCTTCGGCCCCGCGCGGATCTCAGCCCTCCGCGCGGGGCCTCACCGCATCTGGCCGAATTCTTCTCTCAGCACGTCGCGCGCCTCCAATAGCAGCTTGGCGGCTTCGTTGCCGGTCAGCCCCGGCCCTGCGAACAGTTCCATGTCATTGATCCCGGCCTCGTGCAGCCGGCGGGTGTGTTCGACCCATTCCCTGGGACCGCCGCGGCCTGCCATGAGACGGCCGCTGACCTGGAACGCGGCCGGGTCCTTGCCCTCCGCCTCGACGAAGCGGCGCAGGCGGGTCAGCGGTTCGACGGGGTCCGCCAGGGGTATCCAGCCGTCACCGAGGCGCGCGACGCGTCGCAGCAGGTAGTCCTCCGTCCCGGCGCCGATGAGAATCGGGATCGGCGGAGGCAACTGGCCGAGGCCGATGCCGTCGAGGCGGTGAAAATCGCCGTCGAACTCGACGTGAGGTTCGGTCCACATGCGGCGCAGCAGCGCGATCTGCTCCTCGATGCGTTTGCCGCGGAGATGCACGTCCTGCCCCAGTGCCTCGTACTCGCGCGGGTTCCAGCTGATGCCGACGCCGAGGTCGAGGCGGCCGCCGCTGATGATCGCCACGTCCGCGGCCAGCCTGGCGATCAGCGCCGTGGGGTAGAGCGGCAAAATCAATACGGCGGTGCGGAAGCGGATGCGTTGTGTCAGCCCGGCAAGGTAGGAGAACAGCACCAACGGCTCGCGGTAGGGGCCGATGTAGTGGTGCGGTGGCTCGTCCGGCAGGCTGCCGGCGGGCATGCTGAGCAGGTGGGTCGAGAGGGAGACATAGTCGAAGCCGGCTTCGTCCATCGCCCGGGCGAAGTCCCGCAGGGCGATTGGGCTACCCCAGTCGCCTACCGGCAGGCTGGCGCCGAACTTCATGGCGGTATCATCGGGCCGCGAGTCTGAGTTCACAAGCCGCACAGCTAGCAACTAACAAGGCAGCGCCCCTAAGATGGGGATGTGCCCCGAGACACCGGATAAGTGAAGCCGGGGATGCCCCGGACCCCACTGAAGAGGGTGCGAAGTAGCGCCGGGCGCTGAACGCCCCCCAAGGAATGAGACGTGGCCCGAGACGCCGAGACATTAGCCCTGATCGCGCTGTCGGTCGACGAATACGAGCAGATCGTCGGGTTGCTGGACCGCGAGCCGAACGATACCGAGCTGGGCATGTTGGGCGCGATGTGGAGCGAGCACTGCGGCTACAAGAACAGCAAGCCGCTGCTGCGCCTCTTCCCGAGCACGGGCCCGAAGGTGCTCACGACACGCGGCGGTGAGAACGCGGGCGCGGTCGATATCGGCGATGGCTACTGCGTGGTGTTCAAGATCGAGTCGCACAACCACCCGTCGGCGGTGGAGCCGTATCAGGGCGCGGCGACCGGAGTTGGCGGTATCGTGCGCGACATCTTCGCGATGGGGGCGCGGCCGATCGCGCTGTTCGACTCGCTGCGCTTCGGGCCGCTGACGCGCGGTCACAAGGGCACGTCTCCCGAAGCGACGCTGGCGCGCAACCGGTCGCTGTTCCGGGCCGTCGTCTCCGGCATCGGTGGCTACGGCAACTGCCTCGGCGTGCCGACCGTCGGCGGCGAGGTCTCGTTCTCTGAGTCCTACGACGGGAACCCCCTGGTTAACGCGATGTGCGTCGGCGTAGCTCGTAGCGACAAGCTGCTGCGCGCCATCGCGACGGGGGTGGGCAACCCGATCATCCTGGTTGGCGCCGATACGGGCCGTGACGGCATCGGCGGCGCCAACGTGCTGGCCTCGCGCACGTTCGAGGCGGGCCAAGAGGAGCTGCGGCCGACGGTGCAGGTCGGCAACCCCTTCCTCGAGAAGCTGCTGATGGAGGCGTGCGTCGAACTGGCGGAGCAGCACGGCGACTGGATCGTCGGGCTACAGGACTGCGGCGCCGCCGGGCTGACCAGCTCGCTCGTCGAGTGCGCGGCGCGCGGCAACGCCGGCATACGCATCGACGTAGCGCGGGTGCCGCGGCGCGAGACCGGCATGACGGCGACGGAGGTCATGCTCAGCGAATCGCAGGAGCGCATGCTGATCGTCGCCAAGAAAGAGCACGAGGCGGATGTCATCACGCTGTTCCAGCGTTGGGAGATTCATTGCGACGTCATCGGCCACGTCACGGAAGACGGCATCGTGCGCATCTTCGACGGCGACGAGGAGGTCGTGCGCGTGCCGGCGACGACGTTCACCGACGCCCCCGAGTACCGGCGCCAGGGCGTCAAGCCACGCGGCCTTGACGAGCTGCAGACCTACGACCTGGCGTTCCTGCCTGACATCGTTGCGTGGGAAGAGGGCCCGGCGGATGCGAACGCGGCGCTGCTGCAACTGCTGGCCTCGCCGGAGATCACGCATAAGCGCTGGATCTGGCGTCAGTACGACCACCAGGTGCTGACCAACACGGTCACCGGCCCCGGCTCCGATGCCGCCGTGATGCGGATCAAGGAAGCAGCGCCGCGCGGCATCGCGGTGGCGACGGACGGCGACGGCGTCAAAGCGTTCCTCGACCCGTTCGCGGGCGGTGCGATGGCCGTGGCGGAGGCGACGCGCAACGTTGCCTGTAGCGGCGCCCGCCCGGTGGCGATTACAGACTGCCTCAACTTCGGCAACCCGGAGCGGCCCGATGTCTATTTTCAGCTCGAAGAGTGTGTCCGGGGAATGGCGGCGGCGTGCGAGACGCTGGGCGTGCCCGTGATTTCGGGCAACGTCTCGCTCTACAACGAATCGAACGGCGCCGCGATTTACCCGACGCCGGTCGTCGGCGCGCTGGGTGTGCTGGACGACGTTTCGATGGCGGTACCTTCCGGCTTCCAGGGTGAGGACGAGGTGGTCTACCTGATCGGCGCGTCCTGCGAGGCGCGGGAGGACGGCGACACGCTGGTCGGCGAGCCGTTGCAGCTGGCGGGCAGCGAGTACCTGCGCCAGTTCCACGGCCTCGTCGCCGGCTCGGTACGCATCGAGCTGGCGCTGGAGGCGCGGGTGCAGCGCATCCTGATCGAAGCCGCGGCGGCGTCGATGCTGAGCTCGGCGCATGACTGCTCGCACGGCGGGCTGGCGGTCACGCTGGCGGAGGCGGCGCTGCAGAACAGCGTTGGCTTCGCGACGGAGAACCTGCAGGTCGACGGGCGGCGGGACGCGGCGCTGTTCGGCGAGGCGGCGTCACGGGTCGTGGTGTCGCTGCAGCGCGACCACGTCGGAGCCTTCGAGGCGATGCTGGACCGCGACGAGGTGCCGTTCGTTCGGCTGGGGGAGACGGGGGGCGGCCGGCTACGCTTCGCGGGGGCGATAGACGTCTCGCTTGAAGATCTGCGGGCGGCTTATGAGGGCGGGCTGGAGGCGGCGCTGGCGGACCACGGCAGCCGATCATGAAGAGAAGTTCCGCTGTCCGTCTTTACATAGTGCTTGGCACAGATGTGCTATATTATTTCGAAACCTGACGCTTTGATATGTGGATAACTTTAGGCCGAGAGTGTAACAAAAAGGCATTGATTTGCCTGGGGTGGGGAGACCAGAATCCCCCATCCGACCCTCGCTGCTTGCCCCGTCGTCCTTCAGCGTTATGCACTGGAGGACAGGCAGCGACGGTCGGATTAGTGTGAACGCTTAGGGAGTACAGGATGCGCGTAGTTTTTCTCGATGATGTAGACGGGGTGGCACGAGCCGGCGAGATCAAGAATGTAGCCGATGGATACGCCCGTAACTACCTGCTGCCGCGCAAGCTCGCGGCAGCGGCGACGACTGCCTCGATGCAGCAGGCAGAGAAGCGGGCCAAGCAGCTCGCTGTCGAGCAGGAGAAGCTCGATGCGGCGGCGCAGCAGCTGGCCGGGAGCATGGGCGGGTCGCCGATCGTGATCATGGTCAAGGCCGGGGACGAAGGCAGACTGTTCGGCTCGGTGACGGCGTCCGACATCGCCGAGGCGGTGAACGAGCGCGCCGGGACGCAGTTGGGGCACCGTCAGGTCTCCCTGCCGCGGCCGCTACGTGAGGTCGGCAGCTACGAGATCGAGGTCAGCCTGACGCGCAACGTCAAGGCGCAGGTGGCCCTGCAGATCAAGAACGAGAACGAGCCGGAGCCGGTCGCCGTCGCGGCTTCTACCGCGTCCGCCTCAGAAGCAGAGGCCGAAGACGAATCGGAAGCGGAAGACGCTGAAGAAGACGAGGCGTAACGACTTACGATGACGACCGACGACGAGTACGAGGTGGTGATCAAGGCCGCGGAGATGGAGCTCAAGCAGGCCAAGACCGCCGACGAAGTGCGCGACGTTTGGCGCAAGCACAGCGGGTCGCTGGGTCACAGGACGCTGGGCCGTCTGCTCACGGGGCAGTCGGCGGAGAAGCTGCTGGACCGCCGGGCAGACCGCGCGTAACAACTCGAGCGTTAGGCTCGATTGGAGCAATAGGTAAAGAAAACTTAGCGTAGGGAAAGCGTCTCGGCCGCCATCTGTCGGCCACGCAAGGACAAGCGAAAGGACACAGGGCGTAACCCCGCCCCCTATGTTCGAACAGTTACCGCCGCACGATATTCAGGCCGAAGAATCGGTCGTGGCCTCGCTCCTGGTGGACGAGGAGGCGATCTTCAAGGTTGCGCCGATCCTCCACGGCTCCGACTTCTTCCGCGAGAGCAACGGCTGGACCTACGACGCCTGCATGGCGCTGTGGGAGCGCAACGAGTCGATCAACCAGGTCACCGTGGCGCACGAGCTGGACCGCCGCGGCCGTCTGGAGGAAGTCGGCGGGCTCACATACCTGAGCGATTTGATCCTGAACCTGCCGACGCCGATCGGCGTGGAAAACTACGCGCAGATCGTCAAGCGTGACGCGACTTACCGCCAGATGCTGAGCGTGGCGACGAACATCGCTCAGATTTCCTACCAGGGCGGGCCGGACCTCGACTCAGCCTTGAGCAAGGCGGAGTCGTTGATTTATGCCTTGCGTTCGGGCGAAAAGATGCGCGACTTCGTCCACATCCGCGACTTCCTCGACCCGTACCTCGACCCGCCGGACGCCGAGACGAGCGTGCCTTACGCCGGACACGTGCGCACCGGGCTCAGCCAGCTCGATCAGCTGCTGGGCGGTCTCAACCCGTCGGACCTTGTCATCGTGGCGGCCCGCACCGGTGTCGGTAAGACGAGCCTGATGCTGAACTTCGCTCGCAACGCCGCCGTGGGGCAGGGCGCCAAGGTCGCCGTGTTCTCGCTGGAGATGGCGGGTGAGCAGCTGGCGCAGCGCCTCCTCGCCTCGGAATCGCGCGTCGACTCCGCGCGGTTGCGCCTCGGGTTGCACAGCGAGGTTGAAGAGAGCCGGATTATGCACGCGCACGGCATCCTGAGCGCCGCCGACATCTACATCGACGACAGCGCCGCGCTGCAGGTGCCGGAGCTGCGCGCCAAGGTCATGCGGCTGCAGCGCGACCACGGGCTCGACCTCATCGTGCTCGATTACCTGCAGCTGATCCACGGCAGCCGGACGGACAACCGCGTGCAGGAGATCAGCTCAATCACGCGGGCGCTGAAGGAGCTGGCGCGCGAGCTTAACGTCCCGATTGTCGCCGGGTCGCAGCTGTCGCGCGCGCCGGAGCAGAGGCAACCGCACATCCCGATGCTGAGCGACCTGCGTGAGAGCGGCTCGATCGAGCAGGATGCTGACGTTGTGCTGTTCATTTATCGCGAGGATATGTATGTCAGTCGCGCCGATTGGGAGGCGATGCACCCCGACCGCCAGTCCGACCCGTATCCGCACGGCAAGGCGACGGTCATCATCGCCAAGCACCGCAACGGCCCTACAGGCGCCATCGAGGTGCGCTTCCGCGACACGATCTCGAAGTTCGAAGACTTCGAGCTGCCGGCCGGGGAGCCGGCGCTGCGGTGATGAGGTGCCTCTCCCCTAACCCCTCTCCGCTTGCGGAGAGGGGAACTCAACGCCTGAAAGGCATTACGCCAGGGATGGTCCCGCGATGAGTTCCCGGACGTTTGCCGGGTTTGCCGCCGGGTCGCGTGCCACCGCCATTCCCAGCGCCTTCTTCTCCGAGCTGATGCCTTTGATCGACGACGCCGACGAGCTACGGGTCACGCTGTACGTCATCTACGCATTGGGCCGGCGCAAGGGCTACCCGCGCTTCGTCACCGAGGCGGAGTTGCAGGCCGAGTCGCCGCTGTACGCGGCGCTGGGTGACGGCGAGGAGGCGCCGCTGAGGGCGCATAAGGGGCTGGAGGCGGCGGTGGGACGGGGCAGCCTGCTGCGCCTCGACCTGGAGCACGACGGACGGGATGAGACGCTGTTGTTCCTCAACACGCCATCGGACCGGCGGGCCGTGGAGCAGATCAAGGACGGCCGCCTCGACCTCGGCCGCGTGTTGCCGCAGCGGGGCGAGGCGCCGGAGCTGCACAAAGGCAGCATCTTTCAGCTCTACGAGGAGAACATCGGGCCGATTTCGCCGCTGGTGGCGGAGGAGCTCAAGGAAGCCGAGGAGCTGTATCCCCTGGGGTGGCTGGATGAGGCGATGCGAGAGGCGGCGCTGCTCAACAAACGATCCTGGCGCTACATCGAAGCGATTCTAAGGCGATGGGCAACGGAAGGACGAACGCGTGAGAAGGCTGGACGAGATCCTGGCGAGGGTAACAGTGCCCGAGCCCAACTCCTCCGACGCTACCGCGACCGCAGCGGCGGAGGATAGCCTCCCGCCCGCGGAGGACGAGAGCGACGTCTGCCCGCGCTGCCACGGGGCGGGCTTCCTGCGCCGAGACGTGGCGCTGGACGATCCCGACTTCGGTAAGGCGATGCCGTGCGACTGCGTCCGGGAGGAGACAGCCGAATCACGTCTATCGCGGCTGCAGCGCTACTCGTCACTGGGACCGCTGACGCGCCTGACCTTTGACAACCTGATCGAGCACGGACGCAGCACAAACCCGCGCGACCGCGACCTGTTCAAGAACCTGGTGCGGGACGCGCGCGGCTTCGCGGAGGAGCCGGAGGGCTGGATTCTTGTGCACGGTCCGTCCGGCGCCGGCAAGACGCACGTCGGCGCCGCTATCGCGAACCGATGCGTTGAGCGCGGGCAGCCGGCGCTCTTCGTCGTGGTTCCCGACCTGCTCGACCACCTGCGCGCGTCCTACCGGCCCGATAGCGAGATGGGCTACGACGCGTTGCTGGAGCAAGTGCGCGTGGCGCCGGTCCTGATCCTGGACGACCTCGGCACGCAGAGCTCGACAGCGTGGGCGCAGGAGAAGCTGTTCCAGATCCTCAACCACCGCTACAACGCCCAGCTACCCACCGTCGTGACGACGAACCTGAGCATCGACCGCATCGATGAGCGACTGCGTATGCGCCTGACGGACCCGGAGATATCGCGTGTCTATTACGTCGAGGCAGCGGCGCGCTCTATCGCCGTTGACCTGCCGGACTCGCTCGACCTCGACCGCATCCGCAGTATGACGTTCGAGACCTTCGACTCGACGGTGCCGCATCTCAGCCAGGACGAGCGCTGGAGCCTGGAGAACGCCTATCGCACCGCGATGGACTTTGCGGAGGCGCCGGAAGGCTGGCTGCTGATCTTCGGGCCGAACGGCTCAGGCAAGACGCATCTCGCCGCGGCGATCGCTAACCGAGCACGCGCCCGCGGCGAGCGCCCCGTGTTCTTCTTCGTCGCGGACCTGCTGGATTACCTGCGGCACCTGATGAGCGACGAGACGGGGCCCGGCTTCCTGGAGGGCTTCAACCAGCTCAAGAACGCGCCGCTGCTAATCCTGGACGACCTCGGCGCGCAATCGGACGTTGCCTGGGTGCGA
>Ga0214471_10001817_pt1 | contig 16858 bp, 15 predicted proteins | sample RVTome_5_FD_207665 | JGI IMG/M metagenome (GOLD analysis project Ga0214471, IMG submission 207665) | Soil microbial communities from uranium-contaminated site in the Upper Colorado River Basin, Wyoming, United States - RVT142D155 | ecosystem: Environmental > Terrestrial > Soil > Contaminated >... | reverse complement strand
GAACCTGAGACATGCAGATCAAGGCCGAGGAAATCTCGAGCATCATCCGCCAGCAGATCGCCGGCTATGAGACCGAGATCGACATCCAAGAGGTGGGCACCGTGGTTTCCGTCGGCGACGGGGTGGCCCGGGTCTACGGGTTGGAGCGCTGCATGGCGCTGGAGCTGCTCGAGTTTCCGGGCGAGGTCTTCGGCGTCGCCTTCAACCTCGAGGAAGACAACGTCGGCGTGGTGCTGCTGAGCGAGTCGACCGCGGTCAAGGAGGGCGACCTGGTCAAGCGCACCGGGCGCATCATCGAGGTGCCGATCGGCGAGGCGCTGCTCGGCCGCGTGGTCACGCCTCTCGGCGAGCCGATCGACGGCAAGGGGCCGATCGAGGCGAGCGAGTTCGGCGCCATCGAGAGGCTGGCTCCGGGGGTCGTCGAGCGCCAGCCGGTGCACGAGCCGCTGCAGACCGGCATCAAGTCGATCGACTCGATGATCCCGATCGGCCGCGGCCAGCGCGAGCTGATCATCGGTGACCGCCAGACGGGCAAGACCGCGGTGGCGATCGACGCGATCATCAACCAGAAGTCCACCGACGTGTACTGCATCTACGTCGCCATCGGCCAGAAGGAATCGACGGTGGCCCGCTCGGTCGACGAGCTCGCCAACGCCGGCGCCCTCGATTACACCATCGTCGTCAACGCCTCCGCGTCGGTGCCGGCGGCGGTCCAGTGGATGGCGCCGTTCGCCGGCTGCGCGATGGGCGAATGGTTCCGCGACAACGGCAAGCACGCGCTGGTGATCTTCGACGACCTTTCCAAGCACGCCAACGCTTACCGCGAGATGTCGCTGCTGCTGCGCCGCCCGCCCGGCCGCGAGGCCTACCCGGGCGATGTCTTCTACCTGCACTCGCGGCTGCTGGAGCGCGCCGCCAAGGTCAACGACGAGCTCGGCGCCGGCTCGCTGACCGCGCTGCCGGTGATCGAGACCAAGGCCGGCGACGTGTCGGCCTACATCCCGACCAACGTCATCTCGATCACCGACGGGCAGATCTACCTGGAGACCGACCTCTTCCACCAGGGCGTGCGCCCGGCGGTCAACGCCGGGCTTTCGGTTTCCCGCGTCGGCGGCGCCGCCCAGATCAAGGCGATGAAGCAGGTCGCCGGCTCGCTGCGCCTCGAGCTCGCCCAGTACCGCGAGCTCGCCGCCTTCGCCCAGTTCGGCTCCGACCTGGATGTCTCGACCCAGAGGCAGCTTGCCCGCGGCGCCCGGCTCACCGAGATCCTGAAGCAGGACCAGTACCGGCCGCTGCGCGTGGCGCAGCAGATCGGCATCATCTTCGCCGGCACCGGCGGCTTTCTCGACGACCTGGAGATCTCCCAGGTGCGCGGCTTCGAGATGGGCTTCTACGACTACGTCGAGGTCAACGACCCGGACCTGTGGAACGACATCGAAGGCTCCGGCAAGCTCGACGACCAGCTCGAGGCGAGGCTGCGGGAGAACCTCGAGGAGTACAAGACGCAGGCCTTCGGCGCCGACGCGGAAACCGCGCCGCTGGCCGCCGTGGCGGCGGACGAGGAATGAGGTTGGGGCGGCGAGGCCGGCCCCGAAGCCACGGATGAGAACGTGGAGGGGCTCGCGAAGGCGGCCCCGAAGCGATTAGAAGACCCACACGACGGTCCCCCAGGGCCGGCGGGAACAGTAAGGACGAGCCGGGAACCCGTTCGAAGGAACAGGCCCCGAAAACGACAGACGAATGGCGACACTTCTCGATCTCAGACGCCGGGTTCGCTCGGTCAAGAACATCCGCCAGATCACCCGCGCAATGCGCATGGTGGCGGCGGCCAAGCTGCGCCGCACCCAGGACCGCATCCTCAACTCCCGCCCCTACAGCGACAAGGTGTGGGAGGTGATGAACGGCCTCGCCGAGCGCACCGAGAAACGCGAGCACCCGCTGCTGCGCCGGGCGGAGCCGGAGCAGCACGTCACGGTCGTCGTCATCAGCTCGGACAAGGGGCTGTGCGGCTCGTTCAACACCAACATCCTGCGGCGCGCCGACACCGCGCTGCGCACCTGGCAGGACCAGGCGGTGGAGCTCGTGCTCATCGGTCGCAAGGGCTACAACCACTACCGCAAGCGCGACTGGGCCATCGGCCGCTACTGGCTCGATCATCTCAAAGAGGTCAGCTTCGCCGACGCCGTGCAGGTCGCCCAGTACATCATCGGCGAGTTCGAGGCCGAGCGCACCGACGCCGTCTACCTCATCTACAACGAGTTCAAGTCGGTGATCCACCAGAACGTCGTGGTCGAGCGGCTGCTGCCGGTGGTCGGCTTGCGCTTCCCCGAGGGGGAGATCTCGGCGCGCGAGGCGGCCCGCTACCTGGCCGAGAAGGAAACCGGCGGGCTGGAGTTCCTCGCCGGCATCGAGGCCATGGCCGACATGGACATCGGGACGTACTCGGGCATGTGGGCGGAGGGCCGCCAGGCCGCCGCCGACGCCGCCAAGCTCGAGCAGGTCGAGCTGGTCGACTACGTCTACGAGCCGGACGCCGAGACGATCCTCGGCAGCCTGTTGCCGCGCCACGTCGAGGTGCAGATCTTCCGAGCCATGCTGGAGTCCATTTCCGCCGAGCATGCCGCCCGCATGACGGCGATGGAGAACGCCTCGCGCAACGCCGACGAGCTGATCGAGAACCTGACATTGACCATGAACAAGATCCGCCAGGAGGAGATCACGACCGAGATCCTCGAAGTCGTCGGCGGAGCCGAAGCGCTCAAGTAAGAGGCGCGGGAAATGTCGAGCGCGGCGCGCTCGACGCTTTGATGCCGGCGGCTTTCGGGCGCGGGCTCAGGTAGGAGGAGAAGAGAAATGTCGAGCGCACAGGAGCAGACCGGGGCCGGCCGGATCGGCAAGGTCGTCACCGTCGTCGGACCGGTCGTCGACGTCGAGTTCCCCACCGAGGACCTGCCGCCGATCTACCAGGCGCTGCGGATCACGGACGAGGCGAAGATGTCGTCGCAGAAGATCGACATCGTCGTCGAGGTCGCCCAGCATCTCGGCGAGAACCGGGTCCGCTGCGTCTCGATGCAGACCACCGACGGCCTGGTGCGCGGCATGGACGCCCGCGATACCGGCGGCCAGATCACCACGCCGGTCGGCGACGCCACGCTCGGCCGGGTGCTCAACGTCATCGGCGAGCCGGTCGACGGGCTGGGGCCGGTCGAGGCCGCCGAGCGCTGGCCGATCCACCGCGACGCGCCCAGTTTCGAGGCCCAGGCCGTCTCCTCCGAGCAGTTCGAGACCGGCATCAAGGTCATCGACCTGGTGGTGCCGTTCAAGAAGGGCGGCAAGATCGGGTTTTTTGGGGGTGCCGGTGTGGGCAAGACGGTGTTCATCCAGGAGCTGATCCACAACGTCGCCATGCACCACGGCGGCTACTCCGTGTTCGCCGGCGTCGGCGAGCGCACCCGCGAGGGCAACGACCTCTGGCTGGAGATGAAGGAGGCCGGCGTCCTCAAGCAGACCTCGCTGGTCTACGGCCAGATGACCGAGCCGCCGGGCGCCCGCCTGCGGGTGGCGCTGACCGGCGTCACGGTGGCCGAGTACTTCCGCGACCAGGGCGGCCAGGACGTGCTGCTGTTCATCGACAACATCTTCCGCTTCACCCAGGCGGGCTCCGAGGTCTCGGCGCTGCTCGGCCGCATGCCCTCGGCGGTCGGCTACCAGCCCAACCTGGCCACCGAGCTCGGCGAGCTGCAGGAGCGGATCACCGCGACCAAGCAGGGGTCGGTGACCTCGATCCAGGCGATCTACGTGCCCGCCGACGACTTCACCGACCCGGCGCCGGCGACCACCTTCGCCCACCTCGACGCCAACGTGAACCTGTCGCGCGCCCTCACCGAGATCGGCATCTACCCGGCGGTCGATCCGCTCGACTCCAGCTCGCAGCTCATCGACCCGCGCATTATTTCTGAAGAGCATTACACCGTTGCTCGCGAGGTGCGCCGTATCCTGCAGCGCTACAAGGACTTGCAGGACATCATCGCGATCCTCGGCATGGAGGAGCTCTCCGACGACGACAAGATCACGGTGCGCCGCGCCCGCCGGGTGCAGCGCTTCCTCTCGCAGCCGTTCTTCGTCGCCGAGAACTTCACCGGCCAGCCCGGCAAGTACGTCAAGACCGAGGACACGATCCGCGGCTTCAAGGAGATCATCGAGGGCGTGCACGACGAACTTCCCGAGCAGGCCTTTCTGATGGTCGGGACGATCGAAGAGGCGCGCGAGAAGGCGGAGCGGATGGCCGCGGCGGCGGGCGAGGAGACCGAGGAGGCCGGGGTGGCTGAGGCGGCCCAAGCGATGGTCGAGGTCGAGGCCGAGACCGCCGAAGCGGTCGCCGGGGAGTAACAGGAACGATGGCGGAAGCGGCGGGCCAGACCGGGTTGGCGAAGGACTTCCTCCTCGAGGTCGTCACGCCCGAAAAGCAACTGGTCTCGGAGCGCGTCGTGGCGGTGCGGGCGCCGGGGATCGCCGGCGAGTTCGGCGTCCTGCCCAGCCACGAGCGGCTCATCACCGCCCTCGGCACCGGCCTGCTGCGCTACCGTCTGCGCGAAGATGACGAAGATTGGATCGAGCTGCCGGTTTCGGCCGGTCTCGTCGAGGTGCTGCCCGACCGGGTCATCATCCTCGCGCAGACCGCCGAGATGCCGCGGGCAATCGACGTGCAGCGCGCCGAGGCGGCGCGCGCGCGGGCCCGCGGGCGGCTCGCGCACCCCGAAGAGGACACCGACATCGAGCGGGCGGTGAACGCCCTCCAGCGCGCCGACGTGCGCCTGCAGGCGGCCCGGGGAGAAACCAGCGAGAGCTAAGGAGCAGCCTAGAGCCGCGCTTCCTTCACGTTCGAGACGACGCGCGATGTCGACCCGGCCCTGCGGCACCCGCCGAGGGGCGGCATGACCGACGCGATTCGCCGGGGCCGGGTCGGCTGGCGCCGGGGCGCGCCGAAGGTCGGCGTCGCCGGCCGTGGCTTGCACGCCGGCACGACCGGCGGGCAAGATGGGGCGCACTTGCAAGGGAGGACAAGGGAATGAGATCGCGCAACAGGTGGGCCATTACGCTGACGCTCGCCGCCTTCGCCGCCGCCGGCTGCGGCGGTCCGGCCGTGGTGCAGATCGGGGCGATCGTCTCGCTCGAGGGCTCGGCCGCGCCGTACGGCCAATCGGTCTGGAACGGGATCCAGGTCGCGGCGGCGCAGATCAACGCCGAGGGCGGCATCGACGTCGCCGAGGGCGGCACCCGCGTGCCGCTCGAGATCCTCATGCGCGACGCCAAGAGCGACCCGCTGATCGGCATGCAGGTGGCCCAGGAGCTGATCGACCTGGGGGTGCCGGCGGTGATCGGCGCCATCAGCAGCGACGTCACCCTCAGGGTCGCCGACCTCTTCCAGCAGGCGCACGTTATCCTGCTGTCGCCTTCGACCTCGACGCCGGCGCTTACCAGCAAGGGAAGCTACATCTATCGCAACTTCCCCAGCGACGAGCTCGAAGCGGTCAACATGACCGCCCACATCTACAACGTCGCCGGGATCAACCAGGTCGACATCGTCGGCAGCCAGAGCGAGTTCGGCCTCGGCATCAAGAACGCCTTCATCGAGCGCTTCCGGTCGCTCGGCGGCCAGGTCGCCACGCAGGTCTCGTTCGAGGCCGGCGCCACCGACCTCAGTGCCCAGGCCCAGCAGCTCGCCGGCACCCAGGCGGGTGGCATCTACATCGCCGGCTACTCGGACGAGACCGCGCACGCGGGGCGCGCCATCCGTGACGCCGGCATCACGCTGCCGCTGTTCGGCACCGGGGCGATCCTGCCCGGCGAGCTGGTGCGGATCGGCGGCGACGCCGTCGAGGGGCTGATCTATCCGACCGCTGCCTTCGATCCGGATAGCGAAGAGGTGAACGTGCGGCGCTTCGTGGCCGGCTATCGCGCCCAGTTCGGCGAGGGCTTCGACGTCTACGCGGCGCACGGCTATGACGCCGTGATGATCCTCGCCCAGGCGATCGAGCAGAACGGCATGCGCACCGACAACATCACGTTCTACATGAACGCGATGAACCCCTTTCCCGGCGCCGCCGGCGTCACGTCGTTCGACGGCGACGGCAACGCGCGCAAGTTCCATCGCATGATGGTGATCCGCAACGGGCAGGCGGTGGCCCTCGCCGGCCAGTAGGCCGGCGGCGCTCTCGGCGAGAGGCCGCCATCGGCTCCTGCGAAGACCGCGATCTTCGAAACGGAGCCGCCGCGGTGGCCCCGCCACAGGCGGCGCAGCGGCCGTTTTCCGCGGGCGATCCACAGTCGGTGAACGGCCGGCGCACAGCAGGTTGTACGCCGTTCCACAGCATTTCGACAGCGATTTCCACTCCGCCGGCGCGCCACGGGCCCCGGGCGCGCGAGACCCGGCGCCAGGGAGCCCATCCTGTCGCCGCGACGACGATTCTTGCACAGGTCTTGCGCCTTGGCGGCGGGCTTTCCGCCGGCGATCCACAGCTTTTCAGGCGTGTAGGCCCGGGTTTTCCACGGCGAGCGCACAGCTTTTCGGGGCCCAACCGCGGCACCCTTCCACAAGGAATGCACAGCTCCTCCCGGCGGAATCCGCGGGCGATCCACAGGGGTTGGGCGGCTTTTCCGCCGCCCATGCACCGCTTTTGGGTGGGGGAATGCACAGGGTTCCACCACCCTTTTCCACGGCCCCATCCACAGGTTCTGCACAGTAAGATGCATCGATGCGCGAAGGCCTGAGCAATCTGTTCCGCCACCGCGTGCTGATCCAGAGCCTGGTGATGCGCGAGCTGAAGGCGCGCTACCGGGGCTCGGTGGGCGGTTACCTGTGGTCGTTCTTCAACCCGCTGCTGCTGCTGGCGGTGTACTTCGTCGTCTTCACGACGGTGTTCTCGCCGCCGCAGGCGGAGTTCGGCGACACCCAGCCCTACGCGCTGTTCCTGTTCTGCGGGCTGCTGCCGTGGACCTGGTTCGCCTCCTCGCTGAGCGACGCCGCCAACTCGCTGATCGCCGGCGGCAACCTGATCAAGAAGCTGATCTTCCCTGCCGAGGTGCTGCCGGTGGTCAGCGTGCTGGCCAACGGCGTCCACTTCTTGCTGGGGCTGCCCGTCTACCTGGCCTTCTGGCTGGCGTTCAAGCCCGAGGGGCTGAGCGTCCACGTGTTGTGGCTGCCGCTGGTGGTCCTCACCCAGCTCGTCCTGTCGCTGGGGCTGGGGCTGATCCTGGCGGCGCTGGCGGTGCACTTCCGCGACATCCGCGACATCCTCGCCAACGCCTTGACCCTGTGGTTCTTCCTCACCCCGATCATCTACTCGCGGCAGTTCCTGCAGGAGCGGGCGGATGCGGTGGACGCCACCTGGGTCCCCAAGGTCGTCGCGCAGGTGCTCGACCTCAACCCGATGACCCACGTCATGGACGGCTACCACCGGGCGATCTTCGAGGGGGCGCTGGTCCCCTGGAAGCGGCTGCCGGTGACGCTGGCGGTGGCCGTGCTGATCCTGCTGGTCGGCTACGGCCTGTTCGACCGGCTGCGCGACTCGTTTCCGGAGGAGGTTTGATGGCGGCGGCGTCCGTCGTTTCCGGAGGAGGTCTGATGGCCGCCCGGCGCCCGTCGTTTCTGGGACAGAGGCTGATTGTGGCGAGAAGCCTCTTGATGGTGAAGTCGGCGGCTACTCCGAGGGGCTCGCATGGCGGCTAGGAGGAGCTCTCACGATGACGGCCTCGCGAAAGGCTCGGCGGCGGCCGAGCGCGGCGCCGCGGTGCGCGTCGCCCACGTCACCAAGCAGTACCGGCGGGTGGCCTATTCGCACCGCTTCTTGACGCTGAAGAGCGCCATCCTCGGCGGCAACCTCTTCAAGTCGCTGGCGCCGGGGGAGATCTTCACGGCGCTGGACGATGTCAGCCTGACGATCGCCCGCGGCGAGACGCTGGGGGTCATCGGCAGCAACGGCGCCGGCAAGAGCACGCTGCTGAAGATCATCGCCGGGACCACCAAGCCGACCACCGGCGGCGTCGAGGTCGACGGCAAGATCTCGGCGCTGATCGAGCTGGGCGCCGGCTTCCACCCCGAGATATCGGGGCGCGAGAACGTCTTCATCAACGGCATCATGCTGGGGCTGACCCGCCAGCAGGTGACCGAGCGCTTCGACGACATCGTCGCCTTCGCCGAGCTGCAGGAGTTCATCGACGCGCCGGTCAAGAACTACTCGAGCGGCATGTACATGCGGCTGGGCTTCTCGGTGGCCATCCACGTCGATCCCGACGTCCTGTTGATCGACGAGGTGCTGGCGGTGGGCGACGAGGCCTTCGTCCACAAATGCCTCGACAAGATCGCCGCCTTCAAGCGCCGCGGCAAGACGATCCTGCTGGTCAGCCACGGGCTCGAGTCGGTCCGCCGCCTGTGCGATCGCACTGTCTGGATGAAGGACGGCCAGATCGCCGAGGCCGGCGATCCACCCCGCGTCATCGACGCCTATCTGCACTGGGTGGCGCAAAAGGAGGAAGGCGAGCTGGCCGCCAGGCACGAGCGCCGGGTGGCGGCGGAAGACCGTGCGGCGAGCGCCGCGGATAGCCTCGCGGCGGGCGAGGCCGAGGACCCCGCGCCCACCAACGCCCCCTACGAGCCCGGCCGCTGGGGCAGCCGGCAGGTGGCCATCGACGCCGTCCGCCTACTGGACGGCGCCGGCGAGCAGCACTACGTGTTCCGCTGCGGCGACCCGATGACCATCGAGCTGCAACTGACCGCCGCCGAGCCCGTCGACGACTTCGCCATCGGCATCGGCATCTTCAACCGCGACGGCGTCTGCTGCTACGGCACCAACACCGACATCGAGCGCTTCGAGGCCGGCGAGCTGGCCGGCAGCGCCACCGTGAGCATCGAGGTCCCCGAGCTCAACCTGATCGAAGGGATCTACTACCTCGACCTCGCCGTCCACAAGCTGGACGGCTACCCCTACGACTACCAGCGCGGCCTCGTCCAGTTCCGCACCACCTCGCCGATCGCCGACGTCGGCGTCGCGCGCCTGCCGCACCGCTGGAGCTTCGAGGGCGGGATCGAGTGGAAGAAGCCCGGCGGCACCGGCGGCGGCAACGTTGGTTGAGCCGGAGAAATCGTCCGCGGAAAGCCGATAGACCGCCGGCCCGGAAGACCGTCTGGGCCGGCGCTCCGTATCGTCATCGCGCATGTGGAGTCGCGCTTCGGCCTGTCGGGGCGCGAAGACCGCGGAAACCGTCCGTCGGTGGCCGTCTCATCTGTGTATCGAGGCGCGCGTTCGCGCCTCCGAGATGAGATATAGGTTACTGCTGCCCCGTATCTCCGCGTTCTGCGGCATGGTCATCTACCTCGTAGGAAGCACCGGGTGAGAAGCACCGGCGATTGACTGTTGATAATAGTATGGAATAGAGTCCACACCATGGAGAGGATACAAGTGGTTCTCGATGAGGATCTGCTGCGGGCGGCCGATCAAGCGGCCAAGCGAGCGAAAACGAACCGGTCGGCGCTGATACGTGACGCCCTGCGGGGGCACTTGAAATCGCTTCACTACCGGGAGCTCGAGCGCCGCGATCGCCAAGGGTACGAGAAGCAGCCGGACAGCGGGGAATTCGCCGAATGGGAAGGAGTCGCGGCGTGGCCGGAGGAGTAGAGCGCGGCGAGGTTCGTCTCTACCGATTCCGGCCGCCTGACAAGGGGAGGCCGGTCTTGATTCTCACCCGGAGCTCCGCGATCCCGTATCTGAATACGGTAACCGTGGCGCCGATAACCTCGACGATCCGCGGGGTTCCCTCCGAGGTGATTCTCGATGCCGACGACGGCATGAAGGGGCCGTGCGCCGTCAACCTCCATAACATCGTCACCGTCGCGAAAGCCGGTCTCGGGCGGCGGGTCGCCGCCGTTGGCGAAGGCCGAATGCGCGAGATCTGCGGCGCGATCGCCTTCTCGTTTCGCTGCGAGGGATGAGAAGCAGGGGGCTTGTGCTGCGCGCCGTCCGACCATTAATCTGACCATATGAGCAAAACAATGACCGCTAGCGAAGTGAAGGCCAAGATCCTCGCCCTCCTCGACGAGGTGTCGGCCGGCGAGGAGGTCGAGATCACCAAGCATGGGCGTCTCGTGGCCCGGCTGGTGCCCGCGGCCGGCCCGTGTGCCCTGGAGGGGAGAATGGCCGGCGTGGCGATGAGCGCCGCCGACGATGAGGATCTCTTCACTACTGGTCTGTCCTGGGACCTTCCGTGACCACGGTCTTGCTCGACACCCACGTGGTTCAGTGGTGGTCCGCCGAGCCCGATCGACTCAGCACCGCCGCCGCGCAGGTGGTGGCGTCCGCCGACGAGCTCGCGGTGGCCGCAATCTCCTGGTTCGAGCTGGCATGGCTGGCCGATCACGAGCGCATCGTCGTGACCATTCCCATCAGGTCCTGGCTTGACCAGCTCTCCGAAGGGATTCGAACGATTCCGCTCACCCCGGCCATCGGTGCGGCCGCCGTGGCGCTTCCATCGACCTTTCCGGGAGATCCCGCTGACCGGCTGATCTACGCCACCGCCATCGAGCAAGGCTGCCGCCTCGTTACAAAGGACCGTCGACTCCTCGCCCACGCGCATCCCCGCGAGGTCGCAATCTGGTAGGGTCCACCACGATGCGCGCAGCTCGGACAGCGCCCGATCCCGGGCGCGGTGCTGTCCGCGGCGTTTGACATGACGCCTTGTTCAGTACTACTGAACACGAGATTACATTGAACAAGGCGGAATGGAACCAGCTCGTCTTCACCGAGCCTCCTGGCGGGCCGACGGCGCGTCGCTCCGCCGGCGGCGTGGCACACTGCGAAGGAATGACCCCCGGCGGAGGGAGTCCGTCGGGGGATAGGTGCGTTTGCCGGCCGGTCGCCGGCCGACCCAACCCCCCGTGGACCGCGCCGGACGGCCTCCGCCACGCGGACGCGCGAGATCGTCATGCTTCGAGCCGTCGCCCAGATCGTCGCCCAGCAGGCCGGGTTGTCCACGGCGACGGTGGAGCTAAGCACCGGCAAGACGGTCGTCATCGAGGGGCTGGCGGGCAGCCACCGGGCGGCAGTGCTGGCGCGGATCCAGGAGGAGGCCGGGCGGCCGCTCGCGGTGGTGTTGCCGGAGGGCGTTGATCACGAGGCGATGCTGCTCGACCTGCGCGCCTTCCATCCGGCGGGGGGGAGCCACGGGCGCGTGGTCGCCTTCCCGGAGCTCGGCGTCGATCCCTACGGGACGCTGACGCCGCACCCGGACGTCATCCGCGAGCGCATCCAGACGCTCGACCGCTGCGCCCGCGGCCGCGCCGACATCGTCCTGGCGCCGGTGCACTCCTGGCTCGAGCGGCTGCAGGCTCGCGCGCGCTTCGCCGCCAGCACGCTGACGGTGACCGCCGGGGAGTCGCGGCCGCCGGAGGAGCTGGTCGCGCAGCTCGCCGCGGCCGGCTACCGGCGGGTATCGCTGGTCGAGTCGCTCGGCGAGCTCGCCGTGCGCGGCGGCATCGTCGACGTCTTCCCGCCGACCCGCGAGCACCCCGTGCGCATCGAGTACTTCGGCGACGAGATCGAATCGATCCGCGAGTTCAACTCCCGCGACCAGCGCTCGATGCGGGCGATCGGCTCGGTGGTGTTGCCGCCGGCGCGGGCGCGCTTCGCGCTGGGAACGTCGGTCGTCGGAGAGATCGACGGGGTGCTCGGGGTAGACGCCGGTCTGTCAGGCGGCGGCCACGGGGGCGGGAATGCCGTCGTTGCGGGCGGTGGCGGGGAGGCTGCCGAAGGCCGGCCTGGGAGCGGAGGCGAGCCCAGTGCCGCCGACGGCGGCCGGGGTGGACAGCCCGCCGGTGCCAGCCTGGCCGACTACCTCGTCGATCCGCTCTGGGTCGAGATCGAGCCGGAGAGCCTCGCGGAGGAGGTCGCGAACTGGACAGCCCACCTCGACGAGCACTACCACCGCGCCCTCGCCGACGGCCGCGACGCGGCGATACCCGAGGAGCTGTACGGGGAGCTCGACGAGTCCCTGCGGCGCAACCAGCCGGGGCCTCGGCTCCTGCTGCGCGAGCTGGCGACCGCCGCCGGAACCGACGCGAAGGGGACGCCGACCACGATCCGGCTCCTCGCCCAGGCGGCCCCGTCCTTCCAGGGCCGGATGGCCGACCTCTCCGAGCAGATCGCCAAGGCCCTGGCCGCCGGCGAGCGGGTCTGCCTGGCCATGAGCCGCCCCGGCGCCGCCCACCGCCTCGCCGAGGTCCTGGAGGAGTACGACATCCCGGTGGCCCTCTCAATGGTGGCAGAAGAGGACGATCGCCACACCGGCACCTCCACGCTCGACCCCGGCACCTGCTGGGTCACCTGCGCCGACCTCTCCGCCGGCTTCCGCCTCCCCGAGCTCGGCCTCTGGCTGGGCACCGACGCCGAGGTCTTCGGCCGCACCCGCGTTCGCGAGCGGCGGCGGCGCTTTCATGGGGACGCCTTCCGGGCCGACTTTCGCAACCTGGCGCCCGGCGACACGGTGGTCCATGTCGAGCACGGGATCGGGCGCTTTGTCGCCGTCCGCAGCCTCGACGTCGGCGGACAGGCGCGGGAGCTCATGGAGATCGCCTACCGCGGCGACGACCGGCTGTACCTGCCGCTCGAGCAGCTCCACCTGGTGCAGCGCTACCAGGGCGTCGAGGGCGCCTCCCCCAAGCTCGACAAGCTCGGCGGCACCGCGTGGGGCAACGTCAAGAGCCGGGTCAAGAAGGAGCTGCGCGAGATGGCCAGCGAGCTGCTCGAGCTGTACGCGGCCCGCAAGACGATCCCGGGGCACGCCTTCGGCGAGGACACCCCCTGGCAGCGGGAGATGGAGGACGCCTTCGAGCACGAGGAGACCCCCGACCAGCTCACCGCCATCGCCGAGGTCAAGGCCGATATGGAGGCGCCCAAGCCGATGGACCGGCTGCTGTGCGGCGACGTCGGCTACGGCAAGACCGAGGTGGCGATGCGGGCGGCGTTCAAGGCGGTGATGGACGGCAAGCAGGCGGCCGTGCTGGCACCTACAACAGTTCTCGCCCACCAGCACGCCCGCACTTTCTCCGAGCGCCTCGGCGCCTTCCCGGTCAAGGTCGAGCTGCTCTCCCGCTTCCGCTCGCCGGCCGAGCAGAAGGAGGTGCTCGCCGGGCTGGCCGACGGCAGCGTCGACATCGTCGTCGGCACCCACCGGCTGCTCTCGAAGGACGTGCAGATCAAGGACCTCGGTCTGCTTGTGGTCGACGAGGAGCAGCGCTTCGGCGTGCAGGACAAGGAGCGCCTCAAGCGGCTCAAACGGCGGGTCGACGTGCTGTCGATGACCGCGACGCCGATCCCCCGCACGCTGCAGATGTCGCTGATCGGCGTTCGCGACCTGAGCGTCATCGAGAGCCCGCCCCGCGACCGCTTCGCGGTGGCCACCCACGTCATGGTGTGGGACCCCGAGGTGGTGGCCGCGGCGATCCGCGCCGAGCTGTCGCGTGACGGGCAGGTCTTCTTCGTGCACAACCGGGTCGAGACCATCTACTCGATCGCCGAGATGCTGCGGGCGCTGGTGCCGGAGGCGCGCTTCCGCGTCGGGCACGGCCAGTTGCCGGAGCACGAGCTCGAGCGGGTGATGCTCGACTTCGTGCAGCACGACGCCGACGTGCTGATTTCCACGACGATCATCGAGAACGGCCTCGACATCCCGCGCGCCAACACGATGATCATCCACCGCGCCGACCGCTTCGGCCTCGCCCAGCTCTATCAGCTCCGCGGGCGGATCGGCCGCTCCGACCGGCGGGCCTCGGCGTACCTTATGATCGCCCCGCCCGACACCCTCTCGGACGTCGCCAAGAAGCGGCTGCGCGCCATCCAGGAGTTCGCCGACCTGGGATCGGGGTTCCGGCTGGCGGCGCTCGACCTGGAGATCCGCGGCGCCGGCTCGCTGCTGGGCGAGCGGCAGCACGGCCACATGGCGGCGGTCGGCTTCGAGATGTACGCGCGGCTGCTGGAGGAGGCGGTGCACGAGCTGGAGGGCGAGCCGATCCCCGCCGAGACCCGCGCCCAGATCAACCTCGGCGTCGGCTTCACGATCCCGGTGAGCTACGTCGAGGACCCGCTGCAGCGGCTCATGGTCGCCAAGCGGCTGGCCTCGGCGCGTGATCGCGCCCAGCTGGAGGCGCTGCGCGACGAGGTCCGCGACCGCTACGGGGCCCTGCCGCGCGAGGTCGAGGAGCTGTTCGCCTACGCCGAGCTGCGGCTCGACGCCGAGACCCTCGGCATCCTCGCCGCCGACCGCGTCGGACGGCGTTTCGAGCTGCGCTTCGGCACCCAGGGCGACCTCGACCTACCGGCGCTGGTGGCGCGGGTCCAGCAGGAGCGGGGCTGGAGCATGAAGCCGCCCGACCGGCTGGTGATCGAGCCGACGGATGGCACGGGGGCCGGGGCCCGGGAAGGCGGCGGGGGCGCGGCGGTGTCGCCGATCCTGGCGCTGCGGGCCATATTCGACAGCCTGCCCCAGGCGCCCGCGTAGGGCCGACCGGCTGGCAGCGACCGGCATCCGTTCACCGGGGGTCTTCACCCGCCCGCGTGAGGGCAGCCTCGATCGAGATCGAGGACCGGCGCCCCACGCCGGGGCCCGCATGCGCCCGCGTGAGGGGAGTCTGATGACGCAGGCGCGAGCCCGAGGCGGGCACGCAGGCGACGCAGGCGGCCCCAGGTGCAGGGCTCGGGGAGCCCGTGATACCCTCGAACCTGGTCTTCCGCGCCAGTTTCGCAGCCCTGGCCGTCTAACATGAATGAAGACGGTCCATCCCCATCCCATGCCCGAGGAGTATCGAATGTGGCTGGCTGAGAGGCTCCGGCCGCTCCATCTTGAGTTGATCGCGACGGCGCTCGCCGCCCTCGGCGCGGCCGCTCTCGCCGGCCCGGCGGCTGCCGGGCCGGGGCAGGTTGCGGCGCAGGGAGTGCAGCCGGGCGGAGGGCAGGTAGCGCCGCAGGCCGGGGCGCAGGGAGTGCAGCCGGGCGGAGGGCAGGCAACGCAGCAGGCCGGGGCGCAGCAGGCCGGCGCGGCGGCCGCCGCCGGAGCCAACCAGGGCGGCCTCATCGACCGCATCCTGTTGCGGGTAAACGGCGACGCGGTCCTGCACAGCGAGTTCGAGGCCCGCTTCGCGGCGTCGCTGGCGACGTTTGCCGGCCAGATCCCCGCCGACGAGCTCGAGGCCCAGTTGCCCGACCTGCGGATGAGCGTCCTGGTCGGGATGGTCCAGAGCGCCGCCCTCCAGCAGCACGCCGAGGACCTCGGCATCACCGCCAACGCCAACGACATCGACCGCGCCATCGCCCGGGTGCGGGAGAATCAGGGCTTGCTCGACGACGAGCTGTGGCGGCAGGCGCTCGCCGAGAACGGCATGACCGAGGCCGAGTTCCGCACCGAGCTCTCACGCAGCATCGTCATGCAGCGGGTCATGACCGAGATCACCCGCAACGTGCTGGTCTCGGAACGCGAGGCCGTCGCCTACTACGAGCAGAACATCGACGAGTTCACCTCGCCGGAGCAGGTGCTGTTCGGCCAGATCATCCTCGTGTTCCGCGGCGCCGACCGCGCGCCGATCCGCGAGCGCGCCGAACAAGCGCTCGCCGAGCTGCGCGCCGGCGGCTCGCTCTCGGCGGTGGGCGCCAAGTACGCCATCCCGCCGAACGACCAGGTGCTGGCTCCCGACGCCGCGAGCTGGCTGTCTCCCAACGACCTGCAGCCGCACGTCGCCGCGACGCTCGCCGAGATGACGCCGATGAGCTCCCCGGAGATCGTCGAGGGCCCGTTCGGCTACTACATCCTGCAGCTCCTCGACCGGCGGGAGAGCACGACCCGCCCCTACGAGGAGGCCGCCCAGGAAGTCAAGGCGCGGCTCCAGGACCGCAAGACCAGCGAGCGGCTCGACGGCTTCTTGAAAGAGTTGTTGCGGGACGCCTACATCGAGGTCTACGCCGAGGAGTTCGAGCAGCTCCCGGCGATCCTGCAAGTAGAGAACAACGGTGCACCAACCGGTCCTTCCCGATAGCGAGGCCAAGCGCTACGTCGTGGACCTGCGGGTCGGCGAGCGCGTCGACACCAACTTCCTGCTGCGCCGCTGCGACCTGCGCACCCGGCAGGGAGGCGAGCCCTACCTGGCGCTGCAGCTCGGCGACAAGTCCGGCAACGTCCCCGGCCGCATGTGGGACAACGCCGCCGCCGCCGCCGGCACGGTCTGCGAGGGCGACTACGTGCGGGTCGTCGGCGCCGTCGAGACCTGGCAGTCGTCGCCGCAGATCAAGGTGGAGCGGCTCGAGCCCGCCGATCGATCGCAGATCGACGCCGCCGACTACCTGCCGGTCTCCAGCCGCGACCGCGACGAGATGTACGACGAGCTGCTGCGCATCGTCGGCACCGTCGAGAACCCGCACCTGCGAGAGCTGCTGACGGCCACGTTCGCCGACCCGGCGGTGGCCGACACGTTCCGCCGCGCCCCGGGCGGCGTCGTCCTGCACCACGCCTACGTCGGCGGCCTGCTCGAGCACACGCTGTCGGTGGTGGGCCTGGCGATGCGGGTCGCCGAGCACTACCCGGCACTCGACCGCGACCTGCTGGTCACCGGCGCTTGTCTGCACGACCTCGGCAAGATCTGGGAGCTGGCCTACGAGCAGGCGTTCGACTACACGGAGGAAGGCCGGCTGGTCGGCCATCTGCTCCTGGAGAGCAACTGGCTGGCCGCCCGCATGGACGCGATCGACGGCTTTCCGGCGCCGCTGCGCCACCACGTGCTGCACCTGCTCGCCAGCCACCATGGGATCCACGAGCACGGCGC
>Ga0214471_10001816_pt1 | contig 16863 bp, 20 predicted proteins | sample RVTome_5_FD_207665 | JGI IMG/M metagenome (GOLD analysis project Ga0214471, IMG submission 207665) | Soil microbial communities from uranium-contaminated site in the Upper Colorado River Basin, Wyoming, United States - RVT142D155 | ecosystem: Environmental > Terrestrial > Soil > Contaminated >... | reverse complement strand
TGGCCCTGTTCATCGCCTTCGCGCCGCTCGCGCGGCGTTTATACGCGCCGGGGTGTTACCCCGCATCCTGCTCTGTGGAGCCCGGACTTTCCTCTGCGCATGTGCACAGCGGCTGCCTGGCCAGCTCCCGCGCGCATTCTACCGCGCCGCGCCGCAGCGGCCTGAAGTATCGCGCGTCGTCGTAGAACTCGGCATGCGCGCTCTGCGGCAGCCAGCCGGGATATCCGAACACCGGCAGCGGCGCGAGCGCGCGCGGCGTGGCTTCCCTGGCGTGCGTCTCGAACCACTCAGCGGCGCGCAGATCGAGCGCTGCCCGCAGCGCCTCCGGCGAGCCTTCCAGCTCCGCGCGCCCGACCTCGATAAACATCGCCTTGCAGGTGATCCCGGGCCAGGGCGCAAGCGCCATCTCCATCACCGCGTGGCCGATCACGAGGAAGCGCATCCCTGCCACGACGCGCGCGCGCCGCTCCCAGAACAGCTCGCGCCAGCAGAACCCGCGTGCGAGCTCGACCAGCGCCGCATCGTCGCAGGCGACGATCACGCCGCCCTCGTCGATCAGCGTCAGCATGTCGCGCAGCGGGCTGCGCTGCTTGCCTTCGAGCGGAATGCGCGCAGCGTGCAGTGCGTTGATCGCTGCCTTGGCGTGCGGATATGCGATCCAGGCGAGCGCGTTGAACAGGTCATGCCAGTTGCACGGCCGCGTATGCACGGTCCCAGTACGGAATACGCGCAGTTCATAGCTCGCGCTTTCGGCGCCCGGCGGGACGAAGCGCACCGCGTGGCCGCTCGCGGTGCACGGCGCGACGCCGAGCTCCGCGGCGAGACGATCGAGGCGCGCCCAATCCGGCCAGTCCTCGCCCGCCAGCCGCTCGAGTGACGGGCGCAGCGGATCGAAGACGGGGTGAGTGAACGAGGCGGCTGGAAAATCGGGGACAGACCCCGATCTCGGACCGCTGCGCCTCGCTGAAGATTGCTTGGCGAGATCGGGGTCTGTCCCCATCAGGCGAGGCTCCAGGCCAGCGTTTCGCCGGCGCGCAGCGGCACCAGTTCGTGCTCCCCGAAGCCCAGCACGGCCGGCACCGTCCAGTCCCTGCGTTCGAGCCGGATCTTGTCCGGGTTTGGCGGCAGGCCGTAGAACTTCGGTCCGTAGAGGCTGGCGAAGCCCTCGAGTCGCTCTAGCGCACCGGCTTCTTCGAAGGCCGTCGCGTAGAGCTCGATCGCCGCGTGGGCGGTGTAGATCCCGGCGCAGCCGCAGTCGTTCTCCTTGGTGTGGCGCGCGTGCGGCGCGCTGTCGGTGCCAAGGAAGAACTTCGGGTTTCCCGAGGTGGCCGCCTCGACCAGCGCCTCGCGGTGCTGCTCGCGCTTGAGCACCGGCAAACAGTAGTAGTGTGGCCGGATGCCGCCGATGAACAGCGCATTGCGGTTAAGCAGCAGATGGTGCGCAGTAATGGTGGCCGCGATGTTCGCTCCGGTGACCTCGACGTACTGCACCGCGTCTCGCGTCGTGATGTGCTCGAGCACCACCCTCATGGTCGGAAAGCGCTCGACCAGCGGCCCAAGCACCTCCTCGATGAACGCCTTCTCGCGGTCGAAAACGTCAACCACCGGGTCGGTCACCTCGCCATGCACCAGCAGCGGCATGCCGAGCTCGGCCATCTTCTCGAGCGCCGCAAAGCAGCGCGAGATGCGCGTTACCCCGGCATCCGAATGGGTGGTGGCGCCCGCCGGGTAGTACTTGACCGCCTGCACCCGGCCCGAGAGCCTGGCGCGCGCGATCTCCTCGGGCGGCGTGTCGTCGGTGAGGTACAGCGTCATCAGCGGCTCGAACTTCGCCCCCGCGGACAGCGCCGCGACGATGCGCTCGCGGTAGGCGAGCGCATCGGCAGTGGTGCGCACCGGTGGCTGAAGGTTCGGCATCACGATCGCGCGCGCGAAGCGCCGCGCGGTGTCGGGCAGCACTGCGGCCATGGCGGCGCCGTCGCGCAGGTGCAGGTGCCAGTCGTCGGGGCGGGTGAGGGTGAGCGTGTCCAAGGTGATTGCGCGGGAGGCTGCCGCGGGCGCGGCGCAGCCGCGATTCTACCGCGCGCACTTCAGCGAGCGCCGCGGCGCTTGAGCGCCGCGGCGTAGAGCGCATTCTTCGGCGCGCCCGTAATGCGCGCTGCGAGCTTCGCCGCCTCGCTTGCCGGCAGCGCCTCGAGCAGCAGCCCGAGCACGCGCTCGGATTCGGCGGCGTCGTGCGACGGGCGCGGCTCTCCCGGGCCGAGTACCAGCACGAACTCGCCCTGCTGGCGGTGCTCGCCGGCGAGCAGCCAGTCGCGCGCATGCCCGAGCGGCAGCCGCGCGATCTCCTCGAACTTCTTGGTGAGCTCGCGTCCAATCGCAATCTCGCGTGCCTCGCCGAAGCGCTCGACGAGGTCGGCGAGCGTCTCGAGCATGCGGTGCGGCGCCTCGTAGATGACCATCGGCCAGGGCAGGTCCAGGCCGGCGAGCGCCTTGCGGCGCGCACCGCGCGTGGCGGGCAGAAAGCCCACGAAGGTGAACCGGTCGTCGGCGAAACCCGAGGCCGAGTACGCCGCGAGCGCGGCGCTTGGTCCCGGGATCGGGACTACACGAAGGCCCTCGCGATGCGCGGCCTCGACCAGCAGCGCGCCTGGGTCGGAAATCGCCGGCGTGCCGGCGTCGCTAATCAGGGCGACGTTCTTGCCTCCACGCAGCGCGGCGAGCAACCGGGCACCGGCGGCGCGCTCGTTGTGCGCGTGCAGCGGCACGGTGCGCGCCGCGATGCCGTGTCGCGAGAGTAGCCTGCGCGAGGTGCGCGTGTCCTCGCAGGCGACGAAATCTGCCTGCGCCAGCGTCTCGAGCGCGCGCGGGCTTGCATCAGCGAGGTTGCCGATCGGGGTCGCGACGACGTACAGAGTGCCGCCGGCCGGCGACGGTTCGGGATGGATCATCGTTCGGCGTGCTAGGTCAACGCGGCATTGTGCTGCTTCGTTACTTGCCCAGCAACCGACCAAGGAGCGCGAATGAATCCCAGCGGCGAACGGGCCGAGGAGCTGTGTGCGGCCCTGCTGCGTGCGGCGGGGCTGCGCATCGTGGCGCGCAACTGGCGCTGCCGCCACGGCGAGATTGACCTGGTCGCGGAGGAGCGCGGCACGCTGGTGTTCGCCGAGGTGCGGCTGCGCAGCAGCGGCCGCTTCGGCGGCGCGGGCGAGAGCGTCACCGCGGTCAAGCGCGCGCGGCTGCTTGCGGCGGCGCGCCAGTACCTCGCCGATCACCCCGGGCGCGCCTGCCGCTTCGACGTGCTGCTGCTCGATCGGCTCGACCCCGCGCGCATCAAGTGGGTGCGAGATGCCTTCGGCGAGTAGTGCAAGGCGCGCAGCGGCGGTCGCGCTTATCTTTCCGATTTTCACGGCGGACGCGCCGCTGGCCGGCGAACCCGCGGTGCTGCTCCTGGTGCAGAGCTCGCCCCTGGCCGGATACCGCTACCACGACGCGGCCGCGGTCTGGGACCAGCTCAGGGTCGGCGAGCCGCTCGCACTGTTGCGCGAGCCCGACAATCCCTACGACGCCAACGCAGTGCACGTCGAATGGCAGGGCAGGCGCCTGGGTTACGTTCCGCGGCGCGAGAACGCTGCGCTCGCCTGGGCGCTCGACCGCGGCATGGCGCTGCACGCGCGCATCACCGCTCTTGAGCCGCACCCGAATCCGGCCCGCCGCATTAGCTTCGAGGTGTACCCCGAATGACTGGATCGGGAGCGATTGCCTGCAAGGTAGTAAAATCATGCCTTATTCCATTTTTCAATCGCATGGAACACGCGGACCAGGACGTCGCGCAGGACGAACTCGCGGCACGCGTCGCGGCGCATTTTTCGGCGAGCGCGAAGCTCAAGCTCGATTCGGCGCAGTCGCTCGCGGCGCCGATCGCGCGCGCCGCGGCACGGATGGCGGACGCGTTGCGCGCGGGCGGCAAGATCATGGCCTGCGGCAACGGCGGCTCGGCCGCCGACGCGCAGCACTTCGCCGCCGAGCTCGTCAACCGCTTCGAGATGGAACGCCCGCCGCTCGCCGCGATCGCGCTCAGCACCGATTGTTCGACGCTCACCTCGATTGCCAACGATTACCGTTTCGAGCAGGTGTTCGAGAAGCAGTTGCGCGCGCTCGGCCGGCGCGGCGACGTGCTGCTCGCGATTTCGACCAGCGGCAACTCGGCGAACATCCTAGAGGCGATGCGGGCTGCGCGCGAGGCGGGTGTGCGCATCGTCGCGCTTACCGGCAAGGGCGGCGGCAAAATGGCCGCGCTGATCGGCGAGGGCGACGTCCATATTTGCGTGCCGCACGATCGCACGCCGCGCATCCAGGAGGTTCACCTGCTGGCGCTGCACTGCCTGTGCGACGGCATCGATCATCAGCTCTTTGGAGTCAGGAAATGACCAGACATGGATTGTTCATGGCGGCCGGGGCGCCGCTCGTCGCGCTGCTGCTGCAGGGATGCATCGAGATGGCGGTGGTGGGCGCCGGCGCGGCGGTAGTTTCCGCGGAGAATCGGCGCACCACGGGTGCCCAGCTCGAGGACGAGAGCATCGAGCTGCGCGCCGCCAACCGCATCGATGAGCGCTATGCAGACAAGGCGCATATCACCGTCACCTCCTACAACCGGGCGGTGCTGCTCACCGGTGAGGCGCCCGACGAGCGCATCAAGGCGGATGCCGAGAAAATCGTGCTCGGTCTCGCCAACGTGCGCGGGGTGACCAACGAGATCCAGATCGAAGGCGCCTCGTCGCTCGGCTCGCGCTCGAACGACAGCTTCATCACCTCGAAGGTGAAGGCGCGCTTCCTGGATGCAAATCGATTCAACGTGCTGCACGTCAAGGTGGTCACGGAGTCGGGGTTCGTCTACCTGCTCGGCATCGTCACCGAGAAGGAGGCCGACGCCGCGGTCGAAATCGCGCGCACCACGGGTGGTGTGCGCAAGGTGGTCAAGATCTTCGAATACTGCCAGCCGACCGATGAGATCTGCCGGCCACGCCCGGCGCCCAAGGGCGAGGATTCGACGCCGAAGTCCTGAGTGGCGCGCGTGACGCCGCCCGCGTACGAGCACAAGATCAGCGCGCCGAGCGACGCGGCGCGCTGGGCGCGCGAGCTGCCGCGGCCGCTGGTATTCACCAACGGCGTGTTCGACCTGCTGCACCGCGGTCATGCCACCTACCTCGCGCGCGCGCGCGCCCTGGGCGCGGCACTCGTAGTAGCGCTGAATGGCGACGACTCGGTGCGGCGCCTGGGCAAGGGCGCGGGACGCCCTTTCAATACCCTGGAAGATCGCATGGCGCTGGTGGCCGCGTTCGGCGACGTGGACGCGGTGACCTGGTTCGACGAGGACACGCCCGAAGCGCTGATCGAGGCTTGCCATCCAGACGTGCTCGTCAAGGGCGGCGACTGGCCGGCGGAGAAGATCATTGGCGCGCGCGAAGTGCTGGCCCGCGGCGGACGGGTGGAGTCGATCCCCTTCGAGTACGAGCGCTCTACCACCAGGCTCGCCGAGCGCATTAGGCAAGGCTGACTACAGCGCGAGTTCAAAGCAGATTGCGCGCGGCGTGCACGAATAGGGCGCGATCTCGCGAAAGCCAAGCGTGCGGTACAGCGCGATTGCCTCGCGCATACTGGGCAGCGTATCGAGCAACAGCCGCGCGTAACCTTGCTCGCGCGCCGCGCCGATCACGGTGCCCGCGAGCGTGCGCCCGAGGCTTTGGCCACGGAATGCCGGGCGCACGTAAAGACGCTTCATCTCGCCGCGCACGGCGTCGAGCCGGCGCAGCGCCGCGCAGCCGGCCGGGCCACCGTCCGCGCGGGCGAGATAAAGCCGTCCGGCCGGCCGCGCGTACTCCCCGGGCAGGGCGGCAAGTTCCTTCTCGAAATCGACGAAACAGCGCGGCTCATCAACCGCGCGTGCGTACTCGTCAAACAGCTCGCGCGCCCGCTCAAGGTCCTCGCCTGACAGAGCCTCCACAATGGTCATCATGGCGCTGATTGTCGTGGTGCGGCGTTGCGCCGTAAAGCGACAGTCGCCATACTATTTGCCATGCGGCTGCACCAGCTCAAGATCGACTATGTGGCCGAGCAGGACCGCCTGCTCATGCAGATCGCGACCAGCGAGAATGCCGAGCTGCGGCTCGCGCTGACGCGCCGCTTCGTGAAGCTGCTTTGGCCGCTGCTCGTCAAGCTCGCCCAGGAGGCGAGCCCGCGCATCCGCACCCAGGCTAACACCGACGCGCGCGAAACACTGCTCGGCATGGAACACGAGCAGGCGGTGAAACGCGCCAATTTCTCGAAACCTTACGCGTTGGCTGAGCGCGAAAAGCCGCTGGGCGAAGAACCGATGCTGCTGGTACGCATTCAGACCGGCCAGGATCGCAAGGGCCAGCCGGTACTCGCGCTGCACCCGGCCGAAGGGCAGGGCGTGACGCTCACGCTCGACCAGGTGCTGTTGCATGCGGTGTGCCGACTGCTGCAGGCCGCGGTGAAGAAGAGCGACTGGGACATGGACCTCAAGCTCCCTGGCACCGAGCCGCAGCAGGCGGGGGCGGCCGAGCGAAGCGCGCGCACGCTCAACTAATGGTTGCCCTGGGGGTCTTCCCGTTCAATCCTAGGAAAACACCTCACGGCGGCGCCGGGCGCGCGTCCTCGAGCTCAGTCTTCAGGCCCTCGACGCGCGCCGAGGCATGCAGCCAGTCCTCCTCGGCGGTGGCGAGCTCGGCGCTAAGCTGCGCTTCGCTGCGCATCAGCGCCTGGAGCCGCTCCGGCTCGGGCGCCGTGTAGATCTCCGGATCGGCAAGCGTGGCACGCGCTGCGTCGACCTCCTTGGTGAGCACGGTGACCCGCGCCTCGATCGCGGCGAGCTTCCTCTCCAAGGGCTTGAGCCGCTGGCGCAGCTCGGCGCGCGACTCGGCCACGGCGCGGCGTTCGTCCTTGCGGCTTGCCCGGTCCTTTTCCGGGCGGCGCCCGCGCTCTTCCTTGAGACGCAGCTGCCGGTAGTCTTCCAAGTCGCCGTCGAACTCGGCGACGCGGCCGCCCGCGACGACCAGGATGCGGTCGACGCAGGTGGCGATCAGGTGTCGATCATGCGACACGATGACAAGTGCGCCGACATAGCCCTGCAACGCCATGACGAGCGAGCGGCGCATCTCCAGGTCGAGGTGGTTGGTCGGCTCGTCGAGCAGCAGCACGTTAGGGCGCTGTTTGATGAGCGCGGCGAGTGCGAGGCGCGACTTCTCGCCGCCGGAGAAGGGGCCGATCGGCCGCTCGGCGCGCTCGCCCGAAAAACCGAAGCGCCCGAGGAAGTCGCGCAGTGCCTGCTCACGCTCCTTGCGGTAAAGGCGCTGCATCATCGCGAGCGGCGTCTCGTCGGGGTCCAGCAGCTCGACTTGGTGCTGCGCGAAGTAGCCGGTTACTACGTCGCGCCCGGTGCGCCGGGAACCGGAGTGCGGCGCGAGCTCGCCGGCGAGCAGGCGCACGAGCGTGGTCTTGCCCGCGCCGTTTGCGCCGATCACCGCCAGGCGGTCGCTCTTGGTGATCGCAAGCGAGACGCCGTCAAGCACCAACCGATCGCCGTAGCCCACGCAAGCATCTTCCAGCTCGACGATGCGCTCGGGATGGCGCGCCGGCTCCTCGAACCTGAAGCGGTAGGACTCCTCAGCGTACACCGGGGCCACGCGCACCATGCGCTCAAGCTGCTTCAGGCGGCTCTGCGCCTGGCGTGCCTTGGTGGCCTTGGCGCGAAAACGCGTCACGAAGGCGGTGATGCGATGCACCTCATTTTCCTGCCGCGCCGCGGCCGACGCCTGCTGCTCGAGTTCCATCGCTCGCTGGCGCTCGTAGGTCGAGTAGTTGCCGCCGTACAGGCGCAGTGCGTCGCGGTGGATGGCGAGCGTGTGCTCCGACACGCGGTCGAGGAAGTCGCGGTCGTGAGACACGACGATGAGCGTTCCGGGATAGCCCCGCAGCCAGTTCTCGAACCACAGGATGGTGTCGAGATCGAGGTGGTTGGTCGGCTCGTCGAGCAGCATCAGATCGGAGGGGCGCATCAGCGCGCGGCCGAGGTTGAGCCGCATGCGGTAGCCGCCCGAGAACTCGCGCACCGCGCGCGTCGCGTCCGCGTTGGCGAAGCCCAGGCCAGCGAGGAGCGTCTGTGCTCGCGCCTGCGCCGTATAGCCGCCGGCATGCGCGTAGTCCTCGTGCGCCGCGGCAAGCCGCACGCCGTCGTGCGCCGTCTCGGCGGCGACGATCTCGTCCTCCGCGGCGCGCAGCGTCATGTCCGCATCGAGCAGGTAGTTCAGTACGTGCTGCTCGAGCGCCGGCGCCTCCTGCTCGATGCGCGCGAGGTGCGTGCCGGGCTGCACGGTGCACTCGCCGGCGTCGGGCGCGAGCTCGCCCGCGAGCAGCGCGAGCAGGCTCGACTTGCCGCAGCCGTTGGCGCCGACAAGGCCTATCTTCCAGCCGCGCTCAAGCGTCAGCGATGCGCCTTCGATCAGCTTCTGGTTGCCGCGCGCGAGCGCGAGATTTCGTAGTGCGATCATTCTGCGGTTCCGAGAGGGATCGGAGTATAATTGCGCCCGTCGTTCATCGGAAATCAAGGAACATTCAGTCATTAGTGCAGCGTTCGAACAGCTCGGCCTAATCCCGCCGCTCATTGCGGCAGTCGTCGATCAGGGCTATGAGAAGCCCACCCCGGTGCAGGAGCAGGCAATTCCCCTGGTTCTCCAGGGGCGCGATCTGATGGGCGGCGCGCAGACCGGCACCGGCAAGACTGCGGCCTTCGCGCTTCCCGCTCTGCAGCTTCTCGCGCCGCAGGCGAGCACCAGTACCTCCCCGGCGCGCCACCCGATCCGCGTACTCGTGCTCGCGCCGACGCGCGAGCTCGCGATCCAGGTCGAGGAGAGCTTCCGCGTGTACAGCAAGCACCTGCCGCTGCGCAGCACCTGCGTGTACGGCGGCGTCGACATGAACGCGCAGATCAACGAGCTGCGCCGCGGCGTCGAGGTTCTGGTGGCCACACCCGGGCGCCTGCTCGATCACGTGCAGAACAAGACCGTGATGTTCAACCAGGTGAGCATGCTGATCCTCGACGAAGCCGATCGCATGCTCGACATGGGCTTCATGCCCGACATCAGGCGCATCATCGCGCTGCTGCCGGTCAAGCGTCAGAACCTGATGTTTTCGGCGACCTTCCCGGAAGAGATTCGCAAGCTCGCCAAGACGCTGTTGCACAACCCCGCGGAGGTGCAAGTGGCGGCGAAGAACGCGCCCGCCGAACTGGTGAGCCACGTCGTGCACCCGGTGGCGCGCGAAAAGAAGCGCGAGCTGCTGTGCCACATCATCAAGGAGCGCAATCTAAAGCAGGTGCTGGTGTTCTCCGGCACGCGCATCGGCGCGAACCGCCTTGCGCACCAGCTGCGCCGCGAGCACATCCACGCTGACGCGATTCACGGCGACAAGACGCAGGCCGAGCGACTGGTGGCGCTCGAGGACTTCAAGTCGGGCAAAGTGGCAGTGCTGGTGGCGACCGACGTCGCATCGCGCGGTCTGGACATCGAGGGCCTGCCGCAGGTGATTAACTTCGACGTGCCGCACTCGCCCGAGGATTACGTGCATCGCATCGGCCGCACCGGCCGAGCGGGCCTGACCGGCGAGGCGATTTCGCTGGTCGCGCCTGACGATCGCGAGAAGCTTGCTGCAATAGAAAAGCTGATCAGGCGCTCGATTGAGCGCGTGCTGGTGCCGGGCTTCGAGCCGGGCGCAGCAACGGTGGCGCCGCTGATGGCGAGAGAGCGCTCACGCGGCGGTCGACGCGAGGGCCCGCGCCGCGCCGGACCGGCGCGCGCGGTGAAGCCGCCCTCGGACCCGATTTTTGCGAAACCCTACGAGGCGACGGCCCCCGAAGCTGAGTCAGGCGAGAAGTACGAGGAGCGCAGCACCACGCCGCAGCGGGGCAAGCCGCGGCCGCCGGTCGCCGCGCTATTGGGCGGGCTTAAGCGCGCAGGCTGACGCACTCGGATCAGAGCCTGCGTGCTCGAGCAAAAGGAAGGCACGCGGTCATGCACAAGCAAATACAAACTCTTCCGCTGGTCTTAGCGGCGTTTACTGCGGGATGCACCGTGCTTGGCGTCACCGATGAAGGCGCCGCGATACGCCTGGCAAAGCCCGACGCGGTCGCTTCATGCAACAAGCTTGGCCGCGTCACCGCGAGCGTGCTGTATCGAGTAGGCATCATTCCACGCCATCCCGACGCGGTGCAGGAAGAAATCGAGATCGTGGCGCGGAACTCATCCGCCCAAATGGGCGGCGACACCATGGTTCCCTCCTCGGACATCCAAGACGGAAAGCAGACTTTCGACGTCTATCTCTGCGCGCGGCGCTGAGCGCCGCGAAGATCTCGTAACGACGCGCCCGCCGCCTCGCGCGGCTACACGCAGCGCGCGCCGTCGACCTCGATGCACACGCCGCTGATGAGCGACGCTTCCTCGGAGGCGAGGTAGAGGCAGGCATTGGCAACGTCCAGCGGCGTCGAGAAGCGCCCAAGCGGAATCGTTGCGAGGAACTTCTTCTTTGCTTCCTCGGTGACCGCGCCGCCGGCGAATTCGGCCGAGAGCGCCGTCTCGGGACTGAACACCGGGTTGACGCAATTGACGCGCACCTTGTCCGCGCCGAACTCGCCAGCCATCGACTTGCTCATCAATATCACCGCCGCCTTCGAGCTGTTGTAGACGGTTAAGCCCGGGCGCGGGCGGATCCCCGCGGTCGAAGCAATGTTGACGAAGCAGCCGCCGCCCTGCTTGCGAAACACCGGCAGCGTGTGGATCGCCGAGAGGTAGATGCTCTTTACGTTAATCGCGTAAACCTTGTCGAACTCTTCCTCGGTGACTTCGAGGAAGGGCTTGTTGCGATGCGTCCAGCCGGCGTTGTTGATTATGATGTCGAGCTTACCGAACTTGGAGGTCGCCGCCTGCACCAGTTTCGCCCAGTCGGCGCCCTTGGTGACGTCGGCCTGCACGAAAGCCGCGGTCGCGCCGAGCGCCTTGGCGACCGCCTCGCCGCCTTTGGCGTTGATGTCGTTGACGATCACTTTTGCGCCTTCCTCGGCGAATCGCCTGGCGATGCCCGCGCCGAAACCCGAACCCGCCCCCGTCACAATCGCCACCTTGCCCTTGAGTCGCATTGCCGCTCTCCAGTGGTCGCCGAACGCCGATCCTAGTCGTGCTTGATGGCGATGGTCTTCAGCTGAGTGAAACTGTAGAGGCCGTCCATACCCTTCTCACGTCCGTGGCCGCTCGACTTCATGCCGCCGAAAGGCAGCTCGACGCCGCCGCCGGCGCCGTAGTTGTTGACGAACACCTGGCCACTGCGGATGCCGCGCGCGACGCGCAGCTGGCGCGCCCCGTCGCGCGTCCACACACCCGCGGTGAGCCCGTAGCGCGTCGCATTCGCCAGGCGTAGCGCTTCGTCTTCCGAGGCAAAGCGCATCGCCGCGAGCACCGGACCGAACACTTCCTCCTGCGCGATGCGATGCTCGACCGGAACATCGGCGAGCAGCGTCGGCGCGACATAGTAGCCGCCGCTGGCGTGCGCCTTGGCCTCCACGCTGCCCTGCGCCGCGACTTTGAGTCCGTCCTTTTTCGCCAGCTCAAGAAAACCCAGTACCCGCTCGAGCTGGCTCTTGCGGATGAGCGGTCCAACATCGAGGTCCGCCTCGGATGGGCCGACGCGCAGCGCCCTGAATGCGGCGCCGACCCGCGCGAGCACCTCGTCGTACGCATTCGCCTCGATGAGCAGCCGCGTGCCCGCGGAGCAGGTCTGGCCCGCGTTCTGGATCGCGGCGTTCACGATTACCGGCAGCATGGCGTCGAAATCGGCGTCCGCGAACACCACCTGCGGGGACTTGCCGCCGAGCTCGAGCGTCACCGGGTGGTGATGCACCGCGGCCGCCTGTGCGACCTCGGTGCCGGTGGCTGCCGAACCGGTGAACGAAATGTGGTCGATGCCGGGATGCGCCGCGAGTGCCGCGCCCGCCTCGCGCCCGTAGCCGGGCACGATGTTGAGCGCACCCTCTGGAAAGCCGGCTTCGGCGGACAGCTCGGCGAGCGCGAGCAGCGACAGGCACGCGTCCTCGGCGGGTTTAACCACGCAGGCGTTGCCCGCTGCGAGCGATCCGCCCACCGAGCGCGCGAAGATCTGCAACGGATAATTCCACGGGATGATATGGCCGGTGACGCCGAAGGGCTCGCGCAGCGTGAGCACCGTCATTCCAGGCGCTGCGGGCAGTGTCTCGCCGTGCACTTTGTCGCAGGCGCCGGCGTAGAACTCGAAATAGCGGGCGCAGAACGCGACGTCGTTTTTCGCCTGTTTGACGGGCTTGCCGCAGTCGCGCGACTCGAGCGCAGCCAGCGCTTCCTGGTGCTCGAGAATCGAGCGCGACATTTTCATCAGTAGCCGCCCGCGCTCGTACGGCGCGAGCTTGCTCCATGCGCCTTCGAAGGCACGCCGAGCAGCGGCCACTGCGCGGTCGACGTCAGCGGCACCACCGCGGGCGATGCGGGTGAATTCCTGGCCGCTGGATGGATCGACCACGGCGATCGACTCGCCGCAAGCGGGCTTCTCCCAGCGATTTGCGATGAACAGAGCGCCGGCTTCGGAAGAGAACGACTTCACGGGAAACCTCGGACGGGGTCAAAATCAGATCGGAGAATTATCGGCGAAGGCATCAGCGCGGGGCAAGCATGAAACGCGCGCGGTGGCGCGCTGCGGGTCAATCGGCAAGCTCAGGATGCACGATGACGCGGGTGACGATACCAAAGAGCTCGATGAGGTGAAGCGCGCCAGGGGTCCAAAACACAAGGCTGGCGTCTAGTCCCTGAAGGGCGAGTGCTCTTCGAGCTCGTTGACGTAGCGCCGGATGCCGCCCCCCTCGCGCTCGAGGTAGTCCTCGATGGCGCGCGCGAAGTCCGGGTGCGCGAGCCAGTGCGCCGAGTAGGTTTCGACCGGCAAAAGGCCCCGGAATAGCTTGTGCTCGCCCTGCGCGCCGCCTTCGAAGACCTCCAGACGTTGCGCGATGGCATATTCGATTGCCTGGTAGTAACAGCACTCGAAGTGGAGCAACGGCACGTGCTCGAGCGCGCCCCAATAACGCCCGTAGAGCGCGCGCTCGTCGGCCACGCACAGCGATGCGGCGACCGGCTGCCCGGCACGCTCTGCGATAATCATCAGCAGGTGCTCAGGCATCAACTTGCCCAGTCTCAAGAAAAACGCAAGACTGAGGTACGGGCTCGATCCATGTGCCGCGTAGGTGTTGTGGTAGCAGCGGCTGAAGAATTCCCAGTGCTCGCGCGTGATCTCGACCCCGCGCAGCCAGCGGCAGGTCACACCTGCCTCGCGCACGCGCCGACGCTCCTGGCGGATGTTCTTTCGCTTGGCGTGCGACATGCGCGCGAGGAAGGCCTCGAAATCTGCGTAGCCGGCGTTGGTCCAGTGAAACTGCACGGTACGCCGCAGGAGCATGCCCTGTGCCTGCATCAGCCGCGCTTCACTCTCGCTCGGGAAAAGCACGTGCAGCGACGAGACCTGCTTGGCAAGCTCGAGCGCCGCGGCCGCGAGTGCCTCGCGCTCGGGGACTCCTTGGGCGAGCAGCCGTGGCCCGCACACCGGCGTGAAAGGCACCGCGCCCAGCAGCTTGGGATAGTACTCAAGCCGGTGCCTGGCATAGGCGTCGGCCCAGGCCCAATCGAACACGTACTCGCCATAGGAGTGCGACTTGAGAAACAGCGGCATCGCGCCGGCGAGCGCGCCGGCGCGCTTGAGCAGCAGGAACTGCGGCTGCCATCCGGTGCGCACCGTGGCGCAGCCGGTGTCGACGAGTGCATGCAGGAATTCGTGGCGCACGAACGGCGCGCCCTCGGCACCCCGGACGAGCGAGTTCCATTCGGCGGGATCGAGGCCCGCGAGCGAATCGACAATGCTCAGGCTTTCCAACGCGCCGCCGGCGCTTACCTGAGCGCGACGCCGAATTCGTGCCGGGTGCGCTCAGCGACCATCGGATCGGAGTGCTTCACGTGCTCGTGCTCGGCGCGTACCTTGTCGGGAGTGCAAAGCTTGCGCCAGTCGCCGTCCATCTGGTGGCGGGCGTCTGGATTGCACCGCTGCAGGCGTGCCGCCTGCTTGAGCCTCTCGATCGCCTGCTGGTGGCGCGGGTGCTCGCGAACGACTTGCCGGAACGCCTCGAGCACGGCCGCGCGGTGCTTCAGGAGCGTCAGCAACTGCCCGGTCCAGAACTGGCGCGTCGGGCGCAGGGGGACGTTCATTGCCATGGGCCCATTATTCCGGATGCGGCGCGCGCTGATCAAGGCCGAGCCGCGCGCACGCGCGATGCGGGTCACGGCCGGCCCGGCACGCGCTACAATCGGCGCATTTCGACTCGCAAAATCGTCGTCGCCGGGAGGGCCGAGCAATGAAGAAGATCGAAGCCATCGTCAAGCCATTCAAACTCGATGAGGTGCGCGAGGCGCTCTCCGAAGTCGGGGTCACCGGCCTGACGGTCACCGAGGTCAAGGGCTTCGGCCGGCAGAAGGGGCACACCGAGCTCTATCGCGGCGCCGAGTACGTGGTCGATTTTCTGCCCAAGGTAAAGGTCGAGGTGGTGGTTGCGGAGAACCAGGTCGAGGCCGCGATTGAGGCGATCATCAAGTCGGCGCGCACCGGCAAGATTGGCGATGGCAAGATCTTCGTCACGGCGGTAGAGCATGTAGTGCGAATCCGCACCGGCGAGACCAACGAGGCGGCGGTTTAAGGCCGCTCGGCGACGAAGCGGCACCCCTCGGCCCCTCCGCCACGAAGCAGCGGTGTAATGCTCGCTCGGTAACGAAGCGGCGCCCTCATCGCGATCTTAGCGCCCGGCCTTTAGCAGCACCAGGACTGCACCCCCGCCGCCGTGCGCGGCGGGCGCCTGGCAGTAGGCGAGCACCTCGTCGCGCGCCGAAAGCCAGTGCCTGAGCTTGCCCTTGAGCACCGGCTCGCGATTCTTCGAGCCGTGCCCCTTGCCGTGAACGATGCGTACGCAGCGCCGACCGCGCGCCACACAGTGGTGCAGGAAGCCGCTCACGCTCTCGGCCGCCTCGAGCCGGTTCATGCCGTGCAAGTCGAGACTGTCCTGCACCGTCCAGTGCCCGCTTCGCAGCCGCCGCAGCAGTTGGCGCGACATACCCTCGCGCAGGAACACCAGCTCTTCACCCGAGTCGAGCGCGTCGTCGAGCGACACCGGCCCGGAGAGGCTCTCTTCGAGCGCGGCGCGCTCGTCGCGGCGCGTCTGCAGCGGCTCCGGCGCCGGCTTGGCGCGCTCAAGCGGCACTCGGCGCGCGCGCGAACGCGCGAGCGGCCGCACGTCCGAGACGGCTTCGCGGAATTCGTCTTCCGGAGTGGGTTTCGGCATGCTGGCCTCCGGGTCGGACTGCGCGGCCGCTGGCCTCAACCGGCGAACGCGTCCAAATGCTTTTCGGCGTCGAGCGCCGCCATGCAGCCGGTCGAGGCGCTGGTCACCGCCTGGCGGTAGACGTGGTCCTGCACGTCGCCCGCGGCGAACACACCGGGGACGCTGGTGGCCGTGGCGTTCCCGTTGCGCCCGCCCTGCGTGATGATGTAGCCGTTCACCATCTCCAGCTGGCCGGCGAAGAGCTCCGTATTGGGCGTATGACCGATGGCGACGAACAGGCCCTTAACCGCGAGCTCCTTCGCCCTGCCGTGCTTGACGCCCTTGATCCGAACGCCGGTCACGCCGCTCGCGTCGCCCAGCACTTCGTCCATCACGGCGTCGAGCTCGAGGGTGATCTTGCCGTCCGCGACCCGCTTCATCAGCTTGTCGACCATGATCTTCTCGGCGCGGAACTTGTCGCGACGGTGCGCCAACGTCACGTGCTTGCAGATGTTGGCGAGATATAGAGCTTCCTCGACCGCGGTATTGCCGCCACCCACCACCGCCACGTCCTGGTTCTTGTAGAAGAAGCCGTCGCAAGTGGCGCAGGCCGACACGCCCCGCCCCATGAACTTCTGCTCCGAGGGCAGGCCGAGGTACTTGGCTGAGGCGCCGGTGGCGATGATCAGCGCATCGCAGGTGTAATGAGCGTTGTCGCCTTCGAGGACGAATGGGCGCTCGTTCAGGCGCGCCTTCTGGATGTGGTCGAACACCACCTCGGTCTCGAAGCGCTCGGCGTGCTTCTGGAAACGCTCCATCAGCTCAGGACCCTGCACGCCATCGGCGTCGGCGGGCCAGTTGTCGACGTCGGTGGTAGTCATCAGCTGGCCGCCCTGGGCAATACCGGTAAGCAACACCGGCTTCAGGTTGGCTCGCGCGGCGTAAACCGCCGCGGTGTAGCCGGCCGGGCCGGAGCCGAGGATAAGGAGGCGGACGTGGCGCTTGGTCATCTCGAGGAGCTTATGGTCGGATTCGCGATCGGGCGGGAATTATAAACGGGGTATTGCGCGCCTCAGGTCGCCGATTTCCAGGTCGCGCAATGCGAGCGGGGCCCTGGCCGCGTTTCTGCTACCATAATCCGATCGCCACGCTAGCAGGACCAAGGAGGACTATGTCGACCATGGCTACGACGTCGCCGGCGACAGTGTCGACGACTGTACTGAAGGCGGTGCCGCTGTTCGCAACGGTGCCGGAAGACGCGCTGCGTACCCTTGCCACCATCGTCACGCGCCGCAGCGCCACGCGCAGCACGATAATCATGTCGGCAGGCGACCAGACCGACTCGCTCTACATTGTGCTCTCGGGCCGGCTCAAGGTGATGATGAGCGACGCCGACGGCAAGGAAGTGATCCTGA
>Ga0214471_10001815_pt1 | contig 16870 bp, 17 predicted proteins | sample RVTome_5_FD_207665 | JGI IMG/M metagenome (GOLD analysis project Ga0214471, IMG submission 207665) | Soil microbial communities from uranium-contaminated site in the Upper Colorado River Basin, Wyoming, United States - RVT142D155 | ecosystem: Environmental > Terrestrial > Soil > Contaminated >... | reverse complement strand
GAGGCGCAGCGCATCGACGAGGCCGGCGCCTACGTCGAGGTGCTCACCGTCGTGCCGGCGCTCTTCGAGCGCCGGGAGCTGGTCGTCCACCGCGGCGCGGCGGACGGCTCGTTCGCCGCCGAGCCTCTGCGGCTCGAGCTCGACGAGCGCGTGCACGCCCTGCTCGAAGGGCCGTCGGCGGCGCCGCTGCTGGCGTGGAGCGACGACGGGATCGCGCGGGTGAGCCTCGCCGGCACGAAGCTCGCGCTCGAACCGCTCGTCGCCGCGCCATCGCCGCTCGCCGGCAGCCGCGCCTTTCTGCCCGACCTCGAGCTCACCGCCGACGTCGACGGCGATGGCGAGCGCGACCTGCTGCTGCCGGGTGACGCCGCGCTCGCCGTGCATCTCGCCACCGCCGCAGGGCTGTCGGCGAAGCCGGTGGCGCGAGTCGCCTATGCGCTCGAGGAGCGGCTCCCGGGCGACGCCCGCCACTACCGCCGCGGTGCGCGCCGCCACCTGCCGTTGCCGGCGCTCGTCGATCTCGACGGCGACCGCCGGCCCGAGCTCGTCTTCCGCGAGGCGGAGCGCGATTGGAACCGCCTGCGCGTCTTGCGCAACCTGGGCGGCGGCCGCTTCGGCCCGCCCGTCGATCCGCTCGCCGGCCGCGCCCGCGACGCCGAGCCCGAGATCGTCTGGCTCGGCGACCTCGACGGCGATGGCCATGCGGAGCTGGTCAGCTCCGAGGAGCTCGGCGGCGACGCCGACTCGCTGCGCGCGGGGATGAAGGAGGCGAAGCGCCCGCGCCACCGCTACCGCGTGCATCCGCTGGGCGAGGACCTGGTGTGGGATCCCGAGCCGGCGCGTAGCTTCGAGCTCGAGGGCCACGTCTTCGGCGGCGGCGGCGAGGGGCTCGGCCTTCCGGACGGCATCGGCGATCTCGACGGCGACGGCCGCGTCGACTTCGTCGGCCTGACCCTCGACTTCTCGCTGGTGCAGGCGCTGCGGGTGATGACGGCGCGCTCGATCCGGCTCGGGCTCGACTTCGAGCCGTACTGCCAGCAGGCCGACGGCCGCTTCCGCTCGGCGCCCGGGCAGGACCTCGGCGGCAAGTTCACGCTCCGCCTCGACCGGCTGCGCGTCGGCCGCCTGTCGTCGTTCGCCGGCGACTTCGACGGCGACGGCCGCGCCGACTTCGTGCAGCTCGGGCGCGGCAAGAGAGTCTCCATCCGCTACGGCCGGCCCGGCTGCCGCTTTCCGGCCGCCGACGAGGACGTCCTCGAGCTCGCGGCCGAGCCGGCGGATCTCGCGCTCGTGCGCGTCGTCGACCTCGACGGCGACGGCCGCAGCGATCTGGTCGCGACCGAGCCGCCGCGCAAGGGCGCGGTCGGCGGACGTGGCGCCCTCGATCTCTACTTCGCCGCGGAGGATCGATGAGCGGGTCGCCGAGGCGCGCCGCCGCGCTCGCGCTGGCGGCTCTCGCCGCGGTGGCGGCGGACGCCCAGACGCGCGGCGCGGAGCGCGTCGAAATCGGGCTCGGCGGCGCTCTCGTCGCCGTCGCGGCGCCGGAGCCGGGCGGGCCGCTCTTCGTCCTGGTGCGTCCCGCCGGGGGGGTCGACGACGCTCGCCGTCAAGTGACTCTCTCGACGGGAGGCATGGAGGTCGAGCCCATGGCGCCAGCCGGAGAGGGGCCCGACGCGCCGCGGCGGCTGCTGCGAATCCGCGGCGACGAGCCGCGCGTCGAAGTCCTCGCCGAGTCGCTCGGCGGCTGGACGAAGGCGCTCGCGGCGCTCGATCTCGGCGGTGGACCGGAGCTCGTCGCCGCCGGTCTCGGGCGGCTGGCGACGCTCGGGCCGCTGGCACGGCCCGGCGGCAACGAGCGTACGCTCCTCGAGCACCCCGGCTTCGACCTGCGCTCGCTCCACCCTTCGCCGCTCAGCGTCGGCGTCGAGCGCGGCGTTGCCGCCGCGGAGGTCGGCGCGCTGCGCCTGTGGAGGCCGGCGGCCGCCGGCGGCCTCGAGCTCGCCGCCGATCTCGGTCTGCCGTTCACGGTGGAGCGCCGCGCGGCGGGACTGCGACTGGCCGGTCCGCCGGTGTTCGAGCTGGCGCGCGACGCGGCGGGGCGGCGGCGCTTCGCCGTCGGACCGGAGGCGCGGGGCGCGGCGCGCCTGCGCGTCCTGCTCGTCGAGGAGGGCGCGAACGGCGGCTGGACGACGACCGAGTGCTGGACCGCGCTGCCGGCGCCCGAGTCGGTCGAGGCGAGCTGGATCGTCGACGGCGACGACGGACCCCTGCTCGTCGTGCGCAGCCAGGGTGCGCTCGAGATCAACGCCTTCGAGAGCCAGCTCTGGCGCCTCTACCGGCTGGGTCCCGACCGCACGCGCGCCGGCCGTCCGCCGGCGCTGGCGCTCGCCGTCGACTCGAAGCGCTGGCACGACAGCGAGGCGCACGTCGCCGACGCCGACGGCGACGGCCGCGCCGACTTGCTGCTGGCGCGCCCCGAGGGGTTGACGGGGAGCGATCTCGTCGTCGAGCGCTACGCCGGCCTCGGCGGCGGTCGCTTCGATCGCCGCTCCCGGCGCACCGACCTCGACGACGCCCCGCGCAGCTTCCGCTGGCTCGACGACGTCGACGGCCGCGGACGGCCCGGTCTGGCGACGCTTCGCGGGCGCGAGGTCGCCGTCTGGCGAACGGCGCGCGAGGGAAGCCGCGCGCTCGAGCGCGAGCCGCTCCTGCGCGAGCCGATCGGCGCGGACGGCGAGCCGGAGGTCCGCTTCGAGTTGCTCGGCGCCGCGCCCCGCGCCGGCGCGCCGCCGGAGATCCTGGTCCTCGCCGTTCCGGAGAAAGGCGAATCCCGCCTGCTCCGGCTGCCGCTGCCAGCGCGCTGAGTCAGCCGGCCGGGTCGCGCCGCTCGAGCAGCATCGCATCGCCGTAAGAGTAGAAGCGGTAGCCGGCGCGGATCGCCTCGTCGTAGGCGGCGAGCACGCGCTCGCGGCCGGCGAAGGCGGCGACGAGGAGGAGCAGCGTCGAGCGCGGCAGGTGGAAGTTGGTGAGGAGCACGTCGACGACGCGGCAGCGGAAGCCCGGCGTGACGAAGAGCTCGCTCGCGGCGGCGCCTGCTTGCACCTCGCCGCCGGCGGCGAGCGCGGCGCTCTCCAGCGCCCGCACCACGGTGGTGCCGACGGCGACGATGCGGCGGCCTTCGCGGCGCGCGCGCGCGATCGCCTCCGCCGCGGCGGCCGGGATCTCGTAGCGCTCGCTCGCCATGCGGTGCTCGTGCACGAGCTCGGCGGTGATCGGCTTGAAGGTGCCGATGCCGACGTCGAGCGTGATCGCGGCACGCTCGACGCCGCGTGCGGCGAGCGCGGCGAGGATCGCCACGGAGAAGTGCAGGCCGGCGGTCGGCGCGGCCACGGCTCCCGGTCGGCGCGCGTAGACGGTCTGATAGCGCTCGCGGTCGGCCGGCTCGTCGGGGCGGGCGATGTACGGCGGCAGCGGCACGTGGCCCAGGCGGTCGAGGTGGGGCTCGATCGGCTCGGAGAAGGCGAGGCGGTGCCGGCCGTCGTCGCTCTTGGCGACGACCTCGGCGGTGAGACCGGGTGCGAGCTCGAGGCGGGTGCCCGGCCGCGCCTTGCGGCCCGGGCGGGCGAGGCAGTCCCACTCGGCCGTGCCGTGGCGCTCGACGAGCAGCAGCTCGACGCGCGCGCCGCCGGGCGCGCGGCGGGCGAAGAGGCGCGCCGGGATCACTCGCGCGTCGTTGACCACCACGAGATCGCCCGGACGCAGGAGCGCCGGCAGATCGGCGATCCCGCGATGGCGCGCCTCCCCCGCGGCGTCGACGACGAGCAAGCGGCTCTCGCCGCGCGGCAGCGCGTGCTGAGCGATGCGATCGGCGGGAAGGTGGTAGTCGAAATCGGCGACGCGCACGGCCTGCGAGCTTACTCGGCGCGCGGCGCCGCACGTCGCGCGCGCGCGATCCCGCGGCCGTCGAAGCGGTCGCGCAAGCCTTCGGCGACGAGGTTGCAGCCGACGAGCGTCGTGCCGAGCGCGATGCCCGGAGCGATCGAGATCCACGGCGCCACCGACAGCAGGTCGCGCCCGTCGGCGATCAGCCGGCCCCAGGAGGCGGCGGGAGGCGGCGCGCCGTGGCCGAGGAACGACAGCGCCGCTTCGGCGGCCACCGCGCCCGCCAGGCCGAGCGACGCTTCGACGACGACGGGCGCGAGGGCGTTGGGCAGCACGTGCCGCAGCGCCAGACGGACGCCGCCGACGCCTCCGGCGCGCGCTGCGAGGACGTAGTCGGCAGCGCCGATGCGTCGCGCCTCGGCGCGCACCAGGCGCGCCACCGGCATCCAACCGGTTGCGCCGAGCACGAGCACGAGGATCCACGCCGAAGGCCGCACGACGGCGGCCAAGGCGACGAGGAGGAAGAGGCGAGGGAACGCTTGCGCCGATTCGATGAGCGCCACCAGCGCCGTCGCGCGGCCGCCGCGGGCGAGGCCGGCGGCGAGGCCGATCGGCACGCCGAGGGCGAGCGCCACCGCCACCGCCGACAAGCCGACGCCGAGCGACAGCCGCGCGCCGGCGAGCAGGCGGGCGGCGACGTCGCGCCCGTAGCGGTCGCTGCCGAGCCAGAAGCGCACGACGCTCCCCGCGGCGGCGGGATCGGCGAGCTCTTCCCGGCGCACGAGCCGCTCGCGGCCGCCACCGACGAGGCGCAGCCGGTCGCCGTCGACCTCGACGTGCTCGGCGGCGAGCCGCCGTCCGTCGGTGAGCTCGACGGCGACGAAACGCGCGCCGGGCCGGGCCAGCGCGGCGACGGCAGGATCGAGGGAACGGTCCGGGTGGTGCGGCCAGAGCGCGCCACCGACGAGCGCGGCGAGCGCGAGCGCGGCGAGCAGGCCCGCACCCAGCGCGACCTCGCGCCCTGCGCCGCCGGCGTCAGTCATGGCGCTCGCGCGTGCGGCTGCGCGGATCGAGGGCGGCCTGGGCGAGGTCGGCGGCGAGGCCGGCGAGCACGACCGCGGCGGCCACTGCCGCGGTGACGGCGAGCAGCACCGGGTAGTCGCGGCTCTCGAGCGCGTCGTAGGCGAGCCGTCCGAGCCCGGGGCGCGAGAAGACGACCTCGACCGTCAGCGAGCCGGAGAGCAGGCCGGCGGTGGAGAGGCCCGCGAGCTCGACGAGCGGCGCGCCGGCTGGACGCAGGGTGTGGCGCAGGAAGAGGGCGGTGGGCCGCAGCCCGCGCGCACGGCCGGCGAGCGCGAACGGCTCGGATGCGCTCTCGAGCAGGACGGCGCGCGCGAAGCGCGCCGTGGCGGCGGCGGCGGGAAGGCCGAGGGCGAGCGCGGGGAGCGCGAGGTGGGCGAGCGCGTCGCCGAGACGGGCGAGCACGGGCCAGCTCGCGGCGGCGGGGGAGGCGATGCCGCCGGCGGGCAGCAGCGGCCACTCGACGGCGAGCGCGAGCAACAGCGCGAGGCCGAGCCAGAAGGCCGGCATCGACCACAGCGCGAGCGCCAGCGCGCGCACGGCGTGGTCGAGAGCGCGTCCGGCGCGGCGCGCGGCGAGCGCGCCCAAGGGGACGCCGAGGAGGAACTCGAGGCCGAGCGCGGCGCCGGCGAGAGTCACGGTGTGCGGCGCGGCCTCGGCGACGAGCTCGGCCACCGGACGTTGTCGCGCGAACGAAATGCCCCAGTCGCCGCGCGCGGTGGCGGCGAGGTAGCGCACGTAGCGCTCGGCGAGCGGCCGATCGAGGCCCAGCGCGGCGCGCACGCGCAGCCGCTGACTGGCCGGCACGCGCGGATCCTCGCTGAGCGCTCCCGGCCCGCCGGGGAGGAGGTGGAGGAGCGCGAAGGTCGCCGTGAGAACCAGCCAGAGCAGCAGCAGGCCAGCCACGACGCGCCGCGCGACGAAGGCCGTCACCGCCGGCTCACGGCCGCGCCGGCGCGCGCCAGCGCGGCAGGCTGGCGAACGCGGAGAGCGGCGTGATCTCGGCGCCCGCGATGTCGGCGCGCACCGCCGCCAGCCGCGGCGGCTCCCAGAGGAACGTGTACGGCTGCTCGACGTGCAGCAACCGCTGCAGGCGCACGAGCGGCTCGCGCGTGGCGAGCGCCGTCGGCGCGGCGCGTGCGTCGTCCAGGGCGCGATCGACCTCGGCGCTCGCGTAGCCGATGAAGTTCCAGCCCTCCGCCGCTTCGTGCGAGTGGAAGTAGGGGCGAAAGTCGAGGGTGGTGTCGATGCCCCAGCCCATCAGCGTGGCATCGAACTCGCCGGCGAGATTGAGCTCGGTCAAGGTGTTGATCTCGAGCAGCCGCGGCGTGGCGCGGACGCCGACCCGCAGGAGCTGCTCCTGGATCAGCACCGCCGCGTCGGCGCGCAGGCGGTTGGTGCTGTTCGTCGTCAGCTCGAACGCGAAAGGCCGGCCCTGGCGCTCGACGATGCCGTCGCCGTCGCGGTCGGCGAAGCCGCGCCGCGCGAGGATGGCGCGCGCCTCCGCGGGCGCATAGGGCCAGGGCGCGAGCTCGGGATCGCGCGCCCAGACGTCGCTCGGCACCGGACCGGCGGCGACGCGGGCGCGTCCGCGCCAGAGCGCGTCGACGAGCTGCTGGCGATCGATGGCGAGCGTGAGCGCGCGGCGGATCTCGGGATCGTCGAACGGCGGGCGGCGCAGGTTCCAGGCGATGCAGTCGTATTGCCGCGCCGCGCTCGCGAGCAGCCGGAGGCGGGCGGCGCGGGTCACGCGCTCGGCGTCGAGCGGCGAGAGCCCGTCGGCGAAATCGAACTCGCCGGCGAGCAGCCGCTCGACGAGCGCGGCAGGGTCGGGCGTGACGCGAAAGATCACCGAGCGGTCCGGCGCCGGTCCCGGTCCCGCGTAAGTTGGATTCGGCTCCAGCTCGAGCTCGAGGCCCGGCTGCCAGGCCGCCAGTCGATACGGTCCGCTGGTGGCGAGTCGCTCGCGGAAGCGGTTGGCGGCGCCGCGCCACTCGGCGAACGGGATGTCGCCCCAGGCGTGCGCCGGCAGCACGTGACCGTCGTTGACGTCGACCAGCCGGTACGGCCCGGGCGCTTCGAGAAGGAAGCGCACGGTGCGCTCGTCGAGGACCTCGAGCGCGGCGACGACGCGCTTGGAGTCGGCGTAGGGCCACGCGACCTCCGCGGCGCGCTGCGCGCGCAAGCTGAATTCGACGTCGCGCGCGGTCACCGGGTGGCCGTCGCTCCAGCGCGCGTCGGCGCGCAGGTGGAACGTCATGGCGCGGCCGTCGGCGGAGACCTCCCAGCGCTCGGCGAGCGCCGGCGCGAAGCTCGGCGGATGCTCGGCGAAGTCCGGCTGCTCCTCGACCAGACCGAGAAAGAGCAGGTCGAGCACCTCGGCCGTGAAGCGCACGTTGGGCGCCACCAATTCGTTGACGCCGGCGAGATCGACGGCAGTCGCCACCACCCAGGGCCGGAGGCGTGCCGCGGGGAGCTCGGCGACGGGGCGCTCGCCGCACGCGGCGGCGAGGACGAGGCCGGCGGCGATCCACCGCCGGGGACGACCGGTGCAGCGGGACATGTGGCCGGAGGATAGAGGAGGCGGGCTGAAAACACGAAGGCGGGAGCCTCGCGGCTCCCGCCCTCCCCGCGCTCGACGCGGCCGGCGCGTCAGCGGATGCTGATCTTCTTCGGCTTGGCGTTCTCCTGCTTGGGCAGGGAGATGTGCAGCACGCCGTTGTCGAAGTTGGCGTCGACCTTGTCGGTGCGGACCGACGAGGGCAGCGTGAACGAGCGGGTGAAGTGCCCGTAGGAGCGCTCCAGGCGATGGAACTCCTCGCCCTTGGTCTCCTTCTCGAACTTGCGCTCGCCGGCGATGGTGAGGACGTTGTTCTCGAGCGTGATGTCGATGTCTTCCTTCGTCATGCCCGGCAACTCGACGGCGAACATCAGCGCGTCCTCCTTCTCGCGGATGTCGACGGGCGGCAGCCAGGCGCGGCTGGCGACGTCTTCGGTCGGCAACTGAGCTCCCCAGACGTCCTGGAGCATCTGATTGAACATGCGGTCGAGCCGGTTGCGGAAAATGTCGGTCTCGGGCGTCCAGCGGGTGATGGCAGTGGTCATCTTCGTCCTCCTTGGGGATCGGAGAGGGACCCTCACTTGGGCCAGTCATGCGTCCACAACACTCAGGTAATATGGTTTATTCCCGAGAGCAAAAAAATCTTAGCGCAAATTAATCAGATTTGCAAAAAGCACTGAAAAAGAAGAAGTTCGAACGGACTCCCGACGACCGCGAGTGCTATCGTTGCCGTGTCCATGCGAGACGTGCGGCGCCCGGCACGCTGGTTCTGGATCCTCACGGCGCTCGTTGGCAGCTTCTTCCTGCTCGACCTCGGCCTGTTCTATTGGCTGGTCTCGCGGGCTCTCTCGCAGCAGGAGCTCGATCGCGTGCTGCTCGAAGCGCGCCAGGAGGCGCAGGAGCTGGCCTCGCGCCTCGCGCGCAGCGCCGAGCGCACCGGCGGAGACCTCTTCACCGCCGTCGCCCTCGAGCAGCAGACCCAGGCCTATATCGATTCGGTACTGCGCCAGCGTCGGATTGTCCAGACCGTCGAAGTCACCGACCGCAACGGCGTGCTGGTCATGCGCGAGCGCCACCTCGCCGAGGGCGGCTCCGCGGCCGGTCCGGCTGCCGGGCCCGGCGCCGCCGATCGTCGCCGTGCCGCCGCCGAGGACTCGAACGCCGCGGCGAACGATGCCGTCGAGGCGCTCGGCTCGCTCGACGTGAGCGTTCCGATCGGGAGCTACGGCGCGCTGCGCATCGGGCTCAGCCCGGCCGAGATGAACCGCCGCCTGGGACAGCTGCGGGGAGAGCTGGTGCGGCAGACGCTGTGGATCGGCGGCCTGACGCTGCTGCTCGTCACCGTCGCGGTCGTGCTGCTGTCGATCCTGATTCGCCGCGGCGAGCGGCTCGAGCAGCAGGCGGGCGAGGCCGAGCGGCTCGCCGCCATCGGCACCCTCGCCGCCGGCCTCGCGCACGAGATCCGCAACCCCCTCAATTCGCTCAACCTCAACATGCAGCTGCTCGAGGAGGACCTGCCGGCCGGCGACGTCGGCGAGGCGAGCCGCCGCCTGACCACGGTGACGCGCTCGGAGATCGCCCGTCTCGAGCGGCTGGTCTCGGAGTTCCTCGCTTACGCGCGGCCACGTCCCCTCGAGCCGAGCGATGTCGCGGCGGTGGACCTGCTGATCGCGGCGCGCGAGGTTCTCGCCGGCCAGATGGCGCAGCGCGGCGCCGCGGTCCGGCTGGTCGACGAGAGCGAAGAGGCCTGCGTGCGCGTCGACGAGGAGCAGATGCAGCAGCTCCTCCTCAATCTGATGCAGAACGCGCTCGCGGCCACCGAGGGCACCGGGCGGCGCCCGGACATCCTCCTGCTGGCGCGTCGCGAAGGCGAACGCGTCGAGCTCGAGGTGCAGGACAACGGCCGCGGTATCCCGCCCGCCGACCGGGCGCGCATCTTCGACGCCTTCTACTCGACCCGCAAGGGCGGCACCGGGCTGGGGCTGGCGATCGCGCAGCGCATCGCGCAGGCGCACGGCGGCGAGCTGCGCTGCGACAGCGACTACGGATTCGGCTCGCGGTTCGTCGTCAGCCTGCCGCTGCAGGCCGGCGACGCCGGCAGCGACGCGTAGAATCACGGCGATGAGCAGGCAGACCGGCGCGGCGGCGATCCGCCGCCTGGGCATTCTCACCGGCGGCGGCGACGCGCCCGGCTTGAACGCCGTCATTCGCTCGCTGGTGCGCACCGCCGAGCGCGCCGGCGGCGTCGCGAGCACCGGCATCGTCGACGGCTTCGAGGGCCTGCTCGATCGCCGCTTCGTCCCCCTCGATCACGCCGCGACGAGCGGCCTCGTGCGGCGCGGCGGCACCGTCCTCGGCACCACCAACCGTTGCAATCCGTTCGCTTTCGCCGGTGCCGACGGCGTGCCTCACGACCGCTCGCGCGAAGTGCTCGCCAACGCCCGGGAAGCCGGGCTCGACGGCGTCGTGGTGATCGGCGGCGACGGCAGCCTGCGCATCGCCGACGAGCTCGGCCGTCTCGGTCTGCCAGTGGTGGGCGTGCCGAAGACGATCGACAACGATCTGGCGGCGACCGATTTCACTTTCGGCTTCTGGACCGCCATCGGCACCGCCACCGACGCGCTCGACCGGCTGCGCGACACGGCGGAGAGCCACCATCGCGTGATGATGCTCGAGGTGATGGGGCGCGACGCGGGCTGGATCGCGCTCTATGCCGGCATCGCCGGCGCGGCCGACGTCATCCTCATTCCCGAGATCCCGTACCGCATCGAGACGATCGAGGCGACGGTCGAGCGCCGCGCCGCGCGCGGCCAGGCCTACTCCCTGATCGTCGTCGCCGAGGGCGCGCGGCCGGAAGGAGGGGAGGCTTCGTACCTGACGCGCGATGCCGGCGACGGGCATCCTCGCCACGGCGGCGCGGCCGAGCGGCTGGCGGGCGAGCTCCGGCCGCGCATCGCGCACGAGATCCGCTCGACGGTGCTCGGCCATCTGCAGCGCGGTGGCTCGCCGGTGCCCTTCGATCGCATCCTGGCGACGCGGCTCGGCGCCCGCGCCGCCGAGCTGGCGCTCGCCGCGCGCTGGGGGCGCATGGTCTGCCTGCGCGGCGACGCGATCACCGACGTGGCGATCGCCGACGCCGTGGCGCGGCAGAAGTTCGTCGATCCGGCCGGCGAGCTGGTCGCCGCCGCGCGCGCCACCGGCATCGGCTTCGGCGACGACGCCTGAGCGCGGCGCGCGCTCAGCTCTTGTCGTCGCTGGCGTCGACGATGGCGTCGAAGTCCTCTTCGGTGACGAACTGGTCCGGCTCGTCGTTGCCGCAGGCGGTGCAGATCGCCTCGGTACAGGCGCCGTCCTTCCATTCGAAGACGTAGCACGGCGTCTCGCAGTTGAGGCAGATCAGGTAGTCGGGGGAGAGCATGGCGGCACCTCCTCTCGGCCGGGAGAGCGACGTCGATCTTGCGCCGGCGAGCCGGCAGCGGGCAAGGGGTGACGGGAGCGGAAGTCGCGCACGGCGGCGAGGAACTCGGTCGGCTTCTCCCACTGCACGCCGTGTCCGGCCGCCGGCACCACGGTGAGCTCGGCCTCGGGCAGCGCCCGGCGCATGGCGTGCCCGACCTCGACGCGGAACAGCGTGTCGCGCTCGCCCCAGATCAGGCCGACGGGAATGCGGATGCGCGCCAGGTCGCCGTCGTCGAAGGCGTCGGCCTCGCGCACCGTGGCGAGGACGTCCTGCACGGTGGGCGTGCGATAGAGCAGGAAGAGCCCGAATTGGCCGAGGCGCAGGAACCAGGGCGGGCGCACGAAGAGCGCCTGCCACATGCCGCGGATGTCGCCGGGCGTCTGCACGCGCACCATGCTCTCGATGCGCCGCCAGTCCTGGTGGCGGTAGCCGCCGGGGACGACGAGGACGAGGCGCGCGGCGAGCTCGGGGCGAGCGGCGGTGAGGCGCACGGCGATCCAGCCGCCGAGGCTGACGCCGCAGACCGTCGGCCGTCGCCCGGGGAGCTCGCGCCGGACGACCTCTTCGACGACCCCGACCGCCTCGGCGACGCCGATCGCGGCGCGCGGCCCGCGGGTGCCGCCGTTGGCCGAGAGCTCGGGGACGACGAGGTCGCACTCGTCGCGCAGCCCGCCGACGAGCGGCAGGTAGGTCGCCGAGGTCGCGCCCATGCCGTGCAGCAGCACCCACGGCTCGCCGCCCGGCTTGCCGCCGCGCCAAACCCGGACCGTCCACGGACCGATCTCGAGCGACTTCGCCCGCATGCCGCGCGCGCGCATGGCGGCGGCGGTGGCGGCGGCGACGGCGCGGGCGAACACGCCGTGCACGCTAGCATCGGCCGCCGCTTTCGAGGCCGCCCGCATTGACCGCGCCGGCCCGCCGGTGATACCGTTCGCGTTCCCGCATTCGCCGGGGTGTCGAAAGGTCCGATCGTCATGTTCGCTGTCATCGAAACCGGAGGCAAGCAGTACCGTGTCGAGAAGGGCAACGTCCTCGACGTCGAGCTGATCGCGGATGCGAATCAGGCCGGCGACAAGGTCGCCTTCGAGCGCGTGCTGTTCATCTACGGCGAAGGCGGAACCCGCGTCGGCAACCCGGTCATCCCGGGCGCCCGCGTCGAGGGCACGCTGGTCGCCGCCACGCGCGGGCCCAAGGTCCGCATCTTCAAGCACAAGCGCCGCAAGGGCTACAAGCGCCGGGCGGGCCATCGTCAGGATTACGCGCGCGTGCGCGTCGACGAGATCGTCGTCTGAGCGGCAGGAGTCGCACGTCATGGCACACAAGAAAGGGCAGGGCTCGAGCCGCAACGGCCGCGATTCGAACGCGCAGCGGCTGGGCGTGAAGGCGTTCGGCGGCCAGCAGGTCACCGGCGGCAGCATCCTGGTGCGTCAGCGCGGGACGAAGTTCAATCCCGGCAAGAACGTCGGCATCGGCAAGGACGACACCCTGTTCGCCAAGATCGCGGGCAAGGTCGAGTTCCAGAACCGCGGCCGGCGCGGAATGTACATCCACGTCGTGGAGTGATCTCGAAGAGACTGCGGCCCTCCGGGCCGCGGGCTCGGCGGGCGCGGCTTCGTTCCCGACTCCTTCCGGAATCCCATTGCAGTTCGTCGATGAAGCGGTCGTCCACGTCCGCGGCGGCCGCGGCGGCGACGGGTGCGTCGCCTTCCGGCGCGAGAAATTCGTTCCCAAGGGCGGTCCGTCGGGCGGCGACGGCGGCCACGGCGGCTCGGTCTGGCTGGTCGCCGACGCACGCAAGAACACCCTCTACCACCTGCAGTTCCAGTCGATCTACGCCGCCGAGCGCGGCCGGCACGGCCTCGGCGCGAAGCGCAGCGGGCGCTTCGGCGGCGATCTCGAAGTGCCGTTGCCGCTCGGCACCGTGGTGATCGACGCAGAGACCGGCGAGACGCTCGGCGAGCTGCTCGCGCCGGACGACCGCTTCCTCGCCGCCAAGGGCGGGCGGGGTGGCTGGGGCAATCAGCACTTCGCCACCCCGACGCGCCAGGCGCCGCGCTTCGCCTACCCCGGCAACGACGGCGAGGAGCGGCGACTGAAGCTCGAGCTCAAGCTGCTCGCCGACGTCGGCGTCGTCGGCCTGCCCAACGCCGGCAAGTCGACTCTCATCTCGGTGGTCTCGGCGGCGAAGCCGAAGATCGCCGACTATCCGTTCACCACTCTCGTGCCTCAGCTCGGCGTCGTCGCGCGCGGGCCGCGCGATCCGACCTTCGTCATCGCCGACCTGCCGGGCCTGATCGCCGGCGCGGCCGCGGGCGCCGGCCTCGGCATCCAGTTCCTGAAGCACGTCGAGCGCTGCCGGATCCTCGTCCACCTCGTCGACCTCTCCTCGTTCGAGGCGTCGTCGCGCGCCGACTTCGAGACCGTGGAGCGCGAGCTCGCGGCATTCGATCCCGGCCTGCTGGCGCGCGAGCGTCTGGTGGTGGGCAGCAAGCTCGACGCGGCGCGCGAGGCGCGGCGGGCGGAGCTGCGCGCCGTCGCCGCCGAGCGCGGGCTGCGCTACGTCGAGATCAGCTCGGCGACCGGCGCGGGGATCGAGCGCCTGGTGCGCCTGCTCGCCGAGCGCCTGGCGGAGGCGGCGTGAGGATCGGCGTTCTCGGCGGCACCTTCGATCCGGTGCACCGCGGCCACGTCGCCCTGGCGCGCGCGGCGCGTTCCGAGCTCGGCCTCGCTCGCGTCCTCTTCCTGCCCACGGCGCGGCCGCCGCACAAGGCCGGCCACGAGCTGGCGCCGGCGCTCGCCCGCTACGCGATGGTCGAGCTGGCGCTGCTCGACGAGCCCGACCTCTGGGTCTCGCCGCTCGAGCTCGACGAGCGCCGGACGGCCTACGCCGTCGACTCCCTCGATCGGCTGCGCCGCGAGGCGCCGGACGACGATTACGTGCTGCTCGTCGGCGCCGACTCGCTCGAGGTCTTCGATAGCTGGCGGCGCTGGCGGGATCTCGTCACCGGTTTCGAGATCGGCGCCCTGCCGCGCGCCGGATTCGAGCGCGCCGACGTGCTGGCGCGGATGACTCCGGAGCTGCGCCACGCCGTCCGCGAGGCGCGACTGACCTGGGTCCGGGGAGCCACGCATCCCGCTTCGGCGACCGAGATCCGGCGCCTCCTGCGCGCCGGCGAAGCGGCGCCCGAGGGCTGGCTCGACGAGCGAGTGCTATCCTTCCTCGCGAAGTACCGCATCTATCGATGACGCCGACTCTCGCCACGCTTCCGCTCGACACCCGCACGGCGGTGCGTGAAGCGGTCGGCGCCGTCGTCGACACCAAGGGCGAGGACGTGCGCGTGCGCCACCTCGCGCAAGTGGCCGACTTCGCCGACTGGTTCGTCGTCGCGAGCGGGTTCAACGACCGCCAGGTGCAGGCGATCGCCGACCGCGTCGAGGAGCGGCTGAAGACGGTGGGCGTCCGGCCGCTGCACGTCGAGGGCTACCGTGCCGGCCAGTGGATCCTGCTCGACTACGGCGACTTCCTGGTCCACGTCTTCCTCGACGAGCGGCGGCGCTACTACGGCCTGGAGCGATTGTGGAGCGACGCTCCCGACGCGACGGCCGAGTTCCTGCCGTGAACCCGGCGCTGGCGCCGCTCGTTCGCGCCGCGCCTTCACTCGCCTCCCAGGTCGTCAAGCTCGAGCGCGCCGCCGGCGCCGAGGCACCGGTGCTCGTTCTCGGCGAGCCCGGCACCGGCCGCTCGACACTGGCGCGCGCCCTCCACGCCGCCAGCCGGCGTGCCGCGGCTCCGCTCGTCGAGGTCGACGTGGCGGCGATCCCCGCCCAGCTCTTCGAGAGCGAGCTCTTCGGCCACCGTCCGGGTGCCTTCACCGGCGCCGATCGCGTGCACCTCGGCCGAGTCGCGCGCGCGGAGGGCGGCACGCTGCTGCTCGACCACGTCGAGGAGCTGCCGCTCGCCTCCCAAGCCAAGCTGCTGCGCTTCCTCTCCGAAAAGGTCTACGCGCCGCTCGGCGGCAACGAGGAGCGCGCCGACGCGCGCGTGGTGGCGGTCGGCGCCCAAGACCTGGTCGAACGCGTCGAGGCCGGCCGCTTCCGCGACGACCTCTTCTGGCGGCTCGAGGTGCTGACCTTCCGGCTGTCGCCGCTGCGCTCGCGGCGCGACGACATCCTGCCCAGCGCCGAGGCGCTGCTCGCCGATCTCGCGCTGCGGCTGGGGCGGCGGGCGCCGCGCCTGTCGGCGGCGGCGCGCGAGTGGTTCCCGTCCTACGACTGGCCGGGCAATCTGCGGCAGCTGCGCAACGTGCTCGAGCGCGCGCTCGTCGCCGGCGCAAGCGCGACCGTCGATCCGCCGCGGCCGTCGGCGGAGCGCGACGGCGGCGCGCGCTCGCTCGCCGAGGTCGAGATCGTTGCGATCCGACTCGCCCTCGCCGAGGCCCGCGGCCACCAGGGCCGCGCCGCCGAGATTCTCGGCATCAGCCGCAAGAATCTCTGGGAGAAGCGCCGGCGCTACGAGCTGCCGTAGCGGCGGCGCCGCCCGACCGTCGCCGCGAAGCGCGCGCCGAGAGCCGCGACGTGCTTGCCGAGGTCGCGCTCGGCGAGCGTGCGCGCGGCGATCGCCGCATCGAGGGCGTGCGTCGGGAAGCTGGCACGACGGGCGATGCGCTGGAGAGCGCCGCAGAGCGCGTCGACGTCGCCGTCGGCGACGAGCAGGCCCGTGACGCCTTCGGCGACGGTCTCGAGGAAGCCGCCGCCGCGCGTCGCCACGACGGGAATGCCGCGCACGATCGCCTCCAGCGCCACCATCCCGAGCGGCTCGGGCCCGCGCGTCGGGGCGACCGCGGCCCAGGCATCGGCGAGGTGCTCCTCGACGCTCTCGCGCGTGACCCAACCAGTGAAGTCGACCGCCTCGCCCACGCCGAGCTCGGCGAGGCGCCGCTCGAGCGCGCCGCGGTCGGGACCGTCGCCGACGAAGCGCAGGCGCGCGGTCGGAGCCTCCGTGCGCAGGCGGGCGAACGCGGCCGCCAGCTCGAAGACGCCCTTCTGCGCCGCCAGCCGGCCGCTGAAGACGAAGAGGGGCTTCGCGGCCGGCCGGCGGCGGAAGCCTTCGCCGGGCGGATCCACCGGCAGCGCGATCACCTCGGACTCGACACCGTTGCGCGCCAGCTCGATGCGCACCGTCTCGCTGCAGGCGAAGACGCCCTCGACGCGCCGCACGACGCGGCGCATCAGGGCGTAGCGGGGCCGGTCGCGCAGCCAGTGCGGGAGCCCGACGCAGCGGCGCCGTAGGCAGGCCATGCCCTCCGGCTCGCGGCAGGTCGTGCCGTCGGGCAGGATCTTCGAGAACACCGGGCAGACGAGCTTGAAGTCGGTGACGGCGAGGAAGGTGGGCGCGCCGCCGAGGGCGGCGAAGATCGCCGGCGAGAGGTGGTTGGCGAACATGTTGACCAGCACGATCTCGGGGGCGAAGTCGCGCACGGTACGGCGGACGGTGGCGGCGGCGGGCAGATTGACGATCTGCTCGACGCTCTGGACCCAGCGCGCCTCGCTCGCCCAGGCGACGTGATCGGCGGTGCCCTCGGCCGCGGAGCCCGCCGAGCTGGTGAGCAGGCGGACCTCGTTGCCCGCCGCCGCCAGGCCGCGGCGCAGGTCGGCGACGTAGCGCTCGGCGCCGCCGGCGTGCCGCATCCAGTCGGTGACGATGAGGACCCGCACGTCAGGCGAGGATCGGCTCGACCGGCGTCGGCACGCCGCGGCGAGCGGCGAGCTCGGCGGCGAGCACGGCGGCGAGGCTCGCGGCGCCGTCGCCGAGCGTCGCCGGCAGCGGTGCGCCGGCGGCGCGCGGCCGGCCGAGCGCGGCGGCGGCGACAGCCCCGCGCGCGCGGCCG
>Ga0214471_10001814_pt1 | contig 16872 bp, 18 predicted proteins | sample RVTome_5_FD_207665 | JGI IMG/M metagenome (GOLD analysis project Ga0214471, IMG submission 207665) | Soil microbial communities from uranium-contaminated site in the Upper Colorado River Basin, Wyoming, United States - RVT142D155 | ecosystem: Environmental > Terrestrial > Soil > Contaminated >... | reverse complement strand
GTCAACTGGCTGCGGGCGGAGGAGGCGGAGGGCATCGAGGCGCTGCGGCAGAAGTACGGGACCGAGCTCTCCCTCATCCCCGAAGAGGGCTGGACCGCCCAGAAGTATCAGGTCGTCGAAGGCTAACCTCCCGCGATCCCCCAATCCACCGGGCGGTCTGCGCAGCCGTCCACACCGCCTCCGGTTCCTTGACAGTCGGGCGCATTCCTGGTACAAGAAAAAGTCCACTCAGCACGCGATGAATGGAGCCATCGACGATGTACGCCGTGGTGGAGACGGGAGGAAAGCAGTACCGGGTTGCCCCGGGCGGGGTGATCTCCGTGGAGCGTCTCCCGGGGAAGGTGGGGGACGTGGTGGAGCTTCCCCGGGTGCTGCTGGTCGGCACGGGGGAGAAGGTGACCGTCGGGGCGCCGGTCGTCGCCGGTGCGAAGGTCCGCGCGACGATCGTGGGCCAGGTGCGGGGCCCCAAGATCACCGTCTTCAAGTTCAAGCGGCGGAAAAAATACCGGCGCAAGACCGGCCATCGGCAAGGGCTCACCCGGCTGCGGGTCGAAGACATCGCGGGGGGTTCATAGAACGGAGGGAGCCATGGCGCACAAGAAAGGGATGGGGAGTTCCCGAAACGGCCGGGATAGCCAGTCGAAGCGGCTCGGCATGAAGGCCTTCGCCGGGCAGGTGGTCCCGGGCGGGACCGTCCTGGTTCGCCAGCGCGGCACCCGATTCAGGCCCGGCTGGAATGTCGGGATCGGTCGGGACGATACACTATACGCGAAGGTGACCGGGACCGTTTCCGTCGTCCATCGGGGAGGCCGAGGCCGTTTTGTAGACGTGACCCCCCTCCCGGTGGGAGAACCCGCCGGGCGATGACCGTTGACCGACGACCGTCGTCTGACGACCGATGACCGTGGACCGCAGGGGTGGTAACTGTCAATCGTTAATGGTCAATCGTCCGGCGCCTGTGCCAAAAGCACGAATCGATTAACTATTGACCATTGACTATTGACCGTGGACCGTGATCCGTCAACCATGAACGGGTCGCGGTCACCGGTGGTCGGTCATCGGGTGAACACCGTGTTTGTTGATCTCGCACGGATCAAGGTCAAGGCGGGCCACGGCGGGAAAGGCTGCATCAGCTTTCGGCGTGAAAAGTACGTTCCGCAGGGGGGACCCGACGGCGGGGATGGAGGGCGGGGAGGCGACATCTTCGTGGAGGCCTCCCGGTCGGTGAGCACCCTCCTCGATCTCAAGTATCAGCACGAGTACCGGGCGCCCCACGGGGGTCACGGGCGGGGAAAGAAGAAGCGCGGTCGGGACGGGGCGGATGTCGTCATCCGGGTCCCCCGGGGCACGGCGATCACCAACCAGGCGACGGGTCAGCTCCTGGGAGACCTGACGGAGGACCGGCAGCAGGTCCTGGTGGCTCGCGGCGGCCGGGGGGGCAGGGGGAACGCGGCGTTCGCCACGTCGACGCAGCAGGCACCGCGGGTGGCCGAGGAGGGACGCCCAGGCGAGGAGCGGACCCTGCTCGTGGAGCTGAAGCTCCTCGCCGACATCGGGTTGGTAGGGTCCCCCAACGCCGGCAAGTCCACGCTCCTCCGGGCCCTGACGCGGGCGCAGCCGAAGATCGCCGACTATCCCTTCACCACGTTGGTCCCCAACCTCGGGGTTCTCGATCTTTCCCCGAACGACCGTGTGACGGTGGCGGACATTCCGGGGCTCATCTCGGGCGCCTCGGAAGGGGCCGGGCTCGGTCTCAGTTTTCTTCGCCACATCGAGCGCGTCCGCCTCATCGTGCACGTCCTCGACGTCTCCGAGGGTCAGGACCCCCTGAAGACGTTTGAGGCGGTGGAGGAGGAGCTCGAGGCGTACGGTCGCACCCTCACGACGCTCCCCCGACTGGTCGCGGCCAACAAGATCGATCTCCCCCACGAGCAGAACCTCGCCCACTGTCGCCCCTATTTCTCGGGCCGGGGGATCCCCCTCTACCCCGTCTCGGCCCTCACGGGCCAGGGCGTGGGCGCCCTCACCGAGAGCTTCCGGCAGCACCTCGGTCGCGCGCTGGAGCGAAGGGAGACCCGTGGATCGCGCGGAGCTCGCTAAACACGTTCGCCGCCTGGTGGTCAAGGTGGGCTCGGGCGTCCTTTCCCGGGGGACCCGCTGCTTACAGATCGAGTCGATTCAGGGCCTCGCCAAGCAGATCGCCTCGATCATGGGCCAAGGGGTGCAGGCTCTCCTCGTCTCCTCCGGGGCGGTGATGGCTGGACTCGAACGGCTCGAGCGCAGGGAGCGACCGCGGAGCATCCCCATGAAGCAGGCGGCGGCGGCCGTCGGCCAGAGCGCGCTGATGGCGACGTATGAAGAGGCCTTTCGACCCTTCGGCATCAAGGTCGCCCAGATCCTCCTCACGCAGGAGGATGTCCGGGACCGGATGCGATATCTCAACGCGCGTAACACCCTCTTCGCGCTCCTCGAGCTGGGCGTCCTGCCCATTGTGAACGAGAACGACACGGTCGCGGTCGAGGAGATCAAGTTCGGGGACAACGACATCCTGTCGGCGCTGGTCGCCGCGCTGGCGGAGGCGGATCTGTTGATCATGCTCACCGATCAGGACGGGCTCTACACCGCGGACCCCCGCGCAAACCCCGAGGCGCGGCTGATTCCGGTCCTCGCGAGCCCATTCCCCGCGGACGCCTTCTGGGCCGGTCCCACTCGCACGGCGGTTGGGATCGGGGGGATGGCCTCGAAAGTGGAGGCGGCAAAGGTCGCGACCGCCTCGCACATTCCGGCGCTCGTGGCGAACGGCCTCACCCCGGACATCCTTGTCCGTCTCCTGGCGGGCGAGTCGCTCGGCACCCTCTTCCTCCCCCAGGCGACCCGGATGGGCGGGCGCAAACAATGGCTGGCCTTCGCATCGCATCCGAAGGGGGGCATCCGGGTGGATGCGGGGGCGAAGCGAGCGCTCATGCGGGAGGGGCGGAGTCTCCTGCCCTCCGGGGTCCAGGGGACGGTGAAGGGGTTCGAGGCAGGGGATGTGGTGTCGATCCTCGGGGGGGAAGACGAGGAGTTCGCCCGGGGGCTCGTGAATTACAGTGCCGACGAGGTGGAGCGGATCAAGGGACGCAAAAGCGACGAGATCGAGCGGATTCTGGGGTACAAACACTCGGACGAGGTCATCCACCGGGACAATCTCGTGATCCTGGAGGGGCGCAGTTGAGGGAGGTGGAGGCGATAGCCCGTCAGGCCCGGGAGGCGACGCGCGCCATGGCGGTTGCCTCGACCGAGGTCAAGAATCGGGCGCTTGCGGCCATGGCCCAGGGGCTTCTCGATCGTCAGGGGGAGATCCTGGACGCGAACGCGGCGGATCTCGCTGCGGCGCAGGGAGGGGGGCATCCCCCCGCCTTTCTCGACCGGCTGCGCCTCGATCCCGATCGGGTGCGGGCCATGACGCGCGGGCTCGAGGATGTGGCCGCCCTCCCCGATCCCGTGGGAGAGATCACCGGCGTGGAGCGCCGCCCGAACGGCCTCTGGGTGGGACGCATGCGCGTCCCCCTCGGCGTCATCGCCGTCATCTACGAGTCGCGGCCCAACGTGACCGCCGATGTGACCGGGCTCTGCGTCAAGGCCGGCAATGCCATCATCCTGCGGGGGGGCTCCGAGGCGATTCGGTCGAACACGGCCATCGCCGCAGTGCTCACCGCGTCGGCCGAGGCCGCCGGACTCCCCAAGGGGGCCGTGGGGATCGTGGGGACTACCGATCGCGCCGCGGTCCACGCTCTCCTCAAGCTGGATCGATACATCGATCTGGTGATCCCCCGGGGCGGAGAGGCGCTCGTCCGGACGGTGAAAGAGACCTCCACGATTCCGGTGATCGCCCACGAGAAGGGGCTCTGCCATCTCTACGTAGACGCCGCTGCCGATCTCGCCATGGCCGGGGATGTCGTCTTCAACGCGAAGGTAGAGCGACCGGGGGTCTGCAATGCCGTGGAAACCCTCCTCGTGCATGAGCAGGTGGCCGCCATGTTCCTACCCACCATGGCCGCGCGCCTGGAGGCGGCCGGCGTGGAGCTCCGAGGATGTCCGCGGACGCGGGCGGTCCTGCCCCATCTGCGCGAGGCCTCCGATGCCGATTGGGCGACGGAGTATCTGGACCTGATCCTTGCGATCAAGGTAGTGACGTCCTTCGAGGAGGCGGTGGCGCACATCGGACAGTACGGCTCGGGACTCGCCGAAGGGATCATCACCGCCGATCATGGTGAAGCGCTCCGATTCCTCCGGGAGGTGGACGCCGGGGTGGTCTTCGTCAACGCCTCCACCCGGTTCGCCGACGGAGGGGAATTCGGCATGGGGGCCGAGATCGGCATCAGTACCCAGAAGTTGCATGCGCGGGGCCCCATGGGGCTCAGGGAGTTGACCTGTACGAAATTCATCGTGCTCGGCGAGGGCCAGGTCAGGGATTCCCACCGCCCGGACAGTTGACAGTTCACAGTTCACGGTTGACCAAGGGGGAAGGCGGTCGGTTGGCCTAATTCAGATGTCGGTGAACTGTGAACGGTGAACCGTGAACCCAGTGGGGTTACGAGCATGCGCATCGGTGTGATGGGCGGAACCTTCGATCCGATTCACCTCGGCCATCTCCGGGCGGCCGAAGAGATCTACTGGGCCTTTGCGCTCGATCACATTATCTTTGTCCCCGCGGCCCGTCCGCCCCACAAGGCGGATCAGGATGTGGCGGCGCCGATCCATCGGTACGAAATGGTCTCCTTGGCGACGGTCTTCACCCCGTACTTCAGCGTCTCCCCCATCGAGCTCAATCGCCGGGGCCGATCGTACTCGGTCGAGACGCTGCGTGAGCTGTTGCGATTGTACGGCTCGGACACCGCCCTGTACTTCATCATGGGGGTGGACAGTTTCCTGGAGATGAGCAGCTGGAAGGAGGCAGAGCAGATTCTGCGTCTGGCCCAGGTCATCGTGACCGCCCGGCCCGGCTGGCGGCTGGACGAGGTGGAGAAGACCTTGATGCCCGAGCAGCATCGCCAACTCGGCGACCCCCAATTTCGCTACATGAAGATTGCGGAGGTGACGCCGGAGCGGGCTCACCAGGGGCCGGTCCCGGGCCTCGTCCTGTTGGTGGAAGTGGTCTCGCTGGACATCTCCTCCACCGAGATCCGGCAGCTCGTGGAGGAGGGGCGGAGTATTCGCTTCTTGGTGCCCGACACGGTTGCCGCGTACATGGGGAAGAACAAATTGTATCAGCGGCGGAAAGGGGAGAAGGCGGAGGAAGTGCAGGGTAGTCTGCTCGGGGAATGGGAACCGTAGATCCGGAACGACTGGTCCATCTGGCCGCGCACGCCGCCTGGGAGCTCAAGGCCCTCGATCCTGTCATCGTGGACCTTCGAGGGATCTCCAGCATGGCGGATCATTTCCTCATTTGCAGCGCCGAGTCCGGTCGTCATGTGCGCGCCATCGCCGATTACATCGGCGAGTGTCTGGCCAAGGTCCCTGTACGGCTGCATCACGTGGAAGGGTATCCGGAGGCCCGGTGGATTTTGCTTGACTACCATGATCTGGTCATCCATATTTTCGACGAAGAGACGCGACGTTACTACAATCTGGAGTGGCTCTGGGGGGATGCGCCGCAGCGGGTGTACCGGGAATAGCGGCGGCCAGGGCGCTTCCTGCTTCCTCACCCGCCACGTGGGTTGGGCGCTCGGTCGTGCCCGGGGTGGCGCGGTCGTCCGGCCCGATCCCCGGAATTCCGATGGTCCGAGGAATCGGAGATGAGGGCATCCAAGCTCAAGGAACTCGAAAATCGGCTGTTGGAGAAACGGAAAGGGCTCTTGAGCGGCGTCCGGTCCCGAAGTACGACTCAACTCGAGACGGACAGCGGCACGTTAGACCTGGCCGACCAGGCGGCGAGTGCCTACACCAAGGAGTTCCTCCTTTCCCTGGGGGATGCCGAGCGTCGACTCTTGCGTCAGGTGGATGCCGCATTGGAGAAGATTCGCGCCGGCAAGTACGGCACGTGCGAGACGTGCGGTGGAGAAATCGCCATCAAGCGCCTCGAAGCCTTGCCCTTCGCCGAGTACTGCATCGCGTGCCAAGAGGAAGAGGAGCGCCAGGACAGCCGTCCTTCTCTCCGCTGAAATCCCTCCTGTGATCTGCGATCGGGTGTGACAGTGCTCCGGCACTTTCTCTCGACGGGGAGCAGGGGATGGGGCTCGGGCGCATCCGGTGTTGGGGGCTCGAACTCACCTACGCCTTCCTCCGCTTCGTGCTCCCGGCCGCGTGTGCCGTGTGCGGCGACGCGCTCGGCCCCGGATCGCGCGCCGTGGTATGTGGCCCCTGCTGGGGAGGGATTCGGTTCCTCGAGGCGCCGTTCTGTCCCCGGTGCGGCCGCCCCTTTTGGGGGAGCGCCCGCGCCTATCCCGTTGCTCACCGGTGCCAAGCCTGCCGGACACGGCCCCCGCAGTATCACCTCGCCCGCTCGGCCGTTCTCTATGACCGCGACGATCCCCTCCGGGACATTCTCCTGCTCTTCAAGCACGGTGGGCGGGTCGCCCTGGGGAGGCACCTGGGTCGTCTGATGTCCGAGCGGGCACCCTCGCTCTTGGGTGAGCACCCCGTGGATGCGATCCTGCCGGTCCCGCTGCACCGCAGTCGAGAGCGGGAGCGGGGCTACAACCAGGCGGACATTTTGGCCGGCGTGGTCGGGAGGGGCCTGCATCGCCCGGTCCTGCGGCGGAGCCTCGAGCGGATCCGCGCGACCCCACCGCAAGCCGGGAAGGCGCGGGAGCGCGCGCGGAACATCCGGGGCGCCTTCGGTGTCCGGGATCCGGACCAGATCGTGGGCCGCTCGCTCCTGCTGGTGGATGATGTCCTCACGACCGGCGCCACCGTCAATGAGTGCGCCAAGGTGCTGATGAAGGCGGGGGCACGCGCCGTCCTCGTCTACACGCTCGCCCGCGCGCTGTAAGGTTGACTTCCCTCCGCGTCGTCTCTATCATGGACGAAGCGGTGATGGGACTTCGCGCGTGATGTTCCGTCCCGGCGCGCCAGCGAAAAGGAGGACCGTGATGGCCATTCGCGTGGGGATTAACGGGTTTGGGCGGATCGGGCGCAATCTCTTCCGGGCGGCCTACCAGGACCCCGCCCTGGAGTGTGTGGCCGTCAACGACATCACGGATGCGAAGACGCTTGCCCATCTGTTGAAGTATGACTCGATCCTGGGCCGGCTCCGTGCGCAGGTCGAGGTCACGGACGACGCAATCGTCGTGGACGGCAAGGCGGTGAAGGTGTTGGCCGTGAAGGATCCGGCTGTCCTGCCCTGGAAGGCGCTGGGCGTGGAGACCGTGGTCGAGTCCACGGGTCGATTCACCGATCGGGAAAACGCCGCGAAGCACCTGCAGGCCGGCGCGAAGAAGGTGATCATCTCTGCCCCGGCCAAGGGCCCCGACATCACCATCGTCCTAGGGGTCAACGAGCAGATGTACGATCCCCAGAAACATCACGTCATCTCCAATGCCTCGTGCACGACCAACTGCATCGCGCCGGTCGCCAAGGTAGTGCATGAGCACTTCCGCATCAAGCACGGATTCATGACGACGATCCACGCGTACACCAACGATCAGCATCTGCTCGACCTGCCGCATAAAGATCTCCGCCGCGCACGAGCGGCGGCGCTATCCCAGATCCCGACCACCACGGGGGCGGCCAAGGCCGTCGGGCTGGTCCTGCCCGAGCTCAACGGGAAACTCCACGGCATCGCCATCCGCATCCCCACTGCGAACGTCTCCCTCGTCGATCTGGTCGCAGAGGTGGAGCGGATGACCTCGGGGGAGGAGGTGAACCAGGCCTTTAAGAAGGCGGCCGGGGGGGAGCTCAAGGGGCTGCTGGACATCACCGATGAACCGTTGGTTTCTATCGATTTCGTCCATGATCCGCATTCCGCCGTCGTCGATGGGGCATCAACCGCGGTCATCGACGGCACGCTGGTGAAAGTGCTGGCCTGGTATGACAACGAGTGGGCGTACTCCTGCCGACTGCGAGATCTGATCAAGTACATGGCCTCCCGCTCTTAACGTCGGGAGGTCCAACGTCCAAGGTCCAACGTCAACAGGCACCGGACTGTCATTGGAGATCTGCGACTTTGGACGTTGGACTTTGGACTTCGGACGGTCACATGAACAAGGTGTGCATCGACGAGGTACCGTTGACCGGGAAGCGGGTGTTGATCCGGGTCGACTTCAACGTCCCGGTGCAGCAAGGCCGGGTGGTCGATGATACCCGGATCCGCGAGAGCCTCCCCTCCATCCGCCACGCGCGGGATCAGCAGGCGAAGGTCATCCTCTGTTCCCATCTCGGCCGGCCCAAGGGAAAGCGGGCGCCGGCGTTGAGCCTCAGGCCGGTCGCCGAACGCCTGTCGGAGCTGTTGGCGTCTCCCGTGGAAATGGCCGGCGATTGCATCGGGCCGGAGGTCGAGGCGGCCGTCGGGAGACTCCGGCCGGGTGGTGTTCTCCTGCTGGAAAATCTCCGCTTCCACCCGGAGGAGGAGCAGAACGGCGAGCACTTCGCCCGGGCGCTCGCGTCGCTGTGCGATGTCTACGTCAACGACGCCTTCGGGGCCGCCCACCGGGCGCATGCCTCGACGGCCGGTATCGCCCGCTTCGTCGCGGTGGCCGCGGCCGGCTTCTTGATGCGGAAGGAAATTAAGTACCTCGGCACGCTCCTCACCGCGCCAGAGCATCCCTGCGTGGCGATTCTGGGCGGGGCCAAGGTTTCGGACAAGATCGGGGTGCTGAAGAACCTCATCGGGAAGGTGGACACGTTTCTCCTGGGGGGGGCGATGGGGCTGACGTTCCTGAGGGCGGTGGGGCATGGGGTGGGAAAATCGCTGGTGGAGGAGGACAAACTCGAGGTGGCCCGCGAGACGATGAAGGCGGCCCGGGCCGCGAAGGTCGCCTTCTTGCCTGCGGCGGACCACGTCGTGGCCGAGCGGCTCGAACCCCACCCGCCGATCCGCGTCGTGGACGGCCCTGAGATTCCTGACGGGTGGATGGCCCTGGACATCGGTCCCAAGACACGGGAGGCCTTTGCCCTGGTGATCCGGAAGGCGCGGACCATTCTGTGGAACGGTCCCGTGGGGGCCTTCGAAACCCCCCCCTTCCACGAGGGGACCTGGGCGATCGCTGCCGCCGTCGCGGCAAGTGGCGGCGTTTCGATTATCGGCGGCGGGGATACCGCGGCAGCGGTGGCGCAGGCCGGAGTGGCAGATAAGATCACGCACGTCTCGACGGGCGGGGGGGCCTCATTGGAGTTTCTCGAGGGGAAAGAGCTGCCCGGGATTGCCGCCCTCACCGACCGGCGATGACCGATGTCCGATGACCAATGACCGATGGAACAGTGGCTAGAAACACCGAAGCCCCCTGTCGTCGGTCGTGGGCTGACGAGTGATGCGGACACCGTTGATTGCGGGAAACTGGAAGATGTACCAGACCACGGCCCAGGCCGTGGCCCTCGTCGAGCGCTTGCGGGCACTCCTTGCGGATGCAGTCGAGTCCGAGGTCGTGGTGTGCCCCCCCTTTACCGCCTTGGCCGTCGTGGCAGAGGCGCTCAAGGGCTCGTGGATCGGACTCGGGGCGCAGAACATGCACTGGGAGGACGAGGGGGCCTATACGGGCGAGATCGCGCCGGTGATGCTTGCGGACTTCGGGTGCCGATATGTGATCCTGGGCCACTCCGAGCGGCGGCAGTACTTCGGCGAGTCCGATCACCAGATCAATCTGAAGGTCCGCGCAGCCCTGGAACATCGCCTCACCCCCATCCTGTGCGTCGGCGAGACGCTGGTGGAACGAGAGGACGGACGCACGCTTCAAGTGGTGGACAGCCAGCTCCGCGGGGGGTTGAACGACGTCCCGCCCCAGGCCGGGACGGGCATCGCGGTGGCCTACGAGCCGGTGTGGGCCATCGGAACCGGCCGCACGGCGACGCCGGAGCAGGCGGAGACGGTTCACGCCTTTATCCGCACGCACCTGGCCGAGCGCTGGGGGGAGGACGCGGCGACGGCAGTCCGAATTCTCTACGGGGGGAGCGTAAAACCTGATAATATCGATGCGCTGATGGCCGAGCCCGAGATTGACGGAGCGCTGGTCGGGGGGGCGAGCCTGAAAGCGGATGCCTTTGCCCGGATTGTCCGGTTTCAGAGAGGCTGACGTCCAACGTTCAACGTCCGACGTCCAACGTCAAACACCGCAGTCGAGACATAAATCGCGTCTGGGCTCTTGACTTTGGACTGTGGACCTTGGACATTACACCCTCAAGAGGGGGAGTGCGATGTACGTCGTCCTGATTATTCTCCACTTCCTGCTCGCCCTGGCCCTGGTGGGAGTCATCCTGATCCAGAGCGGCAAGGGGGCCGACATCGGCGCCGCCTTTGGAGGGGGCTCTTCCCAGACGGTCTTCGGGGGCCGGGGCCCGACGACGTTTCTGCACCGGTTGACCAGCGCCATCGCTGCCCTCTTCATGGCGACGTCGATCGTCCTCACTATGCACGCTGCAAGGCAGGGGCCGGCCTCGGTCATCCCGGACGAGCCGGCGAAACCTGCGCCGGCGTCCCCCGCGTCGCCGCAGTGAGGAGCGTGCGCGGGTGAAGGGCGTGTCGAAGCGTCATCCCCGTGGGGCGCGTGATCCGCGAGGGATCCGCCCCGACAGTCTCCGATTAGTTCCGCGATCGGCGGCGTCTGCTCCGGGGTCCTCATGCGGGTGAAGCGACTCCTGATCCTGGGGCCGACGCTCGTCAGCCTTTTTTTGCTCCAGTCGTATTTTTGGGTCCCCACCTTCGAGGATCAGGCACGAGGGGATCCGGGTCGGCTCACCCGGTACATCGAGACCTCCATCGGCGATGCCTCCATCCTGAATCCGACGCTCGCGGCCGATTCCTCCAGCGCCGCCATCCACAGTCTCGTCTTCGAGGGGTTGATCGATCGCGACTTCGATCTGACCTTCCGCGGGCGGCTGGCCGAGGCGTGGGAAATCTTCGAGGAAGCCCATCTGCTCGTCGATGAGACGCAGAGCCTGCCGGACGGGAGCGCGGTCACCGGTGACGGACTTCTCCGGTACCTGGAGGCGGCCCGGGCCGCGGGCGATGCGGCGCTGCGGCTGGTCCGCACGATAGAGCTCCTCCCCGGGGAGACACGACGGGAACAGATCGAGGTGGCCGCGCCGGGCGCGGCCTCGGGGAAACCGGGCAAACGCCAGGTCGGGGTAACGGTCCGCCTGCCTGCCCGGCTCAAGTTCACCCTCCGCGAGGTGGATCAGGACTTCTTCGCCACCCTCGACCGCCTGCTCGGCGGTTACACCACCCGTATCGATCCCACGCGGTTCGTCACGGCGGCCGAGCCGGTCGTCACGCGGGAGCAGGCCGCCGCACTCGTCCCCCCCACCGAGCACAACCCGGTCGTCCTGTTCCGGCTGCGGAAAGGCATTCGCTTTCACGACGGGCACGAGTTTGACGCCGGCGACGTCCGGTTCACCTACGAGGCGATCATGGCCCCGGAGAACCTCTCGCCGCGCGTACCCGACTTCGAGCCGGTAAAGGCGGTGGAGCCCCGCGGCCGGTACGCCGTGAAGGTCACGTACAAGCGACTCTTCGAGCCGGGTTTCGGGAGCTGGACGATGGGGATCCTGCCCGAACATCTCCTCAACCGGGAGGCGCTGAAGGCCGAGGCCATTCGGCTCGGCCGCGATCCCGAGAAGTTCTCCGTGCGCGACTCGCGGTTCAACCGGAGCCCCATCGGCACCGGGCCGTTTCAGTTTGCTGAGTGGAAGACGGACCAGTACATCCGCTTGACCCGGTTCGACCGCTACTTTGAGGGGCCGCCGAACCTCAGCGAGTATCTGTTCCGCATCATCCCGGACCTCTTGACTGCCGAGCTCACGTTTTACGCCGGCACCAGTGACGCCTACGCCGCCCAGCCGCACCAGGTGGAGCGGTTGACGGAGGATCCCCGGTTTCAGAGCTTCTCCCGGCTCGGGTTGGGCTACACGTACATCGGCTACAACATGCGGCGGCCGATCTTCCAGGATGTCCGCGTGCGCAAGGCGCTCGGCATGGCCGTCAACGTCCAGGAGATCATCGACTACGTCCTGTACGGTCAGGGCGAGCGGACGACCGGTCCCTACCCGAAGCAGACGGCATTCTACGATTCCACGGTCCGGCCGCTGGCCTACGATCCGGAGGGAGCGCTCCGGCTGCTGACCGAGGCCGGATGGAGACGGAACGCCGAGGGGTGGCTCGAAAAGGATGGGCGGCCGTTGGCCTTTACCCTCATCGCCAACTCGGGGAATGAGGTCCGGAAGGCGGTGATGGTGATCGCCCAGAACGCCTGGCGCCGGCTCGGCATCCGGGTGGAGACCCTGACCCTGGAATGGGCGGTCTTCATCAACGAACGCGTGGACAAAGGCGACTTCGACGCGGTGGTGCTCGGGTGGGCCATGGGACTCGACGCCGACATCTACCAGATCTTTCATTCGAGTCAGACAGGCCACTTCCAACTTAACTTCGTCGGCTACGCGAACGAGCAGGCGGACGAGTTGATGGTGCGCATCCGCCAGGAGTACAACCAGGAGCGGCAGGTGGCCATGGCGAGGCAGCTGCATCGGGTCATCGCCGAGGACCAGCCCTACACCTTTCTCTTCGTGGGCAAGAGCCTCATGCTGCTGGACCGGAAGATCGTCCGCATGGTCCAGGAAACGAGCGGGAGCGCCCGGTACCTGCCCATCGTTCCCGACAAGCTCGGCGGCATCAAGTTTCACTTCACGCAGTGGGTGAAGACATCTCAGCCGGTGCTCACGGCGAACTGAGGCGCGATGCTGACCTTTCTGCTCCGGACCGGATGGAAGAAGCTGTGGACCCTCTTCTTCATCTCGGTGATCTCCTTCGCCGTCATCCATCTCGCCCCGGGCGAGCCGAGCCAGATCGATCCGATGAATCCGCGCTTCACTCCCCAGCAGCTCGAGCGCTACCGGAAGGCGTTCGATCTCGATCAACCGCTCCACGTGCAGTACGTTCGGTTCTATCGGAAGCTCTTCAGCGGAGAACTCCGCTCCTTCAAGGACAACCACCCGGTCATGCCGAAGATCGTCGAGCGGACCTGGAACAGTCTCCCCCTTTTCGCGGTCGGGACGCTCCTCATGTGGTGCTTTGCCTTTCCACTGGGGGTGGCCAGCGCCATCCGCCGCAACTCCGTGTTCGACCAGGTCACGACCGTGATCGTCTTCGCGCTGATCTCGGTGCCGGGCTTCTACCTCTCGTATCTCCTGATCATCTTCGTCGTCCAGAACTTCCACGTCGATGTCATCGGGCTCAGGACCTTCGGTCGGCCGGACACCCCGGGCGTGCTGACCCTGATGGATCGGACGTGGCACCTGGTGCTGCCCTCCGCGCTCGGAGCGACGGCTGGCATCGCCGTCATCTCCCGCTACGTGCGGTCGCAGATGCTGCAGGTGATCACCGCGGACTACGTGCGGACCGCCCGGGCGAAGGGCCTGGAGGAAGACACGGTCCTGTACAAACACGCCCTGCGAAACGCCCTCCTTCCCTTTGTGACGATGCTCGGCCTGCTGATCCCGGGTCTTGTGGGAGGCAGCGTCATCTTCGAGACGATCTTTGCCTGGCCGGGGCTCGGGCGGCTGGGGTACGAGGCGATCCTGAGCCGCGATTACCCGATCGTGATCACCCTCAACTTTATCGCGGCGGTCCTGACGCTGGTCGGCACATTGCTGTCGGATCTCCTGTACATGGTGGTGGATCCCCGGATTCGGCTGGAGGGGGGGGAGGTGTGATGGGACGGCACACGGCGCGCGAGACGCGGCCCAGGGACGCGACGGTCTCCCCGGCCCGGCTCGCCTGGCGCTCGTTCCTGCGAAACCGGACGGCCGTGGCCGGCATGCTGGCCTGCGCCCTCTTCTTCGTCCTTGCGCTGTGCGGGGTCGTCTTGACCAAGGGCGATCACCCGATCCTCGACCCGCGCCAGGTGCGGCTCGTGGACAAGTTCCGGCCGCCGTTGTCCCTCCCAAACGTCCGGGCGGTCGCCCCCGAAGCGCTTCCGCGCCTCGGGATTTACCTGCTGGGCACCGACGAGCTCGGACGCGATGTCTTCGCCCGCATGCTCGAAGGCGCCTTCGTCTCCCTCTCGGTCGGGTTCGTGGCGGTCGGGATCGCGGTCATCATCGGGATCGCCCTGGGGGGGATTGCGGGATATTACGGTCGCGCGTGGGTCGGGTTCGGGAGGGTCCGGCTCATGACCGTCGATACGCTCATCACGGGGGTGATCGACGTGGCACTCTCGTTCCCCTCCTTCTTTCTGATCCTGACCGTGGTGGCGATTCTCCGGCCGTCGATCTGGAACATCATGGTGGTGATCGGTCTCACGAGTTGGGAGGGCACGGCGCGGTTTGTCCGTGCGGAGATCCTGGCGCTCCGCGAGCAGGATTTTATCCAGGCGGCCCACGCGCTCGGCGTCCCCGGGCCGCGGGTGATCGTGCGCCACCTCATCCCGAACGCGGTCGCCCCGGTCCTGGTCTCGGCGACGTTGGGGATTGCCGGGGCCATTCTGACCGAGTCGGGCCTCTCGTTCCTCGGATTCGGCGTTCCGCCGCCGGATGCCACATGGGGAAACATCCTGTCGGACGGAAAGAATTTCCTCTTCGACGCGTCGTGGCTGACGATCATCCCGGGCACGGCGATCCTGGTCGTGGTGCTCGCCTTTAACCTGTTCGGCGAGGGGCTGCGGGAGGCGTTCAACCCGAGGCTCCGCCAACTGTAGATCACTCGAAGGAGACCGTGGGTACCACGGGCGACAGCGGAAATCTGGCGAGGGGGCCCTCGGCGCGGGTGATCATCTATTCCAGCCTTGCGGTCCTGATCGCCGCCGTGACGTATCTCCTCTGGGCGGTTGGGGCGCTGGCTGAGATACATCGAGAATATCAGGACATCATCGACCTCTTCACCGACCGCAGGAAACTCCGGGCCTTGGTGCTCGGCTACGGAAAGTTGGCGCCCGTGGTCTTCATCGTGTTCCAGGTCGTGCAGGTTGTCTTCTCCTTCATCCCGGGCGAGGCGACCGGTCTGCTGGGGGGATTCCTCTTCGGCACCGTCTGGGGCTTCGCCTATTCCTCGATCGGCCTCACCGCGGGATCTCTGGTCGCCTTCGGCCTGTCGCGTCGGCTGGGGCTCCGGTTCGTCCGGCGCTGGGTCCGGCCGGAGCTGTATCAGCGGTTTGCGTTTTTGCAGGCGCCTCGGGGGATCGCGGTGGTCTTCGTCCTCTTTCTCATCCCCGGCTTTCCCAAGGATTATCTCTCGTACATTCTGGGCGTGAGCCCGCTATCCCTGTGGGCGTTCTTCATGGCGATGGCGCTCGGACGCATGCCGGGGACGTGGTTACTCTCGCTGCAGGGCGATAAGTTTCAAGCGGAGGAGTCGTACGCCTGGCTGATCGTCCTCGCCTTCAGCTGCAGCCTTCTCCTGGTCGCCTATCTCTACCGGGCCCGCATCATGGAGTTTGTCCGGCGGCATCGGGCCGATTCCCCGTAGACTCCCACCGTCTCGGCACACCGCCTCCGGTCCCCTCGCTCGTTGCTCTGACGGCGCCGATCGTCCCTTGCCGCTCGGGTTGACGCGTGTGACCCCGCGACGTATAGTGCGAATCGAGGTGCTTCCACAGGGGACGCGGCCCGTTTCTTCTGGGGAAGGAAGGGCGAGGATGGCGCGCCGGGATCTCCCGATCCCACCCCACTTCGACCCGGAGGGGGTGGGTGCAGTATGGCAGGTTCCGTATCAAGAGCGGGCGCGGGATGCCGCGCAGTGGGCGAGGCAGCACAGCATCGCGCCGGCGGCCCGTGACCGATTCAGGATCTGTCTGATCCTGGTCGATGTGCAGAATACCTTTTGCATCCCGGGATTCGAACTCTACGTCGGCGGGCGCTCCGGGACTGGCGCGGTGGACGACAACGGGCGGCTGTGCGCATTCATCTATCGGAATATCGCGGCGATCACGCAGATCTGCCCAACGATGGATACGCATCAGGCGATGCAGATTTTTCACGCCGTCTCTCTCGTCAACGATCGCGGGGACCATCCGGCCCCATACACGGTCGTCACGGGCGAGGACGTGCGCACGGGGGCCTGGAAATTTAATCCCGCAGTGGCGCACGGCCTGCGCATCGATGCGGCGTACGGGCAGCGGTACCTCCTCCACTATACGCGAAAGCTCAAGGCGACGGGAAAATACGACCTCACCATCTGGCCCTATCACGCCATGTTGGGAGGCATTGGCCACGCCCTCGTCCCGGCGGTGGAGGAGGCCGTCTTCTTCCACAGCATCGCTCGCACGAGTCCACCGGACGTGCATCTCAAAGGCCAGCACCCCCTGACCGAGCACTACTCGGTCCTGGGGCCCGAAGTGGTGGAGGGCCCGGACGGCCAGCCGATCGCCGAGAAGAGCGATACGTTTTACCGGAAGCTCGTAGACTTCGATGCCGTGGTGATCGCCGGGCAGGCCAAGAGTCACTGTGTGGCGTGGACGATCGACGATCTGTTGAAAGATGTGCTCGCCACGGATCGGCGCCTGGTGGAGAAGGTGTACCTCCTGGAGGACTGCACCTCGCCCGTGGTGGTGCCCGGGGGGATCGATTATACGGATCCGGCGGACGCGGCGTTCCGGCGATTCGCCGAAGCGGGCATGCGTGTGGTCCGCTCCACCGATGCCATCGCGCGCTGGCCCGGTATCCGATTCGAATAATCCAGGCGGCCCGGGCAGCACCTTCGGCCCCTCGCTCCGGGCCTCCTGTTCCTTCCGTCCCCCCGCTGCACGGCCA
>Ga0214471_10001813_pt1 | contig 16882 bp, 27 predicted proteins | sample RVTome_5_FD_207665 | JGI IMG/M metagenome (GOLD analysis project Ga0214471, IMG submission 207665) | Soil microbial communities from uranium-contaminated site in the Upper Colorado River Basin, Wyoming, United States - RVT142D155 | ecosystem: Environmental > Terrestrial > Soil > Contaminated >... | reverse complement strand
CAAGATCAAGCCGACAAGGAGGTGAACCAACACCAGCTACCCGCCGCCGGATAACCCCGACGGCATCGCTGAGAGATTCACCCAATTACACCAAACCGCGGGACGCGATCCCGACACTACGCCACGCCTATGTGGTATGGCAGTTGTTCGCGCAGAAATAGCATCCATTCACATCTGAGTAGGTCTCCAAGGCCTTCTTGACCGCACTGGCACAATCGGCGTGCCAGCCCAGGTCGCGACGGTTATCAGGGTTCGGCAAGCACCCTTTTGTCGAAGCCAGGTCGTGCACCTCGTGATCTCCAGAGTCCGATTGAGCGTTGGTGTTGACACAGTAGTTAGGCACACTCTTTCCCTTCTTCGCCCTGATTGCACAACCTGCACTGCTAAACGAGGCGCCATTGACCCGGATGAGCCAGTGGCGCCCGGCAAGTAGCGATACCCGTCGGCACACCTCCCAATTGGCCGTGCATCATTGGGTTCTTCGTCCAAGGCTCGATTCCTCTTCACGAACCTGGTCCGCTAGCCGCCCCAATGTGCAGATCGGGACAACGGTGAATCCCGCCACGACAGCGAGCACCACGGTCACGTATCGCCAACGACGTGCATTCACCAGCCATCCACCCTTTCACCTCTTGACACTCTCAATGGCTGAGCGTTCGGTGATTCGGCGACCGTTCTGCCCTGGCAACACATCTCACCTTCTTCAAGCCTCCTGAGGAATTGGCTGTGGCCCGTGTTCTCGGCGCAAGCCCAATTCCTCTTCACTGACTGGAGCATCGCGGAACTCCGTGATGTCAGGTGACCGCACCTGTCCCAGCGATTGGTGTCAAGAAAGCCAATGCCAGCACTGAGGTCCTCGCCGGTCTGGGGGAGAGCGTCCGCCCGTCGATGAAGAAGGGATCTGGCCGCCCTCCCCCAATGTCCCGCTATTTGACCGAGCCTCGGGTGTTGTTCGAAATGAAGAGGACAGACCTCTCGGGCAAAGAACCCAACGACCGTCGATGAAGGAGTTCTCATGCATGACGCGTTCGCGTCGCTATCCGTCGTTCTCGCGCTTTTCGCGGGGCTGGCACCCGGAGATCTCGTCAAACCGGACGAGACCCACTGTGTGGTGTTTGTGGTCGATCAGAAGCAGAACGGGGAATTAGTGACTACCGATCCTGCCTGCTTCCCGGTCAAAGCCGAGGCGGAGGTTTGGGCCGAAATCGGGCTCACCCAGACCTCGCCACCGCTCCCGACCTTCAACGGGGAATCCACGGTCGTCTTGTCGACCTTCACGCTGGGCACTCACTATGACGGCGCCAACGGGACCGGATCGTCGGTCTCGGTGGTCGGTACGTCATGCACCGGCGGCCACTGGAACACACCCAGCACGTGGGACAACCGGATCTCATCCTCCTATAACGGCTGCGCCCGGCTCCGACACTGGGACCTGCCCGACAAGTCCGGGGCATCCCAAAATACGTATGGAGCAGGAACCACGGACAATCTCACCTCGATGAACAACAAGACCGAGTCAGTCTCATACCACTCCAGCTAGCGAAGTGCTGTCCCCGCTAGCGTCGGGAAGGGTGGCCGACATGGACCGGACAGACGCAGAACTGATCTCGGCATCCCTAGCGGACCCGTCGTTGTTCGGGACCCTGTTCGAGCGCCACTATCAGGCGGTGTACAGGTTTGCTGCCCGTCGCAACGGGGTAGAGGACGCCGGAGATGTCACCGCGGACACGTTCGTGCGCGCCTTTGAAATCCGTCACCGCTACGACCCGACACGGAACTCCTGTCTGCCCTGGCTGTACGGGATCGCCCAGAACCTGATCGGAGACCGGATCAGACGGGTTCGCCGCGGCCGCCGGATCTATCTGGTCGCAGCAGCCGACATCCGGACCGTGGAGTTCGAGCATGACGCGGACAGTCGGATCCTGGCAGCCTCGGTCGGCGGACAGTTGAACGATGCGCTCAGGCGGCTGTCGAATCGGGATCGCAACACTCTGCTCCTATACGCCCTAGAAGGGCTCACCTACTCGGAGATCGCCCTTACTCTCGACATACCCGTCGGGACCGTCGGCTCACGACTGGCTAGGGCACGGGAACGGATCAGCGAACTGATCCCCGATCTCGCACAAAAAACTAGGTCAAAGACACAAGACATGGAAGATGAACCCGATGAATAGCGACCACCATCCGGTCGACCACCTACTCCGAGACTACGCCGGCAGCCCCGAGCCGAGCCCTACCGACCGCATGTCCGCAGAGTTCAAGCTCCAACATGCGATCCTCGACGCGGACCGGTTATCGCCAAGAGCTCAACGCCGGCCAGTGCTCATCTGGGCGGCCGGGCTGGTAGCCATCGTCGTCGGCGGAATCTTCGCCATCCTCATCAGCCAGCCCACCCCCGCACAGGCGACTATCGAGGAGATCGCCACCATCGTCGCCGGTATCGACCCGCTGACCGCATCCGACGACGAGTATGTCTACACCCGTTCCACCGCCCAAGCACTCGCTGAAGACCCCAAGGACGCCCTCGGCGAAATCGCTTACGACAAGGACTCCCTCATCTACCTGGCCAACAGCACCCGAGAAACCTGGTACGGCACCGGTGGCACCGTCCAGATCCGAACCACCCTCCACGAGCCCACCTTCTTCACCGGCACTGACCGAGACGTCTACTACGCCGCCGGTCTCGACCAAAGAGACCAGATCGGTCAGACCTTCACCACCACAGAAACCCAGCCCATCGAGGAATGGCCCACCGACCGCAGCCATCTCGACCAGGCTATCCGCGACCAGATGGTCACCGACCGAGGGCTCCGCCAAACCGTCGAATACCTCGACGTCGCTTTCGACATCATCGGCGAATCCTTCGCATCCCCACAGCTCCGAGCCACCACCCTCCGACTGATCGGGCGGCTCGACGGCCTCCGACTCGTCGACAAGACACCCGACGGATCGGTCACCTTCGCCGTCGACTACACCGACAGAGACATCCAGAAACGGCTCACCTTCACCATCGATCTAAACGGATACCTCCGCTACCACCAGATCCTCAACATCTCAGCAGACCCCGACACCGGCATCCCGGCCCACACGGCGATCTACGACGCAGAGTTCGCCGAACCCATGCTCACCGATTCTCTGCATAGCGGGTAAATGTGTGCGATGTCTGCCTTCCAGCATCAGCCGGCGCTTGCGCTTGCCTCAGTTTGGTGCCGCCCCTACACCGTTGCGACGCAGACAACGCCCGTGGGTAGACGGGTCTGATCATGCCGCGAATCATGCCGTTGTTGCCCGAGTATGTGATTCGAGGCACCGTTCAGCGAGTTTGCTGACCGTTCTGCTCTGGCTGTCTTCTTTCCACGACCTGGTCAACGCCAAGGCCACCGCGATGGCCCGTGAAGCGATTCTTGGCGATGGACAAAGAACCTGAAGTGAACTGAGGCACGACCCTTGCGGATCATCCAATGGTCGTTCCGCCAGTCTCTGGTACTGATACGTCGCCCCATGAGGAGGTTGCAGTGGATAGGTACATCACCTCGGGCACTGTCCTGAATTGCGTCGAAGCGCTCCCAGGCCAGCGATGCCACGGTCGCAAGGGGGCAGCCACCGATGCGATTTCTCTCTAGAAGACTCTTTGTTCTCCTCTTGCTTGCCGGCGGGATGGCTACATGGGCGTCCGTAGCCATAGCCAAGGCGCCAGCGCCGGCAGATCTCACCGCGGCCGAGCGAGAACTAGCCGAATTCCTAGAGCTCCCGTACGTCGAAGAACGATCCGACGGAGTCATTGAGGTCGACTTCTCCGAGAATCCTAATGCGGCTTTTGCCGCATTGACCGAGGCACAAGATGTGCTGGAAGGCCGAGAAGTCACTGTGGCGGGTATGGGAGTCCAGGACCGTGTCACGCGCCGCTCCGACGATCTGGAGCTCGGTCGGAAAGATGCTCCGGTGCAGGCAGCTCGCTGCCCAGACTTGCCCACCGGCGCTCGTTCGACAAACGGGAGCACCGTGGCGTACTTGGGATGCGACGCCACTACTGGAAGAGTCAGCACGGGAGCTCCGGTGACAGGTGACTTGGAGAAGAGTCTGAGGGCAGCATTCATCCAGGCGGCCGCCATCGCCTTTCCCGACGCAGAATTAGCCAGCGTGCAGGTCAGTATGCGGGACGGAGCCGCCACGCTGGACCTGCCCTCGTCAGTGCTGTCCACATCCATGGAGACTGAAGGGTTGGCTCTCGACCAAGCCCTCATCCACACCGCATACAGCAACGGCGCGGTGGAGTCCCTCGAAGTCACGGTCAACGGGGACTGCCTTGCATACGCCCTGCTCGTGGGTGGTGACATGTGCGCGGTGGTGTCCCTCACCGAGATAGTTCGCCAGGACTAGCCGGTAACGGTTAGTTGGCTCAACAGAAGGATCCTTTGAAATGGTAAGCCAAGACGAGACATCCCAGACATTGCACAAGCGCTACCGATTGGCCACTGCGCTGGCCCTGGCCTTCACAATCGCGTTGGGTATTGCGTCTCCGGCGACGGCCGACACAACGTATAACCCACCGAGCGGCACCTGGAACGGCAAGATCATCTATGTCTCGCAGGCATGCCACGATGGGAACGACGGCACCCCCGGGGGGCCGTGCATACCGAACATGGGATGCATGAGCTTCAACGAGAACACTCAATCATCGACGACAGCCGCTACCACGATCTTCGGCGTTGGGACTGGCGCGAATCTGCTCGAACGGGGATACCGAGCGGTCCGGGGCACGGGGACTGTCAATCAGAACATCGCGAACTCAAACGCAGCAGGTGCCCACATACATATCCCTTTGCACACCAATGCTCCTGGCGGAAGCTGGACTTGCTCGAACACCACTGCATCGAACAAGGGCACCCTGGTCATGTACGTGTCTACGAATGGCAGCAACTGCTCCACTCGACTGGTCAACAGAGTCGGACCGGCAAGTCCCGGCACCAACGACGTCAAGGCCTACAGAACCAACCTCGGCGAACTGAACAGCACCAACGCGGTTGCCTGCTACCTCGAGGCTGAATACCACACCTGGAATATCGGAGTGACATGGATCCGAGACGAAGTCAACTGGACCTATCGGATCGGATGGGCCATCGATGAGTACCTCGGATACCCTTGATTGCGACCTGCCGCAGTGGTCGGGAACACCTGCTCGCCACGGCCATCGTGGCGTTCGCCCTATCCGCATGCCAAGGGGCAACCAATAACGCTTCCACAGCGCCTCTGCCGACGCCCCCCAACACATCGGTCACCACGACAGCTCATGGTTTCCCGGTCCTGGAGACTCGCACAGGCGATGCTCATGACTTCTCGAACGTCTTGGTGACCGGCACTGGATTCGATGTGGAGTCCGACATGATGGTCGCGCAGTGTCGCGACGAGTCGATAGGACTTGATATGGCTTCCGCTTGCGACATGTCCGAGTTCACCCCGGTGCGGTCATCTGAAGACGGGACGTTTGAAGCCGAATTGACCGTCCGGACCGTTATAGGAACTGGAAAGCGACTGGAAACGGTATGTCTTGAAACGTCCTGTGTCATCGGGGCGGGCTACATCGACGATATGGCCGTCGTGGCTGTAGCCACCATCGAGTGGGCAGACAGCGCAGAGGTTACATCAGCGCCTGTTCTGTCGATTTCCGCGCTCCAGTTGGACGAAGACGCCAATGCGGGCACGGCCGATGTCGAGGGCGCGGGGTTCTTACCCGGTTCCACAGTGAACCTTGTCCAGTGTCCAAGAGCCCAAGGCGGCACCGGAGTGGACGCAGACGACTGCCTCTATGACTATGGCGCTGTGGCCAAAGCCGACGAGTCCGGGGATCTAGAAGTGGTTGTTCCTGTCTACCCAAGGTTCCAGCGTTCCTCGGGTGAACTCATCGACTGCGTGTCCACCCCGGACCTCTGTGTTATCTCAGACCCATGGCCCCAGACACCCGAGAACCGAATGTCGATGGTGTCTTTCGCTGCGGCCACCGGCTGAGGCAGGCTCAATGACCACCGCCGACTATGTCCGAAAGTCGTACCGGTATCTCCGACTGGGGCTGATCGCAGCAGCACTGATGATCCTGGTGTCGCTGACTCTGGAGTGGTTCGACGTCGAGCGTGCTTGTTTCCAAACGTCGGTGTCGGGCTACTACTACACGCCGGTGCGGGCGGTGTTCGTGTCGTCGCTGGTGACAATCGGAGTGGCCCTCATCGCCATCAAAGGGCACGAGGTCGAGGACCTCCTTCTGAACATAGCCGGGATGCTGGCGCCACTGGTGGCGTTCATCCCAACCCGCAACGTCGGATTGGGATGTTGGTCGTCGCCGCCTCCCGCCCTGCCACTCACCGACGCCGACCCACCGGTCCTCGCCGACTGGGTGGTAGCCAACATTGAAAACAACCTGCATACGTTGATCTACGTCGGCTTGGGAGCAGTGGTGCTATCGGCGATCCTGCTAGCCGCCACCGACGCCCGAGGTGTTGCTGCTCTAGGGAGGTTTGACCAAGGCGACAAGGCGTCGCGTCGCGGCGTGGCGGTAACCGCCATTCTCATCGCGGTGGTGTGGGTGTCGTGGGACTCCGGATGGGAGTGGTTCCGCGCCCAACTCCACAACGGAGCGGCCATCTTCATGTTCGTGTTCTTGGCGGCAGCCTCTTGGGTCAACGCCTACCGGAAGAGCCGCAGGCGGATCAAGAGCGAGCACCCAGACCAGCCCGACGACTATGTCAACAGACAGTTTCGGTCAACCCGCGCCTATTACACGTGGTATCTCTTGATCCCCTGGCTCATGGTCGGGGCGACGGTCGGCGTCGTTGTAGCCAAGCTGGTGGTACGTGACTGGCAGCATCATGTGCTGGTGCTCGAGATGGCCGAGATCGTTCTGTTCGCTATGTACTGGATCGTGCAGACGAGAGAGCACTGGGACGATCCCGTTCCCAACTCCTGACTCGGGGCTGGGACGCCCACACGTCAGGTCCGCCGGCGAGATCTACGGCATGGCTTAGTAGCTCAGGAGTAGGATCGCTGGTTGTGGGGCGTGGTTGCGACTCTGACATTGGACCCGTCATGAGGTTTCCCCATCATCACGACCGCCTCCTCGTTCCTGGCGGTGCGAGTAGGTTGGGTGGTGTTGGACTCGTTGCCACGTTTCCAACACCCAACCCCCAATCCGTCGAATCACTGCAAATGACCGGCGAGTGGGGGTTCTCTATTTCCTACCTACCAGGGAGACCCGGCGTCTGACGGGGCTCTACCTGATGGCTGACCTCGCCGGGATGTTCGAATGCACCCACGTCGCCGTGTTGTCATTCAGATGGACGATGTGGCCCTCTCGAATCCGGGCTTGCAAGCCACCGAGACCGCCGCCATTGAAGAGAGCTGGCAGCCGCTGTTCCCACCACGACCGGCTGGTAGCCCGAGCTCAACTCCGCAGAGACCAGGTCAGGACGAGGAGGCGACCACGGATGATCCGTTTCACCGGAGACCTCTCACCGGGCCAGGAGGACGCTGGGCCACTGTGGCTGGTGACAGCGGGTTGGAGTTGATCGTCGGTCCGGCAGGTGCTGGGAAGACCACCAGTTTAGCCAAAGCGAAGCTGAATTTCGCCATACCACCGAGATCGAAGATCCCGTCCCATTAGCGCCGCCATAGTGAGTACCCAACGTGAAGGACGCTAGGGCAACAATGCCTTCCGCACTCAGGGTGGGTAGTGACACCGAGGACAGGCTGAGCCCGGTATCTGCCCAAACCTCCGCTTCGACCTTGACCGGGAAGCACACCGGGTCGGTGGTGACGAGTTTGCCGTCCGGCTCCTTGTCGACCACGAACACCACACAATGGGACTCATCCGGCTTGACACCATCCCCGGGTGCCATCCCGGCGATAGAAGCAAGGACAAGTGACAGCGACGCCAACGCGGCAAGCATGAGAGCTCCTTCATCGACGGCCGTTGGCCCCTTTGTCCAACACCGCTGGTCTCTTCATTTCGAGCAGCAAACGAGGGCCGGACAAAATGGAGGAACGTTGGGGGAGGGCGGCCGGATCGCTTCTTCATCGACGGTCGGCCGCCCTACCCCCGACCGAGCAAGGAACACCAACGCCGGCGTCGCCACCTGTCCACCGATCACTGGGACAGGAGCGGTCTTCTTGGCCTCGAGGTAGATCTGTGATGGACCGGGTCCGTGAAGAGGAATCGACCTTCCGACGAAGAACACCAAGACACAGCCAATCCTTGGGAGGCGTCGACCATGAGCCGTGGTGCTGGATACCGAAAGCGTCGGGGTACGGACACCTGGCACTTCTGCAAGGACTGCTCCAACTCGCCGACCACCAACTACGAGCCGAGCTCACCAAGCCATCAAGCGGAGAGTTCTGCAACGAGTGCCTCGCTAAAGAGAAAGCAGGCAACTGCACGTGAATGAGAAGACACGCCGGCCTTCCGACCGAAGGATCGATGTCAGGGCGGCGGCGGACCAATGATGAAAGTCCTTGCTCAAGGGGGCGATGCAGCCGGGGCACCCCGGGCCTGGTCACGATTGCGTCGACTTAGCCATCTCCTGGCACTATTGGTGTCGTTTGTCGCAGTCCCGATCGCGGCCGATGCGCACGCTCCTATCGACCAAAACTGGGATTTCACGTGCTCCGGCGGGGACGGCGTCAACCAAATCACAGGGAATTGCTTTCAGCATCATTCCAACGCTGATGCTCGGTTTTTTGTTCAGTCTTCGGTGTCGCTGAACGGCTATCTCACTGGCGCAACTGCAGGATGGGGGGCGTGGGATCAGACTAACGGCCATCAATTCAATTTCATTCGTGAGTTCACTGACACTTCAAGCAACGCATCTGTCTACGTGACGTCTGGGACGATCTGTGGTTCCTCCACGGCCATCGGATGCACGACCATGGGAGTATCGGGCGGGCACTCTGTCGAAGGTTCGGCCACGATCGTATTCAAGACGGGTGTGGCTTCCAGTCTCAGAGACGACGTTGCGGCCCACGAGTTTGGTCATTACGTGAGTCTCGGACACTCAGACGTCTCCTCCGCAACGATGTGGAAGACTGTCGCCGCAGGACAGGTATCGCTCGCGGCTGCCGATCGGCTGGGTAGATGCGAGATCTACGGACATTCTCACGGCTACTGGGGGGGATGTTAATGCCACACCTAATCACTAGGATCAGTAAGAGAGGACCCCGCTATTTGGGGCGTGGCCTTCTCGTCCCTCTGGTGTTGGCCATTCTTGTCTTTCTGGTGGCTGGGGCCGGACCTTGGGCGTCCTCGGACGGCGCTGGATGGCCCGATCCTGTGTCGCTAAGTGAACTTGGTGGCATAGGAGGCGCAACGCACGTAGCCATGACTCCGGACGACGTGGCACGACGCTCTACCTTCGCCGTGGATGCCTTGGTGGTTGACGTGCAGAGGTCGCGCCTCAACACGACGGACGGTCTGTTCCCGGGTTCAGATCAATTGGAGAAGCGTGGAACCGACGGGCTGACGGTCCTGACTGATGTCACGCTCGAGGTCAAAAACGTGTACGGAGACGTCGCTGAGACATCCAGAGGAGCCGTCTTCACTGTCACGGTGGGCGGCGGGTTGATAGTCACCGATCTAGACCTCAAGCAGGCCAACGCGATTGGTGTCTTAGAGGTCGTCGAGGAATTCGCCGTCCATGACCACGACGATGGAACACCTCCGGACCACGAAACGGAAGTGACAGTGACCCGTCCAGTCAGGAACTTCGTGTTTGGCTCCGCTCCGAGTGTGGACATGGCCGAAGGAGACGTGATACTGGTCTTCCTTGAGAACCTGACTGTCGAGGGATACGACGGTGCGCCGCAGATCGAGATACATGCAGTGGTTCACCCAAGTGGAGTACTCCACCAAGTCGGCGAACGGGAATGGAATGTACCGGAGTTCGGCGTGGTGGACGCTGAAGTGATGATAAGTCTCCTGGGGGAATGCGCGGTGCTCGCCAATTGCTGACGGCTCACATGACGGTGAATGATGGCGCACTTGCTCGTCGGGTCGTCTGCGGGATCCTCGCTGTGGCGCTTGTGGGTTGTGGCGCCTCGTCGGCCGAAACGTCACAGTTCTGTGAGATCGCTACCCCGGTGTTTGAACGCGATTCCGTACCTCGACCCAATGTGTTGTCTCAGCAGGTTTCAGAAATCATCGAGGGTGCGGAGTCTCACCTAGGGGGTGCAGGCGCCAGCCTCGTACGAGAGGCCGAAGCGTTGGTGACTGATCTTGACGCTGCCTCGCGCGGAGAAGCCGAGAATGGTTGGAATAGCGTACCTGTGATGGAGGAAGTTCAACGACTGTGCGATCGAGACGACCTGGTTGGATGGGTTGTCCAACCCTAACCGATTCGAGGGGGACTCCATCCAGTGATGGCTGATGAGAAACACTTCAATCGAGGCAATGCCGGTCGCTCCAGCCGTCGACGCACGTTGGCTTCCCTGCAGGGCTTGGAGAGCCGGCCACGCCGGACTCGCATCCCGAGCCGGACGCCGAGACATTCGCGCACCGGTTTTATCGCCCTCCATCTCGCTGAACGCGACAGTCTGGACATAACGGGCAGGAACATCCGTCAGCGAGGATCCGACTACGGGCCCACAGAAGGCAACGCCATCCCGACCTTGCGGAGAATCGAGTGGCGCGAGTAGGTGGGTCCGGTCACTTCTTCGGGGCCGGGCAGTCGGATCTGGCCGGGTGGAAGAGGTGTCAGGGTTCATGTCCCGTGAAGTGGTGTAACTGGGTCGGCGTTCACTATTTGAGTGGGCCGCCGTGGCCCTTGACCAGATGGACGAGTATGGCTGCAGCTAGGGCTGAAACGTGGTCTTGGGAGTCGCTTGGAGTTCTGAGCTCATAGCCGAGGCGGGCCATGCATCGCGACCACTTGGTCAATAGCGGTGATTACCCGCGGATCGGTCCAGCCGAGTCTCAAGAGACCCTTAGCGTGAATAGGTCAGAGGACTAAGCAAAACAAACCGGGAAAGGGGCCTGTCGGGCGGTGTGCCACCTTCAACCGACTAGGACAACACCGACCCGACTGAAACAACCCCGCGCCGACAACGACCCGTGAGAGAGCGTGCGGATGCGTGCGCCGAGGAGTGGCATGCTTCATACACATACAGCACGACTGGTAACGATGCGAGCGAGAGTGGCAATCCTCGGGATAACGCTCGTGTTGTGCGGTGTTGCGTTTGTTGCCACAAGCCCGACCGCTCGGGCTTTCTGTGAGAATCCAAATACCGCAGGGCAACTGAATCCGTCGTGGGGTCGAGAACACACACCCAATGCCAGCACCTGTGATGGCGACGGGATCTACAAAGGAAAAGTCACAGACAAGGTCTCAGACGGGTTCTGCGTGACGGTGCAGTTCAAAGAAGGCTCGACGATCTACACGCAGGGTGTGTCCTGCAACGCGACTGGACTCAACTACACATTCTGGGATCAAAATGGGAACACTTGGAGTTAGGATCTGTAAGCAAGGGACCGCCACTTGCAGCCCGGCATCACCCCTATTCACGTACACACAGAGCTACTGATTCGCGTTGGTCGAGTCGTTGCTGGGGTAGCGCTGACGGCAGCTCTGTCGGCTTGTGACGCGGCCGACCCTGGCGCCACGGCGTCACCGAGCACTATCGGTATCACGGTTCCACCGGTGACCTCGTCGGTGGCGCCACCTTCGACAGGAGGGTCGCCGTCGCAAGTCCCGTCCACTACGGCCGCCGAGCCTGGCTCACCGATCGACCAGATCATCCCGTTCCTTCAGTTGACCGACCAACAACGCAGGCTGGTTGGCCTCGAGTACGGTCGGCGTCTCGAAGCCCACGTTGCGATTTGCATGGCTAGGGAGGGTTTTCGGTACGTCCCGATCGACCCGGACCAGCCCGGGCTGACCGGAACTCCCGAAGGGCTACCGGCGACCGCGGAGGAGATGGCCGAAGAGTACGGCTACGGCGTGGTCCTCAACGTGCGTCTCAGCTACCAGCCGATCACTACCGAGATCGACGATCCCAACGTCGCCATCCAAGAGGCCCTGTCGCCAGCAGAACAGGAGGCCTATTGGCAGAGCTACGGGGTCTGCGTGACAGAAGCAGTAGAGACGTACCCGGACCCGTTCGGTTCCGACTCAGAGGAAGAAGCCTGGCTGGCCGACCAGCTCTTCGCCATCCAGACAGCCGTCTGGGAGGACCCGAGGGTGCAGCAGGCTGTGGATGGTTGGTCGCGGTGCATGGCCGAACAGGGCTACGAATTCGCCCATCCCGACGACGCCCGCGCCCACATCGCCGACCTGGTCGCCCCGATCTCAAACGCCCAAACCGGGCTCGGGCTCGACGACGCAGCCGCTGCTGAACTGGACCGCCTACAGGAAACCGAACTGGAGGTCGCTCGGACAGACTTCGCCTGTGCCGAGCAACTCGACCGCACCATCGAAGGGGTCCGCTCCGAACTCGAAGCCGAGTTAATCGAGGAGAACGGTGAACGGATTGCCGCCTACGCCGCCACCTACGAATCTTCGATTGCCGACTATCTCCACCTTCTCGATGAGTAGCCGAAAGAAACACCGCGCTAGCAGCCAGCAGTCGGTGACGAGTCTGTCAGGGCCCGATCGCTAGGTGGCTAAGTGGCAAGACGCGAGCCCTGGTTGGCGGAATAACAGCCAGGCTCGATATAGCTTCGTGTAGCGGCTGGCCAACTCAATCATGCCGGTTCCAGCTTCCACACCCGAACTCCGTCGGCATCAATTACCGACAGGAGAGCATTGCCTTCGGCATCCAGGTCCAAGTGCCCTAGAGATCCGTCATCAAGGTCTCCAAGAGGATCCGGTACAGGCACCGTCTCCTCGAGTGCGCCGGACGATGAGAACCGGAGGTACAGACCTCGCTGGACTTCAGGGCTGGCGTCGGACACACCGAAGAGGAGAATGTGCAGTCTGCCGGTCAGATCCGATACCCCTTCAGGGATGACAACTACTGGTCCGCCCTCGTCGGTCACCACGTCGATCAAGATCTGCACCGGTGGGTTCGCATCTGGTAGCTCAACACGGATAAGGGACATGTCATCCGGTACACCCGAAACGAGGTAACGCTGTCCGCCACGGCCTGCCACGTAGTCGACAGGTTCGACTGACAGCGTTGGATCTGAGAAGTCGATCGCAAAACGATCTCCGACCGTGGGAAACCCGAAAACCGTAGTGTCGTGCACATCAAGGAGGGTTACGTTCTCCTCGCCGATCATGTGATAGGAGACCCCCTGGCCATCGATCACCGCAATTCTGCCTTGGTTGGAGACACCCACGACCCGCCCGTCGGTCAGTTGTCGCATGCTCGATACGGGCGATCGCGCTGGTAGATGTATTTCGTCTACCAAGCTGCCGTCGAGATCGAACACCGCGATCCGCTCCTTGTAGGTGTCTGAAACCCACCACCTGCCAAGCGCGTCAAGCAAAATCGGCACTTCAGGGCCCAGGTTCTCACCGATCTTGGTCCCGTTGCCAACTTCGTCTATCGCCGAACCGTATGGGACGTGAAGAGCCATCGACCATCGGTCGGTCAAAGTCGTTGGGAGGAAATCGACTTCAAGGCCGCGAACCACGAGATGGTCGACGGTGGAAGAAGCCGGCACTTCGGTCGTCGATGAGGGTGGCATCTCCCTGGTTGGGCTCTTGGCTCCGTTGCACGAGAGAGCCAGAACGCCTAGCGCCACAGCTAGTACCGGGATGCTCCTACTCAACTACACGTGCCATCCCAACCGCACGCTCCGCCTCGGCGTACACCCCCATAAGAACTCGAACCACGATACGTACGGGACCACAGGCCGGTTCCGTCTGCCTCGGACTTCGCCTCAATTATGTTGTCCGTATTGGCCGTCGACGTCGTCGAGTAGATCATTCCAATGTGACTGCTCGAGGCAAACGCATCCATGTAGATCGCGGATGACTTGGTGACGGTGTTCACGTCAGGACCAACGCCTGCTTTGAACTCGGATGCCGTAAGGGGGCCGTGGATTCGACGCATCCGGGGCCAGTAATGGTATCCGCTCGTCGTCTCAGAGTTCTTGAGTCCCCATGACTTGAAAGTGAATCCAGAGCAGTCACCACCCTCGCCGTGTGTTCCTTCGTTCTGAACCGGATCTCCAGGTTGATCGTCGACGTTGTCGCTGTCCCAGCAGCCACCACCCCAATGGTATCCCTCGTACCGGCCCACCACGGCGAAGCTACGCGCCTGAGATCTCGTCCATATGCCGAGTGAGTAGTCTGTATTGGTGTTGCACTGGTCGTAGAAGCCGTGTGCAAGAGCTGGCAAGCCCGACGCTGCTACGGCACCCAGAATGATGCCTGCCAGCAATGCGCATGCGAAGCGCGACAGTAGATTGCCTCTCATAAGCCACCCCCAATATCGAAGCGAACGACGGAGAAACCATCCTGGTCGGTACGGAGCTGATACAGACCGTCTGGGCCGACCTCGAATCTGCCCAACACAGCTGACTCGGCCCAGTCGCCGGTTTCGACTACGAGTCGCTCCGCCAGAGAGAACCCATCGAATCTGAGCACCTCAAAGGCAGCCTCGGCTTCACTCCATGTACGTCTGTCTCGACACGACCGGCGAACCAATCAACATCGCCGCACGACCCGACACCGACATCCCCACCGACGTAGCGGCAGCGCTCACCGGTATGCGCCGCCACATCACCAACCGTTGCGACGCACGCGTGGTCGTAGGTGGCAAGCTACGCGGTTTCCAAGGCCTGATTCCTGGCGCCGTCGAGGAAGCCACCCTCTCCGTCCAGGCTCGCCAACCTCTTTACGTAGCCGGCGGCTTCGGCGGAGCCGCCGCCGCAGTCGCACGAGCACTATGGCGCGCCGCCACGTCCTGGTACCCACCAGATTTCCCAGACGGTGTCGCCGAACATGAGGCCGCACTCGGGCGCCTTCGTGAGGCTGCCAGCGCTACTCCCCCACCGAGCGATTGACTCTCCGACGACGAACGACATCTACTCGCCGCGACCCACCGTCCAGGAGACATCGCCTCACTCGTCGTCACCGGACTCGGACGATTCGCAGACCCCGACTGACCGCCACCGAGTTCACCAACGGCGCCCGCATGACCACCCTCATCCGCGTCTTGGCCAACGCTGCTGAAACCGGACTCAGGCTAGGTGTATCAAGTTGATTTCCACTGCGCCCGGTACTCCTCGAGGTACTGCGTAGCCGTCTCGAGTCGACGCTCGAGGTCCGTCGGAACACGGCTTCGGCCAAACCGGGGATGAAACCGCGACCGCTGGGCATCAGTCTGGCATCAGTCAGGGCGCTCGACCCGGTAGAAGAACCGGTAGAAGAACCGCATGACACGGTAGAAGCCCTGGTCAGAGAGGTCTCTGACCAGGGCTTTCTCGTAGCGGGGGCGGGATTTGAACCCGCGACCTTCGGGTTATGAGCCCGACGAGCTACCAGACTGCTCCACCCCGCGTCGATGGAATAGCCAATTGTAAAGACAGCATGCGCATATGCAACACCGCCCGCAGTCGGGGCTAGGAGAGTTGCCGGATGATCTCTGCGATTCGCTTGGCCCGAGTCTCGGGACGTTTGGCGCTGTATACAGCCCACAGATGCTGCTTCTTGGCGGATTCGACCAATCCCTCGTATGCAATCCGCGCCTCTGGTGCCGTGTCGAAGGCAGCCTCGAGATCAGCGGGGATGATCAGTGCGTCGACCTCGTCGGTCTGAGACCAGGAACCATCCGCTTTGGCGTTGTCGATCACCGCCTGGCCAACTTCGGACATCAAACCCTCCCGCTGCAGACTTTCGATCCGTTGCTTGTTCGGCGACGACCACATCCCGCCCGGTCGTCGCGGAGAGAACCACTGAATGATGCGGTCATCGTCTACCCGGCGGGACTGACTGTCGATCCACCCGAAGCACAGCGCCTCCTCCAAGAGGTCGTCGTACACGGGACCCTCGAGCTTGCTCGACTTCTTGCGGTGCACGAGCCATAGACCGTCTTTCCGGTCGGGTTTGGAGGCGAGCCAGCTCCTCCACTCGGCCCTGCTCGAAGGGACGAACACCTCCTTGCCATTCGGTGAAATGGGCGGCGCTAGGTCCGATGTTCTCGTCACAGCGCCACCATAGGAGTCGGCCGTCGAGAGAGACATGCCCGAGGACACCGTCGCGGTTGTGCCAACTGGCGAAGACCAGGGCATATTTGTGGTCGATTCCAACGAAATCCTCACAACCCTGCAAGACGTATGCATGCAGACGCTTGCGGCATTAGCAATTCAAGGCTTATGATCCCGGCGGCCGTTCTCAAAGGGACGGCCCCGCTCACCTACGAGGAGGATGGAATGGAGCGAGCGAATACCGGGCTAATCACCCCGTCGCGTCGGAATTTTCTCAAGGCGATGGGTGTCGTCACCGCCGCGGGCCTGATCAATGCGTGCACCAGCAACGGCGGAAGTGCAAGCACGACCGCCGCCGGTGCTGCTGCCGGGGCCGGGGCCGGCATCTTCCCGGAGACACCCGAGTGGAACTTCGTGTTCGTCAACCACGTGACCACCAACCCGTTCTTCGTGCCCACGGTTTATGGGATCGAAGACGCCTCGGCTCTCCTCGGCACCACCTTCCAATGGACTGGATCCGAAATCGCCGACAACGGGGAGATGGTCAACTCCATGGAGGCGGCCATCGCCGCCGGGGCCGATGGCATCGGCGTGGCCCTGGTGGACCTCCAAGCCTTCAACGGGCCGACCGACGAGGCTCTGGGACAGGGGATCCCTGTCCTGTCCTACAACGCCGATGCCCCCAACAGCCGGCTCTCCTACGTCGGCCAGGATCTCTACGGATCCGGGTTTGCGATGGGTCTGCGGATC
>Ga0214471_10001812_pt1 | contig 16885 bp, 12 predicted proteins | sample RVTome_5_FD_207665 | JGI IMG/M metagenome (GOLD analysis project Ga0214471, IMG submission 207665) | Soil microbial communities from uranium-contaminated site in the Upper Colorado River Basin, Wyoming, United States - RVT142D155 | ecosystem: Environmental > Terrestrial > Soil > Contaminated >... | reverse complement strand
GGCCAGCTCCGGCCTTCGAAGCCCGGCGTGGCGCGGATGTGCTCGATGCTGGAGGTCCACGCCGCGTGATCGGCCTCGTTGTGCTCGGTGCCGAGCGGCCGCAACCGGAACCGCTCCCTGTCCAGCCGCGCTGCCAGACAGCGGTGCCGCCTGAGAAAGCGTGCCATCCGGGTCCGACTCGTCCGGGACACGCGCACCACGTCGAGCGCCGAGCACAGGGCGGACGGCACAATCTGAACTGATCGGCCGCACGCTGGGCACGACCGTGCACATCCTCGATCCTAGCGCGATGAGACCGAAGAACTGACCTGAGATCCGTCGTGGTAGAAGACAGCGCCGATCGAACGGTGCCCTCGGCGGTGTCAAATCGGTCTGGGCACCCGGGCAGTCCGGTCCTTCCCTTCGAGGTCATGCTCGTGCGACGGTCCGGCTCCCTTCCCGGACGCATGCCTCGGCGGGCGCCCGCAAGGGGTCGTAGCATCAGCACCTACGACCGCGTGCCGGAGTGCATGCGAACTCCGCTCACACGTCGCCTCCCCCATCTGGGGGATGTTTCTCCGTCCCATCACAGGAAACTCTGTAGCGTCGAGGAAGTAACGTCGGGGTGAAACACGACGGGCATGCTCGGCGACGCGATCGAGCCTCTTCGGGATGACTCCCTAGCTAGGAGCCGAGATGGGATCCAAGACTGGAGATCCGGCACCGCTCTTGCCGGGCGGAACGGTGACGCTGCTGCTCGGGGACATCGTAGGGTCCGTCAGCCGGTGGGAGGCCGATCGCGAGGCGATGTCCGCCGCAATGATCCGGTTCGAGCAGCTCGTCTCAGAGTTCGTACGCCGATACGGGGGCGTGCTGCCGCTTGAGCAGGGCGAGGGCGACAGCTTCGTCGCAGGCTTCTCTCGTGCGTCCGATGGCATCGGTTGCGCCCTCGGGCTGCAACGGGCGATAGTCGGCGAAGATTGGCCCGGCGAGTCGGAACTGACCGTCCGGATGGCGCTCAACACGGGCGAGGTTGGGGTTGCCGCGACCACGTTCGACGGCCCTGTGATCAATCGTTGCGCGCGGCTTCGCGATCTCGCTCATGGAGGCCAGATCCTGGTGGCACGCACAACCCGTGATCTGGTCGAGCAGCTGCCCGAGCAGGCAACCTTCGCTGGACTGGGGACACATCGCCTGCGTGACCTCGCGCGTCCAGAAGATGTGTATCAGCTCTGTCATCCTGACCTGCCGACCACGTTCCCGTCTTTGCGTTCGCTCGACGCCTTCCCCAACAACCTGCCGACTCAGCTCACGTCCTTCATCGGCCGCGGCGACGCCATCGTCGCGCTGCGGAGCCTCATCGCCGAAGCACGGCTGGTCACGCTGACCGGAGCTGGGGGCTGTGGCAAGACACGTTTGTGCCTGCAGGTCGCCGCCGACCGGCTGGACGACTATCCGGATGGCGTGTGTTGGGTCGACCTGGCTCCGATCACCGACCCACGCCTGGTGGTGAGCGCACTCGCAGCATCGCTCAGTGTGAAAGAGGTTGCCGGACAGGATCTCGCCGACACGATCGCCGCCTACCTGCGCCCCTTGCGGAGCCTCGTGATCCTTGACAACTGCGAGCACGTTATCGGCGAATGCGCTGTCCGCACGACCGCCATCCTCCAGGCATGCCCAACGGTGACCATCCTCGCAACGAGCCGTGAACCGCTCGGCGTGGTCGGCGAGGTCGCGTGGCGCGTCCCGTCGCTGTCGTTACCCTCGGGTGGGGAGCCGGTTACCACAGACTCGCTTTCGCAGTGGGAGGCCGCGCGCCTTTTCATCGACCGTGCCGAGCGCGCACGACCGAACTTCCGAATGACCGACGACGATGCGCGCGCGGTCGCCGACATCTGCTCGAACCTGGACGGCATCCCGCTGGCGATCGAACTGGCGGCCGCGCGCATCCGCATGATGACGCCCGAGCAGATCGCCGAAGGGCTCAACGATCGCTTCCGACTCCTCACCGGCGGCGCGCGCACAGCCGCACCCCGCCACAAGACGCTCGAAGCGTCCGTCGAGTGGAGCCATGAGCTGCTCTCCGACGACGAGCGCGTGCTTCTGCGGCGACTCTCGGTACTCGTCGGAAGCTTCACGCTCGACGCCGCCGAGTGGGTTTGCGGTGGCCAGGGGATCGAGCAGGTGCGCGTCCTCGACCTGCTCTCGAGCCTGGTGGATCGATCGCTCGTGCAGGTCGACGACACCGATGCGAGTGCGCGCTACAGGTTGCAGGAGACGATCCGTCAGTACGGGGCTGCGCGGCTCGCCGCGTCCGGTGAGGAGGCCCAGGTCAGGACGAACCATCTGGATTTCTGCGTGTCGCTCGCCGAGCAGGCCGCGCCGGAGTTGGAAGGCGCCGGCCTGATCGAGTGGCTCCGGCGGCTCGACCTCGAGCACGATGGCCTCCGCGCCGCCCTCGAGTGGGGCATCGTCTCGGGCCAGCGTGAGAAGGCGCTGCGGATCGTCTCAGCCGTATGGATCTTCTGGCAGCTGCGCGGGCACCTCACCGAGGGACGACGCTGGGTCGAGGAGGCCCTGACGGCACGAGATCCAGACCCGCGGGCGCGTGCGGGTGCCCTCGTCGGCGTCGCACAGCTCGAGCTGTACCACGGCGACTACGAGGCCGCGCGCGCCTTCGCCGACGAGGCGCTCACGACGGCGCGTCACGCAGGCGACCAGAGCCTCACTGCCCGCGCGCTCGACACGCTCGGCATCGCGCTCGCGTACTCAGAACCCGCCGGCGCGCCCGGAGTGCTCGAGGACGCCATCGCGCTGAGCCGCGAAACCGGGGACGCATGGTGCCTGGCTGATGCGTTGAACGGCGTCGGATTGTTGAACTTCTTCTCCGGCGATATCGGAGAGGCGGTGCGATATCTCGAGGAGGCGGCATCCGTCGCCCGAGGGGCTCGCAACCTCGCGGGGTTACAGGCAGCTCTCGTCTTCCTCGGCCATGCCCTGTCCTACCGAGGAGAACTCGAAGGCGCCGAGGCAGCCTCCGCAGAAGGGATCGAGATAGCCGGCGAACTCGGGGACCTGGTCATGGATCTCGGGGGTCGCGCCGCCCTGGCGGACATAGCGCTCTGGCGAGGCGAGTACGACGAGGCAGCACAGGTGCTCGAGCACATCTTCGCTCGAGCAGATAGTGGCAGTCCGCTCGTGATGGCCCTGGCGCTCGTTCGGCGGGGACGGCTCTCGTACGCGCGCGGGGACTTCAACGACACCGACGCGCAGCTCGACGAGGCGCTGGCGCTCCTCCGTCAGATCGGCCTTCCGGTCTGGATCACCTGGAGCCTGCGGATAAAGGGAGATGCGGCCAGACTTCGTGGGGATCTTGAGGCATCTCTCGATCTCCTCCAGCAGGCGGTCGAGATCGGCAGCACGGCCCTCGGACTCGGCCACGCAACAGCACTTGAAGGGATGGGCCGACTCTTGCGCGCGCAGCAGGAGATCCAGAAAGCGGAGGATCTTCACCACGAGGCGCTGCGGACGCTCATGGACTCTCAGGCGACCCTCTTCGTTCCCGATACCATCGAATCTCTGGCGGGGCTCGCTATGACCCAAGAGAGCGACGAGGAGGCCGCGCGGCTGTTCGGCGCTGCGGAGGCACACCGCAAGGCCGTCGGCTCCGCGCGCTTTTCGGTCGAGTCGCCAGGCTACGACGCGGACATCGCCCAGCTGCGGAAGCGACTGGCAACGGAAGACTTCAGCCGCGCGTGGGACGAGGGGGCGGGCATGACTCTCGATGAGGCTGTCGCATACGCGACGCGCGGGCGCGGCGCACGTAAGCGTCCGTCCGCAGGCTGGGCGAGCCTTACGCCCACGGAACTGGAAGTCGTGCGTCTGGCAGCCGAGGGTCTGACCAACGTACAGATCGGCGAACGCCTGTTCATCACGTCGGGCACCGTCAAGACCCATCTTGGACACGTCTTCCAGAAGCTAGGCGTCTCGACGCGCGCCGAGTTGGCCGCCGCGGCAACGCGACGCGGGATCTGACGCCCCTGCGGGCTCAGATACCCCAAATGGGAGATGTTGTCTCCGCGCTTGCTCGGCATGCTCTCCTCATCCCGGGCCCGATGAGCCCCGCCTCGATGAGGAAGGAGGGACAGCATGATCCGACCGCCTCCACGTGCTGGACGAGATCGAAAACGGTTCGCCGGGGTTCTGTGCGCACTTGGGGTGGTCTTGGTGAGCGTCGGTCCCGTCGCTGCGACGGCAGATCGACCATCGCCGGCTAACTCGGCGGCCCAGAGCCGAGGGCACGTCTGCGGGGCGACATCGATCCGCGGAACCCCGGATCCCGGCCATCCGGTCGTCGATCTGTCTTTCAACTACGGCATCCCCGCGGGCGCGTTCAGCGGTGATCCCGTCCCCATCGTGATCCATATGCACAGAGCTTCGTATCAGCACCGTGAGCCGTGCGCAGCCACGGACGACGTGCTCGCGTCGGCAACCAACGACGAGCCATTCTCGCTGGCCTCGTTGCTGGACGCCGGTTTCGCAGTCGTGTCCTGGGACGCGCGGGGACACAACTGCTGGGCGCCCGGGCTCAACCCCTCCGAGACGTGCGGCTACTCGTATCTGGGTCATCCCGGTTACGAATACGCGGATCTATCTCGCTTGATCGACTGGCTGGCCCATCAGGTCTGGGTCTTGAAGGACGAAGGGCCGATCCCCAACGACGTGCGGGTCGGCCTGCTCGGGGAGTCGATGGGCGCGATGATCGCCGTGGGGAGCGAAGGGTTCGACACGACCGATGCATACGGCGACTCGCGGATCGACGCCATCGCCGCGTACCTGCCGGTGTGCGACCTATACAGCCTCGTGGAGCAGAACGGCGCTCCCCGGCGACTGTGGCCGGAGCTGCTCTTCACAGCGGTGCCGGCCACCACGAAGTATCCGTCCTCCGTCCACGAGCAGGCGCAGTGGTGGCGTCTGACCGGGCAGGTCCCTGCCGAGCTCGGACAGTGGCTATGGGAAGCGAGCCCATGCCGGTACGTCTTCGAGGAGTTCGGGGGGAGCATCGATCACCGCAGCGAGTTCACGATCACGGCTCCGCGTTCCATCGACAAGCCGCTCCTCGTCACGGCGGGGATGCGCGACGGCGCAGGGACGCCTGCTCATCTCCATGCGCTTGTCGAAGCTGTGGGGGAACGAGGGGTGCCGGTCAAATTCGTCACGACCAACGAGACCCACACGGCATTCGAGCCTGCCATGGGCTGGGGCAGCGATCTGTGCGTTGCATCATGCCTGTTTCCGTGCGGGAACCCCGACGCCTCGATCGAGAGATGGTTCCGGCGGCACCTCGCCGGGGACAACTCCATCGACACCGGACCTCGCTTCGAGATCGCGCTGGACGATGAAGGATGCGCCCGGCATGTCACATCGCTGGAACCCCGCACTTCCTTCCCGGCCGCCTCCGCGACGATCGACGTGCGTGAAGTGTTCGTTGAAGCACTTGTCACTTCGGCGGCCGACCTGCTCGCCGCGCGGCTGGACCCGCTCCTCGTCGGGCGGGTGGAGCTCAGCTTCGAGACCGAACCGCTCGCGCAAGACGAGAGCCTGGTTGCCTCCCTGCGAGTCGAGAACAACGTCGATCCCTCGCGCAACAGAATCCTGCACGGAAGGCTGACTGGATTCCGGCTGAGCAACGTCGTGTCGAGCAGCTCGCAGGACGGGACCGTCGTCGTGCGAGACCTCGTGATCGGGATGATTGGCACTGAACTGGTATATGACCCCACCACCGGGGAGAACGAGAAGCTCTTCCTGAGGATCCAGAAGGTCAAGGAGCCGTACTACCAAGCGAACCTCTCCTTCGCTCCGGTGGCCCTGACCGAGGTCGTCGTGAAACTCCCCACGGGACAGCCCATGCGAGCCGTGGGTTCCCCAGGGAACCAGGAGGGTGAGCCATGAGTCGCCCAGCATCGAGCTTGACCGTGTGCATGGCTTTGGTCGCCGCGTTGTCGTTCGCCCCGGGCACAAGGTCGATGGCGTCAGCCAGCGTGATCGATCTCGACCAGTGTCATCTCACGGTCCTCTTTCTCAGAGACGAGGATGGTTCTCGGGTGAAGGCCGAGGGATGGCTCCCAGAGCAATACACCCCTGCGGAGGTGCTCGGCCATCCAGGATCGTCATCTCCAGCAATCTGGGTGTTCGATTGTGCCGAGATCCTCATCGATGGCGTGGGCGGCGGCAGCGGTCGGATCAGCCTCGTCGGTATCCAGATCGTGGACCGGCTCGCGCACGACCTCTGGCCGACACACTGGGATCACTACCTGGTTTGGCTGCACTCCGACAACGAGGCGGTCGCCGCCGCCGCGTCTGCCGTGGGACTCCCCGCCATCTCCGTCCCTTTGATCAGCTTCGACTGGCGTGCGGATGACGCAACCACGACGGCGAGCATCCCGTGGACCGGATCGCCCTACGAAGTCTCCATCCGCGGCAGAGTGCGTGACGTCCCCCACCTGCACGACAACACCTTCCAGTACGGGGATGAACCGGGGGCCGGACCGAGATTGCATCTGGTCATCGATCCTCTGGTCCCGCAGGACAGATTCTGCCTTAGCGCCCTCGAGCCGGGGTGCGCGGGCGTCTCCACCCAGCCGGGTACTCCGATGTCGGACTTCCTCGGGACCGCAGTGGGCGATGCCGGAGCCGATCACGAGGTCATCTCGCACGCGAGGATCCACATCCTCGGGAGAACCAGATGAGGCCGCTGCGCCGATCCCGAAGGGTCACGGCGCTCCAGAGCTGCGAACGCCGGTTGATCCAGCACTACGATCTCGAAGTCTCGAGCCGGTTCATCGAGATCCGCGAGCCGCGCATGCGGATCCGGGTCCTCGAAGCGGGCGACGGCCCGCCGCTGCTGCTCGTCCACGGAGGCGGCGTGTTTGGCGCCCAGTGGCTTCCGTTGTTCCAGCATCTCACAACCTCGCGGCTGATCGCGATCGATTGCCCGGGACGAGGACTCAGCGACCGCTTCAACTACGCCGGCGTCGACATCCGAACATATGGCGTGCGAATGCTCGCGTCGGTCCTCGACGCGCTCGAACTCGAGCAAGCCACGGTCGTGGGTAACTCGCTGGGAGGCTATTGGGCGCTGTCGCTCGCGCTCGCAGCGCCCGAGCGCGTCGCCGCGCTCATCCTGCTCGGCTCGCCTGCGTTCCTGCTCGACAACGCCGCGGCGCCGCGCGCGATCCGGCTCCTCGGGATGCCGGTTGTCGGACGCCTCATGTTCGCGCTCTCGACGCCCTCCAACGAACGCAGGACCTGGGCTAAGTTTGCGGGGAAGCGAGCCATCCAACACCTCCCCGACACATTCTTCGAGTACTCGTATCGGGAAGGCAGGCTCCCCGGATCCGGGAAGGCGTTCACCTCGCTGTTCCGACGTCTGAGCGGCATCGGAGGCTTGCGGCGCGAACTCTTCATCGGCGAGGAGGAAATCCGCCTAGTCGCAACACCCACGCTGTTCATCTGGGGAAGCGAGGAGATCTTTGGTGCACCGGAGCTCGCCGAGCGGGCGGCCTCACTGCTGCCAGATGCGCGCCTCGAGATGATCACCGCCGGTCATGTCCCCTGGTTCGACGCGCCCGCGGCCTGCGGTCGCGCGATCAAGACGTTCGTAGCCGAACATACCGCTTCCGATGGGAAGCTTGGCGATCCTTAGAAGGCTCACTTCCAGGTCGGGGCGGAACGAGCACGGAGTGGTCGAATAGGTTGCACCACGGACCGACCATGTCAAAGGCGCCTCAACGAGATGCGCTGTCCGGAGAGGGATCCAACCTCGCGGCGCGCGTTCGCCGCCGTGAGGTTGTATGCGTCGCGACGCCGAGGGAGCCCTCGAACTCGTGTCTCGCGATCAACAACAGACAGCAGCTCGCCTCGCTCTGCCTGACTCGTAACCCTCAACTCCATGCGGTTCGAGTCCGGCCAGACACGTAAGCGGACTCGAACCGTGTTTCCAGTGGTCAATGGCCGGTATGGAGAACGGCCGCCTCGGCAACGGTTCGCTTCCGCAGGTCAGCCGCGTGTTTTGAGTAAGGATTCAAATTGTGGAGGTGAGCGGACACTATCCGAAACATTTTGCGGCCCTATCGGCGCTCCTCCGTGAAGGAGCGGCTTGAAGCCCCCTCTCGGCTTCGGCTGCAAGTACGGGTTCGACCGACCCGCCCCGGGGGTGGCGAAGATTCACGTCGCGACAGGTAACCCCGTCGCCTCTACCTCGGAGACGTATCACTTCCGACGGCGGGGCCGGCTGAGCGGCTTGCGCGCCATAGGCTCGGCGATTGCCCATGCGCTCGTTTGAACGCTCTGCTGAACGCCTCCTCCGAATCGTATCCGACGCGTCGTGCTATCGACGCGACCGTGACCTCGGTGGTGGCGAGCAGATCTTGGGCGACGCGCATGCGCCACTCATTGAGGTAGCGGATCGGCGACAGGCCGAGGACGCTGCGAAAGCGATCATCGAGAGAGGACCGAGAGACGGCTGCTTCTCTGGCGAGATCGTCGACCGTCCATTTGCGCTCGGGCGCCGTGTGGATGGCCTTCATCGCAGGCGCGAGCACCGGATCCCGCAGCCCAGCGAGCCAGCCGCGATCCGACGCAGGGGCGTCGGCGAGGTATAAGCGCAAGACCTCGATGAGCAACATCTCCGGAAGCTTCGTCGACCGGATCGCTCCGCCCGCTCCGGAAGTTTCCTCGATGGCATATTCGATGCTGGCGTCGAACCACTTCCGTGCTGGACCTGCGGGTGGCCGGACGACGATCGCGGCGGGAAATACCTTCAACGCCGGATCGAACAGCGGATCCTCCGAATACAGGCAGCCGCAGACGACGTCTGTTCGGGACCCGCCCTCGCCGTAGCGAAAGACGGGCATCTGGGTCCAGGGAGGCGGCGGAACGACGTTCATGATGGATTCCGGCTCTGCAGATTCGACGCCGCCCATCAGGAACTCATCGCCGTACGGAAGAACGATCACGTCGCCGGCGTCGGCCCAATAACGCTCGCCGTCGGTGCCCGAGACCCAGCAGCGTCCGGACGCGACGACATGGAACAGGACGAGGCGGTCGGCGCCGGGATGCATCATCGCCGCGAACATCGGCCCGCCCATATCCTTCAGAGCCCAGCCCTCGGTGTGCTCGGCGCGCATGAAGATGGCGCCTTCGAGGCGCATACGCTCCAACGCTTCGTTGAGCGGCTCGACCTGCATCCCGTTCATCGGTCCGCGGCTCGCGGTGTCTCGATCAGCGTCGTCGGTTTCCCAGTCATGGCCAGATCCTCACGTCTCACGGATTATGGACCCGCTCGGTCGGAAGGGTCCAACGAGGCAGGAGGCGGGAGATGTACCTAGTCGTCCAGCATCGATTCACGAACACGCCGCTGGCGTACTCCAGGGGCGAGAAGCTCATGAAGAACGAGGGGGCGCCAGCCGGGGCGCGCGCTCTGCAGTTCTACCCGGCACGCGACGGTTCCGGCGCCACGTGCCTGTATGAGGCCACCTCAGTGGAGGCTATCCAGCAGTACGTGGACACCACGCTCGGAGACGCAAGCGTGAACACCTGCTACGAGGTGGACGCGGCGCAGGCATTCGCGCAGCAACCGTCGGGGATCCGCCAGTCCGCCGGCGTCGGCGCGTAGCAGCCGCCGTCGACCCATCATCGGGAACAACTCACGCACGGGAGGGAGCCATGGGTACATAGTCGTCGGTCTCGTTCAAGCAGTACGGAGGAAACGCGGCTGAGAACTACGAGAGATACTTCGTTCCCACGATCGGCACGGCGTTCGCGGAAACCTTGCTCGACGAGGCCGGGCTGCGCCTAGGTGAGCGCGTGGTCGACATCGCGTGTGGCACCGGGATCGTGACGCGCCTGGCAGCGGAGCGAGTCGGCCCGACGGGGTCTGTGGCCGGAGTGGACATCAATCCGGCGATGCTGGCGGTTGCCCGGTCCCTTCGGTCACCTGGTGTCGCGATCGAGTGGCACGAAGCGAGCGCCGAGTCACTGCCGCTCGACACCGGCTCCTTCGACGTCGTGGTCAGTTCGCTCGGACTGCAGTTCGTCGAGGACAAGCCGGCCGCGCTCGGTGAGATGCGGCGCGTGCTCGCGCCGGATGGTCGCCTGGCGATCGCAACGGGCGGGCCGACGCCGCCGCTGTGGGCGATACTCGAACAGGCACTCGCGCGCCATGTGACGCCCGAAGCGGCCGGCTTCATGCGCGCTGTGTTCTCACTGTACGACCCCAAGGAGATCCAGACGCTGACGACCGGCGCCGGGTTCCGCGACACGGAAGTGCGGTCGAAGGACGTGACGATCCCGCTTGGTGCGCCTGGGGATTTCCTCTGGCGATACGTGCACAGCACGCCGTTGGTGGCGGCCTTCGCACAGATCGACGACGAAGCTCGCGCTGCACTAGAGCGCGACGTCGTGGCCGGATGGCATTCGTTCGTGAAAGACGGAACACTCGTATTCGACGCGAGCGTCATCCTGACCTCTGCGCGGATGTGATTAAGCATTGAAAGAGGGTCACCAGCGGCGCACGGGGACGTGCAGCCCGGTCACTGTTAGGGTTCGAGTTCCCTCCGACAGGGCAGCGGACTCGAACCGCATTCCCGCAGGTCGCGAGCGCGAAAGAGAGGCCCAGTCGAGCGGCCAGCCTCTGTCGAAGTCAGACGCGGTGGTGCATCCGGCTGTGTGTCCGAGGCAGGCCCACTCGATCGTTACGCGATGATTTCCTCTGGGGCCCCACAGGAATGGCGACCAGGACCAATCAGTACTCTCTGAGGGCGACTCGTGGAGGTAAGCGGACCCTATCAGAACCGCTTCTCGATCCCTTCCGCCCTGCACCCCCGAGGGTGCGGCGTAGATAACTCTCCGACACCACCCATGCGCATGCACGCACTCTGGTGGGCCAGGCCCTGCTCGGCTAGGAGGCTGAGGCCCGAAGGCGTTCCGGCGCCGGCATCCCTGACAGCGTCCGTCCGATGAGATCGCGCGCAACGGCAGGTCCCACCGGCCTAGAGAACAAGTATCCCTGCCCAAGATGGCATCCGAGTGCGCGGAGGTGATCCGCCTGTTCCGGCGTTTCGATGAATTCAGCGATCACATCTAACCCCACGACGGAGGCGACGTCGATGATCGATTTGACCAGCGCCCGGTCGACCGGATCACGCTCGATATTCGTGACGAACGACCCGTCTATCTTCACGATGCTGGCGGGGAGGTCTCGGAGGTAAGACAACGAGGAATATCCGGTTCCGAAGTCGTCGATCGCCACCCCCACGCCGCGTCGCCGCAGTTGCGCTAACCCTTCCGACGAGTTGGATGAATGACGCACCAAGACGCTCTCGGTCAGTTCGACCACGAGACAATGTGGATCGAGGTTCGCTTCGCGAAGGGATCCAAGGACTTCATCAACGAAGCTCGGCTCGGCCAGATGCCGGGCCGCGATATTCGCGCTCACCCAGGTGTCATTCGAAGCAAAGAGCTTGTTCCAGTCAGCCAGCTGCCGACAGGCTTGTTCGAGAACCCACCGACCGATCGAGACGATGAGGTCGCTTCGCTCCGCTTCGGGGATGAATTGGTCTGGGCCTATCACCCCGCGCTCGGGATGGAGCCAACGCACCAGCGCTTCGAAACCCACGATCTTGCCCGTGCCGAGCTGAACGATGGGCTGGTAGACAAGGAGAAGCTCATCCTCCCCTAGGGCGCGGCGAAGCTCGTCCTGGGCCGCGAAACGTGTGACCGCTTCGGTACGCATATTCGCCGAGAAATCAACCGCTCGATCCTTGCCCATCTCTTTCGCGGCATACAACGCAAGATCCGCATCCCGGAGGACGTCCCCGGCACTAGCCCCATTCGCCCCTTCAGCGACCCCGACGCTAGCCGTCACTGCGACCGGACGGCCCCCGACATCGAACGGCGCACGTATCTCCTCGACGATACGCTCGGCGAGCGCACGCCTATCCGAAGGCTCCGTCCTCTGCGCTAACAGGGCGAATCCGTCTCCGGTCATGCGAGCGAGCGTATCCCCCTCTCGAACGATTCCACGGAGTCGGTTCGCCACGGCCACGAGGACCTGGTCTCCGAACGCGTGCCCCAAGCTGTCGTTGAATCGATGGAAGTCATCGAGGTCAGCCGACAGCAGCAAGACGGGAACGCGATCCGCCGTCCGCTGAGTGAGACTGAGCTTGAGGCGGTCGAGGAGTAGTGTCCGGTTCGCAAGGCCTGTGAGCGTGTCAGACAGCGCGTGCTTGGTGAGCTCAACCTCAAGAGCCTTCCGCTCAGAGATGTCGTAGACAACGACTAGGCCGGCGTCGCGTCCATCAACGTCGAGTCGGTGAGCGACTGTCTCTACATCGATCACTCTCCCGTCGGCGCATTCGTGCCTCCCTTCGCCCCCAGCTTGCTCCGCACGTTCGAGGGCGCGTACACGGGACAGAGCCAGCGGCACTTGGTCCGGGATGCAAAGATCCGTCCATCGCCGGCTCAAGAGGGCTTCGCGCTCGTACCCATACAGCGCGATCGCCGCGTCGTTCGCTTCCATGATCTCGAGCGTGTGCAGATCGAAGACGAACATCGGCCGTGGATTGGCAGAAAACAAGACCCGGAATTTCGCCTCACGATGACGGAGTTCCGTCTCCGCGCGCGCCTTCGTTGCTTCGAGGTCGCGCCGGCCAATCGCCTGGTCAACAGCCTGGTTAAGTCGGGCGAGTCGATCCTTGAGCAGGTAATCGTCGGCTCCCTCGCGGATGACGGCGGCAGCCAGATCCTCTCCGATGGACCCCGACACCATGATGAACGGTAGATCTGGCCGGCGCTCCCGCACGATGCGGAGCGCGCGGAGGCCGTCGAAGTCTGGGAGGGTATAGTCCGCAAGGACAACGTCCGGACATGTTTCGTCCAGAGCGTCGATCAGTCCTTGTTCTGTGTCAACACGAGCCCACGATATCTCCCGGTGTGCGCTGAGCATCGCCGCGATCAGCTCCGCATCGGAGACGCGATCCTCTACCAGGAGAACGGCGAGCGCCCTTCTGCCCGCTTCAGCGGAGTCAGCGTCCGTCATCGCGCACAACGCCCGGTATCACCGGTGCTCGGTTCAGAAGCAGCCAGTACAAGCCGAACGTTCTCACCGCCTCGTTAAACTGTTCGAAATCCACGGGCTTGCTGATGTAGCTGTTCGCCCCAAGGTCGTAGCTCTCTACGATGTCGCGCTCCTGTAACGAGGAAGTGAGTATCACGACCGGTGTCATCCGGAGTCGTTCATCGCCCTTGATCCGACGCAATACTTCGAGCCCATCGACAAACGGAAGTTTCAGGTCGAGCAGGACGACCCTCGGCTGTGGAGGTGGATTCTGTGCGTAGCGTCCCGTGCCGAAGAGGACCTCGAGCGCTTCTGCGCCGTCGCGAACAACGTGGATCACGTTGGCGACGTTGTTCTTCTTGAATGCATGCAACGCGAGCTCGATATCGTTCGGATTGTCTTCGACAAGCAGGATGTCAACGGGGTCATCCATCGCGCCTCACCTCGCCGATCGTGAAGAAGAAGGTAGTCCCAACATCGACCTCGGACTGGACCCAGATGCGGCCCCCATGCCGGTTCAAGATGCGCTGCACCGTTGCGAGCCCGACGCCGGTTCCCTCGTACTCATCCGCCCGATGCAGGCGCTGGAAGACACCGAAGAGCCTGTCCACGTACCGCATGTCGAAGCCGGCACCATTGTCTTTCACGAAGAAGATCGTCTCGGCATTACTTTCGCTCTCGCGGCCCAGCGTGACCTGTGCCCGCACACGGTGGCGCGTGAACTTCAAGGCATTCGACAGAAGGTTGACATAGACCTGTTTGAAGAGGACCGGATCCACGTCATGCTCTCCCAACGGTTGGATGTCGATGTCGATGCTGCGGCCGCCGCTGCTCGATTTGAACGAATCAACGATCCGAGCAACCATCCGATCCAGATCGACACGTTCACGCGTTGCCTTCGCCTTGGCGAGCCTCGAGAAAGCCAGGAGGTCGTCGACCAGGTCGCCCATCTGTTGGGCGTTCGTTCGGATCAGGCGAAGGAATCGCTCGGCCTCCAGCGAAAGACCATCGAGATGCTCGTCCAAAATGATCCGCGAGAAACCGTCGAGCGCGCGCAAGGGTGCCCTCAGATCGTGCGCGACACTGTAGGAGAAGGACTCCAGTTCAGCATTCGCAGCTTCGAGCTCGGCGGTTCGTTCCTTGACGGCTTGTTCGAGGCCCTGATTCAAGCGTCGTATCTCCTCGTGTGAGGCATCGAGATATCCCTCACCGATCGCCGACATCGCGAGATTGGAGAATGCATCCGCGCCCCGCAACACGGAGAGAGCTTCCGCGCTCGGCTGCACGCCACTTAAGAACAACAACGGCGCGAGATAGGAGCGGAACCGGCTCATCAATTGGAACCAGGCCGGCAGGCTGATCCCAGCTTGGGCGTACATGGCGCCTTGTTCCCGAAGAAAGGCGATGTACTTGTCCCATTCACCGTCGACGATGGCGCGAGTCATGATCTCCTTCGACATCGCGCTCTGCTCGTCCATCTCGGCTTGCGTCAGGCGCGTGAGGATGGGTCCGAACTCCGGATGCGCGGTTGCCCATCTCTGGGTCTCGCTGGAGATCTCGTCGTAGCGCCTTTCGTAGAAGCGCCAGAATGAGTGGAGGGGTCCGAGTTCCTCCGGCGCGATGAGTGTGCCGACGAACTGAGGCAGGGGTTCGGCCACACCGTGGTCCGCGACCGCGTCCGATTCGGACTGCGAAGCGACGCTCTCGTTCGTTTCGCCCTTCACGCGGAGGGCTCCCTCACTTTGCTCGAGTACTGCTCAGTATGTGGATATCGGCGTCCAGTTGGTAAACCTTTAGCCCTTAAAGGCATGAAGTCTTGATGTCGACTCGCCTGGTACCCGAAACCGCCGGTCAGAAGCCCGGGGTGGAGGTGAGCGGCCACCATTCAAGACATTTCGAGACGCTGGAGCTGGCAGACAGTGGTGCGCGTGATCACCGCGCGGTTGGGTGTCCGACCTGTCCGCGAAGGCGAAGGGCTAATTTCTGTCAGCGAATCACATGATTTGTGGAGGTAAGCGGACACCATAGAACCGCTTCCCCGCGCTGAAAGCCCTAGTAGACGGCGGTGCCGCATAATCAGGTGACCACCAGTGTCCGATTCGTCCACGAACAAGCGCACGACGCCGCGCGCACTGGCGAACGCATCCGAGATACGAGCCGCCGTTCTCGCCGACAGGTCGCTCGGCAAACCGTCGGCCGGCAGGAAGGCAACCTGCGCGATCTCGCCATCGAGACTCCCACCCATCGCGAGACACGACGGCACACTCGAAGAAGAGAACGAGGCCGTCATTGAAGGGAGCGGCGTACACGCCGATCAGCGAGCCGGCCTCCACCACGAAACCGGTCTCCTCCCGCACCTCGCGAAGCAGCGCCTCGACGGAGACTCTCTCGGCTCGACGCGCCCCCGGGCAGGGTCCAGTTGTGTGGCGGGTAGGCCCGTCGTACGCAGAGGATCCGACGATTCTCGTCGAGGATGGCTGCGAAGACTCCCAGGCTTGCCATTTGTCGGAGGATTCCCGGTGGCGACGCCGTCGGCGTCCGAGCGCCAGTACCAGCAGATCGGCGCGCGATGCCCACCGACCGGCCAGTCGGCCTGAGGGGCCTCGGGCCAGCCCTTGGGGGTTGTCCTCCCACACCTCGCGGCGGCCGCATTGCGTCAGCGGCTCGAGTCCGATCGACTGGCCACGCGGTTTCGACCGATCTCTCCGCAGGCCACGGCGCTCAATCAGAGACGGCCGCGGAATCGGGCCGCGCAGCGAGACAGAGCTGGCGGAGCCATTGTGAGACAGAGAAGCCGAACTCTCACAGGTTCTGATAAGGATCTGTTGGTGGAGGTAAGCGGACACTATCAGAACCTCTTCCCTGCTCTGAAAGTGCTGGTAGAGGGAGGTGCGGCCTGACTTGGCTCATCCGGCTGTGTCCGATTCGTCCGCGAACCCGCGATGTGCTGGAAACCGTGAACCAGGTGTTGGGTCGATCGCCCGACGAACATCGAGCACGCCTAGAGATGCTGGCGCGCGCGGCCGAAGCCTACGGATCGGCCGAGGACATCAGACCGGAGTAGAACGACTTCGGGCAGCCCACATCTCCGAGAGCGCGCGGGATGTGAAAGCGCGCAAGCGGCCAGGGCGTCAATCCGTAACCTGCCGAAGGAACGAAGAGAGATCGTAGTAGTCCGTGTTCCGAACGATCTCTTCGCCCCTGAATTCGAGGATCGACACTCCGGGCAACGAAATGCTCCTTCCAGTTTCGGCGTGGGTTCCGGTGATCGTGTATTCCCGAGCGGAGTGGGTTCCGCTTGCCGAAACAGACCGAAGGTTGACGGTGATATCGGGGATCATCGTGAACATGCGGTGAGCGTGTCCGATGAGTTCTTGCCTGCCCTTCACCACAAGGCCAAGCGCCGCGTCCTCGTACACGCAATCCTCCGCGTACAAAGCAGCCACACCGTCTGCATCGTGCGCCGACCACAGCTCGCTATGTCTCCGAGTCGCCACTTCCATCTGCTCCGGTGTCACATCCACCCCCAACACTGGCCCAGAGTGACACCTTCACCGTTCACGCTTGGACCAGTCAAGTTTCGCGAGCGAAGGCGAACCGGGAGTCCGGTCCAGCGGAGAGCTGCCACCCCCCAGCGTCGCGATCAACTCGTTTCCCCAAGCATAGGGTGTATCATCACTAGTGCTATGAAGGAATATCCCGAGTTCAAGGACGTCCTAGAGGCCGCGGCCCGGCTCCAGGAGTTGCTTCCGGACGCGGTGCTGGTTGGCGGCAGCGCAGCGTCGCAGC
>Ga0214471_10001807_pt1 | contig 16912 bp, 13 predicted proteins | sample RVTome_5_FD_207665 | JGI IMG/M metagenome (GOLD analysis project Ga0214471, IMG submission 207665) | Soil microbial communities from uranium-contaminated site in the Upper Colorado River Basin, Wyoming, United States - RVT142D155 | ecosystem: Environmental > Terrestrial > Soil > Contaminated >... | reverse complement strand
CGGCCGCATCGCTCGGCTACGAGCCCGAGTGGATCCTGGCCGCTGATGGGACCAACGACGGCTACGCCACCCCGCGCTGGCAGGACAAGGAGGTCTGGAACCACACCTGGGTCGTTACCACCGCCGTGCGCGAGAACGTCAACGAGCGCGACACGCCGTGTGCCGACGCGTACCGGTCCGTGAAGCCCGACGCCAGCACCAACAACCTCGAGATGGTGTACGCGTGCGCGTACTACAACACGCTGCGCCAGATCTTCGTCGCGGTCCAGGTCGCCGGGCCAAGGCTCACCCCGGAGGCCGTCGACAAGGGGTTCCGGGCCATCCCCGCCCTGCCCTCGCCCAGCCCCTACAGCGCGGCGTGCTTCTACGAGCCGGGTGACTGGACGTGCGTCAAGGACGCGACCGCGATGAAGTGGGACTCGTACGGCGAGATCGAGCCGGGCTCGGGCGTCGGGTGCCACCGGATGCCCGAGGAGGGCCGGCGGTTCCTCGCAGGCCAGTGGCCGCACAACGACCTCATGACCTACTGGCGCCCCGATGACCCGTGCAACGGCATGCTCGGCCGTCTGGGGGCCAGAGGGCCGTCGTAGCGTTCGGTGCGCCCGGCTCCGATGAGGCGTGCGGTTACACGCGGATACGCCGGTTCCCGCACGCTTCATCGGGACGCCGCCAACGGCCAGCGGCCAAGGACAGCCCCGGCCAGAACATCGAGACCGCGCCGGAGAACCGCTGCTACGACCTGGTCGCGCAGCCCTACGACCCCGACGAGCACAGCTTCGTCACGACGCTGCGCCACTGGCAGTACTACTTCAACGACCGCTACCAGACCTACGGTCGCAGCGCCCGGTTCCATGTCTGCTACGGGGCGCCGATCGCGAGCACCACGCCCGAGACCCGCCGGGCCGACGCCGCCCAGCACGAGGCCGACTACGACCCGTTCGCCACCATCATGCGGTTCGTCGAGGGCGGCTACGCCTACGACTACTACGACGCGATGGCCGCGCGGGGCGCGATGGCGTTCCCGCGCACACCTCCCAGCCTGGACATGTTCCAGCGCCACCAGCCCTTGATGTGGGCCTACGACACCCTGACCGAGCGGGAGGCCCAGAACTACGCCAGCGCCGTGTGCCAGACCATCGCCCCGTTCCCGGTGAGCTTCGGCGGCAACGACAACATCGGCGCGCCGCGCACGTACGGGCTGATCTACACCACCGATCCGCGGGCCGACAAGCTCCGCGACCTGAAGGATCAGGTCCTGCCCTTGCTCGAGGAATGCGGCGTCGTGCCCGCCGAGGAGGCGACCCACCCCTCCACCGGCTACTTCGCTGACAGCCAGACCACGCCGGAGTACGCCTACGAGGCCATGGCCCGCTTCCAGCGCGAAGGGATCACCACGATCCTGTGGGTCGGGGGCAACGAGACCAGCTTCTCAAACGCCGCGGGCCAGCTCAACTACCGCCCCGAGTGGGTGGTCGCCTCGGACCGCAGCAACGACGGCTACTACACCGCCCGGTGGCAGGACAAGACCGTCTGGCAGCACGCGTGGAACGTGACCACGCTCACCGTGCAGGGCTACCACTGGCGTGGGACGCCCTGCCACGACGCGTACCGCGAGGTCAAGCCGGACGTCAACGACGGCGAGCGTCCCGGGGGCGCGCTGGAGATGACCTACGCCTGCGCTTTCTACGAGCAGCTCCGCCAACTGTTCACGGCGGTCCAGGTGGCGGGCCCCAAGCTGACCCCACAGGCGGTCGACAAGGGCTTCCGCGCCATCCCCGCCCACCCGTCGAGCAGCCCGAGGGTGCCGGCCTGCTTCTACGAGCCCGACGACTGGACCTGCGTGAAGGACTCGACGGCGATGTGGTGGGATCCCGCCGGGGTGCTCGATGGCGAGTCGGGGGTCGGTTGCTGGCGCTCTGCCGATGGTGGCATGCGCCACCTACCCTGGCAGTGGCCCGACACCGACCTGCTGAACCTCAAGCATGCGGACACCGACCCCTGCAACGGCGAGGGACGCAACCTGAGCACCCGCTGACCGCCCGGCGGGCGACGCCCCCCACCTGGCGTTGATCGCAAGGGCCCTCGAGCCGCAACCGCCCGTACGCTGGCGGCGTAGCAGCAACCACAGCATCTTCGGCGACGCGCAGGCGACGGTGGACGAGGTTCCGGCAGTACGGGCACGGGTCGAACGCCTGCTGGGCGCGCGCGTGGTGGCGGCGCACCGCCCCGCGGGCGGCTTCACGTCCGCGGGGCGGTGGGTCGTGCGGCTGGAGGACGGAACGAGCGCGTTCGTGAAGATCGGCACGACGGCCGACACCGCGACCTGGGTGCGCAACGAGCACCGGTGGTGCAGCCTCATCCACGCTGACTTCGTGCCCGAGGTCCTGGCTTTCGATGACGGTTCGCCACCGGTGGTGGTGTTCGAGGATCTGTCCCGTGGTCACTGGCCGCCACCCTGGCGGGACGGGGATGCCGAGCGCGTCGTCGAGACGCTGGGGCGCGTGGCCGCGACAGCCGTCGCGGGTGAGGTGCCCGCGCTCTACGACCACTGGGACCGCACGGCTGGGTGGCGCGCGGTCGGCGACGACCCGCACCCGATGCTGTCGATCCGGCTGTGCTCACCGGAGTGGCTGGAAGCGGCCCTGCCAACGTTGGTGGAGGCCGAAGCCGCGGCCCCGCTCGCCGGCGGCGCGCTGCTGCACTTCGACGTGCGCAGCGACAACCTCTGCCTCCTCGACGACCGGGTGGTGCTGGTCGACTGGAACATGCCCGTGCGTGGCAACGCGGTGTTCGACCTGGCGGCGTTCGCCCCGAGCCTGCGGCTCGAGGGCGGGCCGCTGCCGGAGGAGATCGTGCCCGACCAAGCTGAGCTCGCGGCCTCGATCGCCGGGTACTTCTGCGCCCGCGCCGGGCTGCCGCCGATCGCCGACGCGCCCCGCGTACGCTGGATCCAGGAGCGCCAGGCACGGATCGCGCTGCCGTGGGCGGCGCGGGCCCTCGGCCTGCCGCCACCCGACGGCGACTACGCGCGTCACGCCATCGGCCGGCTCGATGAGCAGCTCGCGCGGGGAGAGTTCGACGAGCCGCGCTGGCACGAGCTCGTCGAGGAGGTGCTGGTCGACGCCTACCTCGCGTCGGACGATCCGCGCGCACAGTCCGGAAAGTTCGATGACGAGGCCGAGTGGCGCTGGTCGCGCGAGCTGACGCTCGACGCCCTGCCTCCGTCGGCCGCCGGCCGACGTGTCCACCTCCTCGACGTCGGCTGCGCGAACGGGTATCTCATGGAGTCGCTGGCGCGGTGGGGGGCCGAGCGGGGCGTCGTGGTCGAGCCCTACGGCTTGGACATCTCGCCACGCCTGGTGGCACTCGCGCAGCGGCGTCTGCCCGCCTGGCGGGACCGGATCTGGGCCGACAACGCGCTCGCGTGGGACCCGCCCCGGCGGTTCGATGTCGTCAACCTCGGGCTCGACGCCGCGCCCCCGGGGCGGGAGCGCGAGCTGATCGACCGTGCGATGGGCTGGCTCGCGCCCGGGGGTCGGCTCACGTTGCGCCCCGACCGCGTAACCGAGGGCGGCACGACAGCGGTCGAGCAGCTCCGGGCGCTCGGCCTCGAGCCAGACGGCATCCTCCACGCCCCGTCCCGGGACGGCACCGCGCTGCGCCAGACCGCCTACCTCGACCACCGCCCCGCGTGACCTCGACCTCCTGGGGCTTGCACGTGACTTTTGATAGAACTATCATACCAGCAGCGAACAGCGCGCCGGCGGGCGCGGGAAGGCCAACCCGTGACGACCGATCAGGTGAGTCAGTTGCCGTCGACGACCCGGCTCGTCGGCGACCGCGAAGTGGGGGCGATCGGCCTGGGGTCCGCCGAGATGGCTATTTTCGACATCGGTCCCGAGTCCGCCACGGCGACGATCCACGCGGCGCTGGACGCGGGGGTGCGCCTGCTGGACGGGGCGGCCGCCTACACCCCGGACCTGGCTAGGGCCGGCCACAGCGAACGGCTGCTCAGCACGGCTGTCGCGACCTGGGACGGTCCGCAGGACGAGGTCGTGATCGCCACGAAGGGTGGGCACCGGCGTGTCACCGACGGCATGACGCTCGAGGCGTTCGGCTTCGACGGCAGCCCGCAGGCGCTCCGGCGCGACGCCGAGGGCAGCCTGGCAGCGCTCGACAGGGACACCATCGACCTGTACTTCCTGCACTGGCCCGACCCGGACGTACCCATCACCGAGAGCATGGGAGCGCTCGAGGAACTTCGCGACGAGGGCAGGATCCGGCTGGTCGGGCTGAGCAACGTCTCGGTCGAGCAGCTCGACGCCGCGAGCACGGTCGGTCGCATCGACGCCGTGCAGAACCGGTTCTCGCCGCTGGCTCAGGGATCGCGCCCGGTGCTGGACTGGTGCGAGCGCAACCGGGCGGCGTTCGTCGCGTACTCGCCGCTGGGTGGCCTGGCCAAGGCGGGATCGCTGGCCGAGCAGCTCCCGGCATTCGCAGAGCTCGCCGGACAGCTCGACGTGTCGGTGCACCGCGTCGTCCTGGCGTGGATGCTCGGACTCAGCGACCGGCTGCTGCCGATCGTGGGCTGCCGCAGGGTCGAGTCCGCGACCGACAGCGCTGCCGCGGCGGAGCTGAGGTTGACCGACGAGCAACGGGCCGGGCTCGACCGTGCGGTCGAGGCGGCGACCCAGGAGGACGGGTGATGGAGCGGGTCCTGACGGACGAGCAGATCGAGAGCTGGCGGACCGACGGGTTCGTCCTGGTGGAGGGCTTCCTCGATGCCACCGAGGTCAAGCAGGCGCGCGAGGACGCCCTGCTGCACTTCCCATCGCGCGAGGACTTCGACGCGGCCCCACCCGAGGAGCGCCCGAAGCTGACCAGCGGCATGGGCTTCGAGATGCTGCCCTACAAGGGTGACGGGCTGAACCTCACCGCGTTCCACCCGAAGGTGACGGCCGCGGCCGAACAGCTCCTCGGCACGGCCGACCTGCGCCTGGTGCAGTCGATCCTGCGGGTCACCTACGGCGGTCCGGACACGGCCGACCAGCCGCTGCACCGCGACTTCCACGACAACACCCTGCTCCCGCCGGCCTCGGCGGACACCGGCTTCGGTCACCTGCCGGTCCTCATCTACTACACCGACGTCGACGAGGGCACCTCGCCGACGTTCGTTGTCCGCAACCGCGACGGCGGCGACCGGCCTCTGGTGCCCTTCTACCGCCAGCGCGAGGACGACCCCGAGCTGTACGACCACGAGCGCCCCAACCTCGTCACGGCTGGGACCGTGATGTTCTACTCGATGGACACGTTCCACCGGGGGTCGGCCGCGACCGACCCCGAGGGCTACCGGCTGGCCCACCACCTCGTGCTCCGCCCGGCAGGATGCGACTGGATGAGCTTCACCGCCTGGCCGCCGCTGTTCGACACCGAGCACGGCCGGCGCTGCATCGAGCAGCTCACGCCCCGCCAGCGCGAGCTCCTGGGCATCCCCGCGCCCGGCCACCCGTACTGGACCGAGCAGACCATCGACGGCTTCGTCGCCCGCTACCCGAACGCCGACCCCGAGCCCTACCGAGCGGAGGTACCGCGGTGAGCGAACTCCCCCCACTTCGAATCGAGTGTGCCCGTCACCACCATATTTCGCAGTGACGAGCACACTCGATGGGGAGGCGCACGAGTGGGTGGAGCAACTCCGCGCGCTGCCGCCCGATGCAGAGCTGCCCGTGGGCTTCACGATCGCGGAGCTGCTCGACAAGCTCACGCCCCCGCCCGCACCACCCGGCAGCGTGTTCCGCCTGGACCCCGACCGGCTGGCGGCCGCCGGCGGCTCGGCTGGCGGGCAGCTCTCGGCGATGGCCGCGCTGACGCCGGGTCGCTTCGAGGGCAGCGGCGGTCACGCGGACCAGCGCAGCGAGGTCCAGGCGATCGTGTTGTGGTACCCGGTCGTCGACATGCGCCTGGCGGGGCGCACCGACGAGTCGGCCCAGCCGATCACCAGGTTCCTCGGCGATCCGACCGACGACCGGGCGCTCGTGGCCTCGCCCATCGCGTACGTGTCGCGCGCCTGCCCGCCGGTCCTGACGATCAGCGGCGACGCGGACCCGGTCTCGATCCTGGCCCACAACCAGGCGTTCCACGCCGCGCTCGACGCCCACGGCGCGTCCAACCGCCTCGAGGTGTTCGAGGCGGGCCACGGCTTCGACGTCAGCCCCGCGTACTGGGACCGCTCCTTCGAGCTGCTGGCCGACTTCCTCGACGAGCACCTCCCGGTGGCCCGACCTGCTCAGTCCGGCACGGGCTCGGCGCCGCCGGTGTAGGCGAACTGTCCTGCCTCACGGTCGAACACCACCTCGCGGACGAGCGCCGCGCCGTCGTGACGCCCCGGTGCGAACCGCGTCGCCCCACCGATCGTCATCGTCGACGGGTAGCCGTCTCCGAGCTTGCCGACCCCGGCCGCCAGTCCCTCCGGGCTCACGACGCCAGCCTGCCGGAAGGCCGCTTGGAGGAAGAACAGCGACTCGCACTGGTTGTAGCCCCAGTTGTCGGTCGGCTGCCCGCGCCTCGTCATCGCCTCGCTGCAGAGCCGTGCCGTCTCGGACTGCTCGGAGACGTCGCCGACGTCGTAGACCGGCTGCCAGCCCATCCCGCGGGTGTTGGCCATCTGCTCGACCGGCGCGTTGTAGAGCACCAGCGCGCTCGGCCAGGTGTCGGTGCCCACGCCCCACTGAGGACGGTAGCCCTGGTCCTCAGCGGCCCGCAGCATCAACAGCGGCGCCGGGAACGGTGACGACATCGCCGACCACACCACGTGCGTCACTCCCTCCGTCTGGAGCTGCAGCACGTAGGTCGACCACGGCGACTCGATCATGTCCGGGTAGTGGATGTCCACCGTCTCGATGCCCGCGGCGGCCAGCACGGGCTTCATCCCCCGCTCGACGCCCTCACGGGTCATCGGCTTGTCCTCGATCATCAGTCCGACCACCGCGCCGTCGAAGAACCCGTGATCGAGGAGGAAGCGGGCGACGGCGCGCTCGCGCCGGTCGGTGACGAACCCCGGCGGCCGGTACCAGTACGGCGACATCGAGTCGAAACGGCTCTGCGACACCGGCACGTGGTACCCGCCGACGATCCACGGCGTCCGCGTCCGCGCAGCGCACTCGACCAGGACCTCCTCCGTCCCGATCTGTCCCGCGAACGCGAACACCTGGTTGTCCTCGGTCCAGTGCGCGCAGGCGCGCTGGTTCTCCTGCTGGCGCCCCGAAGCCGTGGTGACGTTGGCGATGTTGTAGAAGAACTCGACCGGCTCGACCGTGCGACCGGCGATGCCGCCGGTCTCGTTCACCGCCTCGACGGCCGCCTTGTTGGCCTCGCTGAAATCGCCGCCGGACTCGTTGGTCTGGCCCGCCATCGCGCCGGCGACCCCGAACGCGGCGGTGGTATCGGTCGTCACGATCCCGATCTGGATGGTCTCGTCGGTCACGCCCTTGGCGTCGGCGGCGGCGGGGATGCGGGCGCTGCCCTGGGTACCCGGCTCGGGGTCGTCCGGACCCCCGCTGGTACCGGGGGCTGGCTTCCCCTCGGACGGTGCCGGGTCACCTGGTGGCGTCGAGCCCGGCGGCACACTGCCTGGCGACGTTGCCCCGGGATCCCGGGGCGCCACGGCGTCCGGACCCCGCGGCTCGTCACCGAACGCGTCGAGCGACCCGTCCGTACCCGTCTCCGGGCCGGCGAACTCGGACGACGGCCCAGACGGCCCCGCCGCCCCCGCCGACGGCTGGCCGTCCAGCGGCACGGTCGAACCGCACGCCGTGGCGAGCACGGTGACCGTCACCAACCCGAGCAGCAGCCTCGGCAGCCTCGGCAGCCTCATCCGCTGTGACGCGCCCACGACGACCCCTCGATCATTTTCTAGTGTTCAGTAAACAGGCTAACGCCTGCGCCCGCTTCGTCAAGCAAAACCCCGCGTGAGCGGTCTGCCGCTCTTCGTACAGCTACTGGCACTTTTACATCATTTGATGAAAAAGCTAGGCTCGTACGAGGCGCGGACGGACGAGCGGGGGGACCCGAGGGTGACGCAACGGACGTCGACGTGAGCTTCTCGGTCCTCGGCCTCGACGTCTCCGCCGGCCTGCTGACGCTGGGCGCCATCACGGGGATGACCTACGGGATCCTCGCGGTCGGCCTGATCCTCGTCTACCGCTCGACCAGGGTCATCAACTTCGCCCACGGCGAGATCGGGGCGTTCGGCGCCGCGGTGACCGGCGTGCTGGTCGCCCGTACGGGCTTCCCGTACTGGGTCGCGCTGCCGGTTGGTGTCGGGGTCTCGGCGGCGTTGGCGGCGGGAACCGAGGTCGTGGTCGTACGCCGGCTGCGCAACGCTCCGAGGCTCATGAGCCTGGTTGCCACGCTTGGTGTCGCCCAGTTCCTGCTCGCGTTCTCGACGGTGGTCAACGCCCAGGCACGGTCCGGGAGCACCTTCCCCCAGCCCTCCGGGCTGCCCGAGTTCAACGTCGGACCGCTGCTGGTCACCCAGGCGTACTCGGCGATGCTGCTGCTCACGCCCGTCGTCGTGATCGCCCTGGCCCTGTTCCTGCGCCGGAGCCGGTTCGGACTGGCGATGCGCGCCGCAGCGGCCAACCCCGAACGGGCGCGGATGGCGGGCGTCTCGGCGGGGCGGATGTCGACGATCGCATGGGCGCTGGCGGGGGCCGTGGCCGCGTTCACCACCGTTCTGATCATCCCGACGCGCGGGTTCATCACGGTGGAGACACTCGGGCCCGTGCTGTTGCTGCGAGCGCTGGCACCCGCCGTGATCGCCCGCATGACGAGCCTGCCGGTCGCGCTCGTCGCAGGGCTCGGCATCGGCGTCGTCGACCAGATCCTGATCTTCAACTCGCCCACCAGCGGCATCTCCGAGGTCGTGCTTCTGGCGACCATCGCGATCGCGCTGCTGTTCCAGGCCCGCCGCGGTGGTCGCGTCGAGGAGAAGCAGGAGTGGTCGCTGCTCCAGCCGTGGGGCGTGCTCCCCGAGGCCTTCCATCAGGTCTGGGGCGTGCGCAACCTCGGGAGGATCGTCGGCGTGCTCGCAGTTGCCGCCGGGGTCGGTGCGGGGCTGGTGTCGAGCAACGCCACCGCCGTCACGCTGACCGCGATCGCAGCGTTCTCGCTGATCGGGCTGTCGCTGGGCGTCGTGACGGGCCTGGGCGGCCAGCTCTCGCTCGGGCAGTTCGCGCTCGCGGGGGTCGGGGCGACGGTGTCGTACGCGATCACGAGCCGCTTCGGGCCGGGCAGCTTCGTCCTCGCACTGGTCTACGCCGGTCTGCTCACCGGTGCGGTGTCGATGGTCATCGGGCTGCCGGCCCTGCGGGTGCGCGGGCTGCTGCTGGGCGTGGTGACGCTGTCCTTCGCGCTCGCGGCCCAGCGCTGGGGCCTGGCGCAGAGCTGGGCCCTCGACATCGGCGTGAGCCCCAACCGGCCGATCCTCGGGCCGCTGTCGTTCGAAGCCACCAAGCGCTACTACCTGTGGGCGCTGGCCGTGCTGGTGCTGGGGTTCTGGCTGGCGCGCAACGTCTGGCAGGGCGGGGTGGGCTTGCGCCTGCGCGCCGTCCGCGACAACGAGGACGGCGCCCGCGCCTTCGGCGTGTCCGCCACCGCCGTCAAGCTCCAGGGGTTCGCCATCGCGGGGGTGCTGGTCGGCATGGCTGGTTCGGTCTACGGCCACCTGCTGTCGCGCATCTCGTCGGAGAGCTTCGACGTCGTCACGAGCATCAACGTGGTCGCGCTCACGGTCCTGGGCGGGATCGGGCTGCTGGCCGGGCCGATCCTCGGCGCCTTCTACATCATCGGGCTGCCCCGGTTCCTGCCGCTGGACAACGCCGGGCTCGCGGCCACGGCGCTCGGCTGGCTGCTGCTGATCCTGTACTTCCCCGGTGGCATCGCCCAGCTCATCGCCGCCCCGAGGAAGCGCATCATCCACTGGCTCGCGCGCCGTAACGGTCTGGACCCCGAGGCGATCGAGGCGGGTGAGGTGGACGACCAGGACGCCGGAATCAGCTCGCACAGGGTGGCGCTGGAGCCCACGACCCGGCCGGCCGTGACTGGTCGGACCCGCACCCTGCTGCGGGCCGACGGCCTGGTCAAGCACTTCGGCGGCGTCCGCGCCGTCGACGGCGTCGACCTCACCCTCACGCGCGGCGAGATCCTGGGGTTGATGGGACCCAACGGCGCCGGCAAGACCACGCTGTTCGAGATCCTCGGCGGCTTCACCGAGCCTGACGCGGGCCGCGTCGAGTTCCTCGGCCACGACGTCACGCGGCTGTCACCCGAGCAGCGCGCCCGGCTCGGACTGATCCGGTCGTTCCAGGACGCGGGGCTCTTCGCCACGTTGACGGTGCTCGAGACCGTCGCGCTCGCCTTCGAGCGGCTCCAGCCCACCCACGCCGTGTTCTCGACCGCCGGCTTCCACGGCGCCGAGCGCCGCAAGGAGGCGGCGGCACGCGACCTCGTGAGCCTGATGGGGCTCGACCGCTACCGCAACAAGCAGATCCGGGAGCTGTCGACCGGGACGCGGCGCATCACGGAGCTGGCGTGCGTGGTGGCGCTCGAGCCGGTGGTGCTCCTGCTCGACGAGCCCTCCTCGGGCATCGCGCAACGCGAGAGCGAGGCCCTGGGCGAGCTGCTCCTGCGGCTGCGCGACCACCTCGACTGCACGCTGATCATGATCGAGCACGACATCCCGCTGTTGATGGGGCTGTCCAGCCGCGTGATCGCGATGGACACCGGGAGGGTCATCGCCACGGGCACGCCCGAACAGGTACGCAGCGATCCCGTGGTGGTCACGTCCTACCTCGGTGCGGACGTCGCGGCCATCGAGCGGTCCGGGCAGCAGGGCGCCCTGGTCGGCGCCGGGACCACGGACCCCGCGCCATGAGCGCTCAGGATCGGACCCACGCGAGCACGGAGGACGAGATGACCGAGGTCGAGCCGCCACCCGCCCCCCAGCGCCTGCCGCCGTGGCTGGCGGCCGGCGCCCCGGCGTGGACCTGGCTGGGCGTGGCGATCGCCGTGGCCGGGTTCGGGCTGCTGGCGGTCGCGTGGGGGCAGATCGCGGGCGAGATCCAGGTGTACCGCCAGGTCCCCTACCTGGTCTCGGCCGGGCTGGCCGGCCTCGGGCTGATCCTGGTCGGTGTCGGGGTCGTCAACATCGCCGCCCGCCACGCCGACGCCGCCGACCGCGACCGCCAGATCGACCAGCTCGTCAGCGTGATGGAGGAGCTGCGCGAGGTGCTCGGTGACCAGCGGGAGGGCCGGGGATGATCGGTCGCCTCCGTTCGGCCCTGCGCGACCCGTTCGCGTCGTCGGTGCTGGTCCTGGTCTCGCTGGTCATCGCCGGCCTGGCGATGCTGTTCCTCGGGTGGCAGGGAGCGGCGGCGCAGGTGCGCGTCTCGGACCAGCTCCCCTACCTGGTCTCGGGCGGCTTCGGCGGCCTCGGGCTGATCGTGTTCGCGGTCGGGATCGGCAACGTCCAGTCGCGCCGCCGCATCGAGGCTCGCCGGCGGGCGGAGCTGGCCCGGGTGGTCATGGCCGCTACCGGGCTGCTCGCCCAGGCCCGGTCGCACCAGGGCGAGGAGCCGTCGTGAGCCGTCGGGGCCCGCGCGTGTGGCTGTGCCTGGTGGCAGCCGGGCTGTCGCTGTCGGCGGCAGCGTCGGTCCGGACCCAGGGGCCGTCCGCCGACGGCTGGTGGTGGGCGGGACGGTCGGCGTCGTCGCCGTTCCAACTCGAGCCCGTGCCCGAGGTGCCCGAGGACGGCCTGTACGTCGCGGGCGACGTCTCGGGACACTCGGGCATCTCGGCGCTGCGCTTCCCGCTCGGGGACGGCGACCGGGCCACGACACTGACCATCACCGTCGCCGAGGCGATCGGGACGCCGGTGGTCGATGCGTGCGTGGCCGCCGCGCCCTGGGAGCCAGGCGACGACGGCCCGTGGGAGGCACGCCCGGCCGCGGACTGCGAGGCGGGCAGGGCCACCAGCGAGCTGTCCGAGGACGGCAGCTTCCTGACGTTCGATCTCGGAGCCTTGGCGCCGTCCGCCGAGCTGGACCTGGTTCTCCTGCCCGGCAGGGACCCCAGCACGGGCCAGCCCGCGGCGTTCTCGGCGTCGTTCGCACCACCGGGCGCGGACACGCTGGTGGTGACGACAACCACACCCGACACCCCGCAGCCGCAGCCCGAGCCGACCGGACCGACCACCCGGTCGCCCGCCCCGCGACCGCAGCCCCCGCCACGGTCAACACCGGCTCCGGTCGATGGCGGCTCCGGCATCGCCCCGGTGCCGCCGGTCCCAGCCGCCCCGACGCCGCTGCCGCCGACCACGGCCGCGCCGGCCCCCACGACTCAGCCTGCGGCCCCGGACAGGCCGGTCGCCGCCGGCTCCGTCGCGGACCAGGGGTTCGCCTACCCCTCGATCCTGATCCTCCCGCTGGTGCTCCTGCTGCTCGGCAGCTTCATGGGCTGGAGCCTCACCCGCCCCGTCACGGTCGATGCGCCGGGTGAACACGATGGCTGAGGTGGCCACCGACCGTCGCGTCGCGACCGCCCTGGTGGCGGCCGCCCTGGCTGCGACCGCGTGCCGGAGCGGTGGGAGCACACCCGCATCCCCCACGACCACGGTGGGGTCCTTCCGCGTGGTGTACGAGGTCCAGGAGCTCGACCGCACGCGCGAGGAGCACATCGTGGTGCGCCGGCCCTACGAGTCGCGGCGGACGTCCGGCCGCGACGGCGCCACGGCCTCCGGGTGGCTCGCCAACGACGCCGGACTCTGGCGGTGGGTCGAGCAGCCGGAGCCCGGCTGGCAGCTCGTGGACCCCGGTCGTCGCAGAGCCGAGGCCGACGCCCGGCCGCTCGGGACGCTCGGGCCGCTCGTCGGGGAAGGCCTGGCCGAGCTCGTCGGCACCGCGCGCGTCCTGGACCGGGAGTGCCAGCTCGTCCTCACGCGGGAGCCCATCGGCAGCCCAGCGACCGCACCTCCCACCGAGCTCGACCACGTGGAGCTGTGCGTCGACGAGGCCGACGTCGTCCTGCGTGAGACCTGGGTCATCGACGGGCGGACCGTGCGTGAGCGACGCGCCGTGGACCTCCAGCTCGACCCCGCCCTGGGTGACCGCGAGTTCGAGGCGGTCCCGGCCGCCCCTGGGCCTCCGCCGGCAGGGCGCCAGCTCGTGGAGGTCGGCGAGGCCGTCCTCGCAACGCTGGCCGTCGTCCTCGATCCGCCCGCGGACGTCACCGCCGACGGCGTGGTCGCGTGGGTCACCCTCGACCCCAGCGGTGGCGTGACCGGTGGATCGCTGCGACGCCTCTACCGGCGTGGCCCCGACCTCGTGGACGTCGAGGAGGTCGAGACCGACCGCCTCACCGATCGCCCAGGCGCTGCGTTCATGACCCCCCTGGGGCCGGGTGCGCTCGCGTCCGACCTGCACCACCTCACCCTGCGGATCCCGATCGAAGGGGGCATCACCGTGATCCTCCGAGCGTCCGACCTGGACGTACTCACCGAACTGACGCGCGTGATGCGTCGCCGTGAACCGTGAGGCGGCTGGCGCTGGGGCTGACCGTCGCGATCGCGCTGCAGGCGTGCGCCGTTGACGGCCTGTCGTTCGTGACCGACGACCGCGTCCGGATCGTGCAGCCCACGCCGAACGCGACCATCGAGCCGCCGTACGAGTTCCGCTGGACAGCCGAGGACGTCGACGGCTACTTCGTGGTGTTCTTCGACCGCTCGCCCGTGCGCCCCAACGAGACCCTGCTCGCGATGGTGCCCGACACCGACCCCTGTCGCGCCCGGGCCGACTGCCCCGACACCGAGTGGCTGGCCGACCGCAACGTCTACGTCGTCCGGCACCCGAGCCTGCGCGTCGACCAACTCCCCGACCTGCGTGAGACCGACCGGGAGAAGGACCGCCACGACCTGACGATCGTGCTGTTCGACGAGTCGGGGCGGCGGGTCGGCGAGTCCGTCTTCACGACCGAGTTCATCGTCGAACGGGAGAGCCGATGATGCCGCCTGACGCCACGCTCGATCCAGCGCGAAGCACCGTCACGCTCGAGCCAGATCTCGGCGACAGCGTCGACGACATCGGCGCCGCCGCGGACCGGCTCCGGCATGCCGGCCGGCAGGCCCTGGGCGTCACGGGGTCGGCCGACGTCGGCACGCTGCGCGATGCGCTGGCTGCCTCCGACGTCAGCCTGTACCCGGCGCTGGCGCTCGGGCTCCTGGTCGCCGTCGACCAGCTCCAGTCCACGGCGCTGACGATCCTGGGACCCGAGATCACGGGAGCGCTCGGGATCGGCCGGCCGGCGTACGCGCTCGTGCTCGTGGTCAAGACGATGGTCGTGATGGTGGCCGCGCTGCCGCTGGCAGCCGTGGTCCAGCGCACACCGCGGCGCGCTGCGGTCAGCATCGTCACGGCGTTCGCGTGGGCGATCCTGACGGCGATGACGGGGTTCGTCATCTCGATCTGGGGGTTGGTCGTCATCGCGGTCGCGGCGGGCGCGGCGACCGCCTCGGTGCGCTCAGTGCACCAGCCGCTGCTGCTGGACTGCTACCCGACGGCCGCGCGGGTGCGGATGATGTCCTTCTACCGCGGCTTCGACAACGTGGGCGACATCGCGGGCCCGATCGTCATCGGGGTGTGCGCGGCCATCATCGGGTTGACGTGGCGTGGGGTGTTCCTGGGGCTGGCCGCCGTGTCGCTGGTCGCGGCCATCGCGGCGTCCCGACTGCGTGACCCGGGCTTCGGACGGTTCGACACCGACAAGGTCCGCGAGGCCGCCCGGCAGGGCATCGGTACCGCGACCACCCATGACGGCGACGTCAGCCTGGGCTTCTTCGAGATCACCCGCCGGCTGCTGCTGATCCCCACGATCCGCCGGGTGCTCGCGGCCTGGTCGGTGGTCGGGATGCTGCTGGCGCCCTTCCTCACGTACCTGGCGTTCTTCCTGCAGGAGCGCTGGGGCATGGGGCCCGGGGCCCGGGCAGGGTTCATGGCCGTGATGCCGGTGTTCGGCATCATCGCCCTGCGGCTGTTCGGGCGCCGGGGCGAGAAGCTGTTCGCCCAGGACCCGGCCAGGCTGCTCCGCCTCGGTGGGACGCTGCTGGCCGTCGGCGTCGCGTCCATCGCCGTGGCGGTGTACGCGCCGGTGTTCCCGGTGATGGCCGTGCTGTTCGGGGCGGGGCTGGCCGTGATGACCATCATCACCCCCGCCCTCGCGCTGCCGATGTACGCCATCGTCCCGGCCCGGATGCGCGCTCACCTCGGCGCCCTCCAGGGCATCTTCCTCGCCGGCGTCGGAGGCACCGCAGGGCTCGTCCTGCTCGGCGGGATCGACCGCCGGTTCGGGACCACCGGCGCGATCCTCTCGCTCGCGGTCCCAGGGATCGTCGGCGGGCTGATCCTGCGCACGGCCGCCAGGACCATCAACGCCGACATGGACCGGATGCTGGACGAGATCGTCGAGGAGGAGCGCATCGCGGCGCTGACGTCGCGCGGGGCGCGGCTGCCGCTGCTCGCCTGCCGCAACATCGACTTCTCGTACGGTCAACTCCAGGTCCTGTTCGGTGTCGACTTCACGGTCGACGACGGCGAGATCGTGGCCCTGCTCGGCACCAATGGTGCGGGCAAGTCCACGCTCCTGCGGGTCGTCTCGGGGCTGGGGCTGCCGACACGCGGGACGGTCCGGTTCCGTGGTGCCGACATCACCTACGTGGACGCGGAGCGCCGCGTCTCCCTGGGGATCAGCCAGATCCCCGGGGGACGTGCGGTGTTCGGGCCGCTGAGCGTGGTCGACAACCTCCGGGTGCTGGGCCACACCCACGGCCGCGACCGCCGGGCGGTGGACGCCGGCATCGAGGCCAGCTTCGAGGCGTTCCCGCGGCTGGCGGAGCGCCGCAACCAGCTCGCCTCGACCCTCTCGGGCGGCGAGCAGCAGATGCTCGGCCTGTCGACCGCCTTCATCGTCCGGCCCCGCCTGCTGCTCATCGACGAGCTGTCGCTGGGCCTGGCGCCCAAGATCGTGGGCGAGCTGCTCGAGATGGTGCGCCAGATCAACCAGGAGGGGACCGCGGTCGTGCTGGTCGAGCAGTCCGTCAACGTGGCGCTGTCGGTGGTCGAGCACGCCTACTTCATGGAGAAGGGCGAGATCCGGTTCGACGGCGCCGCCCGCGAGCTGCTCGAGCGCCCCGACCTCCTGCGCTCCGTCTTCCTCGAGGGAGCGACCAAGGGCCTGGGCGGTTGAGCCGGGCCTGGGCGGTTGAGCCGGGCCTGGGCGGCTGACCCGGTCCTGGGCGGTTGACCCGGAGCTGGGCGGTTGACCGCCACGGGGGCGGCGGGTAGCGTGCACGGTTGAGCGGGCGATAGATATTCGCGGGCAAGGACGGAGCGGAGGTGAGCCTGGTGACGACCGACCACCTGCACGATCTGCGCCGGCACGGCTACGCGGTGCTGCCGGATCTGGTTGCCCCGGAGCGGGTCGAGATCCTGGCCAAGGCGGCTGCCGACCACTTCCCCAAGTGGGAGGACGTCGTCGCGGGACGCGACCGCACGGGCGTCAACGACCACGGGCTGGCGTTCCGGCTGTTCCCCTACGACGCCGACGAGCTCAACCTGCTGCCGTTCGACGAGCGCTTCGTCGACCTGGCCGAGCAGGCGTTCGACGGCCAGCCGGTCTTCCTGACCCAGTCGCTGGTGCGGGCGTCCTACCCGCTGCCTTCCAGCAGCGACCAGGACCTGCACCGCGACTACACCAACAACGGCCTGCTCGCCCCCTCCGACGACCCGCGGTACGGCCAGCTCGCCGTGCTGGTCTACCTCACCGACGTCGACCTGGGGACCGCGCCCACGTACATCTGCTCGCG
>Ga0214471_10001806_pt1 | contig 16913 bp, 21 predicted proteins | sample RVTome_5_FD_207665 | JGI IMG/M metagenome (GOLD analysis project Ga0214471, IMG submission 207665) | Soil microbial communities from uranium-contaminated site in the Upper Colorado River Basin, Wyoming, United States - RVT142D155 | ecosystem: Environmental > Terrestrial > Soil > Contaminated >... | reverse complement strand
TGCCCTGGTCGACGTCTCCGAGCAGATGATGGAAGATTCGGAGTTCAGTCTCGAGGCGGAGCTGCAACAGGAGTTTTCCGAGCAGTTCGCGGTGACGGAAGGGGCGGCGTTTGTCAACGGCGACGGTGCCGGCAAGCCGGAAGGCTTGCTGCAAAGCGCCGACGTGGCCGAGACGGCGAGCGGCAGTGCCGGCTCCATCGCCGATGCCAGCGGCCAGGCCGACGGCCTGATCAACCTCTATCACGGGCTCAAGACGGCGTATGCCCCGCAAGGCACGTGGCTACTCAATCGGGCGACCCTCGGCGATATCCGCCGCCTGAAGGACGGCCAGAACAACTACATCTGGCAGCCCGGACTCGCCAGCGGCGTGCCGAATACGATCATCGGTCAGCCGTATGTGGAAATTCCGGACATGTCGAATGTCGCCGCCGATGCCACCCCGGTGATCTTCGGCGACGTGCGCCGGGCCTATACCATCGTCGACCGGATCAATCTGTCGATCTTGCGCGACCCCTTTACCCAGGCGACGAACGGCAACATCCGTTTCATCGCCCGCCGCCGGGTCGGCGGGCAGGTGGTTCTGGGCGAGGCCATCCGCAAGCTCAAGATCAGCGCCTAAGGAGGGCCGAAGCATGACCATGCGCGATATCCACAACAACATCGCTCCGGTTCAGGCGTTGCCGGCGCGGACCATCAGCCAAGGGACGGGGGCGCTGAACACGGGCGCCGTCGATCTCAAGGGCTTCGCCGGGGCCCAGGTGGTGGTTCACTACGGCGAGATCGTCGAAATGGGCGCATCGCCCGTCGGCGGTGCGCAAATCGCCATCAAGGTGGAGCATGCCGATGACGATGGCAGCGGCTCTCCGGGGGCATTCGCCAACGTCACGGCGGCCGATGTCACGGGGGTCGCCGGTGTCACGGCGGGCGTGGTGGCGAATGCGACCAGCGATCTGGCACCGACCAGCTTCGGCTACGTCGGCGACAAGCGCCATGTGCGGGTCACGCTGACCCCCACCGCCCTGACCACCGGTGGGCCGGTCGGCGTAATCGTGAACAAGGGTTATCCCCGCCACGCCCCGGCGGCCTAAGCATCTCCCCCGTCACTTCCCCGTGACGAACTTCCGGGGTGGCGGCACGTGCCGCCGCCCCGATTTCTTTCAAATGTCGAATCGGTGATCCATGCCCGAACCCTTGCGTCTAGCCCTGACCGTGCCGCCGCCGGTCGAGCCCATATCGCTGGCCGAGGCGAAAACCTTTCTGCGCGTCGATATCAGCAATGACGATGCCTTGATCGGCAGCCTGGTCACCGCCGCGCGCGATGCCTGCGAGCGGTTTACCGGGCGCGCCTTGGTGATGCAGACGTGGACCCTGTTTCGCGATGACTGGCCGGGCAGGGCGCGGGCGGATGCGCACCTTACGGAAGGCGCGCAGACCGGCCCGTTCGCGGCGGCGCGCGGCGCGGTCATCGAGATACCGAAGCCGCCGTTGCTGTCCATCGAACACGTGAAAACCACTGACGATGCGGATACGGCGACCGTCTGGCCAGCCGGCAACTATCTCGTCGATACGGCGAGCGAGCCGGGCCGGCTGATCGTCCGCGCCGGCGCGGCGCTGCCCGAGGCGGCGCGCACGGCCAACGGCATCGAAATCCGCTTTGTCGCCGGATACGCGCCGGATGAGAGCGTATCGCCCAGCGATTTGCTCGCGAACATACCCGGCGGCTTGGTCGAAGGGATTCGCCGCCTGACCGCGTATCTGTATGAGCACCGCGGCGATTGCGGTGCCGACGAGGCCGCGGCCTTGTCGGGTGCGACCCTGTTATGGCGGCCCTACCGGGTAATGAGGCTGTAGATGGCCGCGTGCACCCTCAGCGATCTGCGCCACGTGGTCGAAATCCAAAGCGAGTCGGCAAGCGGCGACGGCGGCGGCGGGCAAACCGATCCATGGGCCAGTCCGGCGATCGTGGCCACCGTACGCGCGCGGGTCGAACCTTTGCGCGGCGATGAGCGGCCGCGCGCCATGCAGATCGAAGCGGCGCTGACCCACCGGGTCACCATTCGCCACCGGCCGGACGTGACGGCAAGGATGCGGCTGATCTTCGACACCCGGATTTTCAATATTCGCGCCGTGATCGACGTGCAGGAACAAGGCCGATTCCTCGATCTGATGTGCGAGGAAGGTGTCGCCACATGATTCGCGCCCGCATCTTGGGGCAGGCGCGGCTCGGTGCATCGCTGCGGCGATTGCAAGCGGCGCAAACCGTGGCCATGGCCGATGCCGTCGTGACCGGCGCTCAGGACATCCAAGCCGCGGCCCGGGAACGGCTGCCACGACGCAGTGGCCGTTTGGCGAACAGCATTACTGTCGAGACAGCACCGGATGAGCTGGCGGCCACCGTCGGGACGGATGTGGCCTATGGCACGTATTTGGAGTTGGGGACGCGGCGGATGGCGGCGCGGCCGTGGCTACAGCCGGCTTTGCTTGCCCTTCGGCCGTCCTTGCGCGCGCGATTCGCACGAATGGTGAATGCCGCAATGGCCTTGGGGAGAGGTTTGCCATGAGCGCGGGCTCCCAGTGGCCGTTGCAACAAGCGGTGTACGGCGCGTTGGCGGGCGATCCCGCGATTCAAGGGCTGCTCGGCGATCCGGCGCGGGTCTTCGATCACGTGCCGCAGGGGAGCGCCTTTCCCTACCTGGTGATCGGCGAATCCCGGGCCGTGCCCTTCGATACCAAGACCGAGGCGGGCCTGGATCAACGCCTGACCCTGCACATCTGGTCGCGGTATCGGGGGTTGAAACAGACCAAGGAGATCATGGCCGCGGCGATCGATGTGCTCGATGGGCAGACCTTGGCGGTGAGCGGGCAGGCGTTGATCCTGCTGCGTTTCGAGTTCGCCACGACGTTCGTCGACGACGATGGGTTCACGCGCCATGGGGTGCAGCGGTTTCGCGCCTTGACGCAACCAACACCGTAAGCGGTCCGTGGGTCATTGGTGGCCGGCCCCGCGCCTTTGGCCGGGCGAGACCGTGGCGTGCCTGGGCGGCGGGCCAAGCCTGACGCAAGCGGATGTGGACCGTTTGCGCGGCCGCGCGCGGGTCATCGCCATCAACGATGCCTGGCGTTTGGCAACCTGGGCGGACGTGCTCTATGGCTGCGACTGGCGCTGGTGGTTGAAACACCGGGGCGTTCCGGGATTTGCGGGACTCAAGGTGAGCCTGTCCAATTCGCACGGCCATCTGGTCGACTACCCGGAGATCAGGCTGCTCGAAAACACCGGCGTGGATGGACTGGAGGTGCGCGCGAGCGGCCTGCGGACCGGTCGCAACGGCGGCTATCAGGCCATCAACCTGGCGGTGCATCTGGGTGCCCGGCGCATCCTGCTGCTCGGCTACGACATGCGGGCCGCCACCGATGGGCGCACCCACTGGTTCGGCGACCATGCGGACTGGCCGACGCGGCCGAGTGTCTATGCCACGGCGATGTTGCCGCATTTCGCGGGGCTTGCGGCGGCGCTCCGCGATGCCGGGGTCGAGACGATCAACTGCACGCCGGGAAGCGTCTTGACGGCCTTTCCGATGGCGGAAGTGGAGACGGTCCTTGCCGACGGCGTATAGCCTTCTGCCGGATCGCTTCGCCGACGATCGGCAGGGGGCCATCGAGACCGGGTTGGCGGCGGCGGGCTGGCGGATCAAGAAGGGATACGGCGCACCGCGATCGCCCGACGATGTGCTGGTGACCTGGAGCGTGAACCGCGGCGCCAAGGAGAGCGCGGCGCGCGCTTTCGAGGCAGCCGGCGGCCGGGTCGTGGTCTGCGAAGACGCCTATTTCCGCGAGGTCCGCGGAGAGCGGCACGTCGCACTCGCCTTGCACGATCATAACGGGGCCGGACGCTGGCGGTGCGGCGGGCCGGAACGCTGGGAGTCGTTCGGCATCGCGCTGCGGCCGTGGCAATCCCACGGCGAGCACATCCTGGTGCGCGAACAGCGCGGCATCGGCAGCGCGCGCATGGCCAGCCCGCCGCTCTGGCACGATCAGGCGATTGCCCGCCTGCGCGGCCTGAGCCAGCGGCCCATCAAACTGCGCCGTCACCCGAAGTCCGTGCCCGATCAGCCGCCGCTGTCCGAAGCACTCAAGGGCGCGCACGCGGTGGTGACCTGGGCGAGCAGCATCGCCGCGCGGGCCTTGGTATTGGGTGTACCGGTTTTCTACGAGGCACCGCGCATTGTCTGCGCCAGTGCATGCCGCCGCGGATTGGAGAAGATCGAATCGCCCGCCAAGCCGGATCGGCTGCCGGCGCTGGAACGCTTGGCATGGGCGCAATGGTCGGTGCGTGAGATTGCCCGTGGCGATGCGTTTCGGTTTTTGCTGGCCCGCTAGATGGCCGTGCGACTCCCCATTGGATGAGACCCGCACCGCCACGGCCAGGCAGGCAGAACACGGGCCAGGGAGGCCCACTTCGTTTGGCACTTCGGTGCCGGAACCAGACTGGATGAACGGATTCCCGGCAGGAGGGTAAGAGATGGCGGCGCAAAAAGGCAAACTCGTACTGTTGAAGGCGGATACCACCGGCGGTTCGCCGCAGGTCTTTACGACCATCGCGGGCCTGCGGACCAATACCTGGACGGTCAACGGCGAAGACGTCGATGTGACCACCAAGGACGACAACGGCTGGCAACAGCGCCTGTCCGGCGCCGGGGTGCGCTCGATCGCCATCGCGGCGACGGGAATTTTCCAGGACTCCGCGGTTGAAGAAACCGTGCGGCAATGGGCCTTCGACCAAACCATCAACTGGTTTCAAATCACGTTCGAGAACGGCGATACCCTGGAATGCCGGTTCCAGATTTCCAACTACGAGCGGGGCGGCGACCATGACGGGGCGGAAACCTATTCCCTGACCCTGAACTCGCACGGCACACCGAACTACGTGGCGGCGTGACCGTGGCCAACCGGGCGCGCGGCGAGGTGACGCTGTCCTTGGGCGGCCAAGCCTATGTGTTGAGCCCATCCTTTGGGGCGGTGTGCCAGATCGAGGATACGCTCGGCACCAGCCTCTATGAGATTGGCCGCCGGCTGGAGAGCGCCGAGATCACGGCCCGAGACCTTGTGGCCTTCGCCCAGGCGTGTCTGGCCAGCGCCGGTCACGCGGTCGAGCGCGATCGCCTGGGTGCCCTGATCGTCGAGGATGGCACGCATGCGGTCATAGGCGTGCTGCTCGATTTTTGCCGCAATTATGCCTTCGGCGGGGCGCCGGGAAAAAAAGACCTCACGCCGCCGCCATCCGATCGGACGGCGCGCCGGCCGACGCCGCCCGCGCCTACATGAAGGTTGCGCTCGGCCGCCTGGGTTGGGCGCCGGAGGTGTTCTGGCGGGCGACGCCGCACGAATTCTGGGCCGCCTTTGAAGGCTGGGTGGAGGCGAACTGCGTTCAACGCCTGGATGCGGCCTTGTCGCCGGACGAGGTGGCGGCTCTCGAGGCCATGAAAAAACGGTTTCCCGACCGTCCCGCGCGCAAACCATAGGATGCCAGGATGCCAGAACTAGACAGGCTGGAGGTGCGCCTCGAGGCGGACCTGAGCCAGTTTCGTGGCGAGCTGCAGAAGGCCGAGCGCGCCACCCAGTCGGCAACCGCCAGCATGGGGCGGCAATTCACCGCTCTCGACCGCGCCGCCGTGCCGGCCGAGAAAAGCCTGGGTGCATTGCGCCAATCGGCGGCGTCGTTCGACGAGTCGATCCGTGCGGCCGGGACCGGCAATCCATTCGCCGAGTTGTCCTCGGCGGCGCGGGGGCTTGGGTCGGTCTTTGCCTCGGCTTTCGAGAACGCGGCGCTGGGCGGGCGCAAGCTTTCGGGCGTCTTGAGTGGCCTGGAGGGGGATATCCTGCGGGTGCTGACGCGCCAGCTGGCGACACGGCCGTTGGCGAGCGTGTTTTCCGGCTTGCTGGGCGGTGGCGGCGGGCAAGGCCAGGGCGGTGGCCTCTTCGCCGCTCTGTTCCATGGCGGCGGTGTGGCCGGCCAGACATCGGGGCGCGGGCGCCGGGTGCCGGTGACACTGTTCGATGACGCGCCAAGATTTGCCGGTGGCGGAGTCGTCGGGCTGCAACCGCGGCTGGGCGCAAACGAGGTGCCGGCGATCCTGCATCGCGGCGAGACGGTGCGAACCCCGGCGCAGGAAGCGGCCCTTCGCCAACACGGGGGCGAGGTGGTCTTCAATCCTGGGTCCATCGTCATTCAGACCCCCAGCCCGAACGCCTTCACCGAGTCGCGCGGTCAGATCGAGGCCATGCTGGTGGATGCGGTGCGCCGCGGCCGGCGCAACCGCTAGGGCGGAAAAGAGCAGGCGAAGGGCCACCCGATGAGCTTCGACGAAATCAGGCTGCCGAGCAAAATCGAGTTCGGCGCGATCGGCGGCCCGCGCTTTCGCACCGAGGTGGTGGTTCTCGGCAGCGGTCACGAACAGCGCAACGGCGAATGGAGCGCCAGCCGAGGCCGCTGGGACGTGGCCCCGGGCATTCAAAGCAGCGCCGATCTGCAGGCGATCATCGCATTCTGGTACGCCCGGCAAGGCCGCTTGCGCGGCTTTCGATTCAAGGATCACACGGATTTCAAGACCACCGGCCAGGTGCTCATCGCCGCGGTTGCCGGCGGCGAAACCAGCGTGCAGTTGGTGCGCGACTATACCAGCGGTCCGCGCACCTACCGGCGAACGATCACCAAGCCCGTGGCCGGTACGGTGCAGGTGTATCGCAATGGTGCGCCGCTCTCCGCGACCGTGAATACGGCGACCGGCATCGTCAGCTTCGCGCCCCTGGCCGGCGGTTCGCCGGCGCCGGTGCTGACGGCCGATTTCGAATTCGATGTGCCGGTGCGCTTCGATACGGAAAGCCTGGCGATCCGCCAGGTGACCCACGCCCGCGAGGCGATTGCCGCTCTGCCCATCGTCGAGATTCGGGATATCGCATGAAGACCGTCTCAAGCGGCTTGGCGGCGCACCTGCAGGGTGCGGCCCTGAGCCTGGCCACGTGCTGGAAGATCAAGCGCGCCGACGGAACTGTCATGGGGTTCACGTCCCATGATCGCGACATCGCATTCGATCTCGGCGATGGCGACGGGCTCGAGACCTATGCGGCGGCCACCGGGTTTACCCGCACGCGGATCGAGAATGCCGCGGGCCTGGCCGTCGATAACCTGGACGTGGCGGGGGTTCTGGAATCGGCGGCGGTGACGGCCGAGGACATACGCGCCGGGCGATACGATTTCGCGGAGGTGAAGATCTTCGATGTGAACACCGCGGAACCGGCGCAAGGGGCGCTGAAGCTCCGCCGCGGCCACATCGGCGAGATCCGCACCGAAGGGACCATGTTCGTGGCCGAGCTGCGCGGCCTGGTCGAGCGATATGCGCAGGAGATCGGCGAGCTCTATAGCGCCGCCTGCCGTGCCGATCTGGGGGATGGGCGGTGCAAGGTTCGCACCCTGCCGCCCGTGTGGCAGGCAACGACGGCCTATACGGTGCGCCAGGCCCAGGACGCCGCCATCGGGTCCATGGCCCGGCCGACGGTCTTCAATGACCGGCATTTCAAATGCGTCGGCGCGGGCACATCGGGGGCCAGCGAGCCAGTGTGGAACACAACGGTGGGCGCGCAAACCAACGACGGCACCGTGATCTGGGAGAGCATCCGCGCCCTGACCGCCGAGGCGAGTGTGGCGGCGGTGACCGACAACCGCGATTTTACTTTGACCTATGCCGGGGATGCGCCGGATGCGTTGTTCACGGGGGGCCTGTTGACCTTTTCGGCGTCGGCCTCGCCCACGTCCGCCAATGCGGGGCTCGGCATGGAGATCAAATCCTGGGACCTGGCGAACAAGCGGATCAAGCTGTTCCTGCCCATGCCCTTCGATGTGGCGCCGGGAGACGCGGTTACTTTACGCGCCGGTTGCGCCAAGTCTCTGAGCGTTTGCCGCGATGCCTTCGACAACATCCTGAATTTCTGCGGCGAGCCGTTCGTGCCCGGCAACGATCTGTATTTCCGCACCCCCGATGCCCGATAGACAAGACGTCATCGCCGAGGCGCGGAGCTGGATCGGCACGCCCTGGATGGCCAGCGGCGCGGCCAAGGGTGTCGGCGCCAATTGCCTCGGCTTCCTCGCCGGCGTGGCGCGCAACGTGGGGCTGGACATACTCGCGGATGCGTTCGTGCCTTATGGCGGGTTTGCGTTGCCGCCGCAACCGGCGGCCCTGCTGCGCGGCTTGTGCCGGCATCTGGTGCGCACGCCTTGGCCGCAGGCCCGGCCGGCGGACCTGCTTCTGTTCGACCTGGGCGACGGCCTGCGCCATGTCGCCCTGCTCACGGCGCCGCGGACGATCATTCATGCCACTCAAAGCAAGGGCCGCGTGGTGGAACATCGCTTGATCTGGTCGGTGCATAGCGCCTACCGCATTCCGGGGCTGGATTGATGGCAACACTGGCCTTGAGCTTAAGCGGCGCGGTCGCCGGCAATGCGATCGGTGGGCCGTTGGGCGGCCGGGTCGGATTTCTGGCCGGGCAGTTCCTCGGCAGCGCCCTGTTCGGTACCGGCGACGACCGGGTCTCCGAGGGGCCGAGATTGACCGATTTGGCGGTGACGTCGTCCGCCTATGGGCGGCCGATTCCCATCGTCTATGGCCGCTTTCGCGTCGGCGGCAATGTGGTCTGGTCGCCCGGCATCGCCGAGCATCGGCAGGAGGAATCGGCGGGCGGCAAGGGCGGCGGCCCGTCGCAAACCACGGTGGCGTATCACTATACCGCGGATTTTCGCGTGAGCTTATGCGAAGGCCCGGCGGAGGCGATCCTGCGCATCTGGGCGGACGGCAAACTCATCGCCGATTTCACCAGCCCGTCGCCGGTCTTCGCCAGCAAGGTCAGCCGAGGCAACATCCGCTTGTATCTGGGAAACGAAACCCAGACCGCCGATCCGTCGGAACAGGCCGACCGGGGGCTGGCCGATACGCCCGCGTATCGCGGCCAGGTCGGCATCGTCTTCGACGATCTGCTGCTGGAGGATTTCGGCAACCGCATTCCGCAGATCACGGCGGAAGTGGCGGTCAAGGCCAGCGACAACCGGCCGGTGGCCAGCGCCGCCGCCTTTCTCGGGCCGGTGACACAATTGGCGCGGTGGAGTGCCGACCGGCGGTTTCTGTTCACCCTGGATACGGGCGGCAACGCGACCAAGTGGGATACGGTCAACAAGCGCCAGATCATCGGAACCACGGTGGCGGCCGGAGGCCCCTTCTGCCCCGCTCTCGATTCCGATGGAAACCTCTATAGCCGGGGAGCCACCGGCAAGATCGCGAAGTTCGACGACAACTGGGGCGCGTTGGGCGCCTCGCCGGTGGCCATGAGCCAGAGCATCGAGAATCTCACGGTTGCCGGCCTGCCCGGTTTCGAGCGGGTGATCGCCCAGGGGTCGTCAGGGGCCGTGGGCATCTTTTCAGCCCAAACCCTGGCCCTGATGAACGAGGTCGACCTGGCCGACTTCGCGGTTCCGACATCGGGATCCGGGTATACCGCAAGCGCCGACCGCAACGGCATGGCCGTCGATGGCGAGGGCACTGTCTGGACACTGGTGGCCGATGCGATCACCGATGGCTATCTGTTCAAGCTCGATCCGGGGATCGGCATCATTCTGGAGCGGCATGTTCTGCCGGGCCGCAAGTCGGCCAGATATCTATCCTACGATCCGGCCAGCAACAGCCTGATCGTCGAAGAAAACGACGCCGCCGGTGTGCTGCGGTTCAGCCTCGACAGTCTGAGCATCGATGCGACGTTGAGCCAGACGTTGAATGCAACCGTCGATAATCGCGCGCAGTACAGCGCCGGGCCGGTTGACGGCCGCCTGTGGCTGCAGTCATCGGAAAACGTTGCCTATGAGATCGACACGCGGACCTTCACGGTTCTGCGCAGCGCATCGAAATCGCTCTGGGCAGGCGTGCCCTCGGTCGAGCAGATGGTCTATGACGCGGTCGAGCATGCGCTGATCTGGCTAGACGTTCTGCCGACACCGACCTTGTATTGGCTCTATCTGGACCGCAAGGCGGGCCTTGGCGTGCCGCTGAAGGACATCGTCGGCGATCTGTCGGCGCGAGTCGGTTTGAATGCGGCGGACTTGAAGACCATGGCATTGAGCGATTCGGTCATCGGTTTTGCGGTCACGGACCGGATGAGCGCGCGTGCGGCCCTGGAGCCGCTGGCGGCGGCCTTTTTGTTCGACGCGCGGGAGGAGGATTTCAAAATCGATTTCGTCGTGCGCGGCGGTGCGCCGCTGTTGACCCTGCCGCAGGACGATCTGGGTGCGCGCAGCGACGAAGACGATGGGTTCGTTCCGCCGGTTCGGGAGCACAGAACCCAGGAGATCGAGCTGCCGGGGCGGATCGACATGACCTATGCCGACCCGGAGAGCGATTTTCAGACGGGCGTACAGTCGTTCCAACGCATCGGCGAGGCCGTGGATACGCGCAAGCGCGTGACCCTGAATGTGCCGATTGCCTTCACACGAAACGAGGCGGCGCAACGGGTCGAGCGCATCGGGTACCTGGCTTGGCAATCGCGATCTGCATTCGGCTTGTCGCTTTCCCGCAAGCACGCTCGGCTCAGCCCGGGAGATGTGATTCAGGTCAACGCTCAAGGTGCGCTCTTTACCATGCGCATCGACAGAATCGACCTGGGTGCCGATGGCGTGATCCAGGTGCATGGTGTGGCCGAGAACGCAGCGCTCTATACGAGTACCGCGTCCGGTGTCGCGGCCCTGGCCGTGCCGGATCAGGTCGTGACCTTGAGCGGACCATCGGCGCTCTATTTGATGGACACGCCGTTGCTGCGGGACGCGGACGATGGGCTGGGCATCTATATCGCCGCCGGATCGTACGGCAGCGTCAACTGGCACGGCGCGTCGATCTTCAAGTCGACCGATGGGTTGGAGTTTGCCACACCGGTCACCTTCGTCTCCGCCGGGCGCAATGCCGTGCATGGCCGGACGGAAACAGTGCTGCCCACCCATGGCGCACGCACGTGGGATCGCACCAATACCGTCAAGGTGCGGCTGTTTCGCGGAGCGCTTTCGTCGGCCACCGAGACGGCGGTGCTCAACGGCGCGAATGCCATGCTGATCGGCGACGAAGTGATCCAGTTCGCCAATGCCATTCTCAATCAGGACGGAAGTTATACGTTGAGCGTGCTACTGCGCGGCCGCCGGGGGACGGAGTGGGCCACCGGTGGTCATGCGGCCGGCGAACGCGCCATCGCGTTGACCGATGCGGCCTTGCTGAGAACCACCCTGGCCGATGCCGAGTTGAACGCGTTGCGGTTCTACAAGGCGGTGACCGTCGGCGGTACGCTGGCCGAGGGGACGCGCAAATCGCTGACCTTCCTGGGCCGCTCCTTCATGCCCTATGCGCCGGTACACGTGACGGGCTCGGTGAGCGGCTCGCCGGCGGATTGGATTATCGCCTGGGTGCGGCGCAGCCGCCTGGGCGGGGCGTGGAAGGACGGCGCCGATATTCCTCTGGGCGAGGAAAGCGAGGCCTACGAGGTCGACGTCCTGAACGGCGGCGCGGTGGTTCGCACGATCACCGCCACGCCATCGGCCGGCGGGTCGGTGGCGATCCCGTCCAACCGCCAGGCCACCTATAGCGCCGCCGATCAGATCGCCGACTTCGGCGGCGAGCAGGCGATCCTCACGGTTCGTATCTATCAGATCAGCACGTCGGTCGGACGCGGATTCCCCGCCCAGGCCGTTCTCGCCGCCTAGGTTCGGTACTCACATCATCGTCATCCCGGACGTTAGGCGAGCCCGAAAATCCGTGATTTTCGGGTGGCGAGCCTTGCGATCCGGGATCCATTTCTCCACCGCCTCGCTGTCGGACCTTGGATCCCGGATCACTGACTTTCCTCTCCAAATCAAAGATTTGGAGGAAAGTCGCGTCCGGGATGACGCCTTTATGAGTCCACGACCTAAACACCCAACTCGCAGGTACACATGACGACGCTCGCCAATCTGGGCGCGCATGCCGATGGCGTGCTGATCGCCCAATCGCAATCGCAGAAGGAGGTGACGTCCAACGCCTTGGACACCCTCCTGTCCAATGCCACGCAGAAGCCATTGGCGGTTGCCATACCGGCCGCCGCCGGCTCGCCCTTGAGTGCCGATCGCACGCTGACCGCCGACGAGTTCTTCGGCCATGTCCTGTACCAGTTGAGCGGCACGCCGGGACAGCCGTTCAATCTGCGGCTGCCCATGATCGGCAACCATGTGTTTGTCGTGCAGAACGATACGGCCGAGACGGCGACCGTCGTTTCTGGCGGCGGCAGTACCGTCGATGTGGCGGCGGGCAAACGGCGCTGGCTGCATTCGAACGGGACCAGTGTCATTGCCCTGGCGCCGGTGCACGATACCAGCGGCTCCGGCGGGGCGGCGGCAGTGGCCCTGGCGAGCGATCTGGACGCCTGGTTCGCCGGGTCGCCGGCGCCGGGCCAGTTGATCTGGCGCTGGATCTTGACGCGGGAGATCTCGTTGCCGGTTGATTTCGCCGGGTCGCAGGGGTTCACGGGCGTCGCGGCCGCCGATGGCCCGGCGGTCTTCGATCTGTGGCACGATGACGGCGGCAGTCCGGCACCCGGGGTGATCGGCACCATCACCTTTCCGACCGGGGTGCGGGATGCCACCTTCGTCAATGTGGGATCGCCGGGTGTGGTCACCGTTCTCAATCCCGGCGATATCCTCGAGGTGCGCGCTCCGGCCGGGTCGCCGGCGGACAGCGCCTTGGCGGACGTCGCCTTGCGCCTGCGCGGCGATGGTGCCGCGGTCCGTTGCGCGCTGGTCAACCTGACCGCCGATGAAAGTGTCGCCAACACCACGACGACGGCAATTCCCTGGGATGCGGCGGTCGAGGATATCGGCGGGTTCTGGAGCGGCGCGAATCCCACCCGGCTGACGGTGCCGGCCGGGGTGTCCCGGGTGCGTCTGATCGCCAACATCGACTGGGATTCCAATACCGCCGGCAAGCGCATTTCCTGGATCGACAAGAACGGGGCGCCCTATGTCGGCCGGCCGCTGATCGAGCAGCAGGCGGTCAGCGCCAGCAGTTCGAACACCCGGCAGAACGCAAGCACCGGCCCGATCGCGGTCACGCCCGGCGATTATTTCGAGCTGAAGGTGTTTCAAAACTCCGGCGGCAGCCGTCTGGTCCGTTTGGGCAACGACACGTGGCTGACCATAGAGGCGGTGACATGACCTGGTTGCGTTTGAGTCTGCTGGTTACAGCCGTCATGACGGTTTGGCTCGTGGCCGGCGCGGCGGCGGCGCAATCCGCCTGCGCGCCGCGCAATGCCATTCTGGAACGCTTGGCGGCGAAGTATGGCGAAGTGCCGGTTGCCGCCGGCGTGACCGACCGTGCCTTGCTGATCGAAGTGCTGGTCAGCGGCGATGGCGGATCGTGGACGATCATCGCCACGTCGCCGGCGGGTGCGTCCTGCCTGATCGCCGCCGGAGAAGGCTGGCGCGACGTGGCGGCCAAGCCGCGCGGTCCGCGCACATGAGACCATCGGAGCTTGCCGGACTGCAGGCGGAAATCGCGGCCTTGCGCGCGGTGACCGAGGTCGAATTGAAGAATCTGAATATTCGGCTGTCGTCGGTGGAGACGACGCAGCGGGAATTGGTGCGTGTGGCCACCCAGGGCAAGACCGGCCTGCGGGTGTTGATTTGGCTGGGCGGCCTGCTGGCGGCTGGCACGACGGCGGCGCTGACCTTCTGGGACAATCTTTCGGGCCGGTGAGCGGCATATGCTGGACCCGCACTCCTTTCGCCGGTTCGTCATCCGGCCGGCTCTCACGCGCCTGGGCCTGCACTCGCCGGCGGCGGAAGCGTTGCTTCTTGGCACCGCCCTAGCCGAAAGCGGCTTGTCCGCCCTGGTGCAAAGCGGCGGCGGACCGGCGCTCGGCGTCTATCAGATCGAACCGGCGACCCACGCCGACATCTGGCGCAACTACCTGGCCACCCGGCCGGTGGTGGCGGCGCGCGTCCTCAGCCTGGCGGCGGCGGGCCTGGGACAGCCGGCGCAGCTTGTCTGGAACCTGGGCTATGCCACCGCCATGGCGCGCCTGGTCTACCGCCGCCGGCCCGAACCGCTGCCCGCGGCCGAGGATATTCCGGGCCTCGCCGCCTATTGGAAAGCGCACTTCAACACCGCCGCCGGCAAGGGCACGGCGGCCGAATTCATCGCCCGCGCCGGACCCACTTTGCGCGACCGAGACAGGAGACAGCCATCGTGAAACCACAGCACGCAAAGAGCATCGCCGGCCTCCTTCTGGGGGCCATTTTTTTGGCCGGCTGCACGAACGCGCAGCAGGCCATCGTCGGCCAAGGGGTCGAAGCCGCCCGCCAGGCCAAGGACGCCGAGGCCGAAATCCTGAAAACCACCGTGTGCGCCATGAGCATCGGCGCATACCACCGGGTCAACACGGATATCGAGCGCCGCGCCCTCGACGTTCTCTGCGGCGGTCAGTGGGAACGGCCGATCACCGCCGACGACCTGCGGGTGCTTCGCTCGCTGGAGGCGATGCCCAGTGGATCGTGAGCTTGCCGCCCTCCTGGCGCGCTACAGCGCCCTGGCCTATGAGCGGCCGGCGGTTGTGGCCGCCGCGCTGCCGGGCGCGAAGATTACCTTCATCGACCGGGACGATTCGCAGGCCTATATCATCGAGTGCGACGCGCATGCGGCGGTCGCCTTTCGCGGGACGCAGGTCTTCTCCGGTTTCAGCGGCGCCGACATTGCCTCGAACCTGTGGGTCCGGCGCGAGCCGTGGGATCCCGGCAACGTGCATCGCGGCTACCGGGAGGCCATCCTGGACATCGCCCACGAGGTCAAGGGCGTCCTGCATGCGCCCAAGCGGCTGCTCTATTTCACCGGGCATTCCCTGGGCGGGGCGCTGGCGACCCTGGCCAGCACCCTGCCGCCGGGGCCGACGGCGACCTATACTTTCGGCGCGCCGCGCGTCGGCAACGCGGCCTTCGCCGCGGCGTTGCGCAACGTCTATCGCATCGTCCACGCCGACGACATCGCCCCCAAGTACCCGTTGCCGCTCGGTTACCGCCACGGCGGCGAGGCCTGGCATCTGGCCGAGAACGGCGCCCTGGTCCGGAGCACATCCGTCTGGGATCAGGTGATCGTTCCGTTCACCGGCAAGGGCATCGCCAAGGGCGTGCTCGATCACCGGGTCGGTGAATACGCCCGCAAGCTGGCGCCGGCATCCTCCCGCTAAAGCAAGGTGCGCGAAAGTTGAATCGCCCCTCACCCGGTTCGGCTTCGCCTCACCACCCTCTCCCACGGTGGGGAGAGGGTTAAGCGGTCAGATTCGCATCGATTTCCCCTCTCCCCTCGTGGGAGAGGGAGGGCCCCATCGCGCCAGCGATGGGAGGGTGAGGGGGCAAACGCGTCAACTTTGGCGCATCTTGCTCTAGACCACTTCCACGCTCGTTTTTCCCGCCCGGCCCATTCACCATGGGCCGTTCGGCGGCGCCGCGCATCGCGCGGCCCGTCCCGCCGATTCCCCTACTTCCCGAAATAACGAATGACTGAGTCGCGTTCGGCCTAGTACCGCCGCTCGACGCAGAAATCGATCAGGTCGATCAATTCCCGCCGCACCGCCGACTCCGGAAACACGTTCATAGCTTCGCGCGCATCGGCGGCGTATTGCCGGGCCTGCGCCATGCTGTCGTCCAGGGCGCCATGGCGGTGCATCAGGGCGATGGCGTGGTCCAGATCCTCGTCGGTCTGTTCCAAATCCTCCAGGCAGCGGCGCCAGAACGCCCGCTCGGCCGCATCGGCGCGGCGAATCGCCAGGATCACCGGCAGGGTGATCTTGCCTTCGCGGAAGTCGTCGCCAACGGTCTTGCCCAGTTCGGCCTGCCGCGCCGAGAAATCCAAGATGTCGTCGACCAGTTGGAAGGCGATGCCGAAATTCCGCCCGTAGTCCCGCAGGGCGATCTCCTCGGACTCAGGCCGGTCCGCGACCACCGCGCCGATCTGGCAGGCGGCGGCGAACAAGGCCGCGGTCTTGGCCGTCACCACCTGCTGATACTCTTTCTCCATGGTGCGGATGTCGTTGGCGGTCATCAGTTGATGCACCTCGCCCTCGGCGATCACCGCCGAGGCATCGGAGAGAATCTTCAAGACCTTCAGCGAACCGTCCGCGACCATCAACTGAAACGCCCGGCTGAACAGGAAATCGCCGACCAGAACGCTGGGCTGATTGCCCCAGAGGGCATTCGCCGTCGACAGGCCGCGGCGCAGGCTGCTCTGATCGACCACGTCGTCATGCAGCAGTGTGGCCGTATGAATGAACTCGACACTGGCCGCCAGGGCGATATGACGGCGGCCCTGGTAGCCGCACAACCGGGCCGAGGCCAATGTGAGCATCGGCCGCAGCCGCTTGCCGCCGGCGGCAATGATGTGCCCCGCCAGTTGCGGTATCAGGGCCACCGGGGATTGCATCCGGTCGAGAATCAGCCGGTTGACCGCCTGCATATCGTCGGCGACCAGCGCCGAAAGCGATTCAACACCCTTGCGCACCTCGGGGTGCTGGGCAATCTCGATGCCGACGGCGAGTGTCAAAACCGTTCCCCTGTCTTTGCCTCGGCGGGCCTCCCGGTTATCATCACCCAGGAGTGCCGGCAAAACCGTTTCCGGTTGGCCCAGAATAGGTCGCTGCGCCAGCCGGTCAAGGGTGACGCTGCCGGATGGCTGGTGGTAGAGCAAGAGGCAATGCGAGAAATCCTCCGCAGCAACGACGTGGTCAAGCTGTCCTGGGTACAGGCCCTGCTGGCGGATGCCGGTATCGAGACGGTGCTGCTGGACGTGCATACCAGCATTATCGAGGGTTCGATT
>Ga0214471_10001805_pt1 | contig 16914 bp, 16 predicted proteins | sample RVTome_5_FD_207665 | JGI IMG/M metagenome (GOLD analysis project Ga0214471, IMG submission 207665) | Soil microbial communities from uranium-contaminated site in the Upper Colorado River Basin, Wyoming, United States - RVT142D155 | ecosystem: Environmental > Terrestrial > Soil > Contaminated >... | reverse complement strand
CAGCCCATCTACACCTGCTACCTGCAGTATCCGGAAGCCACGCGGCTCGCGTTCCCGATGCTCGGCATGGCCGAAGGGCTGGTGCAGTGGGTGTTCGACCGCGGCGCCCTCCTCGGCGAAAAAGGCAGGCTCGCCTGCGTCATCAGCGCGCAGGGCGATCACCAGCAGATGACGCATGACGAGCTCGCCGAGACCTGCCACCGCGAGCTGCAGCGTGCGCTCCCCCGATTGCCGGCTCCGCTCTGGTCGCAGGTGATCGCCGAGAAGCGCGCCACGATCACCTGCGCCCCCGGGCTGAAGAAGCCTGAGGTGCAGGCTAACGGAATCTTCCTCGCGGGCGACTACACCGATCCGGAATACCCCCCGACGCTGGAAGCTGCGGTGCGCAGCGGCGTGTGCGCGGCGCAGCGAATCATCGACAAGGAGATCTGATGGAACAAAGGCAACTCGGCGGCTCGGGCTTCAGGGTTCCCGCGCTGACTCTGGGCACCGGCACCTTCGGCGGCGGCAACGAGTTCTTCAAGGCCTGGGGCGCGAGCGACGTCGCGGAGGCAAGGCGCCTCGTCGACATCTGCCTGGAGGCGGGCGTGTCGATGTTCGATTCGGCCGACGGCTACTCGAACGGCATGGCGGAGGAGATCCTCGGAGGCGCGATCGAGGGCCGGCGCGACAAAGTGCTGATCTCGACCAAGGGCTCGTTCCGCCGGGGGCCCGGGCCGAACGACGTCGGCTCTTCGCGCCACTATCTGCCGCGCGCGGTCGACGCGAGCCTGAGACGCCTCGGCACGGACTACATCGACCTCTACCAGCTGCACGCCTTCGACGCGCTTACGCCGATCGAGGAAGCGCTCGGCGTGCTCGACGACCTGGTGCGCGCGGGCAAGATCCGCTACATCGGCTGCTCGAACTTCTCCGGCTGGCACCTGATGAAATCGCTCGCTTACTCCGAGAAGCACAGGCTCGCGCGCTACGTCGCGCACCAGGCGTACTACTCGCTCATCGGCCGCGACTACGAATGGGAGCTGATGCCGCTCGCGCTCGACCAGAAGGTCGGCGCAGTCATCTGGAGCCCGCTCGGCTGGGGGCGACTGACCGGCAAGATCCGGCGCGGCCAGCCGCTGCCGAAGGTGAGCCGGCTGCAGAGCCAGCTCGCCATCGACAAGGGTCCACCGGTGCCCGACGAATATCTTTACCGCGTGGTCGACGCCCTCGACGCGGTGGGAAAGGAGACCGGCAAATCCGTGCCTCAGGTCGCTCTCAACTGGCTGCTGCAGCGCCCTTCGGTATCCACGGTGATCATCGGCGCGCGCAACGAGGAGCAGCTCAGGCAGAACCTCGGCGCGGTCGGCTGGAAGCTCAGCGCGGAACAGATCGCGAAGCTCGACGCAGCCAGCGCGCAGGTGCCCGCCTATCCGTACTGGCACCAGCGCGGCACGTTCCCCGAGCGCAACCCACCGCCGGTTTGAAGATGCGACTACCCCGGTAACACGCTTCGAGATTGCGGGTTATGCTCCTCACGTATGGGACTCGTGACCAGCACAATTCTTCTTCGCAACGCGCGCGTGCCAACCCTGGCGCTGCAGATCGATGCGATCGCCGACACCGGGTCCCTGCACCTTTGCATACCGCAGCATGTCTGCGACCACCTGCGCCTCGAGAAGCTCAACGACAAGGAAGTGCTGATGGCCGACGGGTCGACGAAGATCGTGGCGTATGTCGGCCCGGTCGAAATCCGCTTCAAGAACCGCGCGGGCTACGGCGGCGCGCTGGTGATGGGCAACCAGGTGCTGCTGGGAGCGATTCCGATGGAAGACCTGGATCTCGTGGTGATTCCGAAGACGCGCGAGCTGGACGTCAACCCGCGCAGTCCCGACATCGGCAGGTCGATCGCGACTACAGCTCGCGGAGTAAGCGAACCGCCTGGTCGATACGCTCCACGGCGAGTGTTTCCAGGCCGGAGATTTTCGCCTTCGGCAGGTTTGCCTTCGGAACGATCGCCTTCTCGAAGCCCAGTTTTGCCGCCTCCCTGAGCCGTTCCTGGCCGCGGATCGCGGGGCGCACCTCGCCGGCGAGGCCGATTTCGCCGAACACCGCGACTTTGGACGAAATGGGCTTATCGGAGAAGGAAGACACCACGGCAAGGCACACGGCCAGGTCGGCCGCGGGCTCGCCGATGCGCACGCCGCCGACCGCGTTGACGAACACATCCTGTTCCCACGTGGCGATGCCCGCGTGCCGGTGCAGCACCGCGAGCAGCATGGCAAGACGGTTCGCCTCCAGGCCGAGCGACAGCCGGCGCGCGTTCGGGGTGTGCGCCGGGTCGACCAGCGCCTGGATCTCGACCAGCAGCGGGCGAGTGCCTTCGAGCGTGGCGAGGACACAGGAGCCGGGGACGGCCCGCGGGTGTTGCGAAAGAAACAACGCCGAAGGATTCGAGACCCCGCGCAGCCCTTTCTCGGTCATGGCGAATACGCCGAGCTCGTTCACCGCGCCGAAGCGGTTCTTCGCTGCGCGCACCAGGCGGAAGGCGGAATTCGGATCGCCTTCGAAGTAGAGGACAGTGTCGACGATGTGCTCGAGCACGCGCGGCCCTGCGATGGCGCCTTCCTTGGTCACGTGGCCGACCATGAACAGCGCCGCGCCGGTGCGCTTGGCATGGCGCGTGAGCTGGGCGGCGCATTCGCGCACCTGCGCCACCGAGCCGGGGGCCGACTGCAGGCCTTCGGACCAGAGCGTCTGGATCGAATCGATGACCGCCACCCGCGGCCGCGCCGCCTCGAGCGCGCCCAGCACGCGCTCGAGCTGGGTTTCGGCGGCGATTCGAACGCTTCGCGTTTCCAGGCCCAGGCGGCGCGCGCGCAGCGCGACCTGCTCGACCGACTCTTCGCCCGTCAGATAAAGGACGGAATCGGAAAGCGTGCTCAAGGCCTGCAGCAGCAGCGTGGACTTGCCGATCCCCGGGTCGCCGCCGAGCAGGACCACCTGCCCCGCCACCAGCCCGCCGCCGAGCGCGCGGTCGAGCTCTCCGATGCCGGTGGCGAGCCGCTCGAGGTCCCGGGGCTGAACTTCCGCCAGTGCGACGGTAGACGGCGCAGATCTCACCGTCCTTCCCGCTCCTCTTTCCGTGATGGTTTCGCTCAGCGTCCCGGCGGTGCCGCACGACGGACAGGAGCCGAACCACTGCAGCGCGGTCGCGCCGCACTCCGAGCAGACATACGCTGTCTTCGCTCTGGCCATTACGGAACCTCGACCACCGGCACGCGCGCGGTGACCTTGCAGAGAAGCTCGTAGCTCAGCGTGCCGGCGGCGCCGGCGACTTCGTCCGCCGACAGCGCGTCGCCCCAGAGCGTGACCGGGCTGCCGATGCGCGCATCGGCCATGCCGGAAATATCGACGCTGATCATGTCCATCGATACCCGTCCAACGATGCGCGCGGGCTTGCCGTTGACCAGCACCGGCGTGCCGGTGGGCGCGTGGCGCGGGTATCCGTCGGCGTAGCCGCAGGCGACGATCGCCACGGTCATCTCGCCGACCGCCTCGTAAGCGAAGCCGTAGCCGATGCGCTCGCCCGGCTGCAGGGTCTGCACGGCGATGACCTCGGAGCTCAGCGTCATGGCCGGTTTCAGATCCAGGCTTTCCGCGGTGCGATCCGCGAACGGAGAACATCCGTAAAGCATGATGCCCGGGCGCACCCAGTCGCCGCGCGCTTCCGGGAAGCGCAGGAGCGCGGCCGAGTTGGCGAGCGAGCGGCCCTGCACCTCGAAGGGCCTCGCCAGCTCGTCGAACCACGCGAGCTGCGCCTTGACCCCGCCCGCGCCGTCGGCGTCGGCGAAGTGCGTCATCAGCGTCACGTTCTTCACCTGCGGATGCATGCGCAGCGCGTTGTACGCCGGGCGCAGGCTCTCGACGCCGAAGCCCAGGCGGTTCATGCCGCTGTTCACCTTGAGGTAGACGCCGATCTCGCCGGCGAGCGGCGTGCGCCCGAGCATCTCGACCTGCTCCGGATTGTGGATCACCGGCGTCAGGGCGTGCTTCGCGATCAGCTCGAGGTCGGCGGGACTGAAGAAGCCTTCGAGCATCAGGATCGGCTTCGCGACCCCGGCGGCGCGCAGGCGCAGCGCTTCCTGAAAGTCGAGAACGGCAAACCCGTCCGCGGCGGCTAGCGCGCGCGCCGCGCGCTCCACGCCGTGGCCGTAGGCGTTCGCCTTGATCACGGCCCAGACTCGCGCGTCCCCGGCGTGGCGCTTCGCCACTGTCAAATTATGTGCGAGTGCCGCAGCGGAAATCGTCGCGCGGATCGGGCGGGGCATGAAGGCTTATTGTGCTATAAAGCGCGCGGCGCAAGAACCAGAACGAGAACAACCTCCGGCGGAAGGGCCCTCGGGTCTTGAACTACGGTTTCTACATCATCATGGCGGCGCAGTTCTTTTCGTCGCTCGCCGACAATGCGCTGCTGGTCGCCGCGATCGCGCTGCTCATCCAGGCCGAAGCCCCCTCCTGGCTCACGCCCTACCTGAAGTTCTTTTTCGTCATCTCCTACGTGGTGCTCGCGCCCTACGTCGGCGCCTTCGCCGACCGCCTGCCCAAGGGCCAGGTGATGCTGATCGCCAACACCCTCAAGATCCTCGGCTGCCTGACCATGCTGTGGGGCGTCGATCCGCTCATCGCCTACGCCATCGTCGGCCTGGGCGCGGCGGCGTACTCGCCGGCCAAGTACGGCATCCTCACCGAATACCTGCCGCACCGCCAGCTGGTGGTGGCGAACGGCTGGATCGAAGGCCTCACCGTGGCCTCGATCATCCTCGGCACCATGCTCGGCGGCCTGCTCATCCACGTGCGCGTGTCCGGCGTGCTGCTGCACTTCGACCTGCCCCTCATCGAGACCTCGATCGACACCCCGGCCGAGGCGGCGGTCGCGATCATCGTGGTGGTGTACGCGATCGCCGCGCTCTTCAACCTCGAGGTGCCGAACACCGGCGTGCGGCTGAAGATGCTGCCTTCGCACCCGGTCGACACGCTGAAGGACTTCTCGCGCTGCGTCGGCCATCTCTGGCGCGACCGGCTGGGCCAGATCTCGCTCGCGGTCACCACCCTGTTCTGGGGGGCGGGCGCGACGCTGCAGTTCATCGTCATCGAATGGGCGCGCGCCGCGCTCGGCTTCGATCTGTCCAAGGCGGCGATCCTCCAGGGCGTGACCGCGCTCGGCATCGCCATCGGCGCGGTGCTGGCGTCGGTCTGCGTCTCGCTCGACCGCGCGGTGCGCGTGATCCCCCTCGGCATCGCCATGGGGCTGATCGTCATCGTGATGAACTTCGTGAGCCAGGTGTGGCTCGCCATCTCGCTGATGGTGGTGATCGGCGCGCTGGCGGGCTTCTTCGTCGTGCCGATGAACGCGCTGCTGCAGCATCGCGGCCACCACCTGGTCGGCGCCGGGCGCTCGATCGCGGTGCAGAACTTCAACGAGAACGCCTCGATCCTGGTGATGATCGCGCTCTACTCGCTGCTCCTCAGCGTCGGCTTCTCGATCTATTTCGTGATCATCGTGTTCGGGCTGTTCGTCGCCGGCACCATGACCGCGGTGCAGTTCTGGTACTGGCGCAACCACCGCATCCACCACGAAGACGTGGAGCGCCTGCTCGCCTTCGCGCGCGCCGAGGACCCGCACCACCCCCGCAAGAAGGGCTCGGAGCAGCCCGCGGAATAGAAGGCCGGCTACCGCGGTTATGGGGGCGCGGCACCTGACAGGGTTTTCTTGGCAAAGACCAGGTCCTCCCAGGCCTTGGCCTTGTCCTCGAGCGTCCTGAGCAAATAGGCCGGGTGGTAGGTAACGATGAGCGGCACGCCGGCGTAGCTGTGCAAGCGGCCGCGCAGGCTGGCGATCGAGGCGTCGCTTTCGAGCAGGGTCTGCGCGGCGAAGCGCCCCATCGCCAGGATCAGCCTGGGCTTGATCAGCTCGATCTGCTGCAGCAGGTGCGGCGTGCATTGCCCGACTTCTTCCGGGGTCGGGTTGCGGTTTCCCGGCGGCCGGCACTTGAGGACGTTGGCGATGTAGACGTTCTTGCGCCGCGACAGGCCGATCGCAGCCAGCATGTTGTCGAGCAGCTTTCCGGCCTGGCCGACGAACGGGTCGCCGAGCCGGTCTTCCTCCGCCCCCGGCGCCTCGCCGATCAGCATCCAGTCGGCGTTCTCGTCGCCGACGCCGAACACGGTCTGCGTGCGCGTCTTGTGCAGCCCGCACTTAGTGCAGCCGGACACCGCGGATTTGAGCGGAATCCAATCGTCCGAAGAAAAACTCTTCTTGATGGAAGACGTCGTCCGCAACCGCCACACTGGCGCGATGCCCATCTCGGCGAGGACCTCCACGCGCCGGCTCATGGCAGCGGCAGCGTGAGCACCAGCGCGTCCTCGCGGCCGGCGTGAGCCGGGTAGTAGCCTCGCCGCACCGCCAGCTTGCGGAAGCCGAAGCGCGTATAGAGCGCCTGGGCGGCGCGGTTGCTGGGCCGCACCTCGAGGAACAGGCTCCTCGCGCCGAGCTTGCGCGCCAGGTCCCCGGCTTGTTCCAGCAGCAGGCTGCCATGGCCGCTGCGCTGGTGCGCCGCGGCGATCGACAGATTCAGGAGATGCGCCTCGCCCGCGGCGACCATCAGGACGAAATAGCCGAGGAGCTCCCGGCCCAGGCGCAGCACGCGGCACTCGTAGCCCGCGCGCAGCGAATCGGCGAAATTGCCGCGCGTCCACGGGTGCGTGTAGATCGCGCTCTCGATCGCCATCACCTCGTCGAGGTCCTGCTCGCGCATGGGGACGAGCGACGGAAGGTCGTCGCGCTTGTCCTTAAGAACGGCGCTCAAGCTCTTCCTTCGTGAACGCGACCTTGTCGCGCAGGTACACCGGCGCGGCCTGCGCCGCATCCACGCCCTCGCCGGCGGAGAGGCGTGGCGCAGCCAGCTGCGCTACCGCAACGGCGGTGGGGTGAATTTCAGGCAACACGCGGCTCAGTCCCATGTTTCCGTAAACGGCAAAACCGTTGCCGCAGCCTACCCAACCTTCCCCCGGCGGCGGCGGCGCTGACTGCGGCGGCACGCACTGCGCGGCGACGACTTCGTGCCAGCGGCCGGCGCGCTTTTCAAGCGCCGCATAATACACTTCGCGCATCCGCGCATCGATGCACGCGACCACGCGCGCGGCGCCGGATTCCTGCGCCAGCGCCTCCAGCGTCGAGACGCCGATCACCGGCAGGTTGCGCGCGAAGGCGAGGCCCTGCGCGAGCGCACAGGCGATGCGCAACCCGGTAAACGCTCCCGGTCCCGCGCCGAAAGCCACCGCGTCGATCTTCAATCCTTTCATAAGGCTTTGAAGCATCGGCAAAGCGAATTCCGAGTGGCGGTGGCCCGCGCGGCGCTCGAGCGCCCTGATCTCGCCCTCGTCCCACAGAGCGACCGAGCACCACTCGGTGGAAGTCTCGATCGCCGCGAAGCGCATGCGGCGATTCTATATACTGAGGGCCATGAAAGAACGTTCACATTCGATTGCGGTGATCCCGGGCGACGGCATCGGGCGCGAAGTCATGCCCGAGGGCGTGCGTGTACTCGAAGCCGTCGGCGCAAAGCATGGGCTGCGCTTCAAATGGCAGGAGCTCCCCTGGAGCTGCGACTGGTACAAGGCGCACGGCAAGATGTGCCCGGACGACGCGCCCGACATCCTGCGCAGGTTCGACGCGATCTATTTCGGCGCCGCCGGCAACCCGGCGATCGTTCCCGACCACATCTCGGCGTGGGGCCTGCTGATCAACTTCCGCCGCTGGTTCGACCTCTACGTGAACCTGCGGCCGGTGCGCCTGTTCGAGGGCCTGCCCTGCCCGCTCGCCGGCCGCAAGCCCGGCGACATCGACTACGTGGTGATCCGCGAGAACACCGAAGGCGAGTACGGCAACGTAGGGGGAAGGATTTTTGCGGGAACCGAGCACGAAGCCGTCATGCAGCAATCGGTATTCAGTCGAAAGGGCATCGACCGCATCATGAAGTATTCCTTCGAGCTCGCGCGCACGCGCAAGAAGCACCTCACCTCGTGCACCAAGTCGAACGGCATCACCATCACCATGCCGTACTGGGACGAGCGCTTCGCCGAGATGAAGAAGAAGTATCCCGACGTCAGGACCGACCAGTACCACGTCGACGGCCTCACCATCCAGATGGTGCTGAATCCCGACCGCTTCGACGTCATCGTCGCCTCGAACCTGTTCGGCGACATCCTTTCGGATCTCGGCCCGGCCACCGCCGGCAGCATCGGCATCGCCGCCTCGGGCAACATCAATCCCGAGCGCACCGCGCCCTCGATCTTCGAGCCGGTGCACGGCTCGGCGCCCGACATCGCCGGCAAAAAGATCGCCAACCCGATCGGCGCGATCTGGTCGGGCGCGCTGATGCTCGAGCACCTCGGCCACCCGCGGGCAGCCGCGGACATCGTGCGCGCCATCGAGCGCGTGATCGTCGAAGGCCCGCACACGCCGGACATGAAGGGCAAGGCCGGCACCTCCGAAGTCGGCGCCGCCATCGCGGAAGAGATCAGAAACCAGTCCACCATCGCCGCTTGAAGACGTACCGCATCGCGTCGATCCCCGGCGACGGGATCGGGACCGAGGTCATTCCCGCGGGAATCGAAGTTCTCAACAACGTCGCCGACAATTTCGCCCTCGAGTTCGAGCACTTCGACTGGAGCTCGAAGCGCTACCTGGAAACCGGCCGCTACATCCCCGAAGGCGGACTGGAGGCGCTGAAGAAGTTCGACGCGATCTTCTTCGGCGCCGTCGGCGCGCCCGACGTGCCCGACCATGTCTCGCTGTGGGGCCTGCGCCTGCCGATCTGCCAGGGCTTCGACCAGTACGCCAACGTGCGGCCAGCACGGGTCCTACCTGGGGTCAGCAGTGTTATTTCGAACATCGATTGGGTGATCGTCCGGGAGAACACGGAAGGCGAGTACTCCGGCTCCGGCGGCCGGGTCCACCAGGGGCTGCCGGAGGAAATCGCCACCGAGACTTCGGTGTTCACGCGCAAAGGCGTCGAGCGCGTGCACCGCTTCGCGTTCGACCTCGCGCGCAAGCGGCCGCGAAAGCACCTGACGCTCGTCACCAAGTCGAACGCCCAGCGCCACGGCATGGTGCTGTGGGACGAGATTTTCTACGAGGTGGCGCGCGATTTCCCCGAGGTGAAGACCGATCGCATCCTGGTCGATGCGATGACGACGCGCATGGTGCTCAAGCCCGGGACGCTGGATACCGTGGTCGCCTCCAACCTCCACGCCGACATCCTCTCGGACCTCGCCGCCGCGCTGTCGGGCTCGCTCGGCATCGCGCCGACCGCGAACCTGAACCCCGAGCGCAAGTTTCCCTCGATGTTCGAGCCGATCCACGGCTCGGCCTTCGACATTACCGGCAAGGGCATCGCCAACCCGATCGCCACCTTCTGGACCGCCGCGATGATGCTCGAGCACCTCGGCGAAGCGAAAGCGGCGGCGCGGCTCATGAAAGCGATCGAGTCGGCCACCGCGAAGAAGGTCTTCACCCCGGACCTCGGCGGGACTGCGCGCACGCGCGATGTGACGCAGGCAGTGCTGGCCGCGTTGTGACCACGACAGCCACGGCGCGCATGCTGACGCGGTACAACCGCTGGGCGAACGACCTGATGTTCGCCGCGGTGGCCGGCCTGCCGGCCGGCGAAGCGACCAAGCCTCGCACCACGCTGTTCAAGAACATGGTCCACACGCTGAATCACAATTACGTCATCGACCGGATCTTCCAGGCGCATCTGGAAGGTCGTGAGCATGGCTACTCCGCGCGCAACACTCCCGAGCCGCCGGCCCTCGAGGAGCTGCGGCGCGCGCAGCGCGGAGTCGACGACTGGTACATCGCCTGGAGCGACGGCATCGCACCCGCCGCGCTCGACGAGACGCTGAGCTTCATCTTCGTCGGCGGTGGCCAGGGAGCGATGACGCGCGCGGAAATGCTGATGCACATCGTGAACCACACCAGCTACCACCGCGGCTTCGTCGCCGACATGTTCTACCAGGTGCCGGCGCGCCCGCCGATCACGGACTTGACCGTGTTCCTGCGGGACGTGGCAATGGACGGCGCGCGCTGCTTGCCCTGAGAATGCGCTGACCCCGGGAGGCCCGACCTGCCACGTTTACTGTCCATGCTGCTTGCTTGCGCAGCCGCCCTCGCGCCGGTACCGGCTGCGTCGCAAAACCCCGCGGCACGCGTCGGGCTCCTAGGGCCGGACGAGCAACCGAGATTTTCCGAGATCGCTGCCGGATTAAAGCAGGGCCTGCGCGAGCAGGGTCAGGCGCAGAGCGCGTTCCAGATCATCGAAGCGCGCGTGGCGCGGGGAGACAGCGCGAATGCAAAAAGCATAGTCGGGAAACTGGCTGCGCAGCGGGTCGCAGTCCTCTTCGTCATCGGCTCGAACCTCGCGCGGCTCGCGCGCGACAGCGCCCCGGCGCTGCCGATCGTGTTCATCACGCCGGGCGATCCGGTCGCGGCGGGCCTCGTGTCGAGCCTCGCGCGCCCCGGCCGCAACATGACCGCCTTGACATTCGAATACCCGGAGCTGTCCGCGAAGCGCCTCGAGCTGTTGCGCGATCTCGCGCCCGGAATTCGCCGCGTGCTGATCCTGTACGACCCGCGCGACGCCTCTCCGCGCCAGGGCGCGGCGGCGGCGCGCGCAGCCGCCGGCGCGCTCGGAATGACGCTGGTCGAGGTCCAGGTGCGCACTGCACAGGAGATTTCGGCCGGCTTGAGCAAGCTGGACGAAGCCGATGCGCTGCTCGGCATCCCGGGCGGAATCACCTCGGGCCATTACAAAGCGATGATCAGCGCGGCCAGCGCCAGGAAGCGGCCGGCCATTCTTTTTACCCACTCGCCGAGCACCCGCGATGCTCTGCTCTCGTACGGCGCGAGCGACGTTGAAGTCGCCCGGCAGGCCGCGCGCGTGATCGTGAAGATCGTGAAAGGCGAAAACGCCGGCGAGTTGGCGGTGGAGCGACCCGCCAAGCTGACGCTGGTCATCAATCTGCGCACGGCCAAGGCGCTCGGCCTGACGGTTCCGCCCGCCCTGCTGCTGCGGGCCGATCACGTCATCGAGTAAGCCGAGGCTATCCGATGCCGACCGCCCTGATCACCGGATCCGGCCGCGGCCTGGGCAAGGAGCTCGCGCGGCAATACGCCGCCGACGGCTGGAAGGTGATCGGCACCGAGCGCCAGGATATGGACATGGCGAATCGAAAGCAGATCCAGGAATTCGCGGCGCGGCTGAAAGGCGAGCCCATCGATCTGCTGTTCTGCAACGCCGGCATCAGCGGCAAGAAGGGCATGGCGCCCGGCAGCTTCGATTTCGAGTCGTGGGAGGAGGTGCTGCGCGTGAACCTGCTCGGCGCCGCCGCGCTCGCCGAGGCGCTGCTCGACAATGTCGCCGCGAGCGAGCGCGGGACCATCGCGATGATGTCCAGCCGCCTGGGCTCGATCGCGGAGTCGAGCGGCATGACGCTCCCCTACGCCACCAGCAAGGCCGCGCTCAACATGCTGGTCAAGGGCCTTGCCGCGACGCTCGCCGCGCGCGGCATCATCGTCGTGTCGCTCAGTCCGGGCTGGGTGCGCACCGACATGGGCGGCGAGCAGGCGCCGCTGTCGCCCGAAAAGTCGGTGCAGGGCCTGCGCAAGGTCATCGCGGGGCTGAAGAAGGGCGACTCCGGGAAATTCCTTTCCCACGACGGCTCGGAGATTCCCTGGTGAAGAACCTCGTCGCCAAGCTCGAGGTCGTCGGCGTGCGTCCCGAGGGCGAGCGCGTGGCGCTGCGCGCCGAGATCGGCCGCCCGCGCGAGGAGCACGACGGCCGCTGGGCGTGCGAGATCGCCATCGCGCCGCTGAAGACCCGGCTCGACGACGTGCGCGGCATGGATTCCTTCCACGCCGTATGGCTCGCCTGCGCGCTGGTGCTGCAGCTCCTCGGCAACCTCGAGTCCGACGGCTGGCGGCTGGAGAACGAGGACGGCAGCGCTTTCCCGCTCGAGGCGTACCGCTCCGGGCTCGGCCCGCCGCCGCAATAGAAGCGGCAGTAACCCTTGCTCCAGGCCGATAGCGCGCGCAACAGGCTGATCGGCATCGGCCTGGTCTCGCTCACCTACCTGCTGTTCGCGCTGCTCGACGGCAGCGCGAAATGGCTGGTCGGAGGCCTTCCCGTGATCATGGTGGTGTGGCTGCGCTTCGTGACCCACGTGCTTTTTGCGGGTCTGGTGCTTTTCCCCGTAAAAGGTGTTTCTCTAATCAAGACGAACCACCTCCGTTGGCACGTCCTGCGCGCGCTGATGTTCGTGGCGATGACCGGGATCAACTTCTGGGCGCTGCAGTACCTGCAGCTCACCGTGACCGCGTCGATCTTCTTCTCGGTGCCGATGCTGATCGCGCTCGCGAGCGCTTCGCTCCTCGGCGAGAAGCTCGACGCCGGGCGCTGGATCGCGATCCTCGCGGGCTTCGCGGGCGTGCTGGTGATCATCCGCCCCGGCAGCGCGGAGTTCCACCCCGCGATGCTCGCCTCGGTGGTGAACGCGGTGCTCTACGCCGCATTCATGATGATGACGCGCCGGCTCGCGGCCTACGATTCGCCCGAGACCATCCAGTACCTGCCGGCGGTGGGCGCCGCGATCGGCCTTACGCCGTTCGCCCTCGCCGCCTGGCAGTCGCCGAGCGGCTGGCTGGAATGGACGGTGGCCTGCCTGCTGGGCGTGCTTGGCGGCTGCGGCCACTACCTGCTCGCGCTCGCGCACCGCTATGCTCCCGCCAGCGTGATCGCGCCCTTCCTCTACCAGCAGGTGATCTACATGGCGCTCTTCGGCTACCTCGTGTTCGGCGACGTGCCGGGGCCGGCGGTGTGGCTCGGCGCGACGATCGTGATCGGCAGCGGGCTCTACCTCTTCGCGCGGGAACGAAGATGACCGAAAGCGTGGCGCTGCCGCTCTGGGTCGTCGTGGCGGTCGGCCTGTTCGCGCTGTGGGCGCTGTACGAGCACGTCGTGATCCCGGCGCTGCGCTGGATGCTGACGCATCCGGCCAACCGCGTCATCGAGGACGTGTCGGAACGGCTGCGGATAAGCATCCGGCCGTTCCAGCGCGTTCGGCGGCAGGCGCTGATCCACCGGCTGCTCACCGACCCGAAAGTGCAGCAGGCCGCGGAGCAGTTCTCCGCCGGGCAGAAGATTCCAATGAACATGGTTCTCAAAAAAATAGAGACCTATGCGCGCGAGATCGTTCCGGCCTTCAACGCGTACCTCTACTTCCGCACCGGCTACTGGCTCGGCCGCCGCGTCGCGCGGCTGCTCTACCGCGTGCGCATCGGCTACGTCGATTCCGCCGGCCTCGAGCGCATCGACCCGACCGCCACGGTGGTGTGCGTGATGAACCACCGCTCGAACATGGATTACGTGCTCGCCGGCTTCCTGGCCGCGGACCAGGCCGCGCTCTCCTACGCGGTGGGCGAATGGGCGCGCATCTGGCCGCTCTCCGCGCTGATCCGCGCCATGGGCGCGTATTTCGTGCGGCGCAATTCGCGCGACGAGCTCTATCGGCGGGTGCTGGAGCGCTACATCGCCATGGCCACCGAGGCCGGCGTGCCGCAGGCGGTATTTCCGGAAGGCGGCCTCACGCGCGACGGCCGCATGCGCGAGCCCAAGCTCGGCGTGCTCGACTACATGCTGCGCGGCTTTCATGTCAGAGGCGAGCGCGACCTGGTGTTCGTGCCGCTCGGGCTCAACTACGACCGCGTGCTGGAGGATCGGACGTTGCTGTTGCAGACAAGGCATAAGAAGACAAAAGCTCTTTGGAACACCCTGCGCTTCGTCGTGCATAACTTGTCGCTCATGCTGCGCAGCGAATGGCACCGCTTCGGTTACGCCTGCGTGAATTTCGGAACGCCCATCTCGATGCGGGAGCGGGGCATCGACTTCCAGTCACTTCCGGGCGAAGAGCGTCGCACCGCCGTGGCCGCGCTCGGCGCCGAGCTGATGCAAGCCGTGGGCCGCATCGTGCCCGTGCTGCCGGTGCCGCTGATCGCAAGCGTGTTCGTGGCGCAGCCGCAGCGCGCGCTTTCCGAGCTCGAGCTCAAGTCCGAGGTCGCGCGGCTCCTCGCCCGCCTCGAGGCCGCGGGGGCGCATGTCTACATCCCGCGCGGCGACCTCGATTACGCCCTGAGCGTAGGCTTGCGAATGCTGCGCCTGCGTCATCTGGTCGATGAAAAAGAGGGGCTGTTTCAAGCGCGGCAGGAAGAAATGCCGCTTCTCGCCTACTATGCGAATTCCATCTCCCATTTGCTGGACGCCCGGATAAACGTCCAGTAGATTCATCTGCGGGGAGAGGGAAGGGGCCATGGCGCCAGCAGCGAAGCGCTCGTCAGCAAAACGCGCTACCGCACGGCAATCCGCTGCCGCTGCGCCCGCTCCTCATTTCTCCTTCCTGGGCCTCACTTCCGACTGGTACTGGGAGCAGGACGCCGAGCTGCGCTTCACGCGCGTCGAGGTGCGCAACGACGCCGCCGCCGAGCAGGGGCTGGCGCAGCGCATCCTCGGCAAGAAACGCTGGGAAACCGGGGTCGAAGTCGAAGGCGGCTGGGACACCCACCGCGCGGTGCTCGAATCCCGCGCCCCGTTCCGCGACGTGCTGATGTGGCGCAACCTGCCCGACGGCGGGCGCCGCTACATCAGCGTCAGCGGCGAGCCGATGTTCGACAGCCGGGCGCGCTTCACCGGCTACCGCGGCATCGGCCGCGACATCACCAAGCAGAAGCGGATCCAGCAGCTCCTCAAGCTCGACCACGCGGTGACCCTGCGCCTGGCCGAGGCGCACGCCGCGCCGCAGGCGCTGAACGGCGCGCTCGAGGCGATCTGCGACTCGCTGCGCTGGGACTGCTCGCAGCTCTGGACGCCCGACGAGCGCTCGGGCGTGCTGCGCCCCTACGCGCACTGGTCCACGCCGGGCGACGACGGCGCGCGGCGTTTCATCGAGGCTTCGCGCGATCTCGCGTTCGCGCCGGGCAGCGGGCTGGTCGGCGGCGTCTGGCAGTCGGGCGAGCCGGTCTGGGTGGCGGATACGACCGCCGATGCGCGCACCGTGCGCCGGCAGCTTTCCGAGGAGACCGGCCTGCGGGCCGCGGCGGTGTTCCCGATCCGCGCCGGGCAGCGCATCGCCGCCGTGCTCGAGTTCACCTCGCGGCGCATCCGGCAGCCCGACAAGCGGCTGTGGCAGACGCTCGGCGCCATCGGCACGCAGATCGGCCAGTTCCTGAGCCGCGCCGAGGCCGAGCGCGCGGTGCGCGAGAGCGAGGCGCGGTGGCGCGCCCTGACCCATCTTTCGTCCGACTGGTACTGGGAGCAGGACGCCGAATTCCGCTTTACGCGGCTCGAGGGCAGGCAGGTGGCCGGGGGCGACGTCGAGCTGCAGCGCCGGCTCGTCGGCACGCGCCGCTGGGAGAGCGGCCTGCAGATCCACGGCGGGTGGGAAGCGCACCGCGCGACCCTCGAGGCGCGCCAGCCGTTCCACGATCTGCTCATGTGGCGCACCATGTCCGACGGCACGGTGCGCTATGTGAGTGTGAGCGGCGAGGCAGTCTTCAACGCCGACGGCAGCTTTGCCGGCTATCGCGGCGTGGGGCGCGACGTGACCGACGAGAAGCGCGCCGAGCAGATCCTCAGGCTCGAGCACGAGGCGGCGCGCCTGCTGGCCGCGGCCGAGGACGCCCTGGGTGGCCTGAAGAGCGTGATCCGCTCCATGTGCGAGACCGAAGGCTTCGCCTGTGGACGCTACTTCCGGGTAGAGGGCGAGCTGCTGCGCTTCCAGGACGCCTGGGCCATCCCCGACCCGGCCATCGCGCCCTTCATCGAGCGCTCGCGCGCATTCGTTTTCCGCCCCGGCGAAGGGCTGACCGGGACGGTGTGGCAGTCCGGCGAGCCGGTATGGTCGCCCGACATCACGCGCGACCCGCGGGTGCGCGACCGCAGCGTGTGGCAGGGCACCGGCCTGCGCGGCGGCTTCGCCTTCGCCGTAGTCGCCGAAGGGCGGACCATCGGCGTGCTCAACTTCTCCAGCCTCAAAGCGCGCGAGCCCGACCAGCGCCTGCTCGCCGCCTCGCGCGTGATCGGCAGCCAGGTCGGGCAGTTCCTGCAGCGCAAGACAGCCGAAGCTTCGCTGCGCGACAGCGAGGCGCGCTTCCGCAGCCTGACGCAGATGTCGACCGACTTCTACTGGGAGACCGACGAGGCGCATCGCTTCACGCAGCTCGTGCACGGCCCGGACTATCTGCCGGCGGAGATGGGCCGCGGCGTGATCGGCAAGGCGCCGTGGGAGCTTCCCTACGAGAGTCCCGATGAAGCGGCCTGGGCCGCGCACCGCGCCGCGCTCGACGAGCACGGGCCGTTCCGCGACTTCGAGTTCGCGCGCCGCATGCCCGACGGCGTGGTGCGGTATCTCTCGATCAGCGGCGACCCGCGCTTCAGCCCGGAAGGCGCGTTCGTCGGCTACCGCGGTGTGGGCCGCGACATCACCGAGATCGCGCTCGCGCGAGCGCGCATCGCCTCGCTCGCCTACACCGATCCGCTCACCGGCCTCGCGAACCGGACCAGCCTGATGCCCGCGCTGGAGCAGGCCGTGCAGCGCGCGCGGCGCAGAAATTCGAAGATCGCGGTGGTGTTCCTCGACCTCGACGGCTTCAAGCAGATCAACGACGCCCACGGCCACGACGCGGGCGATGCGCTGCTGATCGAGCTCGCCGGGCGCCTGCGCGACAACCTGCGCGCGAGCGACCTGATCGCGCGCCTCGGGGGCGACGAGTTCCTGGTGCTGCTCGAGGAAGTGCAGGATCCGGAGCCGGTGGAGGTGGTG
>Ga0214471_10001804_pt1 | contig 16931 bp, 24 predicted proteins | sample RVTome_5_FD_207665 | JGI IMG/M metagenome (GOLD analysis project Ga0214471, IMG submission 207665) | Soil microbial communities from uranium-contaminated site in the Upper Colorado River Basin, Wyoming, United States - RVT142D155 | ecosystem: Environmental > Terrestrial > Soil > Contaminated >... | reverse complement strand
GCCGGGTTCTGGCGTCGGCAGCAGATCGCCAGCGAGTGCGGCATCGATCGCCGGCCCGGCGTCGGCCTTCGCCTTCTCGACTTTCCCGCCTGACTCCATGTACTTCACGACGTCGAGCGATCCGGCGACGGCGATTGCGAACATGCCGGTGACGACATGCCGCAACGCCTGCGCGGCCGTGCCCGCCTCGACCATGCGCGGCAGGGTGCCCTGCTGCGCGTTCGTGGGGGCGATACTATAGATGCGAGTTTTGCTCATGTGTGGCTCCTTTTGTGGGGGTTGTGGGGTGCGCTTTATTCGGGGCCCGGCGCGGGCTGCGTTGGCTCCGTAATATCAATAGTCGCGCCTGAGTAACTCGTCATCGAAACCTCGACGTGCTTCCCGCTGCACGATGGGATTGTTTTCCTGATGTATTCAGCGATAATTGTGCTGGTCTCCTCGCGGCCCAGCTCAATGCGCATCTTCATGCTGCCTTCCTTTCTTTGGTGGGTTTAACTGCGGGGTCTCTGAGCTTCGTCACGCGGAAACCGCGGAAGCCGTCGCGGTGAAAACTGATGTCGGCCGGCGCAACCATCGCAGCCGAGATCGAGTAACCGTTCAGCAAGGCGCGCTCGTGGTCGCCGATCTTGGTAAAGATTTTGGCCTTCGCGATCTTCTTGTCCTCGTCGGCTTGCCTCGCGATTTCCGCTGCGGCGCTGTATCCCTCGCATAACGCGAGCAGTTCCTCATCGGCGCGGCCGTCATAGACCTTGCCGGGCTCGGCGAAGCCGTAGAGCTTGCAGACGAACTCGGCGTCGTCGGGCATGACTGGCGGCGGCGGGGCGTTATCGGCGATCGACTGCCAGAAGTGGCGGACGCGTCCCTCGATCGCGTTGCCGACTTCCTCGTCGCGCTCACGCACGATGACGATCGGTGTGTTGCCGCCGACGAGCACGCCGAGCACCGACCATCCGCGATCTATGGCGTGCAGTTGGTGCTGCACTTGTATCTCGATGTGGGCGGGCGCCTCGTATTCCTTCGCGCCGGTCTCTGCGTCGCGCTCGGCGCTCCATTGCTGCTTGAAGATGAGCGAGTCGACGTTCTTGATTTCGAGGATGCCGACGCCGTGACTCTGATACATATGCTGCAGCGCCGGGTTCTCGACGACGGTGTCTGTCACGCCGACGACCTCGAAGTCGAACGACGCGCCCATGCGGCAGGTCGTGAGGCGCGCGTATGCATTGAGGCGCCGCACTTTCACGCCGTAATCCTCGGCGATGCCGCGTGCGATCGTGTTCTGCATGCGCTGCCCCCACAACATGCGGCCGGCCGCGTCGAGGATCACGAGCTTGGTCGCGCGCTTGCTGTGAAATAACTCGAATTTCGTGGTGTATGGAGACATTTCAAAGAGCGCAGCGCTCTCCGTGCTTGTCACGTCCATCGCGCGCATGCCGTGCCATTCGGCCTCGTTCTTCGGCGTGACGATCAGGCGATTTGCAGCCATGTCAGATACTCCGTTGTTAGTTAAGCAACAGCGCGCCGCAAGACTTCGGCGAGCAGGATCAGATCGGCGTAGGCAAGCGCCAAGTTCGCAAGCAGCAGCGTGAGCGTGTGGCGCATTGTCATACGGCGACCGGCTTGCCTTCGGCGTTGAGCGTGTAGAACACGTCTGGCTCAATGCCGTTTTCCCCCACTTTTGACGCGAAGATATGCTGGATCGCGCTGTCTTGGTCTCGGTGGACGATTACGATAGCGCTGCCCGCGGGCGCCCTTGCCTTGCTCAATCCGCCCGCCGCGACCGCTATCGCGTGCAGCGGCTTGCCGTCAGGATCGGGCGTTATTTCGCTGCTGGAATCCCAGTTTGTCGTCAGGCTGGCCGAGCTGTGGCCTGTCGCGCTGCTGGCCGATCTGTCGCCTGTCGTGCTGCTGGCCGATCTGTGGCCTGTCGTGCTGCTGGCCGATCTGTAGCCTGTCGTGCTGCTGGCCGAGCTGTGGCCTGTCGTGCTGCTGGCCGAGCTGTGGCCTGTCGTGCTGCTGGCCGAGCTGTGGCCTGTCGTGCTGCTGGCCGATCTGTCGCCTGTCGCGCTGCTGGCCGAGCTGTAGCCTGTCGCGCTGCTGGCCGAGCTGTAGCCTGTGGAGTGCTTCGCCTTTACCGGACCGCAGCAGCGCTGCTCGATATAGGTGATAGCGGCTGATACGAGCAGGGGTATCGTGATCTCGGCTTTGATCGTGATCGACTTTCCTACGCGCTTCGAGTCGTTGTCGGTTTCCTCACTGAAATCGCCTAGCGATACCTCTGCCATGCGACCGGTCGGCGGGTAATAGCACAAGGTGTCGAGCGGGTTCTCGCAAGCGTGAAAGCCCTTTTGACACAGCGCAACGTCGCCGTCGTGCGCGTAGCTCTTGCCGACTTCGTAGGCGAAACCGCGGCAGGTCCAATCGGCCTCAAATCCCTTGTAGGCGGTAATCGTTTCCATCTTTGCTCCCTTCATGCGAAATGCTTGCTATGTAATGCGCTCGGCGACGGTAGTCACGTTATCCACCGTATCTCGTCATGCGCTCGCGGCGCAGGCCTTGCTGATAGATGCGCTCGTCGCGGGCGTCGAGTTCGGCGCGCGTGAGCAGCGGCACGGGCGGGCAGGCGCGCTCCTCCTGGCGGGGCTCGTCGATGTCGTCGGGCTGGATGGTGCGGCCGTTGGCGTCGCGGGGGTGTTTCATGGTGCGGTTATCCCTTGAGGGTTGTGGATTAAGCAACGGTGGGGCCGGTCAGGCATGCGGTCTCGTCGGCCTCGATCTGCCGGTCGAGTTCGAGTGCCTCGCGCTGCGCCGTCTCGCGCGCGTGATCTTCGTATTCCGTGACGCCGTCGACGCTCGTGTTGATGCGGTTCGTGAGGTCGTAGGCGACACCTTCGGTCATGCACGGAAGCGTGCAGACTTGGCGCGATCCGTCGAAGATCATTACGTCGTAGGTCTTGCTGTTGTCGCTCAGGCGGTTTACGCGAACGACTGCGATCGGTGCGGGCATGATTGTCTACTCCATTATGGCGTTGTGTAAATCACAATGCCTTAATGCGTTTATCGCACGGTATCGCATCCCGTGTCAAGCACCTTCCGAAAATATTTTTAGAACGGCCGGTCGGGCGTCCAGCCGCGGGCGGCGAGGCAGCGATCGAACATCGCTTGCGCGCGGATCATATTCTGCACGGGTGCGGCGTCGCGCTCGCACTCGTAGGCGTCGACCTGCAGCTCGCGCTCGCCTTTGGTCGGATGCTGATAGACCGTGGCGCAGCCGGCAAGCGTGAGCGCGAGCGCGAGGGCTAGGGCTTTATCCATATCACGGGTGCGGCCCATTCGATCTGCACGGCCTTGAGTGTCGTGCCGCCGTCCGAGATCACGTTGAAGTGCGCCGCACGGTGCGAGCGCTTCAACCATCCGAGGCGCGCTTTCGTCTCGCCCACGACGAGTGCGACAACCTGACGGCCGAGCAGCTCGTTCGGGTGGTCGACTTTTGGGCCTATGAAAAACGTCCATCCGTCCATGAGTTCGAGCGGCGAGCGCGCGGTATCGGCAACGATCGCGGTCGATCCTGGTGGGACGTCGGGCGGTGCCGGCACGGTCTCGGGCTTGCGCGACTCGCCGATGATCTCGATCTCGCCCGTGCCGGTGAGTCGACCTGTTACACGCACGGTGTTCTCTATCTTGGCGCCCTCGCGGATGCCCGCATGCCGCAGCACGTCGTCGAGAGAGATTCCGAGATATGCAGCGATCTTCGCGGCCTCCTCGGCCTTCATCTCGCGCTTAATGCGTAGCGTGCGCGATAAAGCGCTCGGGTCGATACCGAGGCGCTTCGCGAACGCCCGGCCGGAGATTTTCCGCTGTCCGAGGATCGTCTTGAAATACTGTGTGTCGACTTGCAGCATGGGATTTCTCCTTCTACGTGTTTTTGATGTAGGCCGTTTGCCTTGCAGCTTTTGTGCCACGTTATTTTTCTCCATTTACCCATTGCGTAAATCACAACGAGTGTGTTTAAATTACCTAAACGCTGCATGCACGTGGGAATAATACACATTTTGTCACCTAAATCAATTGTCATAGCGTTATTCGGGGTTCGTGGCACTGCGAGGGCGCTTGACATTTCGCCCGGAGCCGTATCGCAGTGGCGCGTTCATGTCCCTGGCCGACATCACGCGCCGCTGATTGCGCACGCGAAACGGTGCGGTCGGCGCCTCACGCCTGGCGATCTTATTTTTGGGCGACGGCGTTGCGTAAGTCGCAATACGCGTGCGAAGAAAGCCGCATGATTGACACGTCGAGCGAGGAGCATCGCCATTCCTGCGAGGCGCGCTACGTCGCGAATCTGCCGAACAACGAGCGCAGGAAGGCATATCTCGACGGCGTTGCTGCGAAGCGTGGGAAAGCTGCGGCCGATCGGCTGCGGCTCGATGCGTGGTCGATTATGAGGGAGCGCGCCGCATGACCCTCTCCCTCCGTCCCTATCAAGAGCAGCTATACGCCGACGCGCGCGAGCTAATCCGCGGTGGCGCGCGCTCGCTGCTGATTCAGCTCCCGACGGGCGGCGGCAAAACCGTCATGGTCGCAAAGATGCTCGCGAACGCGGCCTCGAAGGGTTATCGCGGATGGTTTTGTGTGCATCGCCGCGAGCTCGTCAAGCAGTCTGTCATCACGCTCGGCGAGAGCGCCGGCATCCCGCTTGGCATTGTCGCGGCGGGCTTCCCCGGCGATCGGCATCAGGCAATTCAGGTCTGCTCGATTCAAACGCTCGCGCGGCGCCACGAGCTAATGCCGAAGCCGCAGCTCATCGTGTGGGACGAGTGCCACCATCTTGCGGCGGCGTCATGGAGCTCGATCTTCGCGGCTTACCCAGACGCCGTTCACGTCGGCATGACGGCGACGCCCGAGCGCCTCGACGGCACCGGGCTCGGCAAATACTTCGAGAAAATGATCCGCGGCCTGTCGACGGCCGATCTGATCCGCGATGGCTGGCTCTCGCCTTATCGCCTGTTCGCGCCGAATCTCGTCGACTTAACCGGCGTGCATACGGTCGGCGGTGACTTCAACAAGCGCGAGCTGAACGCGCTCATGCAGAAGTCGACCGTCGTCGGGGATGCGCTCGATCACTATCTCAAGCACGCGGCCGGCATGCGCGCGGTCGTGTTCATGTGGTCGGTCGAATCCTCGATCGACATGGCGCGGCGCTTCAACGCGGCCGGCGTGCCCGCGGCGCACGTCGACGGCGAAACAGACTCGACTGCGCGCGATCACGCGATCGATGCGTTCAAGCGTGGCGATCTCAGGGTGCTTACCAATGTCGACCTATTCGGGGAGGGCTTCGATGTCCCTGCGATCGAGGCGGCGTTCCTACTGCGTCCGACGCGCTCGCTGGCGCTCTATCTGCAACAGGTGGGTCGATCTCTGCGGCCTGCGCCCGGTAAGAAGGAGGCGCTGATCTGCGATCACGCCGGCAACTGCCGCATGCACGGCCTGCCCGACGACGCGCGCACTTGGTCGCTCGACGGGCGCCTGAAAGATAAGTCGCGCTCGGACGCGGCTCCGATTCGGCAGTGTAGCTACTGCTATGCAGTAGTTCCTGCGGCGTCTGTCGTATGCCGTCACTGCGGCTTCAAATTTCCCGAGCAGCCGAGAGAGATAGAGCAGGTCGACGGCCAGCTTGAGGAGGTCGACGTCAAGGCCGAACGCGCTCGGGCGCGCGAGGTCGAGGAGTCCTACTTCGCGAAGGCCGAGACCGTCGAGCAGCTCACGCGCATCGGTCAACTGCGCGGCTACAAGAACCCGGATTGGTGGGCTCGTTCTGTTTTCAAAGGGCGCCTCGCGGCTAAGGCCGGCGAGGAAGCACGCAAGGCAATCATGGGAGGGATGGTATGAACGCGTTGATATACGACATCGAAATTGTGAATGCAGTCCCTGACCGTGTGGCGCCGCGGCAGGAGGGCATAACCTACTGCTCGGGCTGGACCGATCACGGAAACATGGGTGTATCCGTTATCGGCTGTTACGACTACGCCGAGGAGCGCTATCGCGTCTTCTGCGAGGACAATCACGCCGAATTTGCAATGCTCTGCAAGGCACGCGACCAACTTGTGGGATTTAATTCGGCCGCGTTCGATAACGCCGTGCTCTGTGCGACCTATCCGCGTTTCGATTGGGCATGGCACGATGATCCGCCGGGCCGTTGCTACGATCTGCTTGTCGAGATATGGGCTGCGTCCGGGCTCGGGCCGCGGTTCACGTGTCCGTCGCATGCCGGGTTTGGGCTTGATGTCATGTGCGCCGCGACCTTTGGCGCGCATAAGACCGGACACGGTGCGCTTGCTCCTGTGGATTGGCAGCGCGGGCGGATCGGCAGCGTGATCGACTACTGCCTCAACGACGTGCGCCTCACGAAGCTGCTTTTCGACCGCGCGCTGCAGGGTGCCGCAGTGAAGTGCCCGAAGACCGGCAATGATCTGATGCTTCGCGCACCCGTGTGAGGCGGTCGCATGAGCGCCCGACCGTTCAACATCTGCGAGGTCTGCAAGGAACCTAAGACTAAGTGGAAGTCGCACGCGAAATGCTCGCGCATCATGCAGGAGCGTTACGAGGCGAAGCATGCGGTGAAGAGTGCGATCTCTCGCGGGCGTCGTCGTCTGAGTTGGGGCGACGTTGCCAATCTCATTAAAAACGTGCGCTCGATCGACTGACATGCCGCGTAAATACGCCTCGATGCGCGAGCGGATTATCGCGAACTCGGCCGAGTCGGATCGCTCGTCATACAACGGCGTGCCGTGCCGGGTGTGGCTCGGGCGGGTGAAAATGAACCGCTCTGGAACGCCTTACGGGTATATCTCGGTGCGCCGTAAGAGCGGGGCGCGCAAGGGCCAGGTTCTCGCCGAACTCGTGCATCGCGTCGTCGTGCGCGACGTGAAAGGCCGGCGCCTCACGCGCGGCGTGAACGTGCTGCATCTGTGCAATTACTCGCTTTGCTGCGAGGAGTCGCATCTCGTCGGCGGATCGCAACGTGCGAATGTGCGGCAATGCGTGGAGGAGGGGCGGCACGGTAATCGGTATCGGGCGCCGGTGCGCGACATGCAGAGGGCCGCATGAGGCTAAGCGAGTCCGCTTTACTTCGGCGCGTTCTCATAAAGCTCAGTGATCTCGGCTGCAGATTGTTTCGCAACAACTGCGGCATGCTGCGAGACGCTCGCGGCTCGTATGTCAGGTATGGCGTCGCCAGTCCTGGCGGCAGCGACCTTGTTGGATGGCACAGCATCACGATCACGCCTGATTTTGTTGGCCGCAGGGTTGCGATTTTCACAGCAATAGAGTGCAAATCACAAAACGGCAGGCTCACCAAAGAGCAGGCGAATTTTCTCGCGCAGGTCGAACACGCGGGCGGCATCGCGATCGAGTGCCGTGACGTCGACGAGAGCGTCGGCGCAATCAACCAATGGAGAGGGAAATGATCAGGATCGTCGGGTTCGTTCTCATATACGGGGGTTCTGCCGCGATCAGTATTTACGCGGCGATGTTCATCATCGAGCTGGCTCGGGTCGCGCTGCGCGTCTAGCAACACGTGCCACGCGATTACTCCGGGCTCGCTGCCCGGCTTCTGCAGTCGGCCGAGACGCTGCTGCCGCAATGGTTCCCATCGGGCGCCTGGCGCGGGCACGAGTTCGTCGTCGGCAACCTGCGCGGCGATGCCGGCGAGAGCTTGTCCGTCAACGCGAATACCGGCTCGTGGAAAGACTTCGCGTCCAGCGACAGCGACGCGGGCGGCGATCTCTTGTCGCTGTATGCGGCATCGCAGGGGCTCAAGCAGTCGGCCGCGTTCGATGAGCTGAACGAGGGCGGCGCGTGGATCTCCGATCGCGCGCCCGACACAACATCGAGCCCTGCTAAGCCCGAGCGCTCGAAGTGGACGCCGCTCCTGCCGGTGCCGGAGAACGCCGGCAACGCGCCGAACGCGAAGTATTTCGGCGTCGATAGCGGCACCCCAGGTAAGCCGAAGTGGGTGCAGCGCAAGGTCCTCGCGCGGTGGGCGTATCACGATCGCGACGGCAGGCTACTCGGTTACGTCTGCCGCTTCGAGTGGGACGTGACCGAGGCAGAGACCGGCGACATCAAGCGCGTCAAGGACATCATCCCGCAGGTCTATTGCGAGAGCGACAAGGGCAAGTGCGAATGGCGTTGGAGGTCGTTTGCGCCGCCGCGTCCGCTCTATGGCCTCGCGGAGCTCCACGCGCGCCGTAGCGCGCCTGTGATGCTGGTCGAGGGCGAGAAAAAGGTCGAGGCGCTGCGCGAGCTCGCGCCGCAATACGTGGGCATCGCCTGGCCGGGTGGCGCGAACGCGCGAGACCGCGCCGACTGGTCTGCGCTCCAGGGCCGCGCGGTGACGTGCTGGCCGGATAACGACGATGTCGGCATCAAAACGATGTTCGAGATCGCGAGCAAGCATCTGCTGCCGCGATGCCCGAGCGTAAAGATCATCCTGCCCGATGGCAGCGTCGCGCCCAAGTGGGACGCGGCCGATGCGCTCGCGGAGGGGTGGGATTGGGACCGCCTGAAACAGTGGGCGGTGCCGCGTGTTCAACTGGTAACGGAGGCGACACATGGACAACAAAGCGTATCAGGACGGGATGAAAAACACGGAGGCCCTGGCCGAGATCGAAGCGCGCAATCTCGGCCAGGGCCGGCCGCTGCGAGTGAAGCTCGGCGACGAGATCGACATGAAAGCGGCGATGCCGCATTACGATCACAACCTGGGGCGGAGGCTGGAACGGCGCCGCCGCAACGTGTTTACGCACCTGGGCCGGAGGGCGGGCGACACGACGAGATCGAAGGAGATCGTGACGCCGGGCAGGTATACGACTCCGGTAAGCGCGGCGGGGAAGGGATACCGGCCGGCGGGGTCGATGCGTCAAGTGTGGCGCAGGCTCAAGCGACGACTCATGCCAGTGACGATGATCGGGTTATTGGAGCAGATCAGGATCACGGAGAACTACTCCGACGCCCGGATGGACACGTGGATCAGGCAGACGGGCGAGCAAGCGAAGGGGCTCGACGGTCTGCGGGCCGACCTGGAGGCGATAGCGATGGCGATACAGCAGCAGGGCCGGATGAACGACTCGACGCGCGGGCAACTGCTGCAGCTCGAACAGCATCTCAAGCTCGGCCGCGCGTATCTCCCGCGGGCGGTCGAGAACGCGCCGGTGATCTACACGCTCGAGCCGATGAAGCCGTCGCGCCGGGCACGGGCGTCTCACTCGAAGTCGAAGCGGGCGGGCAAAGCCAGGTCGCGCGCTGGCTAGCGTGGGGTCTCGACCGCAACGGGAACGGCGTGCCGCTCGCCAACCTGAACAATGCGGTCAAAATACTCGAATGCGATCCCCGCCTGCGTGGGCTCGTTTGGTTCGACGAGTTCCTGCAGCGGCTGCGCACGGGCGAGCCGGCGCGCGATTGGGTCGACGCGGACGACATCAATCTCGCGCTCTACATGCAGCGCGTGATCGGCATCTCGAAGATCGGCCGCGAGATCGTGTCGCAGGCGGTGATCGCCATGGCCTACCGGCATCCGCGTGACAGCCTCAAGGAATTCGTCGAGGCGTTGCCGAAGTGGGATCGCGTGCATCGCTGCGCGCGATTTTTTCAGGATGTGTTCGGCGCTCGCGATTCGGGTTATTGCCGCGCGGTCGGGGAGAACTTCTGGCGCACGCTGATCGTGAGGGCGATCACGCCTGGCGTCAAGGTCGACAATATGGTCGTGATCGAGGGCGCGCAGGGGCCGGGCAAGTCTACCGCGCTCGCGGCGATCGTGGGCGAGGCATGGTTCGCCGAAGCGAGCGAGGAGGTCACAGAGAAGGATTTTTTCGTGAGCCTTCAAGGTAAGTGGTTGATCGAGGTCTCGGAGCTGGATAGTTTCAGCCGGGCCGACATCACGGCGGTCAAACGGATGATTACCTGCCGGTCCGATCGCTTCCGACCGCCCTACGGCCGCAACGCCGTCGATCATCCGCGGCGCTGCGTGCTGGCCGGCACGGCGAACCATGACGATTACAACAAGGACGAGACCGGCGCGCGGCGCCTGTGGCCGATTCGTTGCGATGGCGACGTGCGCATCGATCTGATCGAGGCGAACCGGCTGCAATACATGGCCGAGGCTCGCGCCAGGATCGCGCAGGGCGCGTCGTGGTGGGAGATGCCGGGGGATGAGACCTTGATGGAGCAGCGTAAGCGCTACGACGCCGATCCGTGGCTTGAGCCGATATCGGATTACCTGATCGGCAAGGTCGACGTGACGGCAAACGACGTGCTGATCCAGTGCCTCAAGTGTGAGCTGAATCGGATCAGCAAGGGCGACCAGATGCGTGTGACGCGCTGCCTCACTGTGCTCGGCTGGTGGAACGACGGCAATGCGCGGATCGCCGGCAAGGTCACGCGAGTATGGAAGTCGCCGAATGCGCTTGTGTGATGGGGAGTAGGCACGATAATTTCCACCCTCTTTTCGTGGGATATTATGTCAAATCGCTATCTTTTCGTGGGATATGTGTTTCACAGTCCGGGAAATCGCTATCTTTTTGGAGTCCACAATATGAGATTTGAAAAAAAGACAGTTTCGGAAATAGGTAGCACTCGGTCGCAGGGTCGCTACATCGCAAAAAGGTCGCTACACAAACCCCTTTATATTCAACGTTGTTACCACCGTTACCACCTTTATAGAGAATGAGAGTTAGTAGATATTGAGGAAATAAAGAGAGAAAGAGACGATGAGCGCACAAGTGACGCCTCACGCACGCGCGCGCACGCACGAGGAAATGGGGAAAGTCTTGGAAAATGCCTCCGAGGTGGTAACAAATGCGTGCGAAAGGTCATATTCTGATGTGGTGTCAATGGGTTAATGGTGTAGCGACCCCTCGAAAAAGGTCGCTACAAGGTCGCTACAAACGCAACGCAAAAAGAACGGAGGTTTCAATGCAGGTCATGCTCAGCGGGACAGAACTGCAGGAGGCGATGATTGGTGCCGCTCGCAAGAAACTCGGGATCGAGGCAGGAGCGGAGGTCGCGGTCGAGGCGGCGATCTACACGGGCGATGCGCAGCATGATCCGCTGCGGTGCCAGGCGTGCGTGAGCGTAACGATCGTCACCCGAAAGGTGCGGCGATGCGAGCACGTCGATCCAGGTCACGCGTAGGCTGGCTCGATCGCGACGGCCGTTCGTGGCCGTTTTTTCGCTCGCCCATGTTGCGGTATTCGCAACGCCGTAGCAGACTTCGCATCGGTGGCATGGTGTGCGTCCCCGAGGGACGACGGGCGTTTATCGCGCAGTGCCGGCAACGGTGCGTCGGTCGCGATCGTAAGCCAGTCAGAGCGAGCCCCATCGCTGGCAGTCGTGGTCGGCGCACTCCCGCTGACCGAGCGGCCGAGTAACTCACGAGACGAGTAGCGGGGCGCCCGGCCGGGATGCCGGAGCACAGGGGCCGGGCGAACGCCGGGCGCGCCGCGATTAACAGGGAAGGGCATGAAGGCGAAGTCAAGTAAGCGCACGATGGAGCGGCTCTGGCGCACCGAGGCGATGCTGCTCGATCCGATGACGATGAGCGAGATCGTGCGCTGCGTTGCGAGCGGCTCGACGCTCTACGAGTTCACACGTCAGCGCGATGTGCGCTACAACGAGGTCGCCGCGTGGATCGCCGATGACGGCGAGCGCACGAAATCATACGAGACGGCCGTCTCGCTTCGCGACACCCACAACAAGGACGTCGTCGTCGAGACGCTGCGCACGATGTCGACGGTGGATCTCGCCGACGCGATCGACGAGGCGACGAACTGCTATCTGCCGGTGCATCGGATGCCGTGGCACGTACGCCAGGGGATTGCCTCGATCAAGGTGCGTGAGCAGTATGCGAACAACGGGCTCGTGCGGATCATTGCGGGCAAGCTCGTCGCCGAACTGACTGAGGCGCTCAAGCTCGACGACGATCAGATCGCGAAGCTGAAGTCGTTTGCTCGTGTCAATGTGACCGAGATCAAGGTCGGCGAAGTGATTGAGGTCCGATTGTGGGACCGCAACAAATCGACCGAGACGCTCGCGCGATCCTTGCAGCAACTGACCGACAAGGTTGATGTGCAAGGCAAGATCACGCTGGAGGAACTCGTCGCCGGAGCGCAGGAGGCGCAGCCCGCGTGACGCAGCAACTGCTGCGCATGCACGTCTACATCAACGTCGCAAAGTGCCGCGGTGACGATCCGCGCTCGCCCGAGCCGTGCCAGTTCTACGCGGACAGCGGTCTATTCGAGCTGTGCCTGGCTGGCGACAGTCAATACGTCGCCGATGGTAAGCAGGATTGGCACACGATTCAGCACATGCGCTCGGATGGAACGTGCGGCGAAGCTTGGCGCTTCTATATGCGGATCAAGAAAACGACGTGAGCGCGCTTGCCAGGGCGCGCAGCAACATCAAGCGCTGGCGTGAGAATCCGATCGCGTTCGTCGTCGAGAACTTCGGCGTCGCGCCCGACGAGTGGCAGTGCGACGCGCTCATGGCGTTTGCGTCGGGTGACGCAGACAAGCGCCGCATCTCACTGCAGGCGTGCGCCGGGCCGGGCAAGACGAGCGTGCTCGCGTGGTGCGGCCTCAATTTCTTGCTGTGCTACGGCGAGAAGGGCGAGCATCCGAAGGGCGCTGCGGTCTCGATCACGCAGGACAACCTGAGAGACAACCTCTGGCCTGAGTTCGCGAAGTGGCTCAACCATAGCGACATGCTGCGCGCTGCGTTCACCTGGACGAAGGAGCGCATCTTCGCGAAGGATCACCCTGATACCTGGTTTCTGTCGGCAAGAACGTGGGCGAAATCAGCGAATGCCGAGGAGCAGGGCCGCACGCTCTCGGGCCTGCACTCGAAATACGTGCTCGTGCTGGTCGACGAGTCGGGCGATATTCCGCTCACCGTGCTCAAGTCGGGTGAGCAGGCGCTCGGCAACTGCAGGGTCGGCAAGATCATCCAGGCAGGCAACCCAACATCGCTTGATGGCATGCTGTACGCGGCGGCGACCAAGCTGCGCGCGCTGTGGTATGTCATTCGCATCACGGGCGATCCCGACGATCCGAAGCGCTCTCCGCGCATCCCGCTCGACTATGCGCAGCAGCAGATCGACACATACGGGCGTGATGATCCGTGGATCAAGACGTTCATCCTCGGCATGTTTCCGGAAGCGTCGATCAATGCGCTGCTCGGAGTCGAGGAAGTCGAAGCGGCGATGGCGCGGCACCTGCGCGTCGATCAATACGACTTTTCACAGAAGCGTCTCGGCATCGATGCGGCAAGGTTCGGCAATGACAAGTGGGTGATCTTCCCGCGCCAGGGCCTCGCCGCGTTCAAGCCGGTCGAGATGCGCAACGTCCGATCGCAGCAGGTTTCTGGCCGCGTGCAGATGGCAAAGAACAAATGGGGTAGCGAGCGCGAGTTCTTCGATGACACTGGCGGATACGCGGCCGGCGCGATCGACGATCTCATTGCTGCCGGCTACTCTCCGACGCCGGTCAATTTCGCGCAGAAGGCGATCGACCAGAGGTTCTACAACGCGCGCGCAGAAATGCAATGGAATGCGGCGCAATGGATCAAGCGCGGCGGCGCGCTGCCTTATAGTCCCGAGCTGCTCGCCGAGGCGACGGCGATTACGTATACGTTCAAGCGCGGCAAGCTGATCGTCGAGGACAAGGATCAGATCAAGAAAAAGATCGGCCGCTCGCCTAACTATTGGGACGCGCTCGGGCTCACTTTCGCTGAGCCCGACATGCCGGCCGCGATCGTCGGCGAGGGACGCGAGGCAAATCACGCGCAAACCGAGTTCGATCCTCACGTGAGCGCGGCCGAGCGTGTCGCCGCGGTGCGCGCGAAGTTCACGAGCTACGCAAGCGGTGAGCGTCAGATCGTCGAGGAATTGGTCGAGCACGGCGGCACGGCCCTGGTCGACTTCGATCCGGATGGCCGCTAAGCCGACATTAATGCCCCAAACAGTGCGGGTATTGCAATTCTGTTGCGGATTTAGCAATATCCGCCTGCAATGGGCTCCACTTACCAGCGCGAGACGTTCGAGGAGTGCTTCGAAGAGGCGCTGCCGATCCTCCATCGCCACTGGCAAGAGATCGCGCACTACCCTGACATCTCATTGAACGTCGATGTCGAGCGCTACCTGCAGGCCGAGCGCTCGGGTGTGCTGCGGATTTACACGGCCCGCGCGGAACGGCTCGCCGATGCGGACCGGCAAATCAGCAATATCGATCTCGTCGGTTACGCCGTGTTCTCGGTCGGCATGAATCCGCATTACTCGGCTAGCAAGCAGGCCGTTCAGGACGTGATCTACGTCGATCAGTCCTACCGGCGCGGTGCGATCGGTCTCGGCCTCATTCGGTTCTGCGAGGAACAGCTCGCGGCCGAAGGCGTTCAAGTGATCCTGCATCACGTCAAGCAAGCGCATCCGAAACTCGGCTACATCCTCGAACACAAGTTCGGTTACGAGCTCGTCGATCTGATCTACGCGAAACGTCTCGACAAGGCGAAAGGAGAAGTGAAATGACCGTAAGAGCGAAGTTCGTCGTGCAGTCGATAACCATGCAGAAAGCATGGTGCGGCCCCGGCCTCATGGGCACCGTAACCCTTAACCCCGTTACCAGCGGCAGCGACGAGAACAAGGCGTTTTACGCCTCGAGTCCGGGCGGAAAAATCGAGCTCGGCACGGTGAACGAGGAGGCGTTGAAGCAGTTCAATGTTGGCGACGAGTTCTACGTCGATTTCACGCAGGCACCGGTAACCCCCGAAGGCTAACGCTATGGGCGCAATCGCTTTACCCGTGTTGCTGAGTGCTGCCGGCGGAGTGGTCTCCAACATGTTATTCGCCCCGAAGGCGTCGAGCATCGGTTCGCCGACTCCGGCGCCGAAGTCGAACGAAGCGGCGAACAAGCAGCGCGCAGACGCAGCGGCGAACCTCACAAAAAAGAAAGCTGCTGCCGCCGGCGGTCGCGCCGACTCGCTCCTCACCGGGCCGGGCGGGCTCGGTGAGCTCGAGGAGAAAAACAAGTCGGTCACAACCCTACTCGGCTACTAAATCACGGAGGTTTTATGTCATTCAGTTTAGATTTCGTGCCCCAAACCTTCTGGCGCAATGTGCTGTTGACGGTAATTCTTCTCGCGCCTGGAATTGCCGTAGCCGAAGAAACGCCGCTCACGATCGGCATCAAGGCCATCCACACCGAATGGGTGTGCCTGGACAAAGAGGCAGCCGAGGCGGTGATGGTGACCGACGTGGATGAAGGGTTTGAGGCAGCTACTTACGGCATCAACCTGCTCGCTGCGTTTGGCCTCTGTGCCAGAGCAGAGGTCGAGCTGAGGCCCCGACGGGTGGTAAAAACCGCCAAGGTGCCCCGAGGCACTCTCTCTATTGTCGAAGTGAACATCGGCGGCAACACTCTGTTCGTCATCACGACAACGAGGGTGGTTGACGGAGTCGCCATTTGATGAACCTCGGCGACTACTCGCCATACAGCGACAACCCGCTCACGAAGCGCCGGGAATACGAGGCGATCCGGGGGCAGTTGTGGACCGAGCGATCGTCGTTCGATGCGCAATGGCGCGAGCTTGGCGAGTTCATCCGGCCTCGCCGGCCACGCTTCCTCATCACGGACAAGAACAAGGGCGACAAGCGCAACTCGAAGATCATCGACTCGACGGCGACGTTCGCCTCGACTACCTGCCGCGCTGGCATGCACGGGGGGCTTTCCTCGCCCGCCCGGCCGTGGATCAGGCTCTCGACGCCCGATCCCGATCTCGCCGAGTTCGGTCCGGTGAAGGAATGGCTGCATACCGTCACGAAGCGGATGCTGACGGTGTTCGCGGGGTCGAATCTCTACAACGCGCTGCCGCTCATGTATGGCGACGAAGCTGATTTCGGCACTGGCGCGATGGGCATCCTTCAGGATGACGAGGACCTGTTTCGCTGCTACTCGTATCCGATCGGCTCGTATGCCGCGGGCGTGAACGATCGCGGTCTCGTCGACACGTTCGTCCGCGAGTATCCGATGACGGTGCGCCAGGTCGTCAAGAAGTTCGCGCTCGACGTGCGCACGAATCAGATCGATTGGCGCAAGGTCTCGCGCACGGTGCGCTCGATGTGGGACCGGCACGCCTACAACGAGAACGTCGAGGTCTGCTGGATCGTCGCACCGAACGTCGATCACGACGAAAGCAAGGCGCTCATCAACGCGAAGCACAAACCTTTCGCGTCGTGCCACTTCGAGAAGGGTCAGGACAACGAGGAGCGATTTCTCCGCGAGAGTGGGTTCAATGAGTTCCCCGTTCTCCTCGGCCGTTGGGAGCGCACCGGCGAGGATACCTATGGCACGAGCTGCCCCGGCATGATCGCGCTCGGCGACGTGAAGCAGCTACAGACCGGCGAGCGCAAGGGCGCGCAGGCGATCGAGAAGGAGATCAACCCGCCGCTGCAGGCGCCGACGCATGTCCGGAACCAGAAGGCCTCGCTCATTCCCGGCGATGTTACTTACGTCAACATCCGCGACGGTCAGAAAGGCATCACGCCGATACACGAGACCAAGTTCGCGATCGACAAACTCGAGATGAAGCAGCAGCAGATTCGGATGCGCATCAATCAGGCGTATTACGCCGATCTGTTTCTACTGATGCACAACGATCGCCGCGCGCAGCGTGCGACTGCCCGCGAGATCGAGGAGCATCACGAGGAGAAGCTCTTGATTCTCGGCCCGGTCGTCGAGGGTCAGAAAGACGACGTTCACGATAAAACCGTTGATCGCACTTACGCGATGATGGATCGCGCGCAGCTTTTGCCGCCGCCGCCGCGCGAGCTGCAGGGTGTGAAACTCAAGATCGAGTATCTGTCGTTGCTTTCGCAGGCACAGAAGCTCGTC
>Ga0214471_10001803_pt1 | contig 16934 bp, 20 predicted proteins | sample RVTome_5_FD_207665 | JGI IMG/M metagenome (GOLD analysis project Ga0214471, IMG submission 207665) | Soil microbial communities from uranium-contaminated site in the Upper Colorado River Basin, Wyoming, United States - RVT142D155 | ecosystem: Environmental > Terrestrial > Soil > Contaminated >... | reverse complement strand
CGCCTGCTGCCAGCGTCAGGGAGCTAGCACAACAAATGAAAGCCAACCAAAGAGGAGCCATAGTGATTGTAGATGGCAAGAACCGTCCACTTGGAATAATTACGGAGCGTGATATTGTCAGGAGAGTCGTGGCGGAAGGAAGCGACCCTGACAAGGTTAGAGCGCTAGACGTGATGTCCCATCCCATTATATCTGTGGACCCTGAAATCAACATTTACGACGCAGCGCTTGTCATGGCCAAATACAGGATAAGGAGGCTGCCGGCGGTTAGGGACAACGTGCTTCACGGCATAGTGACTGCCACTGACCTGGCAAGGTATCTGTACGAAAAGAACAAGCAGGATCCGACGCTTCAGGCAATGTCCCGGTTCTCGCTCATCGAGCACGCATAGGTGGACAGGTTGTACATAGCAGGGCTGGACGCCAAGCACCTGATGCGAAAGCCGATAACGCTTGACCCCAGCAGAACGGTCCTAGAGGCAAGAAACCTCATGCTAAAGTACAGCGTAAGCAGGATAGCAGTTTCAAAAGACGTCAAGGCTGTCGGCCTGCTGACAGAAAAAGACATCGCACGTTTTCTGTACAGGGAGGCGCCTGCAAGGACGCTTGGCGAAATTACCCTGGACGAAGCCATGACCAAAAACCCCGCTACCGTCGCGGAAGATGCAGACCTGAAAAGCTGCGCTACCAAAATGCTGCGAAAAGGCAAAAGCTCCTTAGTAGTTGTGGACGCAAAAAAGAAGGAATGGGAGTACTCTTAGATTCCTGGACGTCCTATTAATCCCCTCTTGGCTGCCACTGTAACAGCCGTTATTATGGAGCCTATTGCAGCTGCCATGACAGCCATTGTGACAGGAAATTCCGGTACGACGTTGGTCCCGGTTATCTCTATTGTGTGCTCGCTATGCGGATAGTTTATTTCAAGAGTCATTTCAGTGGCGGTATCCGAAGTCACGATGACATCGTTGGAATCTTCAGCTATAGCCCTGCCATCTATTGACACCACAAGCTGACCGCTCAATAATTCCTTTGGCAATGTCACTTGGGCAGCGCCTTTTGTGCCCGTCTCACCCTCTACCATGAAGGACACCTTTTTCTCAGCCTGTGTAAAGGCAAATTCCTTGACAGACGTGGAGTTGGTCGCTATGTTGACATTAAAGTTCTTGCCTTCCGCGTTTACTGCAAACGCAAGTGGGCTTACCACAACAAACTTGGTAGATGTTTCAAGTTTCGCAGTAACGTCTGCGCTCAGAGTGTCAAGGAGATTGACCTCAACATGAATCTTCGAGTCTACGGTGTAGGCACCTAGCTCTGCATCCTGTGAGAGCGTGAAAGTGGTGGTATAGTTGCCCTGACTGTCTATGTCTGCGTTCTGAGTCTCTACGACAGTGCCCTTGTTATCGGTTACCTCGACTGTAACGAGTTCAGCACCGCCAATCTCTGAGAGCAGGCTGGCCCATATGGAGCCCTGTACAGTTACCTGTTCGCCCGGCTTGTATAGGTGTTTTTCAGAGTAAACAGTAAACGAGTTTCGCGAGTCGGCCTTTATCGTTGGATAAGCCGGTTTGTACATCGTCTTGGCCTCCGAACTAGTCTCTGCGCCGGTGTTGGTACTTGCCTGGCTTGCATTTTCAGCGCCCGACTGGCCTTCCTGAGACTGCGCCAGTACTGGACTTGCTGCGGAAAATAAACCAAAGGCGAGCAGTCCTACAAAGAACATCGCCGTAGTTACTTGTTTCCTATCCACGAAATCATGTCTAGCTTCGTAACTTTTAAGAGCTATGTAATATTCCTCTTGTAATCAGCTTATAGAGGCAGCCCCTAGCGTAGGTCGGTTCTTAGGGTTGAGAAAAAGCAGGTTAGAAAATGATTAATTTCTCATCTTCGTAATATGAAGACGTAAGAAAATTGCGCTCACATACCTTCTGGGTCAGGCTAGGACCGGCTCGTAGGAGGCAATTTGCGCCGGTCACTTCTGGCCCTGTGCTGTTAGATAATGCTGATTGTAGGTTTTAGGACTGAAAAAGAAGGAAGGTAGGCCGGAGCTAAAATAGCCCTCTAGCCCTGGCAACCGTTGCTCCGAGCACGCCACCTCCTCCAAGCAGTGCATATGCAAATAGTGGGTTCTCTTGAGCATATGAAAAAATCATAATGATACCTACCAATAAGAAGAGCTAGAGGCACAACTGTGGCGGCCTTAACGAAGCGATCAATCTTGTGCATTTTCATCTTATCCCTCCTTTCATAGGGAATCTACTGCAACCTGCAAAAAATACAGATGGATGGATGGTTCATGAAAAAAAAGGAGGGGAAGGGATACCCTGAAACCTAACCTAGTGCTTTCTTGCGTACGCGAAGGTGCTGGCGGCTGCGTTAAATTCTGCCGAGTCCTCTCCCTCTCCTACTACTTTGTGTGCAAGTATTCCCGCGCCGACAAATTCTACTGTGCCCGAAGAGGCACCCTTCATGGCGGTGGTGACAGCATACGTCTGGCCGTTAACTTTGTGTAACGTAAGACCCGCTGTATCTTCTTGGCCAGTTACGTCATGGTAGACGAGTATATCCACTGGCACTGATGTCGTAAATGTGACTTTGCCGTCATACAGATAACCTTCGTGTGGATATACGAAATAGACTACTCCGTGTGCCGAGTGGCCTTCAGCATCGTGTGGTTGCGACGCTTTGGCGATAGTCCCGACTATGCGCTTAGGCGGGTTCGAGGTTTGCGCTTCTGCAGAATTCTGTAATGCTGCTATGGCTATTACGCTGACGACGAGAACGATGCCGAGAGTCAGCGCGATAGCGACGTGATTTTTGTTGTAAGTCATCTAACTATGACATTAATAGCCAGATATAAAGAATTCTAGTTTCAGTTCTGGTTGGAAAGCGACTGATTTCGCGTTTAGGAGCCTGATGCTTTAGAAATCTGTCGCACCGCCTGCACTATACGGGCTGCCTTTGATCCTAACGACAAAATTAAGGTCGTTAATCCGCTTAAGAAACTCCAAATCGATCGGATGACTTATTATCATTTTTGTGCCTTCAAGATAGAACGCAGGAGCCATGCCAGATACTAAGGCCAGAACGATTGCTTTACCATTAACTTTAACTCTAGCGGGTTTGCTTACATTCCCTTAGAGCGGACCCGCTAAAGTGGGTAACACGAGCCCGACTATTGTGGCAATTATCCAAATTATTATGGCTACTGCTAGTGATTTCAACCATCCCATCTTGTACAGACTTTTCAATGCAAGAAGCCAGCCGATACCGCCAACAATTGCGGCTAGCCAGCCATTTCCAAGCAGAAAATATGCGATGGAATAAACTATTGTACCGATGATGGCAGTTACAAAAGCCCTGCCTATACCTTCCTTTTCGCCAAATAGTCTTGTTACTATGTAAATAATAATAGTCGAAATTACTAAGCCTATTACAAAGATAATAGCAGAAATTAGTTCATTAGCCATGGTGCCTTGCAAACCAGTACAGGTAATCAAGATACAAATGTAATACGGTCTAAAACGACTCAAGTGGACGACGAAATGCCTGTCAAAATCATAATACTGGTCTAAACGACCAGAATCGGGTGACACAAAATGATTTCACTGCTATTTGGTTAATACATATCATCATCAATGTCCAAAATACGACTTCCAAAGCAAGCCAGTAATCGAAATTGGCGCCGACCCGCACCAAACCATACTTCCAGAAGAAAACGCTGGTATTCCTCTCGTTTTCTGCTATTATTAGGCTACAGTCATATTGAGATTTCCTTTGCAGCATTCCTCCAATCAAAAGTCGGATATGTCTTTGACTGAGCAAGAATTTACAATTCGTTGATCGAAGCTTTGAAGCTCCTTTTCACGACTTACACACTCTTATCATTCTTATCCTCATAAAATATTTTAGGCGAATCTGCATTAACGTTGTTTTTATTGTCAGGATATCACGATGTTCAGCCACTCATCCTAGTAGAACAGAACCTTTTTGATTCATCTGAATATCAAGAACTTTCATCAGGACCGAGCTTATCAAGAAGCATGAAGTAATAAATCAAGTCGCGTGATTATGGGTTCCTGTTTGTAACGCATCCTGAGGATAGGAATTGGTCACAAAATCAAAATGCCGGTCATTTTGCCGACGTGTGAAGTAAAAGCCTTTGTGGATGAGGATGAGAAAGAAAGGCCTTTACCTTGCATTCTGCATAAGATACCAATTAAGAGAGCTCGACCTTCAAAAAAAGGTGATGGTCAAGTACTCATAATTCTTTTGCCTGCTGCGCGTTTCTTGATTGTGCCGCTTCCACCGGGCCTCTTGGCCGCACGATTTTTAGCTGCCGTCATTCTACCGCCTCTTGTTTTCTTTGCCATCAGTAACCTGTAGTAAATCTATCTAGAAATGTCATACGCCCAAAAACGACTTGGGGTTGTGACATAATGCGCAGTAAAATCACATAACTAGTCCACAAGACCATCAAAGCAAGAAAAATACTAATGCAGATGAAATAGATCTAGTAGCTAGCATCAAGAAAGAAATAAAATACAAAATAGAACTCAAGGACGAACTTCAAATGGATATTGAAGACGCTGATGGCAAAGTGAAAGCAGCTGCAAAAGTGGACCTCAATACGCTTCATAATTCGTACAGAGATCCAAAATCAGGACATGAAAAAGAAAAAATAAGATAGAAATTGAATTAAAGATTAACTTGTGGCCTACTTTCTCTCAGCTTTCTTTCGTCGACGTACAAGTCTGATTCCTCCGAATATCAAGAAGACCAATCCGGTTATGACTAGGACTAGTGTCAGCTCGAGAATGACTAATCCAGAAATTACTGCTTCAGAAATGATCATTCCAGCGTTTACACTTGCAGGTCGGGTTCCAATATTAGTGATGATCAGTGAATAATTTCCGCTGGACTCCGTTGAAATAGTTGTAGCGAAAGGACTTTGAACTGAGCTAACGAATGACAACAAATTTCCACTAGGACCTCTAACTTCGACTTCAAAAGGGATATCTGAAGGTCGGATGGACGTAGTTACCAGTATGACACTTCCAGCGGTAACATTTTCTAGAGTCAAGGTTTTAGATAGATTTGGTGCAATGACAGTTCCGTTTATCAAACTAATACTTTTGGGAACTTCCTTCACAGTAACTGGAAGATTAGAGACCCATGCTACTGTTAAACCTGAGATAAAAATCGCCCCACCGATAATAAGAGATGCATAAGCATTGTTCAACAGTTTGATTTCTGAGCTCCTTATGCCTATTTGTTGCTTTGTATTGAGATCCCAGGTTCCATTATTTTTCGATGATTATGCAAGAAAAAGAGTAGCCTTTGATCTTGTAAAATTTCTATACTGAAATAAGGTATTCGAATTATTTCTGGACTCAAAAAATGAAAGGGCTAAAGAAAGAAGGTGAGTGCCAAAAAGCTACTGATGTAGACTGTTGCCACGAACTTTATTGCTTTGCCTGCTGACATTGCAATCGCAAATTTTCTAAAGTCATATTTTGTTGATCCTGCGACAATTGGAATGAAATCGCCTATTATTGGCATCCAAGAGCAAAAGAAGATAGCAACCCAACCGTATTTTTTCAACAGCTTATAACTCCTCTTCGCATCTTTGACCTTTGGTTTTCTGTGTAGAAATTTGAAAACCTTGCTGCTTGTTGTACCGAGGTAATATGCAAAAAATCCTCCAATTATCGAGCTTACGGCTAGAACTATGTAAACCGTGAATTTGGCTTCACCGGCTGCCAAGAGTGCAATAGCTGTTAGTTCTGTCGGAATAGGAATTATTGCGGCAAGTAAACCATTCAAGAAAAGCCCTATTAATCCATATTTAACAAAGAATGGGTCATTAATAACGGCCTCTATGAATTCGATAACACCCATCGCTTTCCCTACTTGCTGGTACTAGGTCGATAGGGACTAGCTAAAACCTCGCTAATGTCTTGCCTTGCAAGCCAGGTTTGTTTCATTAAAATATGCGTCACTAAATGTTCAGCGAAATTAATAGTTCTTAATCCAATCGCATGGTGCATCTTGCGATTTTTCATGCTGAAAACAGAGTAACTTGCAGAGTGCATAGGAGAATTCCTTTCTATAGATATGTAAGCTATGATGATGTTCAGTATATTGAATCCCAACGTGCGCTGCATAGTTGAGCCAGTTTTCCCTCATCGATTACCTTTTCGCACCATCGTGTCTGACAGTGTTGTAAACATCTGACGCTTCTTTGATCGTCTTTTCGATATTCACAATTGTTGCGGATTTTTTAGAAGATGTAACAGTTGCTTTTACTTCATCCACCAGACCCTTGATAGATATTAACATTTCTTTAATAGCGGTAGTCACATCACGGAGGTCTTGACCACTTATCATACCCTCATCGCCGACGCCAAATGAATTAATTTTGCTTTTGGTAGATTTTATTAGTTCTTTTGCTTCATCAATTACACCTGTCTCTTTTAGCTGTTTCATAGTATCCTGCATCTTTGTGGATGCCTGGTTCATGTTTTCTGAAATCAAGCGAATATTTTCTATGTTCTTGACGATTTCTGGCGTTTTGAGAGCTTCAATAATTTCCTTGGCAATTGTCAAAGTCTGCCTAACCTTGTCCATGGATTCCTGAACTCCAGGCGTTCCAATCTGGCGCATTATTTCTACCGCATCAGAAGCAGTTTCCTTGATATCATGCAGCTTACTAGTTTTTTCTTGTCCTACCATCTATTTTCCCTTTCTTTCCTATTACCTGCCACTATCATCTTGCCGCTTCTTTTCTTATAATTGTATTCATACGAATGGATTTTCCTCCTTTGGTATAATTGTACAAGAAAGATAAAACTCCCAATCGCAAATATTGAATTTAGTATCCCAAAACCAATATTGCCTATAAGAAAATCATATACAGCCAGTAAAAGGTTCAGACCCGCGAAGGAAACTACTATGACCGGAAGATATTTGCCAATTTTCATTGCTATTCCCAACAAGTGGATCAATGCACCAAGGTTTGTAGTATCTGGTAGGGATGAGGCCTGCTGCATCGCATAATATTGCAAAGACTCATTGATAACAGTGCGGTTCTCTTTGTGATACAGAGTTGGCCTTGCGGACTAGTTTCATAAATTTAATAAGCATTTCGCCCTACATCCGAGCCGTTTCCAAGCGTATGACATTTGTACACTAGTTGTATGTTTAACTAACAGAAACAAATTGGCTTCTGAAAGTGTTTTAGCAGATAATATTGCAAAAAGCAAAATAGCACCCAACATAGGGATCGCGTCCGAAAACCGCGAATATGTGGTCAAGATCCTCGCCACACTGCTTGCGGATGAATACGTCCTATATACGAAAACAAGAAAATATCACTGGAATGTAACTGGTTCAAGATTTCAACAACTCCACGAGTTTTTTAAGGTACAGTACACCCAACTTGAAGTAATAGTCGACGATGTCGCTGAACGTATACCTCAGCTGGGCGGCAAGGCCGTAGCTACGCTTGAAGAGTTTAAACAATTTACTCGGCTCAAGGAAGACGCTGGTCAGTACCCGGACGCGAATAAGATGCTATCAAATCTGTTGAATGACCATGAAACAATAATTCGCAGCTTACGAACAGATGGGGATGCTTGCGCAGACAAATACCACGACATGGGCACCAATGACTTTCTGATTGGGTTGATGGAACTGCATGAAAAGACCGCCTGGATGATAAGAGCACATGTAGAAGAGAAATCGGCTCAGGTGGCTAATATCTGATCCTTACGAACACCACATCGGTCAGAGTCCACGATCTAAAGGAAGGAAAGCCAGTCAGGCTGAACGTCAATGGCAAGGAAATCCTCTTGGTTTTGATGTTTGACAAAGTCTATGCAATGGATGCAGTCTGTCCACATGAAGGCGGTCCTCTTGAACAAGGGTCGATTGAAGAATACCGCCTTACTTGTCCTTGGCACCAGGCTGTTTTTGATATCAGGACCGGAAAGGTCTCCGCTGATACGACCTGGGCCACCGATATCGCTTCATACAAAGTATTCCTTGATGACAAGAGTGGGCAGATATCGATCGATATAGATTCTCCCGGCGCCTCACCGGATGGGAATGATAACAATACTCAACAGTTGCCAAGAGAGCAGACCAAGAGTTCACCGTCTAAAACTCCGATAATACAGTTGACACTGCTCGACAAAATGTCGCACAAAGGTACAGATATCATGTCCTTCAAGTTCTCCCGCAAAGACGATCAGAATTACAAGGCTGGGCAATATTATGTTGTCAACCTTGGCACAACAGAGGATCCGAAGGGGCCGACGCGAGCATTTACAATAGCTTCATCCCCAACAGAAAAGGATGCCATCCTAATTAGCACAAGAATAAGAGACACACCGTTTAAGCAAAAGCTTTCAACTTTAGAAAAGGGGACAGGAATCAAGATTACAGGTCCTGCGGGAGACTTTACTCTCCCCGATGATCATTCAAGATCCGTAGTGTTTTTGTCAGGCGGTATTGGCGTTACCCCTTTTAGAAGTATGGCAAAGTATGCTACAGACAAGCAGCTCCCACTAAAGATAACGATGTTTGATTCTAACAGAAATCAAGCAAATATTCTATATAAGGATGAATTTGATAGCTGGACAAGGCTCAACAAGAATTTGAAAATAATCTACACAATTACTGGAGAAGAGCAAGAAGGCATTTCCTCGGTTGCATCTGCAGCACAAGAATGGAATGGTGAAAGGGGACTGATAGACCAAGCGATGCTCTCAAAACACCTAGCCAAGGACGCACTCGATAAAGCCTCATTTTACATATGTGGCCCTCCCGCAATGTTGAAGGCCCTATCTGATCTGCTCGAGAACGATTTGAAAGTATCAAAGAATAACATAAAGATTGAGGAATTTACAGGGTACTAGAAGTGATAAAGATCGCTCACCGAACGCGATTATCCATGATGACTTGCCTTCATACAATAAAGGCGTTCAAAAAGAGTGTATGACGAGGTTTGCACCTCCACTATTTCACTTGATTTCAGACAACGCCTGTTTTGTCATTCAGGCCCTAACTTGTCTCTTAGCAGCTTCCATCACTTTCTCTGCCACTTGTCCGGTTTCCTTTTTTGCCTTATCAATGCCGCCTCGCACTGCTTCAGTTGTATGGGGTGATGCTTTCCCAGCATCATTCGCGGTTTCTTTTACAGTTTGTAAGGTGTCTTGAGCAGATTTCAGAGTTTCTTCCGCGGCACTGGCAGTATCACTGACGACGCCACTCTTTTTCAGGTCTCTCGCTGCTTCATTAATGTCTTTTGCAGTATCTCGAACAGCAAAGGAGGCTTCGCGTATTGCTTCAGCAAGCTCTGGAATAGCCCCGCTTTCGCGAAGAGTTTTCATGGTTTCTCTCATTCGGAGTGAATAATCTCTGATGTTCTTTGAAATGTGCTTGATGCTTTCAACTGCCTCCTGCGCGGTCAATTGATGCTTTGGCACTTCCTTTACAACTGTTCCCTTTTCGTGTTCTATTAATGTCATCACACTGTATAGGTAATCTAGCTACAAATGTCATGCGCTCGGAAACGATAAGAGTGAACAACATAATGCCTTCTATTGGCATGAAATAGGTCCAAAAGACCATCATTACCGTATTATATGAAATTCTGGCCGCCTGGTGTTAATTTAGCGCGACAGAATATTGCAGAAAACCACCTGTATGATAATGTATCCTTGTCTCGATGCTAGACCAGGGTAGGGAGGCCTATATCGCTGAATCCTTTGAGCCGATACCGATTATTCGGTTTCAATGATCCCCATTGAACGTTGAGCGGCATTCATACTCGAGATTACTCTGTCAGTATTTTTTCTTTCATCTTGTTGTCTGAAAAACAACTCCCTCATTCCCCCTTCATTTGAGGCTTTAGTGTTATATCCTTTCGTTTAGGCATTCAATTCCCTAATACTGCTAAAAGTCACGTCATGAATGGCACAGAACATAGAAATAGCCATTATTTCACATATTGTCAATGATATTAGTTGGCACTGACCTTTTTTTACCTACTATCTTTACTATCTCGCTCCATATTACGTCTTTGACACTAGGCATAGCTTTCACTTCTTCAAGCAGGTCAAGCAGTTGGGAATTATCCTTGATGATTACCTCTGCTCTCAGGTCTATCGTGTGCTCGCCGATGCTCCTACCAACATACACTACTTCATCGCGCTCCAGTAACTTTTCTGCTATTTGAATGGTATCACCCCCTCCTGTGTAAATTAATAAATCCACACGTCTGTATCCCAATTCAGCTAGTTTCAGAGAGTACCAAAATTCGAGAAAATGCTTTTCTAGGTAATTGCGCCTCCTTTGTATAGTCGTTCGAGGAAGCCCGAGTCTAGTAGCCAGCGCATGCGAAGAAACCCTACCACCAGGATTGAGAAGAATCTTTAGTATTTTCTTATCTACTACTGACAATTTCCTTAACTTTTCTATCTCCAAGTCCTCAGTAGTATTATGGTGTTCATGGATTTAAGTAATGCGGTCTAAAGGACTAACGCGTCTTTGCAAATGCTCACTAATGCTCCAAAACATAGCCTTTTTGACTATCATTAAACTCTAGAAAATCGAAGAAACGATCAAAGAAGCGTCAGATATTCACAACACTCAGATACGATGGTGCGAAGAGATAGTCGCAGGAGTATCCTGACTCAGTAGTAACATTCCAATATCAGGTTACTCACTAATTAAGCGTGTAATTGATCCCATTTCATACTCCCCTTCTTATGGGCGTTCAGACCATTTTCTGGTACCTGCTGAGCACCATTCCCTTTCCACACCCAAATTCTGGGGCTCTCGCATTTCTATTTGTATGGCCCATTGGATGATGAACAATAATATGATATGGACAATAGTGTGGGCACTTCTTGGAATCATAGTCATAGTATTACTGCTCAAGTTCCTGTTGGGCATATTCTAAGATAGGCAGCAAGAAAAAAGCGCATTGTGATATATAAAATGCTTGACAAGTTCACTGAAAAATTACTGGCAAATGCAATGTCTTGTTATAGACCAGGATTACAAGAAATATCCAAGGTGAGGGTAGATGAGCTTGCGGTCACAAAAGCCAAGGTAAGAACACACCCTGAAGAAGTGGAAGCTTGGTTTGATATTGAGATTGCAAAGGCAGAGAATATGGATTTCATCGACATTTTGAAGAAGATTAAGTTCTAGGAGCTTGTAGAAGAATGTCAGAATTACTACCAATACGGACTTGGAAGATTAATGTCAAGAGTAGAATACGAGGTCAGCAAGATCTACTTTGAACAGTGTGAACCATGGTTAGCTTCCAGTTGCCTTTTCACGATGAACAAAAACTCCGGAAATGACAAGTGCTCCCTTTAATCCAATCTACGCTTGCGTTTTTCTTTCTGATACGCTACCTTTAGCTGACCATATGAATCATCAAGCTTATTGAATACTGCTTTTGCGCCCCTTTTTGCCTTGTCGGCAGCATCTTCAACATCCTTTTGAAGTTCGCCCTTGCGTTCTATTTTGTATTTTACTTCCTTTTTGAAACCCATGTCTGATAACAATATCTGATACTCGTTCATGCTACAAAAGTCATACGCTCAGAAACAACTACAGATTCAAACAAGATGCTCCCCAGAATCAAAAAAACGGATTAAGAGGCCAAGGTGAGCTGAGAACTATTGTGTTAACTGCTGCTCAATGTGTTTATCAGTAGTCGAATGCACAACAGCATTCTTCATAGTGAATATCTGCCGATCCTTCAGAACTAAGCCTATAGTGTAGGAAAAAAGAAAGAGTAGCTACGTCACGGAACATTTTCTACTATTCCTGGCCGATACGTCGCCGTGCGCGTTCTGGTTCTTCCCCACTTCTTCCGCATCCGTGACCCACAATACATCAGTCATATCTCCTGCTCGCCGGACAGCATCCAGCATGTTTGTTAGACACAGACCTGCGCCGGTGCAATAAACATCTCGCTCAATTGATCGTAGTTGTCGACGTATTGCTTGCCCTTCTCCGTTGTGCTAAAAGTGGCATCATCCACATTGTGTGCCAAGAACCCGAAGTCCTGCAGCAATGCAATGTAATCGGTTACCTGTTGGTAGGATAGATTTGCGCTGCACATAATGTGGGTTTTCAGTGCAGGCATGCTGGTTTTTTTCAGAATTTCCGCAAAGATATCGATCTTGGTACGGTTCATTTCTTAGCCACCTCGACAGGCGCAATCTTGTATCCCTTTACATATATGTTAGTCATTAATGTGGAGAATGAGCCCAATCTACAAATGTCATACGCTCGGAAAAGATTAGAGTGTACAACATAATGCCCCTATAATGGTATGAAACAGGCCCAAAAGACCATCATTACCGTAGTATATCGAAATCTGACTGCGTGATGTTAATCTAGCGCGACAGAATATTGCAGAAAACCACCTGCATGATAAAGTATCCTTGCCTCCCTGCGAGACCAGCGTAGTGAGGTCAATATCCGTGAGACGATTGAACCGAATGCCGATTATTCGGTTTCAATAATCCCCATTGAACGTTGAGCGGCATTCATACTCGAGATTACTCTCAGTGTTTGCTCTTTCATCTTGTTGTCTGAAAGCCAACTGCCTTGATCTTGGAGCCTTTGCCTCGCTCGGTCGCTCCAACCTCGTTCCCCCTCTCCTTGCTACCACAGAAGTGCCGTCGATGAAGCATTCTGAGAGCTCAAGTTAGTCTCTGTCGCGTAAATCAGTTGCCAGTGCCGAGAGTGCTTGCTCAAATACGCCGGAACGGCCCCATCGCTGAGACCCTCTACGACATGTCTGGTACAGAAGGTACTTTTCAGGCAGGTCATGCCAGGGTGCGGTACGTGGTATCCATTGGGTGCCGATCATCTTACGGACATCCCTCCATGGTCTGCCTTTGCCGTCAGGGCGCAGGGGTGGATTAGGGCGGAGCGGCTGAAAGGAAGGAGGGATAATAGGCCACTATTCGTCTGTCAAATCCGTGTTTGTGTTCTGGATTTATTATCAAAAAAGCTTCTCTCAATGAAATATGTGGACTGGATGGTGAATGATGGCTGATTTCTATCAGTGCTATGCCATTTATGAGATGACTTTTAGCTTAGAATGACAATGTTAACATCCATTCCAAAGGAAATAGTTCGTGCAATGCGCCTGCAGGCCTGCGACTTTATAGAGTTTGTCTGGATCACAGAGGGCCTGGAGTCGAACTGCAGGGTCAGAAAGACCCCGGCTTGATCTAAACATGCCCGAACAATGTACCCCATCATCTCCTGTCAAGTTACCAGAACTGGTTTTGTCTTCTTTATCAGCTCTAATGAATCCTCGAGATCTTTTTGACTTATTTTGATTGACTTGACAGATTTCTCTTTGTTTTCGACAAATCTCTTAACTCCGACAAGTGCTGCACGATTGCAGACTTCTGCGATCTCGGCTCCACTAAACCCCTTTGCCATTTCCACCAGAGCTTTTAGATTAACATCATCTGCAAGTGGCTTCTTTTTGGTATGAATTTTGAATATCATCTCTATCCCACTTGCATCTGGATTTGGAACTTCGATGATTCTATCAAATCGCCCGGGCCTAAGCAGAGCAGGATCCACGATATCTAGTCTGTTTGTTGCACCAATTATCAAAACATTGTTGAGATCTTCCAGACCATCAATTTCAGTAAGAATCTGAGATACCACACTTTCTGTAACGTGTGAACCGGAATCTCCACGACCTCTTTTTGGTACAAGTGCATCAACCTCATCAAAGAAGATTATACAGGGTGCTGCCTGACGGGCCTTTCTGAAAATCTCTCGTACGCCTTTTTCTGATTCCCCTACCCACTTTGATAGTAACTCTGGACCTTTAATGCTGATAAAATTTGATTCAGTTGTTGTTGCAACGGCCTTTGCAATCAAAGTTTTTCCTGTTCCAGGAGGTCCATAAAGCAAAATGCCTTTTGGAGGTTTGATCTGTGTGTATTCAAAGGCATCTTTGTATTTTAATGGCCATTCAATTGCTTCGCGTAATTCCTCTTTCAGTTTGTCAAGACCACCTATATCGTCCCAGCTAACGTTTGGAGTCTGGACTAGAACCTCTCTAAGAGCAGATGGTCTGACCTCCTTTAACGCATCTATGAAATCTTCACTTGTTATCTTGATGTTTTGCAGAATCTCCTTTGAAACTTTTTCTTCTTGAAGATTGATTTTGGGTAAAATTCTTCTAAGGGATCTCATGGCAGCCTCCTTGCAAAGCACTTCAAGGTCCGCGCCAACAAATCCGTGGGTTATCTTGGAGATTTGTGTAAGATCTACTTTTTTATCTAATGGCATTCCCCGTGTGTGAATATTTAGAATTTGTAATCTCCCTTCATCATCTGGAATTCCAATTTCAATTTCTCTATCGAATCTGCCGGGTCTTCTAAGGGCAGGGTCAATTGAATCAGGTCTGTTGGTAGCTGCAATAACTATTACTTTGCCTCTACTTTTCATGCCATCCATTAATGTCAAAAGTTGGGAGACAATTCTTTTTTCCAACTCTCCGGAGACCTCCTCTCTTTTAGGAGCAATGGAATCAATCTCATCAATGAAAATTATGCTAGGTGCATTTTCTTCTGCTTGTTTGAAAATATCACGTAGTCGTTCTTCACTCTCTCCATAATGCTTCGCCATAATCTCTGGACCGCTTAGCGATGTGAAATGTGAATTCGTTTCCCCCGCAACTGCCTTTGCCAGCAGAGTCTTTCCAGTGCCGGGTGGACCGTACAACAAAACACCTTTTGGAGATTCTATCCCAAGTTTTTCAAATAATTCTGGATGTCTCATGGGCAACTCTACCATTTCACGTATCTTTTGAATTTCGTTTTTCAATCCACCCAGTTCATCGTATGTTATCCTAGGTATGGAAGGATCGTCTAATTTTGTTGTAGCGCCCAGCTTGAATATCGTCTCCTCAGTGATAATTACTGGTCCTAAGGGCTTTGTACTAGTTACAACTAGTTGAATTTTACTTCCCATCTGGGTACTGACAATAACTGTATCTCCAGTTGTAAAGACATGTCCTTGATAAAGAGAAGACATGTACTCCTGTAATCCTTCGGCATGAATTGTTTCAATAGGTGATAATATTATTTGTTCTGCATCTTTTCCCTCAACAGCATTAATAGAAAGGTTCTCTCCTATACTTGCCCCTATGTTATATCTTGTAAGACCATCTATACGGATAACTCCACTGTCATAATCTTCTGGAAATCCGGACCATAATCTCACATGACTTTTTTTATTTGCAGCAAGTTCTAGAATTTGTCCTGGCCGCCAATCATGCTTCTCAATAATTTTGGGATCGACAATTGCTGCCCCTTTGCCAACATAGGCTTGTGGCATCTCTTCAATTTTTAATTCAATTGCTGACATGTCTTCTTGATCAAGTTGTCATCATTGGTATTAACGTTTGGTATCATGAGCGGCACAGTAGAAACCACGCCTAGGCCAAACTGCAATCAATGTTTGTTCATCTTCCAGATATTCATAGATTCAAATAAGCTGCTCCCCAGAATCAAAAAAACGGATTAAGAGGCCAAGGTGAGCTGAGAACTATTGTGTTAACTGCTGCTCAATGTGTGTATCAGTAGTTGAATGCACAACAGCATTCTTCATAGTGAATATCTGCCGATCCTTCAGAACGAAGCCTATAGCGTAGGAAAAAATGAAGAGTTGCGACGTTGCAGGACACTTTCTACTATTCCTATCCACTGTGTCGCCATGTGCGTTCTGGTTCTTCCTTACTTCCATTTCCATGAGCCACAATACATCCCTCATATCTTCCGCTCTCCGGATAGCACCAGCATGCTTGTTAGACGCAGACCTGCGCCGGTGCAATAAACATCTCGCTCAATTGATCGTAGACTTCGATGTATTGCCTGCCCCTTTCCGTTGTGCTAAAAGTGGCATCATCCACATTGTATATCAAAAGCCCGTAGTCCTGCAGCAATGGAATGTAATTCAAGAGCTGTTGGTAGGATAGACCTATGCTGTACATCATGTGGGTTTTCAGTGTAGGCATTTTGGCTTTTCTTAGGATTTCCGCAAAGATGTCGATCCTAGAACGGTACATTTTTGGCCTCCCCAACAAGCGCAATCTTGTGCCCCTTGGCAAACATATTACTCATAAGTACATTGAATCAGCCCCGTCTACATATTTCATACGCTCGATAACGACCTTTTGGTTGGGCGCAATGTCCATGCAAATTAGGGAATCGGTTCAAAGGTTAAGATTGTTTTCTGAAATGCGTTGGCAATTACAGTTGCCTATCTGTTGTTGTAATGGGTCATGCCATTAGCCTCGTGCTCTCCGTGGAAACATTTCCTCAAATGGCCCCAATATCTCCGTGCAGAATTGCACTCCTTTATGAGTTGGTTTGTAAATAGTACTTACTTTCTTGCCACTTGTCATCCTCGTACTATTGATGAGGCTATTAGATTCCATCTGGTCAAGGAGCGATTTGTGCCTAACTATACCAAGTCAGATTAGTCTTCTGACACATCTTTGACGGTATTGTCATCTGTTTTTGACAGGAACAGCTATCAGCTTTTAGCCCTATTTCATGAGACGTGAATCTTGGCAGAGCAGAATTGGAACGCCTGTACAAGACAGAGCCGGACCCGGACGTAAAAGAGAGGCTGCTCCTGGTATTCAAGGTCGAAGGCGACGACATGGTTCCAGCCCGTGTAGCAAAGGATCTCCACAGGAGCAGGACACGGGCCTCAGACTGGCTTGCCAGGTACCATAACGAGGGGGTAGAGGGTCTCTGGACCCGGCCCCGAAGCGGCAGGCCGCCCAAACTTCGTCAGGAAATAGCCGTCAGGATACGAAAGAAGCTGAAGGAAAGCAAGCAAGGCTGGACTACAAAGCAGGC